>JAABUZ0100005913.1_pt1 | contig 15656 bp, 17 predicted proteins | sample 5562091 | NCBI WGS metagenome assembly JAABUZ01 (sample SAMN12813069, study PRJNA571459) | rock metagenome | isolation source: Antarctica rocks | place: Antarctica: Victoria Land, Linnaeus Terrace sud | collected 2015-12-21 | reverse complement strand
CGGAGCCGCCACGACCCCCACCCGCCCGAACAAGCCTGAGCACCGGACCGCCCCAAACACCGCGACTGACGGCACCCCCTCACGCGCGCAGGCTTTCAAAACCTCACTTCTTCAGGGGCCTTCTAGCGTGGCGGTGTTGAGATAGACGACCTCCGGGTCAAACTCGCCGCCAGCGGCCTGGATACGGCCCCGATCGACCTGGGGTCAACTCAGCTGGAACGATGTCACCCATGGACCTCAGTCTGGACCATCCCAGCTATCGCCGGCATCGGCCGGCGCGTCCCACTCCCGGATCCTCCTACGACGCCTCCGGACTATGGCCGTGTCAGATCGGCTGGGTCACCAGACGAATGGGATGAGCTTCTTTGTGTGGTCGCTGTAGTCGACGTAGCCGGGAAGCTCGCGGCGCAGAAGATCTTCCTCGGCGGTGATGCGCTGGTGGTAGGCCCGGCCCATCAGGCACGCGACGAGCGCGACGACGGGCGCACTGCGGGAGGTGAGCGCGAATCCGGTCCAGGTCAGCAGGGAACCCGTGTAGCCGGGGTGACGGATGAACCGGTAAGGGCCGGTTTCGATGACGCGGTGCTGTGCGCCCTCGGTACGCAGGGTTCGGGAGTAGAACACGCCCAGGCGACGCATCGACCACGCCCGCAGCCCAAGACCCGTCGCCTGCAATATCAGCCCCGCCGGTGCTAGCAGGCGGGGTAGCTGCGGCAGCGCGGTGCGCCGCAGCACCAGCGGCAGTTCCGCGGCCAGCCCGTACGCGACGCCGATCATGCGCGTGGTTCCCTGGTCGTCCGCCGAGGCGCGCAGGCTGGAGGCGCTTCCCGGCTTGCGGGGTCACGGCCTCCAATGCGAAGAAGCCGGCCACGCCTGCATACCCCGCGAGAAACCACTTGGCTCCAGTGCGCGCTGGCCTTCGGCGGTGCATCGATCTACGGCCCACTGGGGCAGCATGCCACAGCGAGATGCGATCGCACTGGAGGATCGTCATCCGGTCGCCGCCACGGGCATCCAGCTGAAGCGGCGGACTGCGAGGAGCGCCGCCGCGAGCGCCCATACGGCGAGCACGAGCAGGTCTCGCGGCGCCAGGGCTGGTGTGAACGAGCCGTGCACCGAGGCGAGGTGCAGCGCCGCCGCCAGGTGCTCGACTGGGAAGAAGTCGGCGATCTGGCGCAGGGGGGTGCGGGAGGATCGTGGTCGGGATCCACACCCCGGAGATGAAGTACAGCGGCATCATCGTCGCCTGGACGATCGGCTGGGCGGCGTCGGGCGAGCCGATCATCCCCGCCACCGCGTACGCGATGCAGGCGAACGTCAGGGTTCCGAGCACGGTCGCGCAGTCGAGCGCCCCGAGCGCTCCGATCGAGAAGCCGACGCCGTAGGCGAAGCGCGCGATCACGAGCAGCAGTACGGTGGTGATCGCCGCGGTGACCAGCGTCGAGAGCGCTTGGCCGGCGACCAGGATCGCCGGCGGGATCGGCGTCGCGCGACGGCGCTTGAGCGCGCCGGCCTCGCGCGCGGTGGCGATCGTGACCACCAGTCCGCCGTAGGCGGCGGTGATGACCGACATCGCGAGGATGCCCGGCACGTAGAACCGGGGCAGGCTTACCCGCACGGCCGTCCACGATCGTCGTGCCGTGGCGTCCGAACACGCTGGCGAAGATGACCAGCAGCAGGATCGGGAACACGAAGGTGAAGAACCGCGCGCGTGGGTTGCGCATGCTCGCCAGCAGGTCATAGCGGGCCTGGTGGGCGAGCAGCGCCCGCGGGCCGCGGGAGGCCGCGCTGGCGCGCGCCGGATCGCTGCTTTCGTCCCCCCCGCCGGCCGCGCGCCGAGCGTGCTGGCCGCGCGGACGACGTAGTGCCGATCCCTGCTCGGCGGGCGCGCCAGGCGCGGTAGAGGCGGACGAGGATGGGGATGAGGATCATCGTTGGCTCCTTGGCGGTGGCTGTGATGTGAGCTCGAGGTAGACGTCTTCCAGGGTGGGGCGACAGACCTCGAGGTCGTCGAGCTCTACGCCGCGCGCCAGCGCCCACCCCGAGAGCACGTGCAGGTCGGCCGCGACGCCGGCGCTGCTGAGCGCCACGCGCCGATCGGGCTGCGGCTCGGCGCGGTCGGCGAGCGATGCCGGCAGGTCGGCGGCGGTGGTGTCGACGGGAACTGTGAAGATGATCTGCGCGTTGGTCCGGTCGCGCCCGTCGAGTGTGCGGGGCGTGCCCTGGGCGATGATCTGGCCCGCGGCGATGATCGCGATCCGGTCGGCCAGGCGCTCGGCCTCCTCCATGTAGTGGGTGGTGAGGAAGACCGTCTTGCCGAGCTGGCGCAGGCCGTCGATGACCGTCCACGCGGCGCGACGCGCCGATGGGTCGAACCCGGTGGTGGGCTCGTCGAGGAAGATCAGCTCCGGGTCGCCGATCAGCGCGAGCGCCACGTCGAGGCGGCGGCGCTGGCCCCCGGATAGCGAGGCGGCCCGCTGGCCGGCCTGATCGTCAAGTCCGACCAGGCCCAGGGTCTCGGTGACCGGGCGCGGCTCGCGGTAGTAGCCGGCGTACAGGTCCAGGCACTCGCGGACGGTCAGACCGGCCTCGGGCGCTGACTCCTGCAGCACGATCCCGATCCGCTCGCGCCACCTTGGCGGCGGGTTCGCCGGATCGGCGCCAAGCACTCGAACGCTGCCGGCGCTCGCGGTGCGGAACCCTTCGAGGATCTCGACGGTGGTCGTCGGTCACAGCGCCGGCGCGGGTCACCGCGCTGGTGGTGATGGTCGCCGCCGGGGCCGTGCTTGCCACCAGCCAGCCCAACGGCCTGTGGGAGGCGATCCCCTACTACGTCGCGATCGTGGTCGCGATGCGCCTCGAGCGTGTCACTGCCGTTTGGGTGCTCGGGCTGACGCTCGACGCGCTCGGCGCCGTGGCCGGGCTCGGCAACCAGTGGGGCGCCGCGCTGGGCACGATCGCCGGTGCCCTGCCGTGGTTCTTGGTCATGCGCCAGATGCGACACATGCGGGAGCAGAACCTCGCGCTTGAGGCCTCCCAGGCCGCCGAGGCGCGCGCCGCGGCGGCGCTCGAGCGGAGCCGGCTTGCCCGCGAGATGCACGACGTCCTCGCCCACACCCTCTCTGCGCTCGCGCTGCAGCTGGAGTCCACCCGCCTGCTTGCCCACGACCGCGGCGTAGGCTCGGACGTCTCCCGCGCGATTGACCAGGCCCACGGCCTGGCCGCGAGCGGCCTGGAGGAGGCGCGTCGAGCGATCTCGACCGCACGGGGTGACGCGCTGCCCGGTCCCGAGCGTTTGCGCAGTCTGGCCCAGGCGGTCTCCGAGCAGAGCGGCCTGCCGGTGTCAGTCGACGTACGCGGCGAGCCGCGCGAGCTGGCCGCCGAGGCTCGCCTGGCCGTCTACCGCACCGCCCAGGGAAGCGCTGACCAACGTCCGCCGGCACGCGACCCCCGATCGCGTCGAGGTGGCACTCGATTACCAAGACGATGCGATCGCGCTGGTAGTCGAGAACCACGGCACCGTCGCCGTCGCCGCCGAGACAAGCCAGCTGGACACCCCGATACCCGTCGCCGCCGGCTACGGACTGGTCGGTATGCGCGAGCGAGCTGAGCTGCTCGGCGGCAGACTGGTGGCCGAGCCGACGCGCGACGGGTTCCGCGTGGCGCTGTGGCGAGCGGCATGAGCTCGCCCACGCCGCTCGGCGCCCCGGTGCGGGTCCTGCTCGCCGACGATCAACGCCTCGTGCGCGAGAGCCTGTCCACCCTGCTCGGGCTGCTCGGCGGGATCGAGCTGGTCGCCACCGCATCTGACGGCGAGGAGGCCGTCGCGATGGCGCTCGCACACCAGCCCGACATCGTCCTGATGGACCTGCGGATGCCCCGCATGGACGGCTCGCGGCCACCCAGCGCCTACGCGAGCGACTTCCCGAGGTGCGCGTGATGGCGCTGACCACCTTCGCCGACGACGAGAGCGTCCTCGGTGCTTTGCGCGCCGGCGCCCGCGGCTACCTGACCAAGGACACCGGCGCGCAGGACATTCGAACCGCGATCCTCGCCGTCGCCGCCGGTGAGGCCACGCTCGACCCCGCCGTGCAGCACCACGTCGTCGCCGCGCTCGCCGCCGACACCGCGGGTGAAGGCGGCTACGCGCAGGCGCCCGAGCTGCCCGACGGACTGACCCCCCGCGAGGCCGAGGTCCTCGAGCTGATCGCCGAGGGATTGTCAAACCTCGAGATAGCGCAGCGCCTGGTCGTGAGCCCGACCACCGTCAAATCGCACATCAACCATCTATTCGCCAAGCCGGACTGCGGGACCGCGCACAGGCCGTCAACTACGCCTACCGCATCGGCGTCGCGACCCCACCGCAATGATCGACCCGAGCGACGCCATCCAATGCGCCCCCCCGAAGTCCTTGACGATCAACTCGTTATAGGGGCTTTCCCGTTGAGTAGTGATCCCAAAGGCCGAGAGAAGAGGTTCCACCATGGCGAAGTTCGTGACGATCGGAGACGGCGGTCGCAACGGGTATGACCGCACGGAGGAGGCCATACGAGACGCGGAGCACGAGCATGACGCGATTGCGCAGCCGGGGAGCGAACATGGGCATCGCCGGAGCGCCCATGCAGGTACGCAATCTCACAACGCGGCCGGCGTCGAGGTCGAGAGCGGACCTTTCATGCACTCCTCGCTGCCCGTTGCCGGTTTCGCTGTGGCCGAAGCCGCCACGATGGCCGAGGCCGTCGAGATCGTCTCGCGAACCCCATGCGCCGTTGCCCACGGCGTCGTCGAGGTCTGGCCGCTAGAACAGACGCCGCAGGCGGATCCCGCTACGAGATCCTGGTCGAGGTCTTCTTCGTCCCACGACTCGATTCACCGGAATCGGGATCGAAGGACATCTGGGAATATGGGCGCCTTGTCGAGTGACGAGCTAATTACGCCGCGTCTGCGGCTTCGCCATTGGCGCGGCGAGGACGCCGAGGCGATGGCTGCGATCAATCGGGATCCCGAGGTCACGAGGTATCTCAACCGGGCCGTTGACGAGCAGGCGGTCCAGGCGTTCTTCGGCGTCGTGAGCGATCACTGGGATCAGCACGGCTTCGGGTTCTATGCCGTCGAGTCCCGCGAAGTCGGAGGCGAAGGCCGATTCATCGGCTTCGTCGGCGTGGCCTACCCGACGTTCCTGCCCGAGCTGGCCCAGCGGCCTGAACTTGGGTGGCGGCTCGCGAGCGACACATGGGGAAGGGGGCTTGCCACCGAGGCAGCGACGGCTGCTCGCGATGATGCATTTCATCGCTTGGCGCTCGCGGAGCTGATCTCAATCATCCACCCTGAGAACACCCGCTCGCGCCGCCTGGCCACCAAGCTCGGCATGTCGCTCGAGCGCCAGATCGACAACCCCGTCCTTGATCGCACAGTCGACGTGTGGCACATCGCTCGGTGATCTTCTGAGACAGCCGCGTAGCGCACTGATGCGGCGGCTTGTGCCCGAGCGCTCCAAGTGCCGCACCATGGTGGTCGCTGACACGCGAGCGTGGCGGCATGGAATTGCCCCCGGGCGGTCTCCGCAAGCCGATCCTCGGCTGGGACGCGCAGGCTGATTACGCCGTCCGAGCTCCGGCGACCCGCTGGACTTCGGAGAGCACCTGAGCAGTGGACAGCACCGCCACGCCGATGTTCTGCATCTCGCGGCGGCCCACGTCATACAGACCTGACACCGCATCGTCGACCATGACGACTCGGTAGTCACGCTCGCTGGCCTCGTAGATGGAGGTGCGGGGACAGTTTGGGAAGTTGCAGCCGGCAACCACGACTGTGTCGACCGCGGCCGATCGTAGGTGCTGATCAAGGCTCGTCTCAAAGAAGGCGCCCCAACGCGGCTTGTAGATGACGACCTCGGTCAGACCTAGAGCCTGGGCACCACCCGAGAGCAGCAGGTCGTCATCGAGGTCGCCGGCATCGTCGGGCGTGAGGCCGGGTGCGAGAAGCCGCCCGGGCGTGCCGGGCCGCAACACTGGAATGGGACCGCTCACCAGAGACCGCCGCAGCGGCTCGGCGTTACTGGCGTCCCCACGGTAGAGGCGCACGAGGTGCACGATCGGTCGTTCTACCTCTCTGAAGGCTCGGCACAACGTCGCGATGTTGGGCACCACCTCCGAGGTCCCAGGGATCTCGAGGGGCTGACCAGCGAGCGTGTCGACCTGGGTATCGACGGTCAGCAGCGCTGCGGTCGGGTAGTGGGCCATAACCAACGCATCCATCCCGACATCATGCTCGTTGCGTCGCCCGATCGTCGTACCGAACCCCTCTTTCCGCTCTTGCGTCCCGTGCGGCGAACCTTGGGCAGCGGCCACCGGGTCTCCCGTTGGCAGAGGGAGGTGCTCGACGGAGCGCCTGGCGGGCGTCCGGGAGGACGGTCGGCCTGCGGGATTCATCTGCGCAACCAGGCGCGACCGGCGGCTACTGCAATCGCCGGATCCAGAAGTCTCCATCGCTTGAATTTGGGCTCGCCAGGCTCTCCTTCTGGAACGACGATGGAACCGTCATCGGTGACGTCGATCAGTGCTGCCTTGTCGCCGAGGCAGCGGTGAGGGCCGGGCTGCCGCTTTGCTCGCTCGCGACCTCAACGCAGAAGTCGTCGCAAGGACAATCGCGGTCAGCTTCGTGGCAGCCCAAGCGCGCGCTGCAGTCCAGCGTTCACCTCGGCTAGCAGCCAATCGGGCAGCTCGCCAATCCGCTCCTCGAGCGCGAGGCGATCGACGGTGGCGACCTGGGTGACGTTAACCACCGAGTCTTCGGATAGGAGTTCGAGGTCGGCGGGGATGGTCACATTCCCGGGGAGCATCGCAAGCCGGGGCGTGCTGGTCAGAACGACGACGGTGACGGTCTGCAGAGTCGATCGGTTGTACTGGTCTGAGCTGATCACGAGCACGGGGCGGCGCAGCGCGGGCGCAGACCCACGTGGCAGACCAAGGTCGGCCCACCACAGCTGACCGCGAGTGATCACTCGACGAGTTCGCCGACTAGCCGGTCGGCTGCGGCGTCAACGAACGCCGTGTCCTGCGCGACCCCGGCGAGCGCCCGGTTGATCGCCTCGGTGGTCTGCTCGTCATCAAGATCGTCAAGCCAGCGCTCGGCCGCTCGAGCGAAGAATTCGCTCCGCGACACGCCGAGCTGTTTCGCTGCCTGTTCGACGCGGGTGAAGGTCTCGTCTGGGAGCGAGATGGCGGTCTTCATGCCCTCAGTATAACCAGGTCATACCGTTAAGTTCGCTGCTGCTTGGTCGCCTGACGGGGGGCGTAGAAGCGACTGTCGCTTTGATTCGCGCAAAGCTCGGAGCGGAAGTGTCGGCAGATCCGCCGGTCGCCCACCTAGGCTGCAGGGCGGGCGTCCCCGGCTGCGTCAGAGGGTAAGCCCGGCGGTCGCCGAGATGGTCGGCTGCCGGCGTGAACGGACGGCGTCGATGATCTCGCTGGGGTCGATGCCCTGTAGATAGGTCGAGGTCGTCCCGAGGTCGGTGTGCCCGAGTTGGCGTTGGATGATGTTCACCGCAACGCCCTCACGCGCAAGCTCGACGGCGTGCGCATGGCGCAGCTGATGCGGCGCGAACCGGCGTCTCACCCCAGCATCAGCGGCGAGGTGGCGCAGCTCGCCGCGCGCGGCGGTGGCTGACCACGCCCGGCCGCGGGTGGGTCCGTCGATCACACAGAGCAGCGGCCCGACCGGCAACCTGACACGGTGCGCCAGCCAGGCGTTGAGCTGCTCAAAGCCCCACTGATCCATCCCGGCCTCGCGTCGCTTATCGCCCTTGCATGGCGGATCAGCAGCGAACCGCGGCGCTCGTCGATGTCGGTCTCGCGCAGCGCGAGCGCCTCAGAGACCCGCAAGCCGCCGCGCCACAGGACCGCGATCAGCGCACGGACCCTGAGGCCGTGACGGTCATTGCCGGCTTGGCGCATGACCTGCACGATCTCCTCCGGCCGCGGTGGATCGGGCGGATACTGCATCCCTTTGTTACGCGGCGCGCGACCGGCCAGAAACCCGGGGGTCGTGACGGGCGAACGTCGACGCCCGGCCGCATCCACCAACGTGATTGATCCAGACATGACCTGCTCCTCTCAGAGGACGAGTGCCCAGCCAGCCCGAGCACGGTGAGGAATCCTCTGCTGAAACCGGCGCGCGTGACAAGTCCCAGTCGGCGCTGATGCGGTGTGGGGCGGCTTCCGCGACGTCGCGCACGAGAAGCCCGTGTGCCGCGCGGTGAGACACCTGCCAGCAACCCCAGTGAACGGACGACTGGACGTGCATCGGCGGATCCAGAGAGCTCGGAGGAGAGTCGTCTAGAGGCTGGTGAGCGGTCCGGGCCGAGCTCATCGGTTGGGGAGGCTGCGGGAGCTTAAGGTCGTGGTGTCGTAAGGGATGCTTCACATCTCGGGGTTACCGTGAGGCAGGGTGTTTGAGACCAGGCATCTATTGACGTTGCAGAGTGCCGCGAAGCTGGGGAGTTTCGCGGCTGCGGCTGATGCGTTGAACTTCACGCCGTCTGCCGTTTCCCAGCAGATGGCAGCGCTCGAGCGCGCTGCGGGAGCGATCCTGTTCGAGCGAGGCCATGCTGGCGCGCGGCTTACTGACGCTGGAGAGGCTTTGCTGTCACATGCCGAGGTCGTGCTCGCGCGATTGGCTCTGGCCGAGCGCGAGCTTGAGGCGATCGCCGACCGGCGAGGGGGGTGGCTGCGCTTGGGCTCGTTTACGAGTGCCACGGCGACTTTTGCGGCGGAGGCTTTGGAGAGATTTCGAAGGCAGCACCCGGTCGTCGGGCTGAAGTTCTTTGATGGGGAGCCTTATGAGAGCGCCGCGCGATTGAAGGCGCGCGAGCTCGACTTGGCGGTGGTCTTCGACCTCGACGTGTGGGCGATCGGAATCGGCTACGACGGCCGCTCGGTCTGTGACGATGATGCGCTCGAGTGCGTCGAGCTGTTTGACGATCCATTCCTGCTGGTCATGCGCCGCGATCACGCGCTGGCGTCCTGCGGCACGATCGCCGTCGAGGACCTGCAGGATGAAACGATCATCGCCGGCGCGCCATGGATCGACGCGCTCGCCGCGACCTGGCAGGCTAGCCCGCGACCGCCGCAGGTTGACTCGTCATGCCGGGCGACCGGGTTTGAGGCATTTCAGGCGCTGGTTGCTGCGGGCCGCGGACTGACGCTGATGCCGCGCCTGACGCTTGGATGGCTCAGGGATGACCTGGTCGCCCGCCCGCTCGAGGATCCGCCGGTCCGCCATGTCAAGGCGGCGACCCCCGCGGGCGCCTATCGCTCGCCGGCGACGATCGCGATGCTTGACCTGCTGGTGGAGTTCAGCGATCCATATCGTGAGCCTGCTCCCGTCAGCGGGATTGCCGAGCGGCGCTGACGGCGTCGGTAGGGATCGTTCACGGAGGCCCCGGCCGTGCCGCTATCGGGCGTTGAACACCGCGAGAGGGTTCTTGACGGCGAGACTGACGCCGGCGCTCGACGCGATGGCTCCTGCGGGGTCGGCTCTGGTCCGGGGAGCTCGCCGGGGCGGAGCCGGCGTTTGAGCACCGGGTCGCCCATCGCGACTTAGTTGGAGCTGCTGGCCAAGTGAGGGCAGTTAGGCGAGCTGATGGTGGCGTTCAGAGATCCTGCGCGTCAACTCGGCGACGTAGCGATATCACTCCAAGCGAAGGTGCCCGACGCCGTCGCCTGGACCCCGCGACCTTTGGCCCACCGTGCCGTAGGTGTGCAAGCTGGCGGGCAACGCCGACTTGCCGACCCGCGGGCACACGGTACCGCCGACCAGCAATCCCGTCATCTGAATAGAGGTTTCCCGTGAGCTTGCCTTTCATCCCCAGGAGCAAGAGTGAAGGACAACATGCTGCATAGACGGGCCACCAGTGACGTACCACATCCGACGGCCCGGACGTCGAGCGGACGCCCCCTCGCCTACCGGGTCTGCCACGAGGCGTCGATTGGAAAGGAAGCGAGCTCATGACTGACCGGTCGCGCCCAAAGCACGAGCTAAATCCCAGAGGAGGACGGACGTCACCGAGAGCACGCCAGGGGCGGGCTGCGGCCGTGGTCGCAGCGTTGGCCGCAGCAGCGGGTCTGGCGGCCTGCGGCGGAACTAACCACAGCGCGAGCTCCGGTACTAGCCACGGCGCGAGCCCCGGTAGTAGCCACGGCACGAGCCCCGCGGCGGCGGCGGCCAGCAACGGCCCCAGTCAAGCGCAAATCGACAAGGTAACCGGTCCTGATCGGCCGTTCGCCCCAGCGGGAGACCGGGTATTGCCCAAGAGACAGGTCGTCCTGAAGAGTGCCCTTGGCGTCGACCTCTCCCACAGTTCGGTGACGCTGCCGCTTCACCAGGGCGAGTTTCACGGCAAAACGGTGTGGTTCGTCATGACCGAAGCCTCCGACATGGGGGTTGCCCGCGATCTGGGCCTCAATTTCTCGCCCAAGCTCTCCAACATGAGCATCGGATGCCCGCGCTGCGTTCAGAACGTCAACCTCAGCAGCTCGCCGAAGAACAAGTTCGGCGACGGCGTGATCCACTTCCAGGGGGTGCCAAACTTCGCGCCTACCCGAAACCTGAAGCCGGGGCCGGCAGCCGATCCCACCGCGGCGTTCCCCCCCGCCAACGCGGCCCCCGGCGCGGTGGCCGACGCCCACTACAGCCCCTTCATCCGCATCAACGGCTCAAGCACGGTCTACAACGCACCCATCATCGCTGTCGGCAAAGGCGGATTTGACCTCGCGCACCACACGAACACCTCCGACCGCGTCCTATCGCTCCACCTTCCCACGCCAGCCGCTCAGACGCCCTCCGGGCAGTCAAAGCCCGGGTCGGTCGAGCTGCTCCTCGTCCAAGGGTTCGAGGCCGGACAGAAAATCTTCTATTTGAGCACCGAGGCTTCGGATCCCGCCGCAGCGACACTGGAGCGAGCGACGTTTGTGCCTGCGCTGCAACACTCGCCCTTCCAGGGGGGGGATGACTCGGTGGGGTCCGCGCGCGAGCGCATCTTCATCTTCACTAACGGTCAGACCGGCGCCAACAATCCGCAGGCCCAGGGTCTCAGCCACTTGATCCTCGACGGCCACAACAACCAAGACGCCAGCCTCAGCAACAAGCCGCTGATCAACGCCTTGGCGAACGGCAACGGAGACTTGCTCAACGTCCTGGGCGACTTTCCCTCCCTGACTGATCCCCGTCACGCCGACGCCTACAGCCCGCTGTGGGACGCGCAACTCGGGGCCTGGACCAAGAAGGCGGTCCAAGACAAGCTCAACGTCCGTCAAACCGATGAGAACCAAATCCTCAACCTCGCCGCGACCAAGCCCGACCTGCTCACCGGGCCGCTGGGATCACCCTACGGCGCAGGGGGATTTGTCATCAACTGTCCAACGATTGCCTTCACCCAAGGGGAGCCCCTCATCGACAAAGCCGCGCCGCTCCCGAACTCGCAGTCCTAGCTCGGCGTGATCGAAGCAGTGCCCGCGCCCCCGGTTGTGTTCGGGGGCGCGGGAACGTTCGAGAGCCCCGACGGTGACCTCGCCGGCGGACCTGTCGGCCCCAGGGACTGCCCACGAAGAACGCTCACCGTATTGAGTTAGCGGGTCTGACTGCTGGTGGGTGCGCGACAACCTCTCGCCAAGGCGGGTCTACGACTGCGGCTTCCGCTTCCGGTGGACGCCACCGTCGAAGCAGGAGCGGACTGCGGTTCGCGGTGGGCGCCATTGCGCCTCCGGTCACGTTTTGGGCTCAGGAACGTTATCGCATTGCTAGTCACGGCGGTGTCGCCGGCGGAAACGTGACCCGGCGGCCGGAGAGACCACCGGGCCGACGACCCGCAGCCGGCTCGGCTCCGCCCTCACAGACTTCCCCCTTGTCGCCGCAGCAGCTACGGACAGGTCGCTTCCGCTGCTTCGCGTGATGAGCCCGAAGGAGAAGTGTGCCCGTGAACGGGACCGACGCGGGGGAGGATGCAGTTGGCGTGTTGGTTGATCATCTAGAGCGAGTGTTCACGCGAAGGAGCGGAGGTGCGACCGGGGAGCGAACGTCGCTCACCGACTTGGGTCGCGCCCACCGCCAGGTAGAACGCGCAGGCGTTTGGGTCAGTTTTGATTGATGCCAGGGAGCTGAGCAGTCGTTGCGGTGAGCTCACGCAGCAGGGCGTCGATGCCTGACAGCTCGTAAACCTCCCGTTGCCGGCCGGCTCCTCCGCCGGCGGCGACGAGTGCGGGGATACACGCGAGCTCGTCCTCGCAGTCGAGCTCTCGTGCGTAGGGCTGTACGTGGTCAAGCGCTTCGGCGAGTACGTCAGCGAACGGATGCAGATGCCCGTCTGCGTCGGGCAGCTCTGCGTGGATTCCGTAGCGCGCTGCGCGGAACATTCCCTCCTCCAGCAGTTCGCTGGATAACTCCTCGGGGGCGTCGTCCTCGGCCGCCGCACGGGCGAGACAGTGGGCGAAGGCAACGAGCGCCCCGGCGTCGCGCAGGGAACTCTGCGCGTCCAGCGCGCGGATCTCGACGGTGCCGAGCTTTGGGTGCGGACGCAACTTCCACCAAAACCACGTGTAATCCTCGACGCCCGCGGCCCGCGTCAGCAGCCCCGCGGTGCGTTGGAAGTCATCGAAGTCGCGCATCGCCCGGGGAACCCCAGAGCGAGGCCAGCTTCTGATCGTGACATCGCGGGCCGAGGCCAGGCCAGTATCGCGACCATGCCGAAACGGGGAGTTAGCTGCCAGCGCCTGCAGCAGGGGCAGGCGAATGCGGATCGCGTTGAACACCTTGATTGCCGTTTCGGGATCAGGCATGCCCAAATGCACGTGAAGCCCGGCGACCGGTGTCGCGATCGCGTCTCCCAGCAGGTGATGGATGCGCTCGTAGCGCTCCTTATCGGAGATTTCTGCCTCGTCTTCGGTCGCGGTCGGGTGGGTCCCGGCTCCGAGCAGACCGACACCGGTCCCCAAAACCGCGGCTCGACGACGTGCAAGCTGGCCGATGGCGTCGCGAGAGCATGAGCACACGTCGCTGACGAACTCGATCATTCCGGCGTGCAGCTCGCGTTCGATCCCGCCCATCGTCGACCCAAGCCGGTCAGTTACCGCACCGGAGCTGTTGACCATCCGGGCGCTGACCGCGACGAGGAACAGCTCCTCCTCGGCCCCGAGAGAGAACGGATCTCCCGTCCCAAACGCATGATCAGGGGTCTTTGGGCCGGACATGACGCTAGATCTTCGCCGACCAAGGCCACGCCAGGCGTGCGAACGGCGCTCGGTCGCCCCGAGCCGCGCTGACGGTAATCGGCGCCGGTGCCCATTACCACCTTCGATCGTGGACCCATTCCAAAGGATCAGACGGGTCCAGCTTTGATGTCCCACGACCGGGATCAGCACGCACTACCGGGGACGAGCTGGCGACGATTTGCGGGGGGCCGCAGCGACAAACGTCCAGCCAGGTCTGCCGTTGCATGGTTCGCGTGCAGCCCCAGGATCGGACGTGTTCACGACGACGGCTGCCCCCACAAGCCCTAGTGCAGTTGGCAGGACCCCCTGAGATCGGTCCGCCGCGTGTGAGAGCTTCATCGACCCTGGAGAATGTTGGGTTAGAGGAGCGGTCACATGTCGCGACGCAGGCACACCCCCGAGCAGGTCGTCCGCAAGCTGAGAGAGGCCCCGGCTGCTCAGCGAGGGCAGCGAACTGCCCGAGGTGCTCAAGCATTTGGAGATCGCGGACGCGACCTATCACCGGTGGCGGAACCAGTACGGCGGGATGAAGGCCGACGATGTGAAGCGGCTGAAGGAGCTCGAGGCGCAGAACACGAGGTTGAAGCGGATCGTCGCGGATCAGGCGCTCGACATTCAGGGACTGAAGGAACTGTCGGCGGGAAACTTCTGAGCCCGGCCCGGAGACGCCGTGCCGTCCTGGGCTCTTCAGGATCGGCTCGGGTTCTCTGAGCGTCGGGCGTGCCGGCTGGCGGGTCAACACCGCTCCACGCAGCGCCACGTTGTGGCTGTGGTCGGGGATGACGCGGCGTTGCGAGCCGAACTGCGTGCTTTTTCGCGTGAGCGGCCGCGGCGGGGATATCGCCAAGCTCATCAGCGTCTGCTGGAGCACGGCTGGTCTGTCAACCGCAAGCGCACCCAGAGGTTGTGGCGTGAGGAGGGGCTGCGGGTTCCTCTCAAGCGTCGCAAACGCCAGCGACGCGGTGACTCCACCGTGCCAGGGAACCCGCTACGCGCCGAGCGGCCAGATCACGTCTGGGCGTTTGATTTCCAGTGGGACGTCACCGAGGACGGCCGGGCGATCAAGCTGCTCTACGTCGTTGACGAGTTCACTCGGGAGGCGCTGGCGATGCAGGCCGAACGCAGCATCGACGCCGACAAGGTCGTCAACGTCCTCGATCAGATCATCGCCGAGCAGGCTCGCCGCCCGGAGTTGGTGCGCTGTGACAACGGGCCGGAGATGACCTCTCACGCACTGCGGGACTGGTGTCGCTTCTCCCGGACCGGGGCAGCGTTCATCGAGCCCGGCTCACCCTGGGAGAACCCGTTCGTCGAGAGCTTCAACAGCCGGGTTCGCGACGAGCTGCTGGCCGTGGAGAGCTTCTGCTGCCTGACAGAGGCCAAGGTGATGGTCGAGGACTTCCGCCGCGACTACAACGCCCGCAGGCCGCACCGCGCTCACCAGATGATGACCCCGGCGGCGTTCGCGACCGGCTGGAAGGCAGCCCGCCAGGCGGCACGCGCCAGCGCTCGGGTAGCCGGGGCGGTTGCCCGCCCCGGCTCCCACAGAACCGTACGTACGCTGTTCGTATACGGCTCTTCGGGACGGTGGGTTATGACCCCCGCCGCCGGCCGGTTTGCGACCTCGAAGTCATCCCCATAGCGCCAGTTGTGGCGATTCGGGGGCGATGATGTGCTGGTGTGCCCGGTGGTGCATCTCGGCCAAGGCCACGAGCCCGCGTTCCCGAAAGAACGCTCGGTTGAGCCCGTGGTCCACGGCCGGGATGTGGCTCAGCGCCCACCAGGACCGACGGCCCTGATAGACCTGCCGCCACGCCGACCGCCGTGGGACGCCCAGCTTGACGAGGTTGCGTGCGATTGTTCGTTTGCGTTTCCAGTGGCGCAGCAGGATCGCGCGCAGTCGCCGCCGGATGTGGGCGTCGAGCTTGCGCATGATCTGCATTTCCTCAGCGGAGGCGATCCCGAAGAATCCATGCCAGCCCCGCAGCCACGCGTCGATCCGGAGGATGCACGACACCAGCGTGCCTCCCCAGTTTCGCGGCGTGAGCTGCCGGACGCGCTCCATCGCGTTGCGCTTGGTGCGCTCTGACAGGAGCACCTCCACGGATCCGGTCTGCGGATCAACCCGCAGACAGAAGCCCAGGAAGTGGCGATCCTCGGGACGGGCGACGGCCGACTTGGCCTGGTTGATCTTCAGGCGCAGGCGCCCTTCGATGAACCTGGTCAGGCTGGCCATCACCCTGAGCCCCGCCCGCTCGCTTGCCACGTACACCTTGGGGTGAGTCGCCGGGAGGAATCTCACCTCCCGGCGCTCGTAGAACCCGGCGTGAACGTCTCCGCTCACCGGGCTCCCATCGTCCAGCCGTCGGGGCGCACGCCCCATCGCCAGTG
>JAABUZ0100005912.1_pt1 | contig 15660 bp, 16 predicted proteins | sample 5562091 | NCBI WGS metagenome assembly JAABUZ01 (sample SAMN12813069, study PRJNA571459) | rock metagenome | isolation source: Antarctica rocks | place: Antarctica: Victoria Land, Linnaeus Terrace sud | collected 2015-12-21 | reverse complement strand
GCTCATCGGTCAGGTCGGTGGGGTAGCCCCGCCGATCGGGGTGATCAGCCACCCGCCCAGCATCAACAGAGAAGATCTTGTTACCAAGCCGACACGCCGAACCAGATCAACTTTCCCAACACGTACTGAGATCGACGACCGGGTCGACCACATCGAGGACGACGTCCTGCGCCTGATCTTCCTGACCGCGCACCCCGCCCTGACGCCCGAGGCTCGGGCCGCCCTGACCCTGCGACTCGTCTGTGGGCTCACCACCAGTGAGATCGCCCGGGCCTTCCTGGTCAAGGACGCCACTATCGGCCAACGCATCTCGCGCGCCAAGCGCACCTTGACCGAGCAGCGGGCGTCGGTCGAGCTGCCCACCGGCGCGGAACGGTCGCCGCGGCTGGCCGACGTCATGGCCGTCATCTACCTCATCTTCAACGAGGGCTACTCCGCCACCGCCGGCGATGACTGGATGCGCCCCGACCTGTGTGGGGAAGCGCTTCGCCTGATCCGCATGCTCTCCGCCCTCGTGCACTCCGACGCGGAGGTGCACGGGCTCGCGGCGCTGCTGGAGATCCAGGCGTCGCGGGCGGCCGCCCGCTCTGACGTCAACGACGACCCGGTGCTGCTCGAGGCGCAAGACCGCAGCCGGTGGGACGGCCTGCTGATCCGGCGCGGCTTCGATGCCCTCGACCGGGCCGAGGCCCTCGGCCAACCGGCCGGCCCCTACGTCCTACAGGCCGCGATCGCCGCCACCCATGCCCGCGCCCGACGGGCGGAGGACACCGACTGGGTGCGTATCGCCGAGCTCTACGACATCCTCGCGGTCGTCACGCCCAGCCCCATCGTCGAGGTGAACCGGGCGGTGGCCCACGGACGGGCCTTCGGTTCGGAGGCCGGTTTGGCGATCCTCCGTCCCCTCGACACGGACCCGGCTCTGGCCGTCTCGCACCTGCTGCCCAGCGTGCGCGGCGACCTGCTCGCGAGAGCCGGCCACGCCGACGCAGCCGCCGCAGCGTTCCTCGACGCCGCAGCGCTCACGCGCAACAACACCGAGCGTGCCCTCCTTCTCGGCCGAGCGGAGCGCGCCCGTGACCTCGCCAACACGAAAATGTCAGCGGGATACCGCGCGAGATGTCAGTAATTGCCGCACGAACACCCGACAACATCCCGGCCGAGCCGTTCGCGGTGCCTGACCGCTCTCGGCGGCGCGGGCATCGCCGCGGTGATGGCGCCGCGGTCCCCGCGGCTGGCCCGGACCTGCCCGCCCAGATCCTCGCCGCGCTGGCCGCTCAGGAGGTGGTCGTGCCCAGGACCGCGGCGTTCGCCCGCGTCCTCGCCGGCGTCGCCGCGCAGCTGCGTGATGTCCGGCTCGAACGTGCAGACCTGGCCGCCACCCTGGAGACGGGTCGGCCCCCGGAGCGCTCACGTCACGGGTGTGGCAACCCGCCCGCCGTACCGTAGGTGCCGGACCCGGGTCGTGGTGCTCGGCGGGGACGAAGGAAGCGGGTGGGGGTGGCCGCGACTCTCCGTACTGCACATGCCATCAGCACTGCACATGCCATCAGCGCCGTCTCGTCCCCGACGCTGCTGCTCGGCGTCCTCTACCCGGTGGTCGGCGCGCTCGCCGCCGGCCTCCCCGGGGTGGCGTGGAGCCTGCTCGGGATGCTGTTCACCGTCGTCGTCCCCGCGGCGATCGTCGACCTCGGGGTCCGGCAGGGCCGCTACACCGACCACCACCTCACCCGCCGCGAGCAGCGCGCGGTCCCCCTCGGGCTGGCCGCGGCCAGCGTCGCGGCTGGGGTCGCGGTCCTCGCCGTCGCGGGGGCGCCCCGCGCGATCGTCGCGCTGCAGGTTGCGGTGCTCGCCACGCTGGCCCTCGCCACGCTGGTGACCCTGGTGTGGAAGGTGAGCCTCCACGTGGCCGTCGTCGCCGCGGCGGCCGCGGTCCTCCCCGTGCTGGGCGGGGCGTGGTGGACGGTGTCCTGGCTCGCGGTGCCGGTGGTGGCCTGGTCGAGGTGGCGGCTGCGGGCGCACACGCGCCCGCAGCTCGTCGTCGGGGCGCTGCTGGGGGCGGGCGTCACACTCGGGGTCCTCATGCTCGCGGGCGTAGCGTGAGCTCACGTGACGAGCGGCGACACGACGCGCACGACCTGGGATCCCGAGCTCTACCTCGCCTTCGACGACCAGCGGTCCCGCCCCTTCCGTGACCTGCTGTCGCGGGTCGGTGCCGAGGCGCCCCGCCACGTCGTGGACGTCGGGTGCGGCCCCGGGCACCTCACCGCGGCCCTCGCCGACCGTTGGCCCGAGGCGCGGGTGAGCGCCTTCGACTCCTCGCCGGAGATGGTCGCCGCCGCCCGGGAGCGTGGGGTCGCCGCCGAGGTCGCGGACCTCCTCGACTGGACGGCCGAGCCCGATGTCGACGTCGTGATCACGAACGCGGTGCTGCAGTGGGTACCGGGGCACCCGGCGCTCGTCGCGCGCTGGGTCGCGGCCCTGCCCGCGGGCGGGTGGTTCGCGATGCAGGTCCCCGGGAACTACGGCGCCCCCTCGCACGAGCTCGTCCGCGAGGTCGCCGACGCTCCGCGCTTCTCCGACCGGCTCGCGCTGCGGGGCGACGACGCCGTCGGCGAGCCCGCCGACTACGCCGAGCTCCTCGCCGGCGCCGGCGCCGAGGTCGACGTCTGGGAGACCACCTACCTCCAGCGCCTCACCGGCGACGACCCGGTCCTGCGGTGGATCTCGGCCACCGCACTGCGGCCCGTGCGCGACGCGCTCGCGCCCGAGGAGTACGAGGCGTTTTGCGCCGAGCTGGCCCCCCGTCTGCGGACGGCCTACCGGCGGCGCCCGGACGGGTCCACCTGGTTCCCGTTCCGGCGGATCTTCGCCGTGGCGCGCCGCTGAGGGGCCTCGGGGAGGGCCTTCGCGCGGCTGGGGCCGTCAGGTGCCTCGTGATTTCCTTCGAGCAGTGGGGAGCTCGACAGCAGGATCACCCCGGCGACCAGCAGCGCCGCGCCGAGACCGGCGCCGACGAGCCACCAGCCGGTGCGGACGTGCTCGTGGAGCAGCCCGACACCCCACGCGCCGGCGATCAGGGGTTGGCCAGGGTGATGCCGGGCTGGGAGACGACCAGCCGGCCGGCCTGCAGCGCGTTCTGCAGCAGGAAGAAGCCGGCGGTGCCGACGACGAGCAGCGCCCAGGTCTGCCACGTGACCACGACGGCGGGTAGCCCGCCGAGGCGAGCGGCGGCGGTCACCGGTTTGACCAGCACCGCCCCCAGCCCGGCCGACATCCCGGCCGCGATGCCGGCCAGGGCGGTGGCCACGATCGGGCGGCGGCTCCGGCGGCCCACCCCGAGTGCGATCACGATCAGCCCCACGGTGACGGCCAGGCCGGCCGACCAGACGACCATGTCGATGGAGCCCGGGTCCCCGCCCTGCGGGGACAGCGAGAGCAGCAGTCCCGCCATGCCCACGGTCATCGCGGCCAGGGCCGACCACTCCCGGGCGTGGAGGCGCCCGCCCAGGATGAGCGCGGAGAGGATCAGCGTGAAGGGCAGCTCCATCACCACTACCAGCTGCACCAACGAGACCGGTCCGCCACTCAGAGCGGTGATCTGCAGGGCGAACGACGCGATGATGGCGGTGATGCCCGCCGCCCACACCGGACGGTGGCGCACGAGCAGCCACAACAGCGCGAGCGAGAACCCCGCTCGGACCGGTTCGGCCTCGGTGGCCATGCGCAGCAGCACCAGCCCCAGCGCCCCGACCGCCGCCGCGGCGAGGACCAAGCCGACCAGCAGCACCACAGCCCGCTCCCGTCCTTCCCCACCGGGTCACCGCGCGTGGGTGGACCGGTCGCCACCACCGGGCCCACGTGGGTGATCACTCCAACGGTAACTCGGCCGGACGATGGTGCGTCCCTGACGGTCGGGATGCCGCGCCGATCTCCTCGACCTCGTCGTCGCTCAGCGTCGAGGAATGGTGCCCTCGAGGTGTCGGCGGACGGGCGACCACAGATCGGGCAGGAGCATGTCGACCTGGTCGAGGAAGTACCAGCCGACCTGCAGGCTCATGGCCACGGCGTCCTCGGTGACGTGATCGAGGGGTTGAGCGGCCACGTAGACGGCCGGCCGTCCGTCCTCGAGCACCTGACGGCCCATGACGCGGCCGGCGCGGACCCGTATCCGCGCGTCGTCGAGGACGCCCCGCTGGGCCGTCGACCTCGGCTGCTCTCCCGGCTCGGCGCGGGCGCCGGGGAACATCACCGGCGGGGTCTGCCCGAGACGGTGCACGAGGAGCACCCCCATCGGGGATGTCACGACGGCGAGCACGAGGGGTGCTCTCCGACCCACGGCCCACCTCCTCGATCGACGGTCGAACAGCCGACCACGGAGGGGAACCCGCTGGCAACTGCTCGCGCCGAGGGGCTGCTGACCAGCACGCCGTCGAGGGATCGCCCCGTCCGAGGTGCTTCACTCGCGTGGAACGCGTGTGGCTCCCGGGACTGGTGAGCCCCCGCCGCTACCGTGTCGGGCATGGCCGGCCGCACCGACACCTCGCCGAAGCGCTCCGCGCGCAGCCGGCTCCTGACCAAGGGCCGCTCGCCCGGGGGCGCCACGGCCCGGTCGTCGAGCCCCGCCCCGACACGGTGGACCACGCCTCGCGCACGGTCGGGCGCAGGCCGGGGACGCGCCACGGCTCGGGCGGCGCCGCGGCGCCGTACCCCCGCCCGACGCGGTCCGGGGCCTCTCGCCCGGGGTCTTCGGGGCGCCTGGCTGCTCACCGCACGGGGGCTCGGTTCGCTCGCCCGCACGATCGGGCGGGGTCGCGACATCGACGCCGCGCACCGTCGCGACGGCGTCGCCCTCGCCCTCGTCGTCTTCGCGGTCCTCGCCGCGGCCGGGCTGTGGGCCGGCGCCGGGGGACCGGTCGGTCGAGGGCTCGACCTGGCCGTGCGCACCGTAGTCGGGTCCCCCGCCCTCGCGCTCCCGGTCGTCGGTCTCGTCGTCGCCGTCGTCCTGATGCGCACTGACCCCGACCCAGGCACGCGCCCCCGCAAGGTCGTCGGGGCGGTGCTCGCCACCCTCGGCCTGCTCGGCGTCTGGCACCTCGTGGTGGGGTCGCCGACGCCGCTGGCCGCCCGTCGGGCCGGCGGCGGCGTGCTCGGCGCCGGCATCGCCGACCCGCTCGCCCTCGGCGTCACCTCCTACCTCGCCGGCGTCGTGCTCGCACTCGTCGGCGTCTACGGCGTACTGGTGCTGGCCGGCGTACCCGTCCGCGCGGTCCCCGCTCGCCTCCGTGCGGTGGTCACCGGCGAGTACGGCGACGACGAGGGCTGGGGGAGCGCGAACGACGTCGACGTGGCCGACGACCCGGCCGATCCGGCAGTCACCACCGTCGTACGACGTCGACGTCGACGCCGGTCCGGCTCGACGCCGGGGGCCGACGGCGCCCCGGACTCCGCGGCCGCCCACCCCGCACGGTTCCGCGACGGCACCGAGGTCGACGCCCAGACGTCGCCCGTCCCCGCGGAGGCGTCTCGCCCCCCACGGTCGCCGCGCACCCCGCCGGCGGCGGTCCCGCCCGGTCCGGTCGAGGTCGATCCGCGGGCCGCGGAGTCGTTCAGCTCGCACCGCGAGATCCCCGACGGCGACTCCGGCTACCGCCTCCCGCCACCCAACCTCCTCGTGGCCGGCGACCCACCGAAGGCGCGCAGCGCCGCGAACGTCGCCATGATCGAGGCGATCACCGGCGTCCTCGACCAGTTCAAGATCGACGCCCAGGTCACCGGCTTCACGCGGGGACCGACGGTGACCCGCTACGAGATCGAGCTCGGCCACGGGGTGAAGGTCGAGAAGATCACGCAGCTGCAGCGCAACCTCGCCTACGCCGCGGCGACGGAGAACGTCCGGCTGCTCGCCCCGATCCCGGGCAAGTCCGCGGTCGGCATCGAGGTGCCCAACAGCGACCGGGAGATGGTGCGCCTCGCCGACGTGCTGGCTTCCGCGTCGGCCCGTCGCGAGAGCCACCCGATGGTCATCGGGCTCGGCAAGGACATCGAGGGCCAGATGGTGACGGCCAACCTCGCCAAGATGCCGCACCTACTCGTCGCCGGCTCCACGGGTTCGGGCAAGTCGAGCTTCGTCAACTCGATGCTGATCTCGCTGCTCGCGCGGGCCACCCCCGACGAGGTCCGGATGATCCTCATCGACCCCAAGATGGTCGAGCTGACGCCGTACGAGGGCATTCCGCACCTCATCACCCCGATCATCACCTCGCCGAAGAAGGCCGCGACGGCGCTCGCGTGGCTCGTCGAGGAGATGGAGCAGCGCTACGCGGACATGCAGGCCAACCGCGTCCGCCACATCGACGTCTTCAACGACAAGGTGCGCTCGGGGGAGATCGCCGCGCCGCCGGGCAGCGAGCGGGTCTACCGGCCCTACCCGTACATCATGGCCATCGTCGACGAGCTCGCCGACCTCATGATGACCGCCCCGCGCGACGTCGAGGACGCCATCGTCCGGATCACCCAGAAGGCCCGGGCGGCCGGTATCCACCTGGTGCTGGCCACCCAGCGACCCTCGGTCGACGTCGTCACGGGCCTCATCAAGACCAACGTCCCCTCGCGGCTCGCCTTCGCGACCAGCTCGCTCATCGACAGCCGCGTCATCCTCGACCAGCCGGGCGCCGAGAAGCTCATCGGCATGGGCGACGCGCTCTACCTCCCGATGGGCGCGGGCCGGACCCACCGCCTGCAGGGCGCCTTCGTCGGGGACGAAGAGATCCAGACGATGGTCGACTTCTGCAAGGCCCAGGCCGCCCCGGACTACACCGAGGGCGTCACCGCCGACGCCGCGGCGACCGCGGACCGGAAGGAGATCGACCCCGACATCGGCGACGACCTCGGCGTCCTGGTTGCCGCGGCCGAGCTCATCGTCACCTCCCAGTTCGGGTCGACCTCGATGCTGCAGCGCAAGCTGCGGGTGGGGTTCGCGAAGGCGGGTCGGCTCATGGACCTCCTCGAGACCCGCGGCGTGGTGGGCCCGTCGGAGGGGTCCAAGGCCCGTGACGTGCTCTTTCGTCCCGAGGAGCTGCCCGACCTGCTCGCGTCGCTGCGGGGCGAGCCGGCGCCGGTACCGGTGGCCGACGCAGAGGACGACGAGCCCTGAACCCCGATTCCACCGGACGTTCACCGGGCGGTGGGGAGCCTCTCTCGCAGCCCGGCGGCGAGGCCGGCGATCGTGAGCAGGTCGAGCAGGCCTCCGCCGAGCTCGGCGAGGCGACGGTGCCGCACGCCGGCCAGGCGCAGCCGCAGGTGTATCCGGGTGCCGGCGGGGGCCTCGGGGTGCAGCTGGATCGCCCAGCTCACCCGCATCGCGCCGCGGGTGGAGCGGTGCACCAGGGTGGCCGGGGGCTCGAGGGTGACGACCTCGAAGGTGGCGTCGGGGCCACCCCAGTCGTCGATGACGTCGCCGACCTGCAGCTGTTGCAGGGTCGGGTCGATACGGCGCAGCGCCCGTCGGTTCGGTGGGACGAGCGCCTCGACCCGCTGCGGCAGATACCAGCCGGAGCGGCCCTTGCCGAGCTGCACGATCCACGGCCAGACCGCAGCCGGGGGCGCGGGCAGATCGAACCCGCGATCCATGACGACGTCCGGGGCGGCTATCAGGTCGTCACCGGCGACGGCGGCCGCGACCTCGTGGGGACGAGGCCGCACCGCCAACGCGGCCCACCCGGCCTGCACGTGCTGCAGTCGCGTTGTCATGGCGGCCCCCGATCCTCAGAGGTGTCCGGGTGGGGACGCGGCTCCTGGTACCGCGGACCCGCGAGCTCGAGCAGCATCCGCGTGTTGCCCAGGGTGTTGGGCTTGACGTAGGCGAGGTCGAGGAACTCGGCCACGCCCTCGTCGGCCGACTGCAGCATCTCCGCGTACACGTCAGGGCTCACCGGGGAGCCGTCGATCTCGCGGAACCCGTGCCTCTCGAAGAATGAGACCTCGAAGGTGAGCACGAACAGGCTCCGCAGGCCGAGAGCGCGGGCCTGGGCGATCAGCTCGTCGACGAGGGCATACCCGACGCCGCTGCCCTGCACGGAGGGGTCGACGCCGATCGTGCGGACTTCGCCCAGGTCCTCCCACAGGACGTGGAGTGCGCCGCAACCCACCACCGCGGGACCGCGGACCGCGACGCGGAACTCCTGCACCGTCTCGTACAGGGTGACCAGCGGCTTGCGCAGCAGGATGTTGTCCGAGGCGAACCCGTTCCACCAGGGCCTTGATCCCGCGGACGTCGGCGGTGCGGGCGCGGCGCAGCAGCACCGGCACGGAGGGCGGGGTGATCGGGCCGGAGGTCACGTCGTCGCAGGGTAGTGACCGTCGGCCGCCGGGCCGGGGCGGCGGATAGGCTGGCGCGGTGGCGCAGCGCAGTTCCTCCCCCCGGGTCGCGCTCGTGACCCTGGGGTGCGCGCGCAACGACGTCGACTCCGAGGAGCTGGCCGGGCGTCTCGCCGCCGACGGCTTCGAGATCGTCGACCCGGACGCCGTGGGGGTGGACGGGGCCGGCGAGGCCGATGTGGTCCTCGTCAACACCTGCACCTTCGTCGAGCAGGCCAAGAAGGACTCCGTCGACGCCGTGCTCGGCGCCGGCTCCGAGAACGCGAAGGTGGTCGCGGTCGGCTGCATGGCCGAGCGGTACGGCGCCGAGCTGGCCGAGGCGCTCCCCGAGGCGTCGGCGGTCCTCGGGTTCGACCACTACGGTGACATCTCGGCCCGTCTGGACGACGTCCTCGCCGGCCGCCCGCTCGCCTCCCACACCCCGACCGACCGACGGGCGCTGCTGCCGATCAGTCCCGTGCGCCGGCCCGAGGCCGTGGCCGAGAACAGCATCCCCGGCCACGCGTGGCTCCCCGACGTGCCCCGTCGCCGGCTGGACGACTCCCCCCTCGCCCCCCTCAAGCTGGCCTCGGGCTGCGACCGGCGGTGCGCCTTCTGCGCCATCCCGTCCTTCCGCGGCGCGTTCGTCTCCCGCGACCCCGCCGACGTCGTCGCCGAGGCGGCCTGGCTGGCCGAGAACGGCGTCGCCGAGGTGACGCTGGTCAGCGAGAACTCCACCTCCTACGGCAAGGACCTCGACACACGCGGCGCCGCCGGGGGCGCACTCGAGCGCCTGCTCTCCCGGCTCGCCGACGTGCCCGGCCTGCGCCGGGTCCGCGTCTCCTACCTGCAACCCGCCGAGGTGCGCCCGCCGCTGCTCACCGCCATCGCCCGCACCCCGGGGGTCGCGCCCTACTTCGACCTGTCATTCCAGCACGCGAGCGCGCCGGTGCTGCGCCGGATGCGCCGCTTCGGCTCCCGCCCCACCTTCGTCGCGCTCTGCGAGGAGATCCGGGCCCTGGCTCCGGAGGCGGGCATCCGGTCCAACGTCATCGTGGGGTTCCCCGGCGAGACCGAGTCCGACCTCACCGAGCTGGAGGCGTTCCTCGTCGAGGCCGACCTCGACGCCGTCGGGGTCTTCGGCTACTCCGACGAGGACGGCACCGAGGCGCTCGGGCACGCCGACAAGATCGATCCGGTGGAGATCGCCTCGCGGGTCGAGCGGGTGGCATCGCTGGTCGACCACCTCACCGTCGACCGGGCCGCCCGCCGCATCGGGACCGTGGTGGAGGTCCTGGTGGAGCGGCGAGAGGCACCCGAGGGCCCCGAGGAGGGGCTCGAGGACGACTGGGTCGGGCGCGCGGCGCACCAGGGTCCGGAGGTCGACGGACAGTGCCGCCTCGTCGGGACCCCGGAGGTGCTCGATGACCTCGCGCCGGGGGTGGTGGTCTCCGGCCGGGTCGTCGACGCGGAGGGGGTCGACCTGGTGGTGGAGGCGCTGGAGGTCCTGCCGGTGCCCGCCGTCGGGTCGGCGCCGGAGCTCGCCACGGCGGTCGGGATCGGCGCGCGGTGAGCGGGCCGGCCGAGACGGCGGAGCCGGCGCGCATCCCGTCCCGGCCGGTGCCCCTGGTCAACGTGGCCAACGCGTTGACCCTCGTGCGGCTCGTCCTCGTCCCCATCTTCCTGGTCGTCCTGTTCGAGGCCGGTGGTCACGGTCCGTCGTGGCGGTGGGCCGCGTTCGCCGTGTTCGCGCTCGCCTCGCTCACCGACACCTTCGACGGGGACCTCGCGCGCCGGTGGGGCCTCGTGACCGACTTCGGCAAGATCGCCGACCCGATCGCCGACAAGGCCCTCATCGGGGCGGCCCTCGTCGGGTTGTCGCTGCTCGGCGACCTGTCCTGGTGGATCACGGTGACGATCGCGGTGCGCGAGATCGCCGTGACCGCGCTGCGGTTCTGGGTGCTGCGCCACGGCGTCATCCCCGCCAGCCGCGGAGGCAAGATCAAGACGGTGCTGCAGACCTTCGGGCTCGGCTTCGCGATCATGCCGCTGCCCGCCGTGCTCGCTCCCGCCGTGGCGGTGCTCGTTCTCGCGGCCGTGGTGGTCACCGTGATCACCGGGGTCGACTACCTCATGCGAGCCCTGCGCCTTCGCGCGCACGCTCTCTGAGCGGCCCGGACGGCGTCGGTCGGCCCCGGGGGATCTCTTCCGTGTTCGCCGTGGACGAACGCCGGTCCTGCGCGCCGCCGTGTCGGGCCGGCAGTCGGTACCGTGGCGGGCACGGTCATCGTCGCCGGTCGTCCGCGGGCCTCCCGGCCGCGCGGGGTCGGGCGGGGGGGAGGTGCGGCATGCCGCTGCTGTTGCGCGAGGCGATCGGTGGAACGATCCGCCGCGCCCGCACGGATCGGCGTCGCACGCTGCGTGATGTCTCCCGGGAGGCCCGGGTGAGCCTGGGCTACCTCTCGGAGATCGAGCGGGGCCGCAAGGAGCCCTCGTCGGAACTGCTCGCCTCCATCTGCGAAGCCCTCGCCCTCCCGCTGCCCGACCTGCTCGACGACGCGGCGGAGTCGATGCGGCCCACGCGGGTCCGCGCGCCGCGCCCGGTGACGCTCGCGGCGGCCGGCGTCGACCCGGCGCTGCGCAGCGCCGTCGAGGAGGTCTTCGAGCCGACCGTGGAGCTCGAGTCCCTCGCCGCCGACGCGTCCGGTCCGGTGCCGGGGGACGACGCGGGGCAGGACGCCGAGGCGGTCCCGTCCGCCCTCGAGCCGGGGGAGCCGGACGAGGACCCGGCGCCGGACGGCGACGCACCGTCTCCGGCGGGGGCGGTGCGGCTGGTCCCGCCGGTCACGGTGGGCACCATGGCGACCGCCGGCGCCCCGACCCCAGGAACGGGCGCCGTGGCGCGCGTGGTCTGCTCCGCGGCCTGAAGCGTCGCTCGCATCCGGGTGACGCGCTGTTCGGGAGGCTCGGTGGTAGCCGCCGGCACGAGCTGACACGATGAACACCACGGCGTGCCCGGCGTGACTGGTGAGGCGGGAGAAGATGGCCAACCCCTTCGTGAAGGCCTGGAAGTACTTCCTGGCGGCGTTCTCGTCGAAGATCGACGAGCACGCGGACCCCAAGGTGCAGATCCAGCAGGCGATCGAGGACGCACAGCGTCAGCACCAGGCGTTGTCGCAGCAGGCCGCCTCGGTGATCGGCAACCAGCGCCAGCTGGAGATGAAGCTGAACCGGCAGCTGGGCGACATCGAGAAGCTGCAGGCCTCCGCCCGGCAGGCGCTCGTCATGGCCGACGACGCTCGCTCCAAGGGCAACGAGCAGGCGGCGCAGCAGTACGAGCAGTCGGCGCAGGCGTTCGCCACCCAGCTGGTGACCTCCGAGCAGAACGTCGAGGACCTCAAGACCCTGCACGACCAGTCGCTCGGCGCGGCCCAGCAGGCCAAGCAAGCCGTCGAGCGCAACGCGATGGTGCTACAGCAGAAGCTCGGCGAGCGCACGAAGCTGCTCAGCCAGCTCGAGCAGGCGAAGATGCAGGAGCAGGTGTCATCGTCGTTGCGCTCGATGAGCGAGCTCGCGGCGCCCGGCACCACGCCGTCGCTCGACGAGGTGCGCGACAAGATCGAGAAGCGCTACTCGACGGCCCTCGGACAGGCGGAGCTCGCCCAGAACAGCGTCCAGGGACGCATGCTCGAGGTTCAGCAGTCGAGCGTCGACTACGCGGGTCAGAACCGGCTCGACCAGATCCGCGCCTCGATGCGCCCCGCGGGACAGGTCGACACCAGCAAGGCCGCGGGCCAGGTCGGGCCGGGCCAGGCGGCGCCGACCGCGGCCCCGACGCAGCAGAACCCGACACCGCAGCAGAACTGAGCCGTCGGGCGGTCCGGCGGCCGGGTCAGCCGTCGGGGGAGCGCCGACCCGCGAACCGTCCGGGGGTCGTCCCCAGGGTGCGGCGGAAGTGCCGGCTCAGGTGCGACTGGTCGTGGAACCCGGCAGCGTTGGCGACCTCGACGGGTGGCATCCCCGCGAGCAGGAGTCGCCGGGCCAGGTCGACCCGTCGCCCGGTCAGATACCGGTGTGGCGGACACCCGAACTCCCGGGTGAACGCCCGCACCAGGTGCGTCGGGTGCGCGTGCAGGAGCGCGGCGGCCTCGTCCAGGCCCAGGCCCAGGCCCTCGGTGGTCCGTGCGTCCAGCAGGTCGCGCAGCCGTCCCGCCAGCCCCGGGTCCCCGTGGACGGGTGATCGCGGGTCGGCCCTCCGGAGGTGCGCCGTGAGGCGGTCCCCGACCAGCGCGAGTCGGCTGCGGGCCTCGAGCTCATCGCCGGGACGGGCGAGCGCGCCGTGGAGCTCGTGCACACGACGGCGCAGCACGGTGTCGGCGAGGGCGGGGCGGTCGACCGCGGGCCCGACGAGGTCGGCACCCAGGACGGCGTCGGTGAGGTAGAGCACCCGCTTGCGGAATCCGCCCGGCGTGGCCGCCCGACCGTCGTGCGGGATGCCCGGCGGCAGCAGCGTCACCGACGACCGCAGCGCGCCGTGCTCGCTGGTCGAGCTCGTAGCGCACGGCGCCCTCGTCGACGATGAGCAGGGTCCAGTCGGCGTGGGAGTGCGGCGGGTAGACGTGGTCGGTGAACCGGGCGTGGAACACCTCGCGACCCCCGTCACATCGGGGCGCCACGCGCGGACGTCGGGTCGTGCGGCCACGCCAGGAACGTACAAGAACAGCGACCCGAGGCGGGACAACGCTGGCCGCATGGCCACGTCCTTCGACACCAAGATCGGCTTCCTGCTGCGTGCGGACCTGCAGGAATGGCAGAGCCTCAACGTCACCGCGTTCCTGTCGAGCGCGTTGGCCGCGGCCACGCCCGAGCTGATCGGCGAGCCGTACGCCGACGCCGACGGGACCGCCTACATGGCCATGTTCCGGCAACCGGTGCTCGTGATGGCGGGCGACGCCCCCGTGCTGGGCGCCGCCCGCAGGCGGGCCCATGGCCGCGGCCTCCTCGTCGCGGTGTTCACCGCCGAGTTTTTCGCCACGGGGAACGACGAGGACAACCGCGCGGCCGTGCGCGCGGCGCCGGGGGACTCCCTCGATCTCGTCGGCCTCGGCGTGCACGGGCCCCGCAACGCGGTCGACAAGATCCTCAAGGGCGCACGGATGCACCCCTGAGTAGCCCTGTGTCAACCTCTCCGCTGCACCTGCTTGGGACCCGGTGGTCGGTCCAGGTGTGAGCCGGGGTGACTGTGGGCGCAACCTTGTTGCACGGTCGAACAGACTTGGTTGTATGGTCGAACGATGTCGACTGAGGTGGGCCGCGACGCGCTCCTGGACGCGCGGTCGTTGCAGGACACGATGGTGGCGCTTGTCCGGGCGTTCGACCTGCACCAGCCGGAGCAGACGCCGTGTGGTGAGCCCGTGCCGGTCTCGCAGGCTCATGCCCTGATGGAGCTGGCCCGGGATCGGGCCTTGCCCCAGCACGAGCTCGGCGGACGGCTACGTCTTCAGCGAAGCACCGTCAGCCGGCTGGTGGCTCAGCTCGAACGACGCGGATGGGTGTGCCGTGACCGCCACGAAGGCGACGCCCGGGTGGCGATGCTGTCGTTGACCACCGCCGGCCGTGCGGCGGCCGACCAGCTCGCCACCGCGCGAGCCGCGAAGTTCGCCGAGCTGCTCGCGGCCATTCCCGACACGGACCGCGGCACCGTCCGGGCCGGTCTGGCCGTGCTGGTCGAGGCCCTCCGTGGATGACGCCCGGTCCCGGCCGGTCCGGCCGATCCGGACACTCCTGGCCGTCACCGCCGCGGTGCTCGTCATCGGTCTCGGGCTGGCCGGATGCGGCGCCCCGGGTCCGGGTCCGGGGTCGCAGATGAACCGGCAGGCCGGCATGGTGATGCCGTTCGACCTGAACGCAACGACCCACACCTTCACCACGACACCCGACGGCGGCGTCGAGCAGGTGGTCGCCAACGACCCGGCCGACACCACGAACACCGCCGCGATCCGCGCCCATCTGCGCGACGAGGCGGGAAAGTTCAGCGCCGGTGATTACTCCGACCCGGCCCGCATCCACGGCGCCGACATGCCTGGCCTGGCCGAGGTCGCGGCCGGAGCTCTCCGGATCGGGGTGCGCTACGACCCGGTCCCGGCCGGCGCCCGGATCACCTACAGCGCCACCGATCCCGCCCTGGTCAACGCCCTGCACATCTGGTTCGGCGCACAGACCAGCGACCACGACATGCCCGGCATGGGCGGCTGAACCCCTTCTCAGGCGGCGCCCGGCGGGGCAACGAGTCGCTGCAACGCGCCGTGTCGCAGGGGGTCGTAGGCGACGCCGTCCTGCCAGCAGTGCCAGATGACATACAGCCAGGCGCGGGCCAGGACCCGGACCGCGTGGGGGTGGTCATGGCCGCGGTCTCGCGCTCGGCGGTAGAGGTCCTGGGCCCAGGGGTTGGACAGTCGGGAGTCGCCGGCGAACTCTGACCACCGCGTCGCGCAGCTGCTTGTCCACGCCCCACCGGAACGCGACCACCGTGACCTTGCCGGACTGTCGGGTGGAGGGAGCGACCCCGGCCAGACAGGCCAGCGCCTCGGGGGTGGGGAACCGTCCGCGGGCGTCGCCGATCTCGGCGAGCAGCCGGGCGGCGCGCACGGTGCCGGCGCGCGGGAGGCTGGTGAAGATGTGCCCGTCGACATGGACCGCGAGCTGCTCGCGGATCACGTCCGACAGCGCGTCGATCTGGGCCACCAAGCCGAGCAGACCGGCGACCAGGGCCCGGGTGACGTGCACCGTCGCCGCCCCGAGGTCCCCGCTCGCTCCGCGCGGGGCTGCGGTGATCCGGGCGTGCATCACCTCGCCGGTGGTGGCGCCCGAGTAACGGATGCCCTTGAGGAACCCGGTCAGCCGCTTCGGTGAGAGCCAGTCGGCGCGGTCCTGGCAGTCGAACCGGGCCAGGAACTTCAGGCTGGTGTCGCCGTCGAGCTCGTGGAACAACCCGACCGGGGCCGGGAAGAACACCTGCAGATGCGCGCGAAGCTGGTTGCACAGCGCTACCCGATGGATCACCAGGTCCTTGCGGGCCCGCACCGCCGCGCGCAGCGCCACCGTCGCCGCCGTGTCCGGAACCAGAGGCCGGAGCCGGGCCCGGTCGGTGCGCAAGGTGTCGGCCAGGACGAACGCGTCGAACCGGTCGTCCTTGTTGCCCGCCGAGCCGTAGCGGCTACGCAGATGCTTGATCTGCTTCGGGCTGATCACCACCACCGTGAACCCGGTCTCGAGCAACCGATCGACGACCTGGCCGTCCGG
>JAABUZ0100005911.1_pt1 | contig 15660 bp, 20 predicted proteins | sample 5562091 | NCBI WGS metagenome assembly JAABUZ01 (sample SAMN12813069, study PRJNA571459) | rock metagenome | isolation source: Antarctica rocks | place: Antarctica: Victoria Land, Linnaeus Terrace sud | collected 2015-12-21 | reverse complement strand
TGCCCACCCGATAGGTGTCCTTCCGACCTCGACGATAGTGCCTTCGCAAACACCATCATCGCAGCTCACAGGGCATCTATCGCCATCTCAACACCCCCACACACGCCACTACTCGAGGATTCGGGTCAGACAGCCCGCGCTCGTGTAAGCGGGCGTGGACGTATGGCCGTTTGCCGAGGTGGGGGTCCTCCTCGGCGCCCTGGGCGCCAGCCCGATGCGCTCGCAGAACGCCGCGACGTCGTAGGAGTTCGCCTCCCGCCGTATCGAGGTGGCGATCGCTTCTGGCATCGGTCCTGGCTTCGGTGGTCCTGCCATGACGCTCAGCGTGCCCAGCCGAGGTGTCGACGACGCCACGGGTCGGAGAGGAGCGAGAGACGCCCACTTCAGTCGCGGTCCTGATCCTCGACGCATGGACCGAGAGTGTCGGGGGACCGGGTCATACTGATCGGAGGATTGGAAGAGGGTGGATCGTGCATACGGTGACCAGCGGCGACGTCGGGTCCCCGTCCGCGTCCGCCCCGGCGTCTACCAGGGACTATGGTTCGGCCGTCGGGCGCTTGAGCTGCTCCTCGGGCCGCGGACGACTCCAGTTCGCGCCACGATCCGCACCATGGCCGCCCTCGGAAGACGACTGTGATCTTGGTGCAAGACTCCGGGAATCGCGCCCTAGTCATCCGCCGCTGCCTCAAGCGCTACATCGCCCGCCAGCTGTACCGCTTCCTCACCACGGTCATGGCACCCGCCTGAGCCGCGGTCCGGCCCGTGGTGGCCGCTGCGCAGAGCCGACGGTGACCGTCATAGCTGTCGTAGCCGGTCCCGGTAGGCGCTCATGTCCGGGTCAGGGGCGTGTTGCCCGGTCAGCGCCGGGTAGAGCTCCTCGCCCAGCTCGTAGGCCAGCGCATGCAGGATCGCGTGCCGGTATGCCCGTCGGCGAGAAGCCGCTGAGCGGCCTGCCACACCTCCGGCGGGGTGTCCTCCCACAGCTGGTTGGCGATGACGTGGTGCAAAGCGATGTGCAGCCGCGGGTTCACCGTCGACCAGGTCGTCGGAGAACGGGTCGTCCAGTACATGCTGGTATTTCGGATGCTCGGCGACGAGCAACAGCTCGCGCTGGTCCTCGTCGGCCGGGTCCAGCTCGACGTCGTCGCCGTCGATGCTGGTCACGACAGTCGGAACGGCGAACCGGCGCCGCGCCACCTCCTGTGTCGCGGTGGGATCGGCCAGCACCGACGGGTCGGCCCCCGCGACATAGCCGCTCACCTCGCTGGCCTCGACCGCGGCCTGATCAGCGTCTCGGTCGAGCCCGCGGAACCCTGGGGCAGACCGCCGCCCGCGCGGCTGCACCCCTCGAGGCTTGTTCTGCGCACGCTTCGGGCGACGTCCGCGGCTGGCCGAGCTCACCTGCCCACACTCCCAGACCCGCAACCCGCCGCGGTACGGCTACACCGCCGCCCATCCGGCCCTCACGATGGCTTCCGGGGGCTTGACATCACATAGAAGCGTCACCGCGGAAACGCTGGGTCAGGCTCACTCCCTCGGCCCAACCGAACGGCGCCGGAGCTCGGCTCGGACGAGCTGAACTCGCAGCTCAGGCCGGTTCGGCGGCGCGACACCCGGGGTGTCCGCGAACCCCGAGGGGAGGGGTCGGACGACATGCCCCGAGCACCGCACCGGTCGCTTCCGATCGATGAATTCTTACTCGTGACAATGTTCCGTTATCTGACACAGTGCGGGCCGCCGGGGCCCGCACGAGGGCGGATCGGCAGGTCGGCACCCGGCCTGACCAGGCGAACGTGGGGGAGGGGCCGTGGGGGAGGAGCTCGTGGAGCAGCCACGCGACACCACGACGCCCTTGGCCTCGGCCCCGGCGACGGCCGCGGGGAGCCTCGCCGGGCCGACCGGCGCGGCCCTGACGGCGGGGGAGGCACGGGCCGTGGCGTTGGAGGCCCTCGCCGCCCGCGCGGACGCCCACGCCGCGGCTGCCCGGTCGGCCCGCACGCGGCGCGCCTACGCCGGCGACTGGGAGCACTTCACCCGGTGGTGCGCCCTGGCCGGACGCGCGGCCCTGCCCGCTGAAGCGGCGACGGTTCGGCTGTATCTGACCGATCTGGAGGCCGTCCGCACCGAGACCGAAGCGGGGATCTACCGACCGGTCTACCAGCCCGCGACCCTGGCCCGGCGCCTCGCCGCGATCGCCGCCGCCCACCGCGACGGCGGGCAGCCGTCCCCGACCCGCGACCCCACCGTCACGGCCGTCCTGACCGGAATCCGACGGGCCCGGGCCCACCCACCGCGACGGATGCGCCCGCTGCTCCTCGACGACCTGCGCACCCTGCTCGCCGGCATGGACTTCAACCGCTGGCCGACCGGACTCACCGCCGCCCGCGACGCCTTCGTGCTGCTGGCCGGGTTCGCCGGCGCGCTGCGCCGCAGCGAGCTCGCCGCCCTCACCCTCGCCGACCTGCACTGGCACCCGGACGACGGCATCCACGTACGGATCCGAACGTCCAAGACCGACCAAGACGCCGCCGGCGCCACCATCGTTTTGCCCTACGGACAGAACGCGGGAACCTGCCCGCCGTGCGCGGCGCTGCGCTGGCTCCGCCTCCTACACGCGGCGGGAGACGGCCGGCCCGCGCTGATGCGCGCCGTCCTCGCCGCCCCGCCCTGGCCCGACCAGATCCACTTGTACTCGCACCCCGACGACGACCCCAGCGCGACCGGCGATGCCGCGAGCGCCGCCGAGCTCGGTGACCCCGCCGCGGATCGGGCCGGTCCGCACGGCGAGGCTCCCGGAAGGGCCGCGAGGGCGCCGGTGCCGGAGTTGCCGGCGGGCATGCCGCTGCTGCGCGCGATCGGCAAGGGCGGCACCCTGGCCGAGGTGGCGGTCACCGGGGACGCGCTGCACGCCATGATCAAACGCCGCGCGCATGAGGCTGGCTTGGCGGGACCGGTCGGGTTCCACTCGCTGCGCGCCGGGTTCGTCACCGCGGCCCGCCGCGCCGGCGCCGACCACCGCGCCGTACGCCGCCAAACCCGCCATTCCAGCGACGCCATGGTCGAGGCCTACGACCGCGACCACACCCCCCTCGCGGGCAACGCCGTCACCACCCTCGGCCTCTAGACCCCCAACCCACCGGCCCGCACCGTGTCCCCATCCGACAGCCCAGTCGCCCCGGCGCAAACCCCGCCGGACCCAGAGGTCGGGCGCACGCACCGTGCCGCGCCCGCAGCGCCCACCGGGGGCCTCGTGCACCCGGACACCCCGCGGGACGCGGCCGGCCCGGGCTACGTGGGGGAGTGGGGCTTGTTCTACGACTACACCGCCGCCGCCGACCTACCCGCCCTGCCGACCACCGTGGCCGCGCTGACCGGGTTCCTCACCGCGCTACCGGCCCGCCCCGCGACCCTGGCCCGGCGGGTCCGGGCGATTGCCGCCGCGCATCGCCGCGCCGGCTACCTGCTCACCCGCCCCGACACCGGGCCCGCAGCTCCCTACCCGGCCCGGCGTCCCGGCCGCCCGACCCCGCGCTGATGATCGCGGCGTGTGCCACCCGCGGCTGGCCGGCGGGAATCGCCGGACGCCGCGACGCCTTCCTGATCGTGCTCACCGAGTCCCTCGGCTACCCCCACCGCGCCGCCCGCCAGCTGTCCCCCGCCGACATCACCAAACCCAGCTCCGGCCCGACCGGCGAGGTGGTGCCGTCGCTGCAGGGGCGGCCGGTGCCCAGCTGCGGCGACCCGCGGACCTGTCCCGCGTGCGCGGTCGTGCGCTGGCTGGACATCCTGGGCGTGGCCGACGGGCTGGGCCGCGGCTCGGCGCGCACGGCCCTGGCCGCCGCCGACGCCCCCACCCCGGCCAGCCCGCATCAGCACACCCCCAGCAAGCCGGGGCGGTGGCGCGCCGCCGCGGTCCTGCTGCCAGCGATCGACCGGCACGGCTGGCTCGACGACTATCGCCCGATCTCCACCCGCACCTTCCGCACCCGGCTGGCCCTCGCAGCCGCGCGAGCCGGCAACGACGCTCTCCCGGGCGAACCGCCCGACACCCCACCCGCGGCGACAGACCTGGCCGCGCCGCCCGCAGCAACCGGTTCCGCGCGGCCCGTACCCGAGCTCGATGAGGTACTGACCGTGCTCGACGACCTCGCCGACGACGCCGGCGCCCTCAACACCCGCATCCAAGCCCTGCTCGACGACCACCACCCCTCCCGGTGCCCAGGCTGATGGGCCCAGCTCGGGAACCGACACCGGGGCGCCGGCGGGTCAGCGGGAATCATTCACCGAAGTCACCGACGGTTCCGGTTCCGGCGCGGATGCCGAGGACCGCTTGCCGCCGCCTCGTGGTGCAGCCCGGTCCGAGCGCTGGCAGTCGGCTTCGAGATCGGACAATAAGTGCACCGTTGGCTCGGCGCGCCGGGGTCGAGCCACCGAAGGGGCATGGCACGGTGCGGTCTCGACGTCCGCAACGGGCCGGGGGAGGAGGGTGACGTGGGTGGCCGCTGCGTCGCCCCAGCCGATGTCGGGGTCCCTGCTGACCTGGCGCCAGCGGACCCTCGTCGGCGTGCCCGTGGTCGTCGCGGTCGTCGCGACGATCATCGTGTGGCTCTCTGGGCGGCGGGCAGCGTCATTGCCGCCACCGCGTCCGCCGCGGTTGCGGTGCTCTCCCTCGCGCTCGGCTTCGCGCTGGCCCTCGAAGCCCGCGCCCAGGCCGGCGCCGGGGCGGCGAACGCCGCCCGCTCCCTGCAGGCCGCCGAGGACTCGGCGATCGCGGCCACCCGCTCCGCGCACGCCTCCAACCGCTCCGTCGACTACTCGGCGCGCTCCGCCACGGCCGCGGAGAGCTCCGCCGACTCCGCCAGGCTTTCGGTCGGCCAGCAGCTCTACGAGCTCGCGCAAGCGGTCCATGCGGACCTGACGACCGGGGAGGTAGCGGCCGCCCGGGACCGCCTCGGGAGTCTCGGGCGGGACCGTCAGCTCTTCTGGCGGATTGTCCCGATGCCCCAAGACCTGCACCGCAACCTCGAGCCCGTGCTCGCCCGGCACCGCACCCGCCGCGCCGAGTCGACCTCCGCCGACCGGGAGGACGCCGTGGCCCTGAGTTGCCCGGCAGACCTCGCCGCCCGCGTCGACCCCGACGACCTGACCCGCGCGGTCACCAACCTGCTCGACAACGCCCTGAACCACGGCGCCCCACCGATCACCGTCACCGCCCGACCCAACCCCAGCAGCGGGCACCGCCCCACCACTCCATCGCCCGACCTGTCCACCGCGCAGAACACCGGCGGGAACCAGACGGACCCCGACGACCACGGGCCCGGCATCGACCCCGACTTCCTGCCCCGCGCCTTGGAGCGCTTCACCCGCGCCGACCCCGCCCGCACCGCCGGCGGCGCCGGACTCGGCTTGGCCATCACCGCGGCCCTGGCCGCTCGCCACGGCGGCACGCTCACCGCCGCCAACCACCCCACCGGCGGCGCGGTGATCACCCTCACCCTGCCCGCAACAGCCGCGACCTCGACCCCGAAAGGCCGATATCCATGCTCAGCTGGGGTGTCATCGCTTATGGGGCCGCGCTCTCGGCGCTGCTCGCCGTCCTGCTCGTCGGGCTGGCCGCCCGCGAACGCCGACCCGCGGTGCTGCTCACCGTCGCGGCGGCGGCGTTCGCCGGGCCGGTGGCCTGGAACGCCATCCTGCGGGCCACCGTCGCCAACCAGTTCTTCGTCGACGCCCCTGTCCCGGTGTTCCCGGTCAGCTGGCAGGACACCGGCTCCGGGGTCTTTGCGCTCGCCGTCCTCGCGGTGGCCCTCGGGCTCGGCCCGCTACGCACCGACCCCGCCCACCGGGTCACCCTGCGCGCCCTGCTCGGCGCCCTGGCCGCCCTGCTCATCGACATCTACCTCTACTGACACGCGCGGTGAGTGCCCCGAAGAGCAGGACGAGGACGCCGTAGAGGCCCAGGGGGGTGGCGGCGGTGGGGCCGAAGGCGATGTCGGCGATGCCGGCGGCGACGGCGAAGTCGCGCATCCCCACCGGGAGCAGGACGCCGAGGCGCTGCGGTGGGGGTAGCCCCCGGCTCAGGAGCGCGCCGAGTAGGGCGCTGCCGGCGAGGAATCCCAGCAGTGCGGGCACCACGGGCAGGTACGCGCTGCTCACGGGGATGTGGGCGGCTACCAGGTAGACCAGCACGAGCAACGCTGCGGTGGCGATCAGCGGCGAGGTGGTGTGCAGCCCGCGGGCGTGTGGCCATCGGGCGCGGGCGGCGAGCCCGAGGCCCAACGGTAGGGCGATGACCAGGGCGAGGGTGGCGATCAGCCCGGGCGGGCTGGTGGTGGCGGCGCCGGCGAGCAGGGCCAGCACCGGGCCGGCGAGCACCACGGTGGCCACCGTGGACCCGATCAGCAGGGCGGCCGCGACGGCGGCGTCGGCGCCGGCCAGCGCGGTCAGGGAGACCGAGGCGACCTCGGCGGGGGCGACGCCGGCGGCCAGCACCCCATCACGCAAGGCCGGGTCGGTCACCAGCCGGCTGGCTGCCCAGGCCAGGGCGGGTAGCAGCAGCGTGCTCACGGTCAGGATCAGCAGGACCGGTCGGGCGGCGCCGCGCAGGCCGCGCAGCGTCGCCCGGTCGACCGATAGGCCCACGGTGGCCACCAGCACCGAGAGCGCCACCGGGATGCCGGCGTGCGCGGTGGCCAGCCGGCCGGGTCCGGGGAGGGCGAAGCCCGACCCCGGCGGTGAGCGCGACGAAGACCACCAGGTGCCGGTCGAGGACCGCGGTGACTGCGCCCAGGCTGCTGATCCGCCGCCTGTTCACCGGGCCCTACCGGGCGTCAGCACCTTTCAGCACTCCCTGGTGTGGGCGGCACGCGCTCGGGGTGCGCATGGTCGGCGGCGGTCGTAGTCGGCGGGGATGCGGTCGGGGCCGGTTCGCAGCAGCAGTTCCCGGCGGGGACGCAGCCCGGGTCGCAGCTCGACGGCTGCGGGTCCTCGCCCTCGCCGGTTGTGGGCGAGGACTCGGGCGCCCGGGCAGGCGGTGGCACGGCGCACCTCCGATCTTCGGGTGCTGGGCTCGGGTGGCCCCGGGCTGGTGGTTGGTCGGCCGGGTTCGGGCCACCGGCGAACGATTGGTCAGGCTCCACGATGGGGCCCGGCCACGGCCGACGGGGTGACCCGGTCGGCGAGGCGGTGACGGCGGCCCAGCAGCCCGCCGAGCGTGGCTCCGTAGACCAGGTGCAGTCCCAGGGTGGCCACGGCGATCGCGGGGGTGATCGAGGTGCCGAACAGGCCCCAGCCCAGGTAGGGCAGCCACACCAGGTCCATCAGCAGCCACAGCGCCACCCCGTAGACCAGCCCGGTCAGCACGCTCGCGCGGCGGGTCAGCCCGGCGAAGACCGCGCCGGCCCCGGCGCCGTAGGACAGGTGGGCGAGCAGCCCCAGCCCGAGCAGCGCAGGCATCGGGAGCATCCCCAGGGTCCGTGCGACCAGCGCGACCGGGATCGGTCGGGGCATCGGGGACACCCCGGTGGCCACCCCGGCGATCATCACCGCCGCCATCACCACGGTCGCGCCCACCCCCCACACCGCGCCGGTGCCCACCCACCGTGGGTCTCGCCACGGCCGCCCGACCGTGGCGGCCGTCGGTGTTGTCGCTGCTGTTCGCATGACGGAACCTCCTGCTAACATTCGGCTAGACGTATATCAATGTATTCGGCGATCCGAATGATGTCGAGGGGGAGGTGCGATGGTCGCCTCAGTGCAGACCAACACCGTCGAGGCAGTCGGTGCGGGCGGGTTGGACCAGTTGGCCGGTGCGATGCAGACCTCGGTGGTGGCCAAGGCGTTCGGCGCGTTGGCCGACCCGGTGCGGCTGCGGATCGTGGAGCTGCTCGCCGAGCGGGGCGAGGTCAGCGCGAGCGAGCTGGGCGTCGAGTTGCCGGTCAGCCAGCCCCGGGTGTCGGTGCACCTGCGCTGCTTGAGCGACTGCGGGTTCACCACGGTGCGCCGCGAGGGCCGCCGGGCCTACTACCAGCTGACCGGCCCGCACATCGCCGAGCTGGTCGCCACGGTCCGCGCGCACGCCGACACCGCCCTGCCCGGGCTGCTGGCCTGCCTGCAATGCGGACCCCACCGCCCCGGACCCGATCCCGCCTGCTGTTGAGCGGCTCCGCCCACGGGGCCGCGCGCCCGAGCCCGCGCTGCCTGCTAGGTCGGCCCCCGAGCCTGGCCCCGGAAAGGACCCCGTCCCGTCATGTCCTCAAAGTCTGAGTCTCCAGAGTTCGAGCACGGTGGGCGCCACCGTCTGGCCGCGGCCGGGTTGTTCGGGGCGGCGGTGCTGTGCTGCGCCGGGCCCGGGCTGGTCGCCGCCGGCGCGCTGGGGGTGATCGGGTCGTGGCTGGCCGACCCGTGGTTGAGCGGCGCGGCGGTCGTGCTCGTCGCCGCCCTGGTGTGGGTGTTGCGCCGCCGCACCCCCAGCGGCGACGGCTGCGGCTGCGGCGCGCCGACCCCGCCCGAATCCCGCCGGCCGGTGCACATCGAGCCGGCCCCGATTCAGCACCCGGAGCGTTGAGATGGCCCCCACGCCGATGCCCACCCCGACTCGATCACTACGGCGACGGTGGGCGATCACCGCCGGCACGGCGGTGGCCGTGCTCGGGGTCCTCGCCGTGGCCTACACGGCGTTCACCCCCGCACCGGCGCCACCTGGCGCCCCGGGCGCCGCGGCGTCGGGGTTCGTGGCCACCACCGCGTCGGGCCGGTCGGTGCCGGTGCCCGGCGGGAAGCCCAGTGCGGTGCTGTTCTTCTCCGCGACCTGTGGCAGCTGCGGGCCCGCCGCCCATGCGCTGGCCCAGGCCCAGCACGGCGACCCCCGAGGGGCGAACACCTACGCCGTGGTGGACATGGACCCCAGCGAATCCCCGCAGACCATCAGCGCTTTCCTGGCCGCCAACCAGGCCAGCACCCTGCCCGTGGCCCGTGACACCAACGCCGCCCTGACCGGCGCCTACCAGGTCACCGCCCTCAGCACCGCGGTTATCCTCGGCCCGGTCGGCCGGGCGGCGGCCCGCACGGTCGAACCCTCCGTCGCCCAGATTCGCCAGCAGCTGACCACGGCGGGTGCCCAGTGACCGGTCTGCTGGTGCTGGCCTTCACCGCGGGGCTGCTCGCCCCGGTCAATCCGTGCGGGTTCGGGCTGCTGCCCGCGGTGCTCACCGCCGCCGCCGGCCCCGCCGGCCCCGCCGGCCACCAGGCCGACCCCGGCACCGGCACCGCCGGTGGCGCTGGTCGGGGCCTGGCGCTGCGCCTGGGCGGTGGGCTGCGTGCCGGGGTGGCGCTGGCCGTCGGGTTCACCGCGACCTTCACCGCCATCGCCCTCGCGCTGACCGCCGGGCTGCGGTCGGTGATCACCGTGGTGCCCTGGCTCGCCGCCGCTCTCGGCGCCGGGCTGGGGGTGGCGGGGCTCGCCCTGCTGGCCGGGTGGCACCCGGCGCTGCGCCTGCCCACCCACCAGCCCGACCCCCACGCGGCCACCGGCACCCGCCGACTGGTCGCGTTCGGCGCCGGCTACGCCGTCGCCTCGGCGTCGTGCACCATCGCGGTGCTGCTCGCTGTGGTCACCCAAGCCGCCGCCGCGACCCTGCCCGGCGTGGTGGCCGTATTCACCGCCTACGCCGCCGGCTCGACGCTGCTGCTGGTCACCCTCGCGGTGTTCGCCGCCGCCGCGGCCACCCTGCTCACCCGGGTCCTGCGCCGCGTCGCGCCCTACGCCTCCCGCCTGGCCGGGGCCCTGCTCGCCGCCAGCGGCGCCTACCTCCTCTACTACTGGCTACCGCCCCTGCTCGGCGGCACCCGACCCGGCGACGGTGGTATCACCGCCCTCGCCGGGCATACCTCCACCTGGATCAGCGCCCACCAGCTCCCCGTCGTCGGCACCGCCACGACCCTGATCGCGGTCCTCGCCCTGGTCGCCGCTCTGGCCGTCGTCGGCCGCACTGGCACCACAGGCCCGGACCAGCCGGCCCCGGGCGGGTGGAACTTGGGCGGGTCGGGTGCGGGTGGGGCAGGTCCGGTGGTGGAGCTGCTGTACTTCGAAGGGTGCCCGCACGGCACGGACTACCTGCCCCGGCTGCGCCAGCTGGTCGCCGACACCACCCCGACCGGCACCACCCCGTCCGGCACCGCCCCCGAGCACGCCCCACCCGAGGTGCGGACCCGGCTGATCACCGACGACGAGCACGCCCAGCGGGAGCGCTTCCCCGGCTCCCCGACCGTGCGGGTCAACGGCCGCGACGTCGACCCCGCCGGCGCGCAGGGCGCCCCGTACGCGATGGCGTGCCGGCTCTACCCCACCCCCGACGGACCGAGCGGCACCCCACCCGAGCGCTGGATCCTCGACGCCCTCCACGCCCACGCGGACGAACCCACCCACACCGCCGCAACCGTCGACTCGGGGGACCACCGGTGATCACCCCCGTCGCGCTGCCGGCCGTGCGCGAGCTGCTGGAGGCCGGAGCGCAGCTGGTCGAGGTCCTGCCCGCCGAGGAGTACACCGAGGCACACCTGCCCGGCGCGATCAACATCCCGCTCAAAACCCTCGACGCCCCGGCCGTCGACGGGTTGGACCGGACCCGGCCGGTCGTCGTGTACTGCTGGGACGGGCTTTGAGACATGAGCCCCCGAGCCGCGTGCCGGCTCGACGCCCTCGGCTTCACCGAGGTCTACGACTACGTCGCCGGGAAAGGCGACTGGCTGGCCCACAACCTGCCCACCGCCGGCACCCTCGCCGACCAGCCCACCGCTGGTGGCTCGCTGCGCACCGACGTGCCCACCGCCGGCCCGCACGAGACCGTCGGCGCGATCCGGGCCCGGGTGGAGGCCTCCCCGTACCCGTTCGCCCTGGTCCTCGACGCCGACCAGACACTGCTCGGGCGTCTACGCCACACCATCCTGGGCGCCGACCCCGACCGGACCGCGCTCGAGGCCGCCGACCCCGGCCCGAGCACCCTGCGCCCCCACCAACCCCTCGCCGAGGTCGCCGAGCACCTCCGCAACCACAACCTGACCTACGCGATCGTCGCCGACCCCGAAGGACACCTGCTCGGCATCCTGCACCGCCGCGACATCACCCCCACCGACCCGACCCCCGACGAACCATCCTGAGCAGTGTCGGGGGGTCCTTCCCGTGGTCTGGGCTGGTGGGTGCTCACCGGGGCGAGGGCAGCTCGTGGAGGGGGGCCGGTCGGGCCCTTCGGCACGGGGAACGCCACGGCAGCACGGCGACCGCGCGCTGGGCCTATACCGACGAACGCTCCGCTACCACGGACCGCCCCCCAACACCAGGAGGAGCCCAGCTGATGACACCGCCGCGCCCGGTCACCGTCGCCTTCGACGTGGTCGAGACCCTGATCTCGCTGGAGCCCCTGCGGGAACGTTTCGTCGATGTCGGCCTGCCCGGGCCCGCGCTGGAGCGATGGTTCGACCGGATGCTGCGCGATGCGATGGCCTTGACTCTCGCCGGGGACTACGCCCCGTTCCCCGCGGTGGCCAGGGGCGCGCTGCAGGTTGTGGCCGGCGGGAGCCTCGACGCCGAGCAGCTAAGCCACGTGCTCGACGCGTTCGGGCAGCTGCCTGCCCAGCCCGACGCCGAGCCCGCCCTGCAGCGTCTGCTCGACGCCGGGGTGTCGGTGATGTGCCTGAGCAACGGGCTCCGGCAGAGCACCGAGGCGTTCCTGGGGCGCAGCGGCCTGGGTCGGTTCGTGGACGACATCGTCAGTATCGACGACGTCGAACAGTGGAAGCCCGCCCCGCAGGTCTACCGCCACGCGCTCGACCGGGCCGGGCGTACACCCCAGCAGGTCGCACTGGTCGCGGTGCACGCCTTCGACTGTCACGGCGCGCACGCCGCCGGGCTCACCACCGGATGGGCATCTCGGCTGGAACACCACTACGCCGAGGTGTTCACTCCCGCCGACGTCGTCGGGGAGGACCTCGTCACCGTGATCGACGGCTTACTCGCTCTCCCGCCGCGGCCAGAGTGACCGGCCGCTGCCCACTTCCGCTCCGTCGAGCGCCCGATCATCTCCCTCGGCTCTGTGCTGCGGCCCCGCTCATGGATGGCCGCGACCGTGGGGTCGAGGAGTTCGTCGTCGGGAGTGGGCACGGCGGGCCCCTGGAACCGCACACGACCCACGGCGCCTGGAACTACACCCAGCAGCCCGCACCTTCGACCCCACCGACGCCATCCACTGGCTCACCTGAACCTCGCCTCGATCGTGAGGCGCCGCGTGCATCGGTGGGTCCGGGCACCGCGAGCCGCACCCGGTGGAGCTGGCCGCTCCGATGTCATCGAACAAGTCATCGCGAACTTCTGCGGCCGAGGTCCTTCTGGGCCCAGCTTGTCGTCGTGGCCCCGATCACCCTCGCCGGCGGGGTCACGATCGGGTTGGTGTGGCTCGGGCTGGTGGGCAACGCCGCGTTGTTCGCCGCCACCGTCGCGTTGCTGATCGTGGCGGGTCGGCGACCGCGCACCCGGCCGAGACCGGCGCGACGCTCCTTCCCCGCGGGCGGAACCCGTCGCGACGAGGGCGGGACTGGCGATACCGGCGCGCGAGGGGGCAGTTGAACCAGGTCGATCCGGGGGGGACGTGCCTGCCCAGCTCGTCGAGGGGCCTTACCGACGATCCGGCGCTTCCCGGCGGGTGTAGGAAAGCACCCGGGCCTGGGCCCCGGTCTTATCGTTAGCGAAAACCCGGCGGTCGCTGACCTGGAGATCATCCTGGTTGGAACCGGGCAGATCGTGGGCCAGCCCGCAGCCGGCTCGACGGGGCGGCGCCCAGACCTGCTGGGGTTCGGGGTCCTGGCCCTTAACGCCGTCAAGATTACTTAGCTGCGGAACTCGGGTCAGGGGGTGGCGGAGTTCTCGGCGTCTGTGTCTACCGCCGCCCGCGCACGGCGCAGGACGCGGTGGCGCAGGGCCAAGGCAGCGAGGGTCGAGAGAACCAGCACGCCCAGCACAGCCGGCGTGCCCAGCCCCCCGGGGAGGCGGTCGACGGCCATCGCCTGGACCTGGCTGGCCGTCGTCCCCGGCGAGGCCCCGTCCTGGCCGGTCAACGTGCGCAACGGACTCCCGAGCGGTGCGAGCGACAGTCCCGGGTTGTACCCGCCGAACCCCGCCGCCCCGGTCGCCAACCCGCCCGGTGGCGCCGTCCCGAACGCGTTCGGGGTCAGCACACCCGTGGCGGGGGCGACGGCGACCGGGGCACTCATCTGTGCCTGACGGGCCGCCTGCTCGCGGGCGGCGTTCTGTTGAGCGGCTCGTTCGTTTGCCGCCTGCTGAGCGGCCTGCTGCTGTGAAAGCTGTGGTGGTCAGTCCGAGGTCTCGGTACCGGTTGGCTCGGTCAGGGAGTGGGTGAAGGCGCGGAGTCGGCGCAGCGGGAGCTCGTCGAGGTCGTGGGTGGGGCTGGCCAGGGCCTGGCTGATGGCCCGGTAGGTCGCGGCCGCGCGGCCGCAGCGGTGGCAGCTCTCGAGGTGCTCGGCGGTGCGGGCGGCGGTGGGCTGGTCGGCCTCGCCGTCGAGGTAGCGCTGCAACGCCCGCGAGGCCCGGTAGCAGTGGGCCATCTCGGACAGCGACATCATAATCGGCTCCGGGGGATCAGCCCGGCGGCGAGCAGCCGGGTACGGATACGGGAGCGGGCGCGGTGCAGCCGGCTCATCACTGTCCCCCGGGGTATGTCGAGGGCGAGCGCGGCCTCGGTGTAGGTCAGCCCGTCGACGTCAACGAGCTGCACGACCACCCGCTGGATGGTGGGCAGGGCGGTCAGGGCGTCGGTGACGACCGCCTCGAACTGGGCGTCGATGACGATGTCCTCGGCGCTGCGGGCCGCGTCACGGCGCTCGAACCGCTCGGATTCCTGCTCGTGGTCGCGTGAGAGCGCGGGCAGCCGGAGGCGCAGCCGGTTGCGGTGGGTGTTGCGCAGGATGGTCAGCAGCCACGCGCGGGGATGGTTGCCGTCGAATCCGTCGACGGCGCGGTAGGCCCGCACGAGGGTGTCCTGCACCAGGTCCTCGGCGTCGGCCTGCTGGCGGGTCAGGGTCAGCGCGACCCGGAAGAGAACCGGGACGTCGGGCGCCACGTACCAGGCGAACAACGCCGCGCGGCGGCGGGTTCCCGCATCGCCGGGCTCGGTGACGGCCTGGTCGTCCACCCACTGGGAACCCGGACGGCCCGGTGGTGATTCCCGTGCGGTGGAATCGGAAGACCGCCGGGGCGGGTTCCTGCTCAATGAGCGTCGAGCACCGGCGGACCCCAGCGGTGACCTGGTCGCGGCCCAGCCAGGCTGTTGCGTTGTTCCTGCGGGGCCGCACCGCCGGTACGGCGGCGCCGGTGGCGGCCGTGGTCGGGACGATCCTGTCCGTGGTGAACCAGGGCGATGTGCTGCTCGCCGGTGGCGGCGGGGTCCTCACCTGGGTGCGGGTCGCGGTGAACTACGCAGTGCCGTTCTGTGTTGCGAGCATCGGGTTCCTCGCCGCGCGTCGGGCACCGCCCGCGCCGACCCATGACCGGCGGCCCGACCCCCGATCACCACCGGTGAGCGGTGGAATCTTCTGTTGTCCGAGGCGGGTTCCCGTCGTGACGACCCGACGACGACCCATGTCGGGCCCGGAGGGAGACCCGTGGAGAAGACCTCGGAGTCGGTGAGCCGGATCGAGGTGCTGTGGCGCCCCGGGTGCCCGTATTGCGGGCGGCTGCGTCGTGGGCTGTCGCGGGCCGGTATCGAGACCGTCGAGCGCGACATCTGGTCCGACCCGGCTGCCGCGTCCCGGGTGCGGGCCGCCACCGGCGGCGATGAGACCGTCCCGACGGTGCTGGTCGGGGCCCGCGCCCTGGTGAACCCGACCGTCGCCCAGGTCGTCCGCGCGACGCGCGAGGAGTTCCCCGACGACGCGGACGCCCTGGTCGGTGCCGCGCGGCCGGGGCGCCGGGGTCTTTCACTGGGCAGTGGTGTGGGCTGGACGGCGATGATGGCGCTGGCCTGGGTGCTGCTCGCGGTGTGGCGTCCGACCACCACCTGGCACCTGGCGCCGATGCTGCTCGCGGCGGCGTGGCCGTGGGTGACCGGTCAGGACCTGCGGACCGGTGACCGGTCGGCCCTGGCCCGACTGTTCTGGTCCGGAGCGGCCGGGGTGGTGGTCGCGGCGGCGGTGACGCTGGGACTGTCGTGGGCCGGGCTGCTCGGCGGGCCGACGGTGTTGGGGTTCCCGGACGCCATGAGCGAGTCGCTGGCGCTGGGCGCGGTGGCCGCGCTGGGGATGGTGCTGGCCGCCCTGCCCCGGCTGTTGCGGACGCCGAGGTCCCGGTCGGCATGGGTCGGATCGGAGCGGGTGGCCAGCTCCGATGACGTCGTGACGGTCGAGGGCAACGCCTACTTCCCCGTCTCGGCGGTGCGGGCGGGAGCCCTGACTCCGAGCCCGACACGCACGGTGTGCCCGTGGAAAGGCCTCGCCCGCTACTACACGGTCACCGTCGGCGGGGTCGCGCTGCCCGATGGGGCCTGGTCGTACCCCCACCCGCTGCCGTTCGCACGGCGGATCCAGGGCCGAATCGCCTTCGGGGTGGCCGAGGTACGACGTGAGGGAGGCAGCGAAGAATGACCACGGTGCGGT
>JAABUZ0100005909.1_pt1 | contig 15661 bp, 5 predicted proteins | sample 5562091 | NCBI WGS metagenome assembly JAABUZ01 (sample SAMN12813069, study PRJNA571459) | rock metagenome | isolation source: Antarctica rocks | place: Antarctica: Victoria Land, Linnaeus Terrace sud | collected 2015-12-21 | reverse complement strand
TGGCGCCAACTCCGGCATGAGATCCAACATGGTCGCGAGTCCATCACCCGCGAAGCCGACCGCGGCCGGGAACTCGAACTCTGAGCAACATGGGCAATGCTGCCGCTCAGAGCAGCGCGGCGGCCACCACCGCGGCCAAGCCGATCACGAGTCCCTTGAGGCTCCACGCTGTGGTGATCTGCCACACGTCGGCCTCGGGCCGGCGTGCGCGGGCGCGCAGCGCTCTCGCGCCTCCGATCGCGCTGCCCGCGGCGGCGAGCTGCAACACCAACCCGAGCTCAGGGACCGGCGAGACAACTCCGGCGACAGTCGGTGCGACGAAGAGGAGGTGAAGGGGCAAAAACGCGTGAATGGCGCGCGCTCCCGACGAGGCACCGCCGCCCGGGTGCTTCCACGCGGCGCGCTAACACGCCGCAGCTCCCGGCTGCGGGCCTTGTCCTCGTGCGCAGCCCAACGCCGTTTCGCTGCCTTCACCGTCGCTCGCCATGGCTCCAACCCGTCGAACTCGAGGGGATCCGAGCGCGGGGGCTACCACGCGTCGCCGTGGTTATCGTCGCTCTCCGTCCCATGCGGTAGCGGCAGCGCGCCAACTGGCGGCTTCTGTGTTTAGAGGTATGGCGGTGGGTTGACAGGCGCTTAGTCCGGGTTTATGTTGCTTCGCGATCCGCTGAGTCTCCTGTTGGGAGGGTTCGGCGAGGAGAGGGACATGACGAGTTGCTCGGCTGACTGCCGGGCCGCACTTACTTCGGTGTGAGTCATCGAGTGGTGGTGTGGTTCGACGGCCGTCTTGGTCGCCGGTTGCGTTCCTGGTTTCGCAGTGTGTATGGCGCCGGGGGGTGGCCGTATGAGCCGTTTGAGCAGGCCGGGTCGGTCGAGAAGGCTTCTCGGTGCTCGCGGTCTGCGCGGTCGAACGGGTTTCGCTGCGGGTGTGTTGGCGTGCGTGGTGTTGTTCGTCTTTGCCGCGGTGGTGTTGGGGGATGCGTCGAGTTCGAATCGGGGCGGCGATGCGCCGCTAATGATCCTCAGATGGAGCAGGCGCTCGCGCAGTCCCAGCAGGATGGGGAGCGCGAGAAGCAGCGGCGGGCGACGCCGCAGGCGCGTGAGGAGCGGATGCGCTCGCGGAGCGCTTACCGCGGATCGGATGGCGCCAAGGCGCTTGAGGTCGCGAAGGCCAAGTTCGGGCGCGAGGTGTCCACTCCGGCGTGGAAGAGTGCGGGGGAGGAGACCGGTCAGCGGGTGGTGAAGTTCTTGAGCGATCACAGCGCGCTGATCGAGGCCGGCTCGGGTCCGAAGTCGCTGGTCGAGTCGGTGCTGCCGATGCGCTCGACCGATCAGACGGGGCAGCCCGGGGCAATCGATTTGGGCCTTGAGCGCCACGGAAACGGTTTTAAGCCGAAGAACGCCGCCGGCACCGAGCTGCCCGATCATCTGGCGGATGGGCTGATGTTTCCCAAGTCCCATGTGCGTCTCGGGCTGGGGGCGGTCGGCGCGGGTGTCACGGCGCAGAGCGTCGATGGGAAGCTCTTTTATGCCGACGTGGCGCATGACACGGACTTCTTCGTGGCGCCCACGCCGACGGGGGTGCGGACATACCATCAGCTGCGCTCGGATCAGAGCCCGGAGGATTTGCCGCTGAATCTGAGTCTGCCTGATGGGGCGCACTTGCATGCGCTCGACGGCGGGGTGGGCGTTGAGGTCATCGACGCCAACAACCGCGTGATCATGGGGGTCTCGGCGCCTCACGCCACCGACGCCGGCGGTCAGCCGGTGCCCACCACGTACGAGGTGCATGGGAGCACGATCACTTTGCACGTCGCTCACCACGGATTGGATTGGATGTATCCAATCCTTGTTGACCCGGCGGTCACCGATGACTATGCGCCGGGCTACTACTACCCGGGCGGCCCGTACACCAGCAACTGGAATGGTTGGGATCCCAACCCGGATTTCTCCTCGGGTCGCATCCGTCCTGATGCGGACTCGACGGTGAACATGAAGCTCTACCTTCGCGCGACCGCGAACATCCAGCACTACCAGAACGAGAGCCGTTTCTGGGCGGCGTATTCGATTCGCGACTCGTTTATCTGGAAGACGGGGTGGGACATGGACTTCGCGGCCGGCTGGCCCGACGGGCAGAGCTACGGGCCGCCGTTCTTGACCGCGCTAGGGATGGGGATCCGGGCCCCGTCGGGGGCGTGGGAGGGCCCCGCGGGAACCAACCCCGCGATCAAGACCGCTCCGGAGAACTTCGTCGGTTTCAATGTGTGCGCGCGCAGCAACTGTGCCGTGGACGGCACGCCGGGCAACGCGATGAAGTTCTATCTCCAGGCGCAGCGGAACTTCAAGAGCGTCTCTGAGCCGCGCGCCGGCCTGTTTGAGGGCAAGATCTACCGCTCAGACCACAACAACCCGTACATCACCGGTGGGTCTGACCCGTTGGCCAACGATCAGTGGCAGCCTGAGAACAAGGGCAGCAGCTTTGGCCTGAGCGGCCACGACGATGGTTTGGGCGTGAAGAAAATCCTTTTGATTCGCCCGGGCGTGTTTGATGTTCATACCATTTCGAACTGCACGGGAACGTGGCAATCGCAGTGCCCGGCCGACGCGTCCTCGACGTTCTCCTATAACACGAACGATGTTCCCGAGGGTGTGAGCACGTTCTACCGCAGCACTCAGGACATCATCGATCAGGGCGATCAGTCGAACCACCCTTACAACGTCAAGGTCGATAAGTCCGCGCCGGATTCGCTCGCGCTGTCGGGGTCGTTGAACGACGCGAACGGCAAGGCGATCAGCGGCGATGCCTACTCGCTGCACGTCGATTCTCACGACGCGTACTCGGGGGTTCAGAGCGTGTCGATCAAGGTCGATGGCAACGCGCCGCAGAGCTTCGCGAACTCGGGGTGCACGGCGAGCGGGTGCCCGGCGAGCTTCTCACCGCCGGACTATTCGTTTGCCAACGCGACGGCGGGCGAGGGACCGCACTCGATCACCGTCACCGCTACCGACCAGGTCGGGCACGCCACGAGCAAGACGATTCAAGTGATCACCGACCGACAGGCGCCGACGGTGAGCTCGGTGACCCACCAGGGACTCAACGGCTGGAACGATGTGAACGACATCACCTCGACGGTCGCCGCGCACGACGACGGGACCGGCGTCTCACAGCTTAAGCTCTTTCGTCCCACGTTGCCCGATCTGGTTAAGGACTTCGGGTGCGCGGGCACGGTCGCCGATCGCTGCCAGCTCGATCGCTCCAACCCTTTTCTCTATAACGCCGGCTCGTTGCCCGAGGGCGATCAGACTTTGAGCGCGAAGGCCTACGACGCCGCCGGGCACGAGTCCGCGCCGGCCTCGTGGCACGTCAAGGTCGATCACACCCCGCCGAGCCTCGCCGTCTCGGGAACGCTGGTCGACCAGGACGGCAAAGCGGTCGGCGACGGGACCTTCGCGCTGCACGCCCAAGCGGGAGATTCACTGTCGGGCGTGAAGAGCATCGCGGTCCAGGTTGACGCCGGCTCTCCTGACGTCGCCACCAACGCGAACTGCACGGGGGATGGGTGCCCGTCTTCGCAGGCGCGCGACTTCTCGTTTGATCCCAAGCAGTACCCGGACGGGGTGCGTGATATCGCGGTCACCGCGACCGATCTGGTGGGGCGGCTCACGACCCGGCATATCAAGGTGATCGTCGATAACACCCCGCCGAACCTCGATGACCCCCAGCACACCAACCTCCCCGCCGGGTGGGCGAAGTCGGCGAACCCGAGCGTGGTGGTCGGCGCTCACGACACCGGCTCGGGGGTGAAGAGCTTCACGTTGACCACGCCGACCACCGGGCTGGTGGGGATGGGCGCCCCGCTCGCGGGCCCCGGGACGCGGACCCAGACCCAGACACTCTCGTGCGCAGGGACGATCGCCGACCCGTGCCCGCACGACGCGACCTCCCAGTCGTTCTCCTACAGCTCGGAGGCCGACTCCATCGATCATCCCGAGACGGCGATGTCCGAGGGGCGCAACGCGATCTCGCTCAACGCGAGCGACGCGGTCGGACGTGTCTCGGCGGCCAAGCGGTGGCTACTCAAGATCGATCGCTCCGGGCCGGACGTTCAGCTCTCGGGGCCTGTGGCGGACGGCCTGCCGCTGTTTACCAACGGCCAGTTGCACGTCCACGCGGTGGATGGGAGCACTCCGAGCGACCCGGCGCTTGGGGACGCGGCGGCGCGCTCCGGGGTGCGCAAGATCACCGTGCTCATCGATGGCAAGGAGCAGAACCCGCAGCTTGATGAGAAGACGCAGAGCTGTGGCACGAATTGCCCGGACTCGCTGGGAATGGACTTCGACTGGAGCTACCCGACCGATCTGCAGCGACTGGGAGCCCACCAGGTGACGGTCGTCGTCGTGGACCAGGCGGGCAACGAGACCCGCACGACGCGCCAGGTGACCAGCGCCTGCAGCCAGCAGTCACCGGCCGGGAACCCCGACCCGGCGCATGCGGGATGCCCGGCGGTCGGAGAGCAGGACAACCTCGGCCTCGAGGACTGGTTTACCTACAAGTCGATCGCGACGGGGGCCGGCACCCGCGCGCACGTCAACCTGCAGACGGGGAACCTGGTGTGGAACGCGCTGCCGATCGTCAACCCGGGCCGCGGGCTCTCGACGTTCGCCAACGTGACCTACAACTCACAGACTCGCCTCGCCGACCTCTACGGGCACGTGCTTCCCGGCCAGCCCGTCCCGCAGCCCGCGGCCGATGGCACGGTCCCGGACACGCTGAACCCCAATCAGCTTGGCAGCGGGCAGCTCGGGCCGGGATTCTCGATCGGTGTCTCGGGCGTGACGCGACTCAACGAGCCGCTCGATGTCACTCATGCCGATCAGCAGATCGGGCTCATCGACGCCGACGGCACCAAGCACGCGTTCGTGCGCAACACCCCGCGCGACGCGGCGTTCACGCCACCCCCGGGCGTGCACCTCTTTCTGAGGGAGTTCAAGACCGTCGCGAGCGCGACCGATTCGTCGCAGCTGCTGCTGAAGTTCTACGCGATGACCCGCCCCGACGGGGTGACCTACTACTTCGATCCGCTCGGGTACGCGACATCGATCGAGGATCGCAACGGCAACCAGATCACCTTCCACTACGAGACCAACACAGCGATCCCGGGGGACTGCCCGCGCGGGGTGGTCGGCTCGCGGGCCGTGTGCCGCTTGAGCTCGATCACCGACCCGACGGGCCGCTCGCTGCAGATCAAGTACGAGCCGATCAACACCGACCCGGCCAAGGCGGGCGTCGACAACGTGCCCGTGCTGCCCAAGATCACCCAGCTGATCGACCATCAAAACCGGGTCACCGGCTTTGAGTACAACGCCGACGGGGAGCTCGCCAAGCTCACCGAAGGCGCCGCCCCCGCCGCAGGTGGCACGTACTCGGGCGGGCGGAGCTTCGCCTTTCACTGGACGAGCGGCACGGCGGCGGACCCGGCGCGCATCGACGCGGTCACCGATCCGCGGGCGCACAACACGAGCTTCGGCTACGACGACGGCAAGACGGGCGATAACAACTCGCCAGGCAGAATCCTCGCCGGAGTGCTCTCCCCCCGCCGGGTGAAGTGGGTCGCCGACCGCGACCAGGCCCCCGCGATCCCCGACCCCAACAACCCGTCGGCCTCCGACGCCTACGCCAAGACCCAGTTCTCTTATGAGACCAACAAGACCGACCAGCCCGACCCCAACAACCCCGGCCAGCATCAGTCCTGCTTCCCGCCGCCCGACGCGCTGCACCCCTCGGACTGCTTGAACTACGCCAAGGTCACCGACCAGCGCGGGTTCGCCGCGAACTACAAGCTCGACGCCCGCGGCCGCGCTTTGCGCTCCACCGACCCGCGCAACGCGAACACCGACCTCGCGTGGGACCCGGATAACAACGTCGTGCGGCTCACCAAAGCGGCGGAGAGTCCCGACGCGGCCGCGAGCACGATGACCTACAACCAGAACGGGCTGCTGACCGCAAAGACCGACCCGCTCGGGCACACCACCGGCCTCGACTACCACGACTCGGCCGGCACCCAGCACGCCGACCTCGGCCGCGACACGTGCAGCCCGTTGAGCACCCCGGCGGGCAGCGCGCTGCAATCGGGCCCTCTGTGCGGACAGTTCGTCTCAGACAAGCTGCACATGACGACCGCGCGCGGGAATCTCTACACCTACCACCCCGACGAGCGGGGCAACAACACGGGTACCGATGACCCCGAGGGCGCCCAGACGCACACGAGCTTCGGGCCCAACGGCGAGATCGTCTCCGAGACCGACGCGGTCGGCAACCTGACGCAGTACCCGCTCGCGGACTTCGATGCGAGCGGGATGCCGCAGACGAAGATCGACCCGCGCGGGAAGAAGTGGCAGTACCGCTACGACGCGGTCGGCAACGTGCTCTCGGTCACCGACCCGCGCGGCTCCTCGACGGATTACGGGACGCCGTACACGACGTCGTTGACCTACGACTCCTTTGACCGGCTCCGCGAGCAGCACATCCCCAAGGACTCGAGCGTGATCGCGGCCAGCGAAAGCGACCGATTCATCACCAAGAAGACCGACTACGACGCCAACGACAACACAGCTGCGACGACCGACGGCACCGGCGCGCAGGGCACGACGGAGTTCACGGCGATGGACCAGCCGAGCAAGGTCACCTCCCCCGCCGTCCCCCACCCCGCCGAGAGCGCCGCGCCAGAGGTGAGCGCCTACGCGTATGACCCCGCCCAGCACCTGATCACCGAGACCAAGCCGATGGGCACCAGATCCGACGCGGCGGCGGGCTCCTACTCGACGAAGTACGTGCTCGACGAGAACGGCCAGCCCGTCGTCTCGATCCGCCGCTCCCGCGGCGCCAGCGACGATCAGAGCGATCTGCTCACCTCCTACGCCTACGACCTGCGCGGCAACATGATCGGGATGGTCGATCCCAACGCCAACGCGGCGAACTTCGCCGGAATGGAGGCCGACGCGCAGACCGCGCGCGCCAACGCCGCCAGCGGCTGCGCGTCGAAGTGCCGCCTGCGCTACGAGTACGACCTGGCGAACAACCGCACCGCGCAAGTCGAGGACCCGGGCGGCAAGAACTACCGCACCCAGACCTCCTATGACGAGGACAACAACAAGACCTCGCAGATCGACCCGCGCGGCTTCCAGCCCGGCAACAACCAGGCGGACTACACCACGACGGTGGGCTATGACAAGCGCGACATGCTCACCGGGATAAACCAGCCGCACGGCGGGATCAACCCGAGCGACGGGCTGACCTCCTACCACCGCCGCGCCGACGGGAAGATCGACCAGATCAGCAAGCCCAACCGCTACCAGTACGGCAGCGGCTACACCACCTCATATGACTACTGGCCCACCGGGCAGCTCAAGCAATACACCCTGCCACAGGCCCCCAATGAGTACCCCGCCGGGCAGGGCATGGTTCAGTACGCGCTCGATGACGCCGGCAACGCGGCGAGCATCACTGACGCGCGCGGCAACCCGTTCACCAACACGTTCTATGACACGGGGGAGCTTAAGAGCACGACCCGCCCGTCGTGGTGGACCTATGACCCGAAGAAGCAAGGCAAGGGACCCGACCCCAACACCACGGGTGGCCAGCAGCAGGGCGGCGCGTCGGCGCAGACCCCGGGTCCGTTTGCGCTGCGCGAGCGCACCCCGCAGGAGATGGCCCAGGGCGCCCAGCGGCAGAGCCCCTCCGATCACCCGAGCACGGTGCTGCAGGGCAACTTCGGCTCCACCGACCCGGTCCCGATGCCCCAGCTGCTCCCCAAGGCCGGTGAGACGAGCTTCTCCTACGACAACGCGATGCGCCTCAATGGCGTCAGCGACGCGGTGGGCAGCCAGAGCACGATGAGCTACGACGCGCTCGGGCGCGCCACCCGGATGACCCAGCCCTTCGACGCGCAAAGCACCGATCCGGGCGCCCAGTCGATCACCCGCAAGATGGGCTATGACTACAACGGAAACCCCGTGCAGTCCACCGACGGGGACGGGAACGCGACCTCCTCGAGCTTTGATCAGTTCGACCGCGTTACCCGCCAAGACGCCCCCGGCGCGGCCGGCGCTCCCGGCGCCCAACCCGCGACGGAGGGCATGAGCCGCCATTACGACGCCAACGGCAACGCGGTCTCGATGCTCGACCCGCGCGGGCTGAGCAGCACCATGCGCTACGACGCGCTTGACCGGCTCATGAGCAGCACCGCCCCCGGTGGGCGCACGAGCAGCTCGGAGTACGACGCGGCAGGGAACCCGACTGCGGAGACCTCCCCTAAGGGCAACGCGCCCGGCGCGACCAAGAGCGACTACACCACCACGCAGGCTTTCGACGCGCGCAACGAGCTCGTCAAGCAGACCAACGGGCTTGGGCAGGACACGACGATGTCCTACGACGGGGATGGCAACAAGCTCACCGTCACCAAGCCCGGCGCGCAGAGCGCCTCAGACGCCAGCACCGAGGCGCAGGTGACCTCGATGACCTACGACGGGCGCGACATGCCGTGGGCGAGCACCACGAGCGGCGATAAGGCCCGCATCCAGGTCACCGAGTTCGATCAGAACGGCAACCCGCGCCGGTCGCTCACCCCCTCCGGGGTGGACGGTGATACCAAGCGCGCGTCGATCACCGACACGGGCGGGCCGGTGGACGCGAGCAGCGACGCGGCCAAGAACGCCACCGTGCGCGAGTACACGCCCGACAACGTGCTCCAGAAGACGTGGCTGCCGTGGGGCGATGACAAGTCGGGCGATCTGAAGAATCCGAGCAACTCGACGCGCTTCCATCAGGACTTCGGGATCGACAACCTTGGGCGCACCACCACGGTGGGGACGCCGACCGACGCGGCGAGCGACTCGAATCCGTCGAAGTACGGCTACTACGAGAACGGATGGATCAAGACGAGCACCGACCCGCCCATCACCGCCACCGGCGATAGCTACCAGCAGGCGATCACCTACTCCTATGACCACCGCGGAAACCAGACGCGATGGGACTCAAGCGGCAGCGACGCCCAGGCGGCCAGGCACGTCACCCGGGGCTTCTACCCCAACGGACTGCTGCAAAGCCGCGCGGCGAGCGCCCCGAACACGCCGGATCGCTCCTACTCCTACTTCTACAACCCCGACCACGGGCTCACGCAGACCGACGATATGCGCAAGCAGGCCGACGGCTCGCAGGACACGCGCACGACGAAGGTCTCCTACGATGAGGCGAACCGGCCGATCCTCGTCGATCAGAGCCACGGGTGGCCCGGCGGCCGCGGCAAGGACACCGCCACGAGCTATGACCTAAACGGCAACGCGATGCAGCGGATGACCGACGGCGTGGCGAGCACCCCCTCGGATCCCGCGAACCCCGGCTATCAGGGCGGCAAGACGACGGACTTCTCCTACGACGTGCTCGACCGTGAGCAGCGGATGCACGTCAGCGGTGCGGATGAGCACGATCGGTCGTTCACGAGCGCCTACTGGCCCTCCGGCGACATCCAGACCCGCACCCGCCAGCAGGACACCGCCCCGAGCGTGACCGAGAAGTCGTTCTACTTCGCAAACGGGCAGCTCTCGCGCAAGGAGCGCCACAAGCCCGACGGCACGATGGACGGGGAGGACGCCACCGCCTACGCCTATAACCAGAACGGCGACGCGACCACCGATGAGCGCGGCACCCACGACTACAACGCGCGTGATCAGGAGACGGCGTGGACGCGCGCCGGGCACTACGGATACGCCGCCGGCAAGACGGTGAGCTACAAGCTCGATGGGGCAGGGCAGATCATCGACAGCCACGACAGCGTCGATCCGGGCACAGACACCCACTACGACTATCTCGCCGGGGGGCGGCTGCACAAGCAGACCACCACCGGCGGCGGGGTGACCCAGACCGCGTACTACTGCTACGACGCGTTCGGGTCGAACACAAAGATCACCGACCAGGCCGGCGCGTCGGGCGGCGGGAACTGCGACATGAGCGCCACGACGGCGCAGACCACGCGCTACTGGTTTGACCCCTTCGAGCGGATGATGAAGTCACATTCGGCCGATCAGGGGACGCAGAGCTACTCCTACGACGGGCTCGATCGCCGCGACACCAAGTGCAAGGGCGATGACCCAGCCAACTGCCCGACCGGCGCGCGGACCGACTACTCCTACGTCGGTCTCTCCCAGAACCTCAGCAGCCAGAAGCCTGACGGCACCACCTCGACGGATATGAGCATGGGGTGGGACTACAACTCCAGCGGTGAGCCGATGGGGATGTCGAGCAAGCCCGCCACCCAGACCGCCGGGACGCAGATGAAGTACATGAGCTACGCAAAGGACGCCAAAGGCTCGATCAGCGGCCTCGAAGGCGCCGATGGCACCGTCAAGGCCCAGGACCGCTACCACTACGATCCCTACGGCTCCCTCCAAGACACCTCGGGGACCAAGCCCGCCGGCGACCCCGCCGCCAGCGCCGAGAAGACCCTCACCGGCGACGCGCACAACAACCCCATGCGCTTTGAGGGCTTCTACTACGACTCCGGCGTCAAAACCTACGACATGCAAGCCCGCCAATACCGGCCCGACGCCGGACGCTTCCTCTCCCAAGACCGCTACGAAGCCAGCCAAGGGGACTTGAACCTCCAAGCCGACCCCCTCACCCAAAACCGCTACGCCTTCGCCGGCGGCAACCCCACCAACAACATCGAATTCGACGGACACCGCGGCTTCAACTGGAACCAAATCCTCTGCTCAATCGGCGCCTCAAGCTGCCAACGCTCGCACGCCAGCCCCGCACAATCCGCCGCCTCCGACCAACGGACGGCGAACCAACTCGTAGCGAACATTGGGTACTCGGTGAGTTCTCCGAGAGGTCAACGGGCCGAGCCCGGCAAGCCCCACGAGACTCCGGCGCTGCTCAAGCCGCTGGCCTTCCTGAACGACGTCACAGGCCTCCACGCAAAGTTCCACTCCGATTGCCGTATTGGGGGCGGCTGCCAACAGCTCACGATCTTCGACAACAACCCTGTGAAGGCCGCGGACCGTCTGAGCTACCTCCTTCCTGCGGCGGGCGGCCTAAAGTTGGGGCTGAAAGGACTATTCGAGGTCGGAACAGCGGCCGTGCGGCGCGCCACCAAAGACGTGCCGGAGGTTGTGTTCAGCAGGTCGCGAGCGCCCGGGATTGCCGAGAACTTCGATACCGCTGTAAGCCAAGGGCACCCGACGACCTTGAACCGCGTCGACTCCGCCTTGCGCGACGCCCAGCGACGCGAGGTTCTGCGCGGCCAGCCGCGACCTCCGGCGGGCCAGTCGCTCGACGAATACCCGTTCGCTTGCAGTGCCCAGGGCGGCGCCGGTGCGTGTGTGCGCGCAGTCCCGCAGGCGGAACAAAACTATCAGGGGGGAAAGCTAAGTCGCTTTTTCCAAGATCGCGGAATCGGCACCGGGGATCCCTTCAGTGTCCGCATCGGGCCATAGCATAGGAGCGCACGTGGTCGAGCTGTTAGGGACAATCGATGTTGGTCTCAAGCGTCTCGGGCGGACGGCCACCATTCAGATGCTGCAGCCGGGCTTACCTGCATCGGAGTGTTATAAAACGCTCGAAACGCTCGAACTGGACGCATCCGGCGACCTTGCGACGATATACGCTTGGCACAACGGGACTAGCACAACAGACGGTGTTGTGTTAGACGACTTGCACCTGTTTCCCGGCTTCTACTTCCTGTCGCTCCAAGAGGCTGTCGCAAACTATGTCGCGTTTAAAGGCGATGATCGATGGGATCCGTCATGGTTGCCAGTATTTGGAAATGGTGGTGGCGATTTCTTCGTCGTGGTGTGTGACCGTGATCTGAAAGAGTGGGGCCAGGTGGTGCACTTCCGTATCGATGAGTCAGAGCACCCGCTCGAATTCGCATCGATCGAAGCTATGCTCGCTACTGTCGCCGCTGCCTACGAAGAGGGCGTGTACTATGTCGACGATCGTGGGTACTTGGAGATGGACGATTACAGCTATATCGCACTGGCAACGCGCATGAATGGGGACGCCGGATACTGGCGTTAGGACAGCCGTTGTCCAACGTAGTCATTCGCAAACGGCATGCCGCGAAGGGACCGCTTCGTGATCGCGGTCATCATGGCAAGTAACTTCTCTTCACCGAATCGATGACCGGAGCCCGTTCATTGGTCCGCCCGGCGTGAGAGCTGGTGGGTGATTGGTGACTGCAAGGTAAGGATGCCGCCAGCGTCGAACGGAGCGAGGCCGTAGTGAAGGCACCCCGTTCTTGGGTCCACCGACTGCGAGAGTCGAGTGGTCGTCGCCGAGCACGCTAGGAGGCGCTGGACCGATCTCAGGGGATCGGGCCAGGCTCGCTTCGCGAAACGGCGACCACACTACGCTGCGACCCACAACCGACCACCGACTCTCACACGAGGTGGACCGATGAACGGGGTCTGGCCAGGCTCGCCGGACGGATCTCGCGTTGGGAGGCGAGCCCGGAGGTCGAGCCGAGCGGCGGGTGATCAGGAGCGGGCGTGCGGCGCATGCGGCGGCGAAGGCGGCCGGGGTGCGCACCCCCCGGGCTCGAGTGGGGGCGTCGATGACTGTAGTCCTCGCGCCAGTCGTCGATCAGCACCCGGGCTTCGGCCAGGCAGGCGAACTGCTCTGTGTCGAGCAGCTCGTCGCGCACGCGGGCGTGAAGGACTCGACGAACGGGTTCTGCCACGGGCAGCCGGCTCGACAACACCGTCTGCGTGGTCGGGAACCGGCACGAGTCGCGCAGCATATCGACGCGCAGGAACCTCGGCGCGCGTCCCCGGATAGCGACTAGCCGCGCGAGCTGGGCGACCGTCTAGTCAGCGCTTATCGACCGTCCGACGTGCGCCGCCGAACCGGCACGCGCAGGCCGCGGCGGTCCTGTCGTGCGCATTCGAGAACTTGCCAGGGCCGTCATGCGCGAGAACGCTGGGCAACCGACCGACCCATCGGCGATAATGACTCTGATGGCCACCCAAGCCAAGCGCAGCTATGGCACCGGCCACGTGTACGAAAAGCACTGGAGTGCTCCCGGTTCCGCGGACACGGTGATCTACCCCTGAAGTGATGGAGTCGGGTTTCTAGAGTCTTCCGGCAGCTAGGAGACTCTGATGCCTCGCAGGTACCCGCCGGAGATACGTCGTCAGGTGATCGAGCTAGCTCGTGTCAAGGCCGGGTGAAAGTTGACCCCTTTGCGCCGGTTGAAAACTGACCCCCTTGTGGGGTGGGTCGCTGGGTCTGCGGAGGCGAGGCCCGGAGGGCCGAGCCGGAGCAGATCCGGCGTGCGCGTCGCTGTCGGGGGGTCAGTCGGTGGCGGGCGGCCGTGCGAGGTCGCGGTCTTTGAGGCGGTAGCTGTCGCCTTTGAGCGCGAGGATCTCGGCGTGGTGAACGAGACGGTCGATCATCGCGGCGGCGGTGACTTCGTCGCCGAAGATCTCGCCCCATCCCGAGAACGGCTTGTTGCTCGTGACGATCATCGAGGCGCGCTCGTAGCGGCGGGAGACGAGCATGAACATCAGGTTGGCGGCCTGCGGGTCAAACGGGATGTAGCCGACCTCGTCAACGATCAGCAGCGGGACCCGCTGGAGGCGGTCGAGTTCGGTGTCGAGGCGGCCCTGGCGTTGGGCGTCGGCCAACAGCGCGACCCATTCGGTCGCCGTCCTGAAAGCGACGCGGTGACCGGCCAGGCTGGCGCGGATGCCCAGCGCGATCGAGAGATGTGTCTTGCCGGTTCCGGGTGGGCCCAGCAGGACGACGTTCTCTTTGCCGGCGAGAAAGTCGAGCTGGCCGAGGTGCAGGACCGCGTTTTTGGCGATCGAGTGCTGGAAGGCGAAGTCGAACTCCTCGAGCGTCTTGCGGGCCGGGAAGCGGGCGGCCTTGATGCGGGCCTGCCCGCCGTGGCTGTCGCGGCTATCGGTCTCGGTCTTCAGCAGCGCAGCGGCGAACTGCTCGAAGGACCACTCCTCGTCGCGGGCCCGATCGGCGAGCTTGGGCAACGCCCTGGCCGCGGCCGGCGCCTTGAGCTGGCGGAACAGATGCGCGAGCTCGGTCGTCGGGCGGCTCATGCGATCAGCGCGTCGTAGACGTCAAGCGACCGGGTCTCGACCACCGGCTCGGCGGCGGCTTCCCGGTCGCGGCGGTACTTCAAAGCCCGGGCGTGCTCGAGCGCAGTGATCGTCCGGTGCCGCGCGAAGGAGCGGGCGTGACGGCAGGCCAACTCGCCGGTGTCCAGCGCGACGGCGAGGATCTCGCGGTCGCTGACGCGGATCTCGACCTTGCGACCGACGAGGTCGGGATCGAGCGAGTAGTCGCAGCTGTCGAAGCGAACGTAGGGATCCGGCGGAACCCTGGTCACCCACCTGCGGTCGGTGTCCGGCGCCGTCGCGGGAAGCCGGCTCATGAGCGCCAGCTCCTCGGCGAGCCGGTCGACGGGCCGGGCCCTGGTCGTGCGGTGCTGGCGCGCGTTGACCCGCAAAAACCAGGCGTCAAGCTGGTCTTGGAAGTCCAGCTCGTTGGCAAACACGCGGCCAGGCTCGAAGTTCGTCTCGGCATAGCCCTGCAGCCGCTCGACGACGCCCTTGGCTTGGGGGTCGCGCGGCCGACAGAAATGCCAGCCGACCTTCATCTGCCCGCAGAACCCGGCGAACTCCTGGCTGGGCCGCCCGTCGTGGCCGTGGATGCCGGCCTGGCGATCCCAGACCAAAGTGTCCGGTAGGCCGCCAAGCTGCCAGAGACAGCGCCGGATCCCCGCCAACAGGTCTTCGGTCTGCTTGCTGAAGATCAGCGCGCCGGCACCGGCGCGCGAGTAGCCCAGGCACGCGATAACGACCCAGCCCGGCCGGGTCTGGCCGTGCCCGACGGGCACCTCGGCGCGTGGCTGCCAGACATCGAACTGGCAGATCTCCGCGGGCCGATAGATCGTCCGCTGCGTCGTGCGGGCCGCCAGAAACAGCGGCCGGATCTCGCGCAGATAGTCATCGAGGATCGTCTTGCCGCCCGACCAGCCCAGCGGCGCCAGCAGCTCACCGACCCGAACCCCGGGCAGCCCGGGCTCCATGCCGAGCAATCGCCCGATCTCGGCCTTGAACGGGTCGAGCTTCGAGCCCTTCGCCGCCCGCGAATACCTCGGCGGCCCCGCCGAGCGCAGCGCCGCCCGCACCGTGTTGCGCGCCAGCCCCGTCCGCTTGACCAACTCGTTGATCGAGACGCCACGGACAAAATGCTCGCGCCGCAACTCAGCCCACTGCTCCCCACCGACCACCCTTCACCGCCTCGCCTCGATCCGCAGGACCAGACGAGGCTCGGCATCACCCCGGACGTCTCCGCCAACCGCCCAAGGGAGTCAGATTTCAACCGGCGAAGGAGGGTCAGTCTTCACCCGGCGCCGACAGCTCGATCAGGGACGCGCGTCAAGCAGCTCGCCGCGACGTTCGCCGTGAGCGAAGCGACGATCTACAACTGGACCAAGCAGGACAAGATCGACAGGGGTGAGATCGAGGGCCAGAGCATCGACCAGGCCATGGAGTTGACGGCGGCCAGGCGCAGGATCCGCCAGCTGGAGACCGAGCTCGCGGTGTCGCGCAGGGTCAACGAGGTCTTCCTCAATCAGGACCT
>JAABUZ0100005908.1_pt1 | contig 15662 bp, 13 predicted proteins | sample 5562091 | NCBI WGS metagenome assembly JAABUZ01 (sample SAMN12813069, study PRJNA571459) | rock metagenome | isolation source: Antarctica rocks | place: Antarctica: Victoria Land, Linnaeus Terrace sud | collected 2015-12-21 | reverse complement strand
AGTCGGTGACGAAATAGTTGCTGAACGTCACCCCCCGACGCTGCATGCGGCGCACCGCCGGGATGTAGCGCACCAGATTCCAGGACAGATCGTCGGTCAACACGAAGACGATGTTCGGGCGCGTCGATAAAGAGCACCCGGTCCGTGCGATCGGTGTCGCGCTTGCCTCGGTCAAAGAACCACAACGTCACCGGCAACGTCACGGTGTAGAAGAAGTTGGAGCCCACCGAGACGATGACGTCGACGGCGTGATCCTCGATCAGTTTGCGCCGGATCTCCAGTTCGGACCCACCGGCATCACCAGCAGAGTTGGCCATGACGAAGCCGGCACGGCTCTTGGCGTTGAGCGCCGAGTAGAAGGTCTGGATCCAGATGTAGTTGCCGTTATCCGGCTTCGGTATCCCGAACGGGAAGCGCTTGTCGCCCTCCAGCCGCGGCTTGTCGATCTTGTTGACGTTAAACGGCGGATTCGCCATGACGAAGTCGAATTCGCCCACGGCGTCGACCGGGTTCTCATAGTAGGTGTTCGACTGGCTGACCTGGCCCTCCAATCCGTGGACGGCAAGGTTCATCTTGCAGAGCTTGACGGTCTCTTCGACGCGCTCCTGGCCGTAGATCGAGAGGCGACCGCTGCCCCCGTTGCGATGCTCCTCAACGAACCGAGCACTCTGGACGAACATGCCGCCAGACCCGCAGGCCGGGTCGAGGATTTTGCCCCTGAATGGTTCGATGATTTCAACGATGAGCTGGACAATTGATGTCGGCGTGAAGTACTCGCCACCTTTGGCGCCTTCGGCAACCGCGAACTTGCCCAAGAAGTACTCGTACACCTTGCCGAAGCCGTCGCCCTCGATGTCACCGAGGATGGCGTTGACCGAGCGGAGCAGGCTCACCAGGGTGTTGTTCGAAAGCTGCTGGTATGACCGCGGGAGGACGCCACGGAGCTGCTCGTTCTGATCCTCGATGGAGGCCATGGCATCGTTAATCGCCTTGCCGAGGTTGTCGCCCTCCTTCAAGAGGAGGAGACGATTGAACCGAGCTTGCTCGGGGAGGGAGAGGACGCCGCGGCTCTGGTAGTCGGCCTTCCCGATCTCCCTGCGGCCCGTGGATCTGCCGGCGAGCTCCTGCTCGAGATGCGTGAAGCGGCTGTCGGCGAACTTCAGGAAGATCAGCCCGAGGACCGGGATGGAGTACTCCGCAGCCTTCAGGTGAGAGTTGGCCCGGAGCTCATCCGCCGTCTCCCAGAGCCGGGACGCGATGTCGTGGATGTCGACCTTCTGAAGCGTGCGGGCGGCGCTAGGCATGGGTGCTCCTGTTCGGGGTGCAGGGGATTATCCCCCGACGACAGCGGCGCGAACGTGCGGCGGCGTGATCGGCATGGCCTGGTCCCTCGCCCGGGACCGGAGGATCCGCTCCCGGCTCGTGCGCGTTCCCCGCGGAGACGTCGGCAGCTGACGATCGGTTCGGCACGCCGTCCGAGGCGTCGCGCGAGCGAGATAGCGGCGCCTTGCTCATCAGCATCGCCCCTCACGCCAGGCCGCAGGCCCCCCGGCCCGCCCGACGCATGCCGGTTTCGAAACACCCACCGCCACATGCCGGTTTCAAACCGGGGAGCGCCGACACCCCTACAAGCTCACGGGGGTGGGCGATGGGTCCCACCAGAGTCAGCCGGTCGTTGCTGCTGCAACCGGGTTGACTCCTCCAGCGGGCTGGCACAGGAGGCGGCGAGATGCAGCCGCTCGCCTTGGCGGCCCGTGATGCCGGCGGCCACTCGGGCGGCGGCCTCCAAGCGCCCGGCGCACCCTCGACGGGGAGAGCCTGACCGACGAGCTCAGGCGGCACTGGTTCGGTGGGTCGCCGCGGTGCCTCCGGTCGTCTCATGCGACCCTCCCGTGAGCCTCGATGAGTTTGCAGTGGTGTAGGGAAACGCTCGTGGGGTCGATCTGATGGATCCGTCCAGACACGACGATCCTGTCGTGCGCGTTCAGTGAAAGCACTATCGGCACGGGGTCGTAGTCATCATCGGGGTCGAAGAAGAGGAGCAGAATTGGGGTCGACCTGAGAGTCACAGTGGGAATGCCGGATGGACGAATAATCGCGACCCGCTCTACCTCGCCTGAGACAAGAACGGGCTTGTCGACATGCTGCTCCATAAGCGTGTTCCCCTGAGCTTCGGTCCGACCCGCAAATGAATCCTTGAGGGAAGCCGCAGACATGTCGGCTAACTCGGGCGGCGCCTGCTCAAAGATAGGCTGACGCGCATCCTCGAGTGATTCCGCTTGTGGCGCAATGGAAGGCGGAAGCGAGGTGGAGGCGCTTTGCGACACGAGTGGGGGGTCTACCAACGTGCAGTTAGTCAGCTGCACGCTGAAGCGATCGATTCGTGCGATTTCCCCTTCCACCGTGATGCGTTCCCCAGCGCTGAGAACCTGTAGTCGGCTCTTCGCCGTCTGTTCATCTCGGAACATCATGAAGAGCGTGCTGTCTTTGCCAAACGTTTTACGCGCAAACGTCACTATTGAAGAAAACCCGTTCCATGCGCTAACGTCACCCAAGCGGCCTGAGACCCGCATCCATTTCCCGTAGAACGCATCAGCCTGCCGTTGCGCCAGTATTGATGTCTGGCGCCCGAAGAGATTGGTGAGGTCCTGAGGGGTCTTCTGAACGAATATCCGGTCGGAGGCGTGTGTGTCAGCCCCGGCTGCGACGGGTGGCTCGTTGGCGACGGCGGAGGATGGAAGCGGATCATCTCCCCGAGTTGAATCGGGGCGTTGGCGGAAAGGAGGCCAGTGCCACACGGGCGCAAAGACCGCATAGAGGCCGCCCAGCATCACGATACTCGCGACGATGATCGCCCCTAGTGGTGGCTGACTCGTGACCCTTGCTACCAGGAGAGCAGTGTCGAACGCGCCACCTATCGTCGCCACGATGCCCCACGCCACCTGCCACAGGGTCCGATGCTCAGACGCCCACTGGTCCATGGGGCCAGCCTAGCTCGCCAGCACCTGAGGCGAATAGTTGCCCGTCTCGCAGAAGTTGTTGGCAGGTCGCGCGCCAGGCGACGCGGTGGTCGCCCGTCTGCTCCGCTTTGCGCCGGGGCAGTCGGTAAGTCGCTGCGACAGCTCGTCGGGCGCAAAGCAGTGGTGACTAAGTTGACGCTCTAAGTTCGGTGAACGACAGGAGGCGAACGGACGTTCGTCCTCCTGTTCGGGCAAGCTTGCGGAGTGACACTCGGTCTACTCGTTTGGGAATCGAGAACCGGCGGTATCCCGCTGGTCCGAGTGTCGCGCTCGGGCGTGCTGCGGGCACTGGTGCGCCAGCGGGTGGGAAGAGCGCGGGAGGCATGGGGCCACGAACGCCACGATCGATACCCGCGCTGCTGCTGGGACGTGCTGATGGGTCGAGCGCCCGCGATGCGCAGGTGGCACGATGTTGATCCCGACTGGCCGACGGATTATGTGCCTTGTGGCGTCCCGGGTCTCAACCCGGAGTTGCGGTGGTACTAAATGGTAGGGCTTCGTTGCATCCCCTGTGACCAAGATGCCGACCTCGAGAACCTCGTTGGACACATACCGGTTGTAGTGGACTTGATTCCCGGGTCGGGGACGAACCCCTCCCACGACTACTGGACCGCACAGATCTACGAACTCAGCCTCGCCTGCACCGACCTGGGCGCGGACGCCGCGCTTCTCGGGCTGGCCAGCGAGGTGGTCGTGGAGGTTCCCGACCTCCTGGCGGATCGCCTGACCGAAGGCGGTCCGCTGGTGGGGCTGCTGCTGCGCCTCTACCTGGCCGAGCGAAACGGATCGCTCGGGCGCTTAATCGTTGACGCCGCTCGTTTAACGGGGTGGGATCACCCTCCGCCCTTATAGACCGCCGGGGCAGTGCGTACGCCGCGGCGAACCGCGGGTGCCGCTAGGCATTTGACCCCCCTCGGATCGCGGCTTGGCCGAGCCGGGTCTGGTCAATCGCAGCCAACCTTGAGTGGAGAATTCTCGACGGGTTATGGTGGGTCGATGGCCTGGGCCGTGACCCGAAGCGTTGTAGATCGCCGACCTTTCGTGGAGTACCTGCGGCGCGAACACAACGTGGATGACGGGCAAGAACGGTTCGTGGAGGCCCTGCTGGATCTCTACGAGGACAAGAGGGTCGCGCCGAATGGCAGAGACGAGCCGCTGCATCGGGTATGTCCGAATTGCCAGACGTGCTGGCAAGAGCATCGTGAACGAGAACCAGAGGACTTCACGGCTGGTATTTCCGTGCCATGGGTCGGAAGGCGTTATGCCGACATGCGAGTGGCTGTCGTCGCAGTGAACCTCAACAACATGGGCGGCTACGACGCGCAGTGGGTGTTGCAGGCCGATGTCCGCCGGGAACTTCAGGCGGGCAGCAAGATGCCGAAACGCTCGCCATTCGGATGGGCAGTCGGTTGCTATCTCGACGCCATCACCGCCTCCCTAGCTGGGCGTGAGCCAGCGGCGACTCCACGAGCCCCTCAGACGGTGGCTGAGCTCTGGGAGGACTGCGCGCTCTTGGAGTTCGTCAAGTGCTCGCCGACGACGACGAGCCATGCTGACGTTTCGGCACCGAGTGCGGAGATGTGGTCAAATTGCGGACCCTTCCTGCTGCCTGGCGAGCTTGATGCGCTGAGTCCAAGGGTGCTCATCCTTCTGGATAAGGACGTAGCATGGAATACCAAGGTACTTCTCGAAGTGCCCGTAGTGCAGGACGTCCCCTACTTCGACCGTTTGGTGTCGGAAGGTCGAAACGAACGCATGGAACTCCTCTGCCTCAACCACCCAAGCTCACCGACATGGCGAAAGTCGTATAAAAGGCTTGTCAAGAGCCTGCGTGAGCACCCGCTCGGCGCCTGAGCGGGCTCTGCCTTGGACGACGCTGAGTTGCCTCACGGCAGGAAGGCAGTAAACCAGCCCCGTTGGCACCCGGCAAGGCAGCGGACGCCGCGCGGTTGAGCAGCCGTAGCCCCGGTCGCGCTATGGGGAATCCTTGCTGCCGGGCAGAAGGTTCCCTTCGGGTACCAGCATCACGACCACCTCGGCTACGCCAAAGCGGTGGCCGCGCAGGCGCGCGCAAAGGCTTCCCAGTGGCGGGGGTGCGGGACGCGCTTGCCAAGGCGTACCAGTGAGCAATAGTGCACCGAGAGTCCGGTCGCCGCCGCGAGATCCGCGATGGGGACGTGTAGCAGCGCGGGGAGCACGTTGCACTCGAACGCCTGTGGGTCGTCGCCTGGTCCGTGGTGGTCGTTCCATTCGGCGACGGCGCGCTGATGCTCAGCGTTCTTTCGGCCGCGTTTGATTGCGGGCTCGCCGCCGTGAGCTGGGTCTCGCTGCTCGAGCCTCAGCGTGGCGAGCACCTCAGCTGCCCTCACCCGTCCTGCCGGACTCGCCTGCTGGTTGAAGCGCTCGCGTCGGCATGGATCGCAGTAGCGGCGGCGGCGATCTGTCAGCGAGGTGCCGCACTCGCGGCATCGCTGCGGAAGCGGCGGAACCGCAGAACGCGGTCTCGCCTCAGGGGCGTGGCGTGCGCTCCAGACCGCCTTGCGGTTCGTCTGGGTCAGGCTCGTTGCAACGTGGGTGCCGCCGTCGTCCGCGAGGCGCTGGGCGACCTGCTCGACGATCGGCGCGATGTGGCTGGCCCAAACGGGCGTCGTTTCGGCGAGTTGCTCGCTCATGGCTGGGTGCAGGCGGCAGGCGCCGCGCGTCGTCTCGACAAAGTCGCCCAGGCTAAGCGTGCGCTGCGTGAACCAGGCGAGTAGGTACGCGTCGATGACGGGTCGACACGCTTCCATCAGGTCAAGGGCGAGCGAAGCCCGGCCCGGCTTGTCGGCGTGAAAGACGCCGATGCCGGGGTCCAGCCCAATCGTCTGACACGCGATCGCGGTCTCTGACTCAAGGAGAGCGTAGAAGTAGTTGAGCATCGCGTTGGCAGGGTTCGTCGCAACGCGATTCGCACGCGTGAGCACCGAGTACCGCCGCCCAAAACTCATCCAGTGCTGGGGTAGCCGCACCCGCTGCGCTGGCGGGAAGGGCAGCGCGACGGTCGACCACGCGTTCCAATACGCGCTGGCCGCAGCGAACTCCGCGGCTAGAAGTCCCGGTAGATCGGTCGCGGCGTCGAGCTGGCGGAGCGCCTGGTCAACCTGTTCGGTGCTCCGGGTGGTGGCTGGGAGCTCGCGCAGCACGGCGGCTTGGCCACGCAGCTTCTCGCCGAGTACGAGTCGGGCGATGTCGACGCCGGACGGCGAACTGGCGGCGAGCGCCTGTGCCCGGCGCAGACCCGGAAGGTTCGCCGCGACGGGCGCCGTCATCGCGACCGGTTGGCCGTCTCGGTCGAGCTGGATCAGCGCGGCTCCGACGTCACGGATCCAGTGCAGCGCGTCAAAGGTGACATAGCCGGTGTGGCTGAGCACAACGACACGTTTGAGACCGCCGGTCGCGCGGTGATAGCGACGCGTCCGACGGTCTCTGCCCAAGCCGTCAGTGACGACGAGGTGTTTGTGGTGAACGGTGATCTTGACGCCGTAACCCGAGGCGACGACCATCCCGGTTTGTGCGCGTGCTACTGCGGTTTCGGTGGCTCCGGAAGGGGTGAGGACAGCAGCCATTCTGGTGGCGATTCTACCGGATTCGTGTTCAGAAACTCGGTTATGTACGGTCCCATCGCGGCGAAATAGGCGATCCCGAACAGCAGCGACCGGGTCCCTATCGGTACCCGGGTCGAGAGCTTCCCAAGGCGGCGGAGCGATGGCTCTTTCGTGTGATTGGCGAGGTGCTGGGCCATGCCGAGCGCTGCGTGAATTGTGTGTCGCAGAGACCACAAGTCGCGTTCGGTGAGCGCCCATAACGCGCGCGTCATGCCGCGGAGCGTGAGGGCTTCGAGCATTGTCGCGGCGTCGGGTACGTCTTCAGAAAGGGCGTCGACGCCCGACGTCGTCAGGGCGGCGTCAAGGACTCGCGTGGCGTTCTCCGCGCCGCCGTTGGCGTCGTCTTGGAGGCAGCAGAACAGCTGAACCAACCCGTCGCGGGCAAGGTCGTGCGGCTTGGGGGGAATGACTGGGCCTTCCTCGTCGCGGCTGACCTCCTCGCTGAAGGCGGGGAGCATCCCGGGCAGGAGGTTCGTGTGCATGACTTCGTCGGCGTAGCGCTCTGCCGCGGCGCTGACGTACTCATAGCGCTCGAGGCCGGGCGTCTGGCGCTCGGCGACTGCGCGCAGCGCGGTGAGCTCGTGGTCGATCTGCTCGAGGTAGGCGAGTACGCGGTCGCGCATCTCGTCGATTGGGATTGGGATCCCCTCGTACCAGAGCCACAACGGCGCGTCGGCCACACGCCGCCGGTCGGGCAAATCGCCGCGCGAGCGAAAAGTGCCCTGGCGCCGCAGGAACAGGCACAATGCGACGAGGCGCTCGGGACACCGCAAGGTCGGTTCGGGCGGCATTGCGCCCTCTCGCCGCCACGCCTTGAGTTGGCGGGGGGTCACCGCGAGGTCAAAGCACGCCGCGTGATCGATCAGCGCGGCGTCGGTGAGGGGCAACTCGAGCACGCTCACCATTCAAGCGCGGCTGCTCGACCGAGCGCACATGCGAACGCGTGTTCGTGCACTCGAGAGAGTGCCCGCCATGCCAACCCACCAGTCTCACCTCAACCAGTCAGCGTCCGCCGCCGTCCAGGCCGCGCGTCGCCCTGCGAAGCCCTATCTCGTGCTCAGCACGACGGGCTTTGTCGAAGTCTCCGTGCGCGACCCGTTTAGCGAGCGGATGGTGCAGCTGCACTACGAGCACGTGGTGCTGACGCTCGCCGACCCGTCCTACGGGGGCCTGTGCGAGTTCGCTGGCACGGAGATCGACGGGCGCGAGCTGCTCGCCGACCCAACGCTCCTGCTCGACGCGCTACGCAAGGGAGGCGTTCGTGTCTAGGCGTCGCAGCGAGGAAATGCACGTACTTACGCGCGACGGTGTCGTCGACGCGCCGATCGAGCGCGGCTCCGTCGAGGCGTCGACGCTGGGTTCGTATTTCAACTACGTGGGCCAGCTCGTCGACGCTGACACGATCGCTGCCGCGAACCGGGCGATCGACCGCCTGCGCGACTTCGACGGCGTGAAGGTCGCGGGCCTTGAGCTTGAGACCGACCCCGACTGGATCGAGTACTGGGCGCGCCGCGGCCAGCTCGACATCGACGAGATCTACAACGACTGAAACAGGAGGCTGACCATGGTTGAAAAGAACCCTATCGGCGCGGACGTGCGGCATGGGCGTCGTGCTCGTTCGCTTCCCGACGACGCGGTGTGCGTGTTGTGCGGCGAGCTCAATCGCGTCGTGTTGCGAGTCGTCAACGCTCGCGAGCTGCGTCGTGTGCTGCTCGAGCGCCACCACCCCGCCGGCCACTCCAACGACCCCGATCTGACCGTCGTGGTGTGCCGCAATTGCCACGCCCTGAACACCGAGGGCCAGCTCGTCCTCGACGTGGCGCTCGAGCACGACCCGTCGCGGTCAATGCCCGAGCGACTTGTCGCCGTCCTGCGCGGCCTCGCGGTGTTCTTCGAACTCCTCGCGGGCCGCCTCGTGTGGTGGGCCGAGCAGCTCGCTGCGCACGTGCGGATGCTCGACCGCGACCACCCGACGTGGCGCACGAAGGGCGGTGTGGCGTGAAGACGATGCCCGCATGGGAGCCGCGCCGCGTCGCGGTCCGCGCCCACACCCAGCCGCACAAGACCAAGCCGGGAGGTACTCCGCCAGCGCCGCCACGGCCACGGAGCATGCTCGTACTCGACTGCGAGACGCGCACCGACCCCGCCCAGCCGCTGCTGTTTGGCTCTTATCGATACTACCGCCTGCCGTTTGATGGGACGCCGCGGTGCATGCAGGAAGGCCTGTTCACCCCCGACGACCTCAGCGTCGGCGAGCGGGCCATCGTGGAGCGCTACGCCGCAACTCGCACTCCCCAGGTCTGCGAGCGCGGCGACCCCCAGCTGCACCTGCACAGCCTCGAGGAGTTCCTCGAGCACGTCGTGTTTCGCGCCGCGTTCAAAGCCGGTGCCGTGATCGTCGGGTTCAACTTGCCGTTTGACCTCTCCCGCCTGGCGTGGGACTGCTCCCCAGCCAAGGACGCCTATCAGGGCGGCTTCTCGCTGAGCCTGTTCTCCTACCGCGACGAGGACGGCGAACAGCGCGAGTCGGGGCATCGTCCGCGCCTGAAGGTAAAGACGCTCGACGCAAAGCGCCAGCTCATCAGCTTCGGCTCGGTGCGAAACGACGACGGCGACGACCGGTCGCGCGGACCGGTGCAGCTGCTTGACCTGCACACCCTCGCATTCGCGCTGACGAACCGCAGCCACTCCCTCGCGTCGGCCTGCGAGGCGTTCAACGTCGCACAGACCAAGACTGAGACCGAGCGCCACGGCGTCCTGACCCCGGCCTACATCGACTACAACCGCGCCGACGTCGCCGCGACCGGCGGCCTCTACGACGAGCTCATGCGCGAATACCGCCGCCACCCGATCGCGCTGCCCGCCTCGCAGGCCTACTCACCCGCCGGGATCGGACGCTCCTACCTACGCGCCATGGGGATCCAACCCGTGATCGAACACCAACCCGACTTCCCGCCCGAGTGGCTCGGACGGTCGATGGTCGCCTACTACGGCGGACGCTGCGAAGCCCACATCCGCCGTACCCCCGTCCCCGTCATCTACACCGACTTTCTCTCGATGTACCCCACCGTGAACAGCCTCATGGGCCTCTGGGCCCTCATCACCGCCGCACGCATCGACATCGAAGACGTCACCGAAGAAACCCAACGGCTCCTCGACACCGTCACCGTCGCGGACTGCTTTGACCCGGCCATGTGGCGAAAGCTCGTCGGCCTCGTCGAACTGCAGCCAGACGGCGACGTCCTCCCCGTCCGCGTCCCGTACGTCGACGGCGCCGACAGCTACCAGATCAGCGTCAACCCTCTACGCGCCGACGAGACGCTCTGGTACGCCACTCCCGACGCCCTCAGCGCCGCCCTGCTCGCCGGCAAAGCACCCCGGATCCCCGCGCCGTGCGCTTCGCCCCCGTCGGCGTGCAGGACGGTCTCGAAACCGTCGACCTCGCCGGCGCGGTCAGCGTCGACCCGTCCAGCGACGACTTCTTTCGCCTGGTCATCGAACAACGTAAACGCCTCAAGACTCGCGCCGACCTCACCACCGAAGACCGCAACCGGCTCGACGCGTTTCTCAAGACGCTCGCAAACGCCACCAGCTACGGCATCTACGCCCAATTTGACCGCCACGACCTCCCCGCCAAAAGCACCCAACGCGTCACCGTCTCAGGACTCGACGACCCCTTCGACGCCGACGTCTCACACCCCGAAGCACCCGGACCGTTCTGCTTTCCCCCGATGGCAGCGTGCATCACTGCTGGCGCCCGACTAATGCTCGCCCTGCTCGAGCGCGTCGTCACAGACGCCGGCGGCACCTACGCCTGCTGTGACACCGACTCCATGGCCATCGTCGCCACCCGCAACGGAGGTCTCGTCGCCTGCAACGGCGGGCCGCACAAGCCCCCCGACGGGACGACTGCGATCCGCGCGCTCAGCTGGAGCCAGGTCGACGAGATCGTCGAGCGCTTCGCCGCGCTAAACCCCTACGACAAGGCCGTCATCCCCGGCTCGGTGCTCAAGATCGAACACGAAAACTACGACCCGGCCGGCGAGCAGCGGGAGCTTTGGTGCTACGCGATCTCCGCCAAGCGCTACTGCCTCTACACCCCCGACCCGGACGGACCGGCGATGGTAAAAGCGCTCGAACACGGCCTCGGCTACCTGCTCAACCCCACCGACCCCGCGTCAGAAAACCGCGCCTGGATCACCCAGCTCTGGCAGCACCACGTCCGCCACGCCCTCCACCTCCCGAGCACCGAACCGGACTGGCTTGACCGCGTCGCCTGCACCCAACTCGCCATCAGCAAGCCCAACGTCCTTACCGCCTTCACCGCGCTCAACGCCGACAAGCCCTACGCGCAACAGCTCAAACCGTTCAGCTTTATGCTCTGCGCACACACCAAACCCTTCGGGCACCCCACCGGCGCCAACGCGACGACCTTTCAACCCATCGCGCCCTACGAACGCGACTCCGCCAGCTGGCTCAACCTGCCCTGGATCGACAAACACACCGGCCACCCGGTCCAACTCAGCCCCGCCGGCCCGGTCGGCAGCCAGGGAACCACGCGCGTGCAGACCTACCGCGACGTCGTCAAACGCCACGCCACCCACCCCGAACCCAAAGCCCTCGACCCCGACGGCACCCCCTGCCGCCGCGACACCCACGGACTCCTGAGTCGGCGCCTCGTCACCACCACTCGCATCCTGCACATTGGAAAGGAAGCCAACGACCTCACCGAACGCCAAGCAGCCACCACGCACACCCAAACCGACGTCCTCAACACCTACACCACCCCGACCCGACACCCTTGGCCGGCCATCATCCGACCCGCCGCGCAACTTCTCTCGCCAACCCTTCTCGCAGCCAACTGCAGCACCCTCAGCCGCAGCCAGATCAAGTCGCTGCTGCGCGGCGACACCGCGATGCCCCAACCAGCCCACGTGCACCAGCTGCGTCGGGCGGTGGCGCGCCTCGCGCGAGACGACCTCACCGCACGCGGCCTCCCGTGCCCGAAAGACGACCTCGACTGCTGCTGGCTCTACGCCCGGTTTCAAAGCAGCGGCCACTGAAGAGGTGGCCACTGCGGGCGCTGCGGCTGAAGCCGCGGCGAGGCGTCTCGATGTCTCCGGACCTCGGACCCCCCCTCGACCATGCTCGTCGTCGGGCTTCGTCCCCGCGGCCGGCTTCTCGATCCGGACGAAGGTAGTTGTTTCGCCGACCAGCGGCACGGAACAAATGGCATCAAACGTGCCGTTATGCGGGGGTTGCTGGGGTGGAAGGCCCACGCAGGAAGCGGCCTCGGGACGTGGTACGGAACCCTTTCCGCGGGTCCAAGCCCTTGTGCCCTCCGGCGTCCCGCCTACGATGCCACCCGATGCAGGATGGTGCCGCTCCCCTCTACCAGACGTCCTTCGGCACCGCCTACGTGGGCGACTCGCTGGTCGGCATGGCCGAGGAGCTCGAGGACGAGTCCGTGTCCCTGTTCTTCACCTCGCCGCCGTTCGCCTTGAGCAGGAAGAAGGAGTACGGGAACAAGTCCGAGACGGAGTACATCGACTGGTTCCGCCACTTCGCCCTCGTGATGTGGGACAAGCTCCGTGAGGACGGATCGGTAGTTATCGACCTCGGCGGTGCATGGCGCAAGGGGAGTCCGACACGGTCGCTCTACCAGTTCAAGGTGCTGATCGAACTGTGCGAGGGCTTGGGCGACAGGTGCTTTCACCTCGCTCAAGAGTTCTACTGGTACAACCCGTCGAAGATGCCGTTGCCGGCTCAGTGGGTCAACGTCGAGCGGTGTCGCGTAAAGGACTCCGTCAACGTCGTCTGGTGGTTGTCCAAGACGCCGAGGCCTAAGGCGAACAACCGCAACGTCCTGCGCCCGTACTCGCCAGACATGGAGCGGCTGCTGGAGCGGCAGTCCTACAACGGTGGGCGGCGCCCGGGCGGTGCGAACGTCAACCCCTTAACCTGGAAGAAGCGCCACGAAGGCGCGATCCCACCGAACGTTGTCGAGCTTCCGTTCGTCTCTAATGACGAGGCGAACGACGCGGCGCTGATGAACTTCCTCCGCATAGGCGGCTCGGAGTCTGCGAGCCGATATCACCGCGCCTGCACCGCTCTCGCGAAACACTTCGCGGAGCAGGAAATGGACGGACGCGACCGCTTCCGCAAGCACCCGGCGCGCTTCCCGGTGCAACTACCGACCTTCTTCGTGCGGCTCCTCACAGAGGAAGGTGACCTAGTGGTCGACCCCTTTGCAGGCTCCAACGTCACCGGGCAAGCAGCAGAAGACGAGAGACGTAGCTGGAAGGCCTTTGAGTTGCACCGTCACTACCTGGAGCCGTCGGTCGCCCGCTTCGACGCCTACTTCAAGGGTGACTTCGAGTGGCTGGATGAGGACCGGCCACCGCTGCTAGACGATCTGAGCCCCGATCAGCTCACGGCGTAGAACAGGAACGGCGCGGCGGGAAAACCCGCCGCGCCTGACACAGTGGCCGGTAGTCGGATCGCAGTGATCGGAGTACCTCGGACCCTTCGTCATGTTCCTGCCTTCGAGGGAGCTTGGGCTGGCCGGCCCCGCGCCTACCCCTCGGGAAGCTCTCGAACGGTGATCTCGATGACCGTGCCCTCGATGACGTCGTCGCCCAGGACACCCATGACGGCACGGATGGAGGCGTTCGTCTCGTTGGCGATACCACTCAGGTCGTCGAGCATGTCTGCGATGTCGGGCCAGAGCGTCAGCGGGATCACAGCGCCCACCGTGTTCCTGCGCTCGAGCTCCTCCTTCACGAAGTTCTCCGCGGCGCGCACCCGCTCGACGGACTGCAGGAGCTGTCGGCGAAGCCGGTAAAAGTCGACCAGGGGAGCCCCCAGTCGTTCCGCCTCACGAAGCGCGGCCTCGTTCTCGCGGATCTGCTTCTTGATCTCGCCCTGGCGGTCCTGCGATCGACCACGCGCCCGCGCCCATGCACGTCCGTTCGTGTCGCGGATCGCCTCGTTTACGTCGTCCATGTCGAGGAGCTGGCGCACCATCTCCAGCCGGTCGTTAAGCGGAAAGGTCGTGATCGGGCGTCGACGCGTCTTACCCTCGTTCCGCTCCTTCGCCGCTGCGCGCTCCTCGACGGGCACGAGGGCCCACACCTTCGCTCGGTTGCCGAGCGCCGACTCTCCCCAGCCCTGGTGCTGGACGAGGCCGAGCTTCACGAGGTCGCCACGTCGGGGGCTAGATGTGCCCTTGATGATTCCGGTCAGCTCGACGATCTCGTCGTCGGTGACGGGGCCGTGGTCGCGGATCGCGTCGTAGATAGCGAGCTGGTCGTCGTTGAGCGCCTCGCGGGCGACGTCTTGGTTGTCGATGGTGTCCGTCATGGCGGGCGGGACGGCCGCGGAGCTCGAGCGAGACGACGCTCGCTCGAGCTCGGTGCGACCGTTCGGCTAGGCGGTCGGCTCCCCCGCGTCCTCGGCGGGCGTGTCCTCGCCGCTCGGCAGAGCGGCCTCGACCCGACGGACGCCCTGGAAGAGCTCCGCCCGTACCCGGCCCCTGAGCTCGGGCCGGCGGATCGTGACCATCTCGGTGTGGAGGCGGAGGTCGTTCGCCTTGTTCACGAGCGTCTCAATCTGCGGGATGACGCTCTCGTTCATGATCAGGTCCGGGTTGTCCGTGACAAAGCAGACCTCAGCGTCCTCCAGCCCACGCGTTGACATCGTCCGGCAGAGGACGAGGCCGGTGGCGTCGGAGCCGAGCCGCTTCTGGATGAACCCATTGCGACGGTCCTGGGTGAGGCCCCAGACCTTCCGCTTAAGGTTCTTGCGGATCTCCGCCTCCATGTCGGTGAGGCCGGGGAGCTTCTTTGCGTCCGTTCCCGGTGCGTCTGGGAACGTCAGCGCGTAGAGCTCGCCGTTCGAGACGGAGTTCTTGGCGACCTCCTCCTTCGCACGGGCGACCTTCTTGCGGACGACCTCGTAGACGTGGGCCTTCATCTTCCCCTCGTCGACGACCTGCTCGCCGTCGTGGTTGGGCCTGAAGAACCCGTGCGAGATGTACTCGTCGTCGATGCGCTCCTTGACCTCGTCCGGGTCGAGCACGGTGATCATCGTTGTCATGTGGGTGTTCCTCCCGTTGGGCGTGCAGGAGCGTCCGGCGCTCCGCAGGCGCAACTATTTGAGTGACTTCGTCTAAAGCGTCCCGAGGAGATCGAGACGGGCGGAACTGCGGCTTAGGGGCGCGGCCTCAAGGAGTGGCCGGCGTCGATCCCGGTTGCGGCCTTGAGGCGCGCGCCCGCTCGTCGGAGACGAGCTACGGGATCACAACAACAACAGCAACATTTATCAGCCTCCTGGTGCTGGGACGAACTTCGGCTTGGTGCCTCGTTGGTCGCAGCGGTTGACTTGGGGCGGAGCTTAGAGCATCCGCGACCGGGCGTGGAAAAACTTTGCAGGCACGGGACTACCTTCCAGCGCAGCCGCGTAAGGAACGCGGCTGGCGCCCATGCCAAGCAGCGGTCGCCACCCCGAATGGGATCGAACACTGACGCCGAAGGCAAGGCGAGGTAGTCGTCGGAATGGTGACCGGCTGGCCGGCACCTACGCAAGGAAGCTGCGCTCGCCTTTCCACTCGTGTCGATTCGTGAGCGACCAAGACCGGAGACCAGCGCAACCTACAGCGTTGCGGTTGCACGCGCAACGACTGGACAACCCGCGCCCACCCCGTCGCCCACCCCCCCCTACAAGCTCACCGCCACGTACTTGGTCTCCAGGTACTCCTGGATGCCCTCGTGGCCCCCCTCGCGCCCAAACCCCGAGTGCTTGACTCCACCGAATGGGGCGGAGGCGTTGGACACCATCCCCTGGTTGAGGCCCACCATCCCGGTCTCCAGCCCCTCACAGACGCGCAGGGCACGCTTGAGGTCTGAGGTGTAGACATAGGCCACCAGGCCGAATTCGGTGTCGTTGGCGGCCGCCACCGCCTCCTCCTCGGAGGCAAAGCTCGCCACCGGAGCGACCG
>JAABUZ0100005907.1_pt1 | contig 15665 bp, 13 predicted proteins | sample 5562091 | NCBI WGS metagenome assembly JAABUZ01 (sample SAMN12813069, study PRJNA571459) | rock metagenome | isolation source: Antarctica rocks | place: Antarctica: Victoria Land, Linnaeus Terrace sud | collected 2015-12-21 | reverse complement strand
GGCCTGCAGCACCAGGACGGCCACTCCCTGCTGCTCGCCTCGACCAACCCCGCGTGCGTGGCCTACGACCCGGCCTGGAGCTATGAGGTCGCTGTGGTCGTGCGCGAGGGACTGCGCAGGATGTACGGCGAGGGCGGGCCCGGGGGGGCCGGCGAGGACGTCTTCTACTACCTCACGCTGTACAACGAGCCGGTCCCCCAGCCGGCGCGACCCGAGCACGTGACCGACGAGGGGATCCTGCGCGGGCTCTACCGCTATGCCGCAGCCGATCCGGCATCGCCCGGCCCGCGCGTGCAGCTGCTGGCCAGCGGGATCGCCGTGCCGTGGGCGCAGCGCGCCGCCTCGATCCTCGGCGCGGACTGGGGGGTCGCCGCCGACGTGTGGAGCGCGACGTCGTGGAGCGAGCTGCGCCGCGACGCGCTGGCGGCCGACGCCGCGGCGCTGCTGTCGCCCGGGGCGGAGCGGCGGGTGCCGTGGGTGACTGCCGCGCTCGACCCCGCGAGCGCACCGGGACCGGTGGTGGCGGTCAGCGACTGGATGCGGGCCGTGCCGGACTCGGTGGCCCAGTGGGTGCCCGACCCGTCGCGCTGGTCCTCGCTGGGGACCGACGGCTTCGGCCGCTCGGACACCCGCGCCGCCCTGCGCCGGCACTTCCACGTCGACGCCGAGTCCGTCGTGGTCGCCGCCCTCGCGGCCCTGGCCGCCCGGGGCGAGGTGCCGGCGGCGGCGCCGGCCGAGGCGGCCGCCCGGTACCGGATCGACGACGACCGGGCCGCGCTCGGCTCCGCCAACGAGGCGGACGCCGCCCCGGTCTCCGGCTGACCCGCGCGACGCTGATCTCGTGCACCGGTGATCTTGCCGGGGTGATCACCGGTGCACCGGGGGGACGGGATCCGGTCCCCCGCGACACCGGTGATCTTGCTGCCGGCGCCGGGGTGATCACCGGTGCACCGGGGGGACGGGATCCGGTCCCCCACGACACCGGTGGTCTTGCTCGATCTCGCCGGTTGGCGCGCCGGCGCGAGGGGGTAGGCGACCCGCATGGAACGCGGCAGCGACAAGCACTCCCCCCGGCTCGACGAGGCGATGGAGCACGAGGTCCGCGGCCTCGTGACCAGCGGTCACCAGACGCACGCCGAGGAGGACCTGCAGGGGGAGCCGAGCGGCGAGGACCAGCCCGACGTCGACCTGTCCCCCGAGAGCACACTGCACGGGGCGGTCCCCGCGGGGATGAGCGACGACGACGTCGAGCGACGGAGTCGGCTCTCGCGCTATCTCCCCCGCGCGGCGTTCCCCATGGTCCGCGAGCTGGTCATCGACACGGCCGCGTCGCAGCAGGCACCGGACGACGTGCTCGCCGACCTGCGCGGGTTGCCGGCGGGACGGGAGTTCACGTCCGTGGGTGAGGTGTTCACCGCCCTCGGCGGCCACGAGGAGGCGCACCGCTTCTGAGCCCGACCACGGCGTGAACGCGGGACCGGCGATCGGCTGGGCCGACCTCACCGACCCCGAGCGTGACGTGCTGACCTCGGCCGGTGACGGCCCGCTGCTCGGCGAGCTGGACGGCCGGCGCGAGCGGCTCCAGCCCGCCGTCGTCTCCCTTGCCGCCGCCGGGCTCGTCGTGCTCACCACCCGGACGACGTGGGACGGCCAGCCCGACCCGACCGAGCCGGACGCCGTAGCTGACGTCGTTGCCGATGACCGGGCCTGGCTCCGATCGCTGGACGCCGGCCGCTACGTCGAAGTGCTGCGCACCCCTGCCGGCGACGCCGCCCTCCGCTGACCCACGCCGACCTCCGCTGACCCACGCCGACCTCCGCTGACCCACGCCGACCAGCGCTGACCCACGCCGACCAGCGCCGCCGGCCATCCCGTTCGACAACGCACGCCCAACGACCTCTCGGAGCGGCGCCTCGGTGACGAGGACGTCGGCAGCATCCCTTGCCACCTCCCGGGAGGACCTCGTGACCCGTCGTCCGGCGTACAGCAACCTCGCCGAGCACCCCCAGGCGCAGGACGTTCGTGCCGTGCTGGCGAGGGTCCCCCGCCTGTCCGACGTCGAGCTCCGCGGTCTCGCCGCCCGCTGGCGCAACGGCGCCGTCGTCGAGGAGGCCCGGCGCCGGGCCCTGTCGCCGGACACCGTGCTGGTCGTGGACATCCTGCGGGCGTTCGACGACATCGCCGCGCTGTTCGCGGACGACCTGGTTGGGGAGGCCGACTTCTGCCCGGTCCCGCCGTCGCTGGTCAGCGCGGCGCTCAAGGCCGTGCGCGACGCCGTCGCCGCGGTGGTGGCCCGCCCGGGACTGTCCCGGGGCGAGTACGCCGCGCTGTCCGCCCCGTGGCGGGAGGTGATGGGGCGCCCTCCCTTGGCGGGGTCGTCGGATCGGCCGGCGCACAAATCGGCCGGCGCGGCTGTCGAGCGTCTGCTCGCGGCGGCGGTTACGTTGGGCACCCGCTGCCACGACGACAGGCCGGCGGCGACCTACGAGGGACTGCTCGTGCGCGCGATGACCCGCGACGAGGACGAGCGCGAGCAGGCGCTGCATAGCGCCCACACCGCCGCGGTGCTGACCGGGCGGCGCCGCGAGTGGTCGCTGCTCCGCCGGGACGCCGCCCGCGGGGTGGCCCGCCGCTGCGGCAGCTGCGCGGTGCCGGCCGCGGCGGTCACCCCGGCGTACGACGACGAGCGGGTCACCGAGCTGGTCGCCGACGCGGCCTGCGGGCTGCTGATGAGCGACGTGGCGGACGACCGGGTGCTGCACACGCTGCTCGCCCCCCTGTCCGGCCTGGTGCCGCTCGCCCGTCCGACGAGCGGGGCTTGAGCGCAGTGCCGACCCGACGCAGCTCCACGGGCTGGCACGGAAGGTTGCACCGGGCCCGGCGGCGGGCAGGTCACGCGCATGGGCGGCGGAGCAGGCGACATGGACACCGGCGAGGAGGGCGTCGCGCCGCCCGACCCGGAGGCGAGCTGGCAGATCGGGGCCGGCCTGCAGCCCGACGACGCCGTTGAGGGCGAGGCGGCGCTGCAGGAGGCCGAGGACGAGGGCGAGCTCACCCACCCGCCGTCCTGAGCCGCGGACGACGGCTCAGCGGCCGCGTCCGGTCCAGGCCAGCAGCTCATCGGCGGCCAGCGTGTTGACCACGCCGGCAGCGTCGATGCCGCAGCGGACCGCTCGTTCACAGCCGGCCGGCTGCCAGGACAGCTGGCCGGGCGCGTGCGCGTCGGTGTCGATCGCGACCCGGCAGCCGGCCTCGACGACGAGCCGCAGCAGCCGCTTGGGCGGGTCGAGGCGCTCGGGGCGGCAGTTCACCTCGACGGCGACTCCGGCCAGCTGACAGGCCGCGAACACCACCTCGGGGTCGAACGCCGATTCCGCCCGCGGCTTGCCGCCCCGTCCCTGGCTGCTCACGTTGCGCCCGGTGCAGTGGCCCAGCACGTCGGTGTGCTGGTTGTCGATCGCCCGGACCATCCGGGCTGTCATCTCCGCTGCCGGCAGCTTCAGCTGGCTGTGCACACTGGCGACGACCAGGTCGAGTTGGGCGAGCAGCTCCGGCTCTTGGTCCAGCGTGCCGTCGGAGTTGATGTCGACCTCGATGCCGGTGAGGATGCGGAACGGCGCCAACCGCTCGTTGAGCCCGGCCACGACGCGCAGCTGCTCGCGCAGCCGCTCCGGCGACAGGCCATGGGCGACCGTGAGGCGCGGTGAGTGGTCGGTGAGCACGACGTAGTCGTGGCCGAGGCCGATCGCCGCCCGCGCCATCTCCTCGATCGGCGAGCCACCGTCGCTCCAGTCGCTGTGGGTGTGGCAGTCGCCGCGCAGCGCGTCCCGCAAGGCCTGCGCCGCCGGCTCGACCGGCTGTCCCTCGGTGGCCTGGAGCCGGCGGAGGTAGACCGGGACCTCGCCGGCCAGCGCCTCCGTGACCACCCGGGCGGTGACCTCCCCGACGCCCGGGAGCTCGCGCAGGGTGCCCTGGCCGGCCCGGAGAGCTGCCTCGCCAGCGGGCAGGGCACCCAACGTGCGGGCGGCACCGCGGAAGGCCTTGACGCGGTACGGCGGCTCGAGCGCGGCCTCGAGCAGATAGGCGATGCGCTCCAGCTGCTCGACGGGGTCGAGCGGGTCGGGCATCCTGCCACGCTAGTGCCGGCCCGGTGGCCCGGTCGGCCCGCTGGGACCGGTGGGCCCGGTGGGCCCGGGCAGCAGCCGCAGCCGGCTGCCGGGGAGCACCCGCAGGTCGTCCAGGCAGGCCGGCGAGGCGGGGTCGAGGGCGCGGCCGCCGTCCCACCATCGCCACCCCCTCGGGTCGTCCACCCCGGCAGCCGCGGCCAGGGCCGGCAGGAGCCGGAAGAGCGGGGCGCTCCCGTCCACGACGAGGTCGACCGACCCCTGCGGGGTGTCGACGGTGAGCGGCACCTCCACGCCCCCGTTCACGCGACCCGCCGGGGCACGAGCGGCGTGACGGCGGCGAGTGTCCCGGCCACGGGTGCGGCGTCGACGGCCAGCTGCGCGTCGACCGCCAGCTGTACGTCGACGGCCGGTCGGCCGCGCTCGACCCAGCTGGCCCGGCCGGCCGGACGCTGGGACTGGGCCCGCAGGCCGCCGAGCACCGGCCCCTCGAGCGGGTCGCCGGCGAGCAGCACCCCCGCGTCGGCGGATTCGCGCAGGGCGGCGAGGAAGGGGTCGTAGGCCGCCCGCGCCAGCCCGGTCACCGGCCGGGCGAGCGCGACCGCGAGGCCGACGTCGCCGGCCTGCCGGACGGCGTCCACCAGGGGGGTCAGCGGGGACCCCAGCACGCCGCCCGGGAGCAGGTCCGCGTCGTCGACGACGACCAGGTGGCCCGACCCCTCCCACCAGCGACCGGCCAGCAACTGCGCGCGGCCGAGTCCGGCGGAGGGGAGCCGGGCGCCCAACTCGGCCGCGAGCACGGCGACGGCCTCCGCCGTGTCGGCACCACCCGCGGTCCAGGTGACACCGGGCCCCTCCGCATCGGGCAGCAGGCTCCGTCGCGGGTCCACGACGAGCACCCGGCGGCCCGGGTCGCCCGGGCGGCCCGGAGCACCCGGCGCAGCAGGGTGGTGCGCCCGCTCCCCCGGTCCCCCAGCACGAGCAGCCCGCCGCGACCATCCCACGACACCGCGGCGTGGTCGCCTTCGCGCAGACCGAGCACGTTCGCGTCGGCCACCTCGGCCAGCGCCGGCAGTCGCAGCAGCCGGGTGGCAGCCGCTCCGGGCGTCGCGACCCGTGCCGCCCGCTCCAGGACCCCCGCCGGGTCGGCGACCTGGACGATGATCCCCGCGGTCGTGATGGCGCGACCGGGTGGGGCCGCGGTCAGTGCAGCCGCGCACCCCCGCGGCTGCAGGCTGTCGAGCGGGTCGGCCAGCCGCAACTCGACACGGGTGGCCAGCAGCTCGCGCAGGGCCGGCCGCACGTCGGCCCAGCGCTGGGCGGCGAGCACCAGGTGCACACCCACGCGCAGCCCTGCCGACGCGAGGGCGGTGAGGTCGTCGTCGAGCGTCGGGAGCTCCTCGCGCGCCCGGCGCAGGCCGTCGAGCAGCACCAGGACGTCGGCGGCGTCGGTGCCCGCGAGCCGTCCCTCGCTCCTCGCCCGCCGCCAGCCAGCGGCACCGTCCAGCCCGAACCGACGACTCTCGGCGGCCCGCTCCTCCACGAGGGCGCGCAGCGAACGCAGCAGGGCGGCGGCCAGGTCCGGCTCGGCGGGTCCGGCCAGGCAGCGGGTATGCGGCAGGGCATCGAGGGCCTGCAGCCCCCCGCCGCCGAAGTCGAGCAGGGCAAGCTGCACGTCGTGCGGCGAGGCGCCATGCACCGCGGCGGCGGCCACCACGCGCAGCAACGTCGACGCACCGGCTCCCGGTGCTCCGGCAACGGCGAGGTGGCCGTCCCGGCCGAGGTCGAACTGCCAGATCGGCTGCCGCTGCGACGCCGGGAGGTCGGCCAGACCCAGCGGCAGCCGCCTCGCCAGGCCCGGCTCAGCCGGCCCTGCTGGCAGTTGGCCGCCCAGCAGCGGCGCCAGCGGCACGCAGGCAGGCAGCGGCGGGAGCCAGACGGGATGGGCCTGATCGGCGCGGACGGCCACCACCCGGTCAACGAGCACGGCGCGTTCGCTCGGAGCGCCAGCGCCAGCCGCGGCCGACGCCCCGAGCGGCCGCGGCCGTCCGAGCCGCAGCGGCCGCACCAGTGCAACGGTCGGGCCGCCGGGCCGGTCCTGGCAGGTGGCACCGGTGTGGGCGGCCTGCATCCGCACCCGATGCCCGTCGACGGCGAGCAGGCCGGCGCCCGGGCGGGTCGGCAGGTGCGCGGCGTCCGGCACGCCGAGCACGGCGGAGGACTCGGCCGGCGTGAACACGCGCAGGCACACCCGGTAGCGCAGGTGTGACTCCAGGCCGCGCAGGCGCCCTTCCTCCAGCCGTTGGCTGGACAGCAGCAGGTGCACCCCCAGCGACCGGCCCAGCCGCCCGATGGCGCCGAGCACGTCCAGCAGCTCCGGCTGGGCAGCCAGCAGCTCCCCGAACTCGTCGATGACCACGAGCAGCTCCGGCACCGGCGGCAGGTCGGCACCGGTGGCACGGCACCCGTCGTAGGCCCGCAGGGACTCCGCCCCGGCAGCTCGCAGCAACCGCTGCCGCCGCGCCAGCTCACCCCCGAGCGCCGCGCCGACCCTGTCGACCAGGGCGGGGTCGTCGGCGAGGTTGGTGACCAGGCCGGCCACGTGCGGCAGCCGGCTCACCTCGTCGAAGGCGGCCCCGCCCTTCCAGTCGACGAGCACCATGGCGAGCTCCGAAGGGGCATGGCGCAGCGCCAGTCCGGCGACCAGCGCCCGCAGCAGCTCGCTCTTGCCCGAACCGGTGGCGCCCACGACGAGGCCGTGCGGGCCGTCCCCACCCTCGGCTGCCTCCCGCAGGTCGAGCACGACGGGCGCCCCGTCGTCGCCGACGCCGAGCGGCGCCCGCAGCCGCTCTCCGGCCGGCCGGGCGGCCCAGCCGGCGGCGGCGTCCAACCGGTAGGGGTCGGCGATCCCGAGCAGGTCGAGCAGTTGCACGTCCGCGTCCCCACGGACGCCGGCGGCGGCACGCTCCCCCACCGGCCGCAGCGGCGCCAGCGCACGGGCGACCTCCTCCGCGGCAGCGGGCGCGAGCCCGGCCCAGGTGTCGAGCTCGGTGGCCGGGCCGTCCCGGACCAGCCGTGGCCGGCCCACCAGGTCGAGCACGGCCTCGGCGTCACCGGGCAGCTCGGCCCGGCTCCCCACCAGCCGCAGCACGGCCACCTGCTCCCGCCCGCCAGCGGGGATCGCGGGGCCGTCGGCCACGACCAGCTCCGGCTCGCCTGTCCCCGGCTGGTCGTCGAGCAGCACGCGATGCGGCAGCCATGCCAGCCACCACCAGGCCGTTGGCTCGTCGGTGAGCAGGCGCACCGCCAGCTCACCGGGCGGCCGCGTGCAGACGAGCTCCGCCACCACCGCGCGGGCGAACGACCGCGCCTGGTCCAGCGCGCCGACGACGGCAAGCACCCGGGCCTCGTGCAGGTCCACGATGACGGGCGCCGCAGGCAGGACCGCGGCGGCCGCCACCGCGGCGGCGGCCTCCGCCAGCAGCCCGGGATCGGTCTCGGCCAGCGGCGCGTCGAGGGACTCCGCGAGCAGCGTCAGCCGCGCCGGGACGGCGCCCGTGCCGATGCGCACCGCCCACCCGTGGTCGTCGTCGGGCCGCCGCTCCCAGCGCCCGCCGCCCCCGCGCGCCCGCGCGAGCAGGGCGTCGGCCACCGGGTGCAGCCGCTCCAGCGCCGCCCGCTGCTCGTGCGCGGCGTCCCGAGCCTGCCCTGCCCTGGCGGCGACGTGGGCCCGCCAGCGGTCGACCTGGCCGAGGCGGCGCCGGGCCGCGGCCCGCGACTGGCCCCGCCGGGTGCCCAGGGTGCCGGCGAGGGTCGCCACGGCGAGGACGACGGCCAACCCGAGGAACAGCCGGTTCCCCCCCACGAGCGCAAACCCGACCATCCCCAATGAACCCAGGCCGGCGAGCAGGGCCTGCCCGAGCCCACCGCGCTCCTGCGTCGCGGCCGGGGGCGGCGCCACCACGCGCAGCTCGCCGACCTCGGGCAGCACGACCCCGATCCGCGGGGGACGGGGCACCTCGACGACGGCCACGACGGCACCGTGCCATGTCCCGCCGACATCGGCTGCGGCTGTCCACAGGGGGTACGCCGGCACCCCGGCGTACCGCGGGGACTGTCAGCCGGCGAGTCCGAGGCCCCTGGCGCTCGAGGTCAGCTCCGCGAGGTCGGCCCGGCGCCGGGTCAGCGCCGTCTCGGCCTGCTCGAGCTCGGCACGCAGTCGCACCGGGTTGACGGCCCCCGGGTCCGCGGCCGAGCGCACACTGAAGCCCTGGCCGGTGCCCACCCGCACCGCCGTGTCGACCTGCAGGGCGCCGGTCTCGGCCCGCTGCAGCCGTTCGCGGAGGTCCGCGACGGTGGCCTCGAGCTTGCGGACCTCGTCGGCGACCCGCTCGGCCCGGCCGAACGCCGCGGCGAGGGCAGCTGCCAGCGCCCCCTGCTGCGCGGCCCCGGCCGGCCGGTCGCGCTGCGGCCGGTTGCGGCCGCTCCGCTCGGCTTCCCGCAGGATCTTCGACGCGTTCTTGGCGCGCTCGCCTTCCTGCTTGGACTGCTCGGCGTCGCGGCGGGAGCGCTCGGAGTCGGCCCGTTCGCGGATGCCGTTCGCGGCGATGTCGAGCTTCGCCTTGAGCTCCTCATAGACCGGCGTCGGCACCGGACCGGCCTCCCGCCACCGGCGCAGCAGCGGCCCGAGGTCGCGCACGGCCCGCATGGGGTCGCGGCCGCCGCCGAGCGCGGTGGCCTTGGCGATGATGTCCTCGCGCTCCGCCCTGGCACCTACGGCGAGCCGCTCGCGCGCGGCGAACACCTCGCGCAGCGCCCCGCTGAACTGTCGCCACGCCCCCGTCTCGACCGTGCGCGGCGCCGCCTCGCCGTCCTTCCAGGTCTGCTGCAGGGCCTTTGCGTCCCGCACGAGCCGCTGCACCTGCTGGGGCGAGGCGTCGGCCGCCTGCGCGGCAAGCGCGCGCGCGGTGGAGACCAGGTCGCGGCGGCCCGAGATCTTGCCGCTGGCGTCCTTGCGGGACTTGTCGAAGACCACCTGCAGGTAGCGCCGGAACAGCGGCTGCAGCTCGTTGTCCACCTCGCGGCCGGCGAACCCCGCGCCACCCCACTCGGCCTGCAGCTCGCGGGCCCGCTTGGCCAGCGCGCCGATGTCGACGGTCGGGGCGGCGGCGACCTCGAGTCCTGCCTCGGGCAGCGGATCGGGTACGGCGGGCGCCGAGACATCCTCCGCCGGTGGGGTCTCCTCCGCCGGCCGGGTCTCCTCCGCCGGCCGGGTCTCCTCCGCGGTCTCGTCGCTCTCGCCCTCCGCCACGGTGGGGGCGACCGGGTCGGCACCCGTGTCGGGCTGCTCGGCGACCGCGATCTCCTCCACCGGGTTGACCGTCGCGTCATCGGTCTCGGTGACCTCGGTGCCGTCGGCGGCAACCGGCGCCGAAACGGGCTCCGGCGCGGCCTGTGCCACGTCGTCGTCCAACCGCTTGCCGGCAAGCTGGGACAGCGTCGTGCCCTGCGCCAGCTGCGCCAGCGCGAACGCCTCCACCAGCAGCGCCCGCTTGGTCTCCGCCGCCCGGGCCCGCTCGACCGCCCGGACCTCGGCGCGGTGGGACCGGGCCGCCGTGTACGTCGTGCGGGCGGACTGGAAGCGACGGCGGAGCTCGGCCTCGGCCGGCCCGGCGCTGCCGGCGGCCCGCCACCGCTCGTCCAGCGTGCGCAGCTGCTCGGTGAGCGCGCGGTCGTCCGGGGCCCGGCCGTCATCGTGGGTGTCGGGTACGCCGGCGAGCGCCTCCGCCTCGACGACGATCTCGACCTTGCGGCGGGTGACCTCCTCCGGGTCGGGGGCGCTGTGCCCCGGCTCAACGACGTCGGAGACGTCGGCGGGCTCGGCCGCGTCGGCGGGCTCGGGGACGTCGGCGGGCTCGGCCGCTGCCCCGCTGTCCTCGCCGGTCAGCAGCTCGTCCGCGCCGGGCAGCTCGGCCGGCACGGCTGGGCCCGGCAGCGGGCTGTCCAGCACGGGCTGGCCGGACGCGGCCGGCGCCTCCCCGGGCGCCAGCTCGGCGGGCGGGTCGCCGGGGGTGCCGGCCGGCGCGGCCGGCACATCGTCCGTGGTGTCGGTGCTGTCCGTGGCCGGCGTCGTCGCCGGGGCCGGCGTGGACTCCGCCGGCGTCGTGGTGTCGTTCTGCTCGCTCACCTGTCCATCCTGCCCCTCCCCGCAAGCGGCTTGCGACCGCAGGAGGGCACGGGGAGGCACGGGAGGACAAGGATGGACGGGTGAGCACCCCCGGCGTGCACGTGCGGGCGGCGCTCGACGCCGTACCCGTCTATGTCCCCGGCCGCAGCGCGGCCCAGGTGGCGGCCCTGCACGGCCTGGACCGGGTCGTGAAGCTCGCGTCCAACGAGGCTGCCCACGGCCCGCTGCCCGGGGTCCTGGAGGAGGCGGCACGGCTGGCGGCGGCCACGCATCGCTATCCCGACAGCGAGTCCACCGTCCTGCGCGCCGCCGTCGCCGCCCGGCACGACCTGCCGGTGGAGCGGGTGGTCGCCGGCGCCGGCAGCGTCGGCCTGCTGCAGCAGCTCGTCACCGCCACGACCGGTCCCGGCGACGAGGTCGTCTTCGCCTGGCGCAGCTTCGAGGCCTACCCGGTGTTCCCCGCGCTCGCCGGCGCCACCGGCGTCCGCGTGCCACTCACCGCCGAGGCCCGCCACGACCTGCCGGGCCTGGCCGCGGCGGTCACCGACCGCACCCGCCTGCTGCTCGTCTGCACCCCCAACAACCCCACCGGCCCGACCGTCACCACCACGGAGCTCGAGCAGCTCCTCCAGGATGTCCCGCCCCGCGTCACGGTGGTCGTCGACGAGGCCTACCGCGAGTACGTCGACGACCCGGCGGCGGCCGACGGACTCGCCCTCGCCCGCGCCCACGGGAACGTCGCGGTGCTGCGCACCTTCAGCAAGGCCTACGGCCTGGCGGCCCTGCGGGTGGGCTGGTGCTTCGCGCCGCCGGAGCTCGCGGTGGCGCTGCGCCGGACGGCGGTGCCCTTCGCCGTGAGCACGCTGGCGCAGGAGGCGGCCGTGCTGAGCCTGGCGCAGGACGACCTCGTGCAGGAGCGCGCCCACCTCGTCGTGCGTGAACGCACCCGGATGGTGGACGCCCTGACCGACCTCGGCCTGCGGCTGCCCGCGAGCCAGGGCAACTTCGTGTGGCTCCCGGTCGGCGCCGCCGCCCGGCCACTGGCCGGGGCGCTGGAGCGGCGCGGGGTCATCGCCCGTCCGTACGCCGACGACGGGCTGCGCATCACCGTCGGGCTGCCCGAGGAGGACGACCTGTTGCTCGCCGTGCTGCCCGGTGCGCTGGCGGAGGCAGGCGTCGGGTCCCCCTGACCTACGCTGCCGTTCCGTGCCGGAGGCTGCAGACGACCGCGGGCTGGCCCGCCACACGACCCTCGGCCTGGGTGGCGCCGCCGGCCGGCTGGTCGTGGCCGCTGACGACGAGGTGCTGGTCGCCGCGGTCACCGCCGCGGACCGCGCCGGCGAGCCGCTGCTGGTGCTGGGCGGCGGGAGCAACGTGGTGCTGCCCGACGAGGGCTTCCCCGGCACGGTCGTGCTGGTGCGCACGACGGGGATCGGCGTCGATGGCGCCCAGGTGACCGCCGCCGCCGGGGAGGAGTGGGACGCGCTGGTAATGCGCTGCGCCGCAGCCGGTCTGGCCGGCATGGAGTGCCTGGCCGGTATCCCCGGCCGGGTCGGGGCCACTCCGGTGCAGAACGTCGGGGCCTACGGCCAGGAGGTCGCGCAGACCGTGCTCTCCGTCGACGCCCTCGACCGCCGTACCGGGTCCCGGGTCGTCCTCGCCGGCGAGGAATGCGGTTTCTCCTACCGCAGCAGTGTGTTCAAGCGCGCGCCGGGACGCTGGGTGGTGCTGGCGGTGCGCTTCGGGCTGACGCCGTCCGCATGGTCGGAGCCGGTGCGCTACGCCGAGCTGGCGCGGGCGCTCGGGGTCGAGGTCGGCGCCCGGGTGCCGCTCGCCGACGTCGGTCCCGCTGTGGTGGCCCTGCGGCGGGCCAAGGGGATGGTAGTGGCCTCCGACGACCCGGACACCCGCAGCGTCGGGTCGTTCTTCACCAACCCGGTGCTGGCGCCGGCGGCGTGGCAGGCGTTGGCGGCCCGCAGCGCCGGGCTCGGGCTCGGCGAGCCACCGCACTGGCCGGAGGGCGACGGCCGGGTGAAGGTGAGCGCGGCCTGGCTGGTGCAGCGCGCGGGCTTCGGGCCCGGCTACGGCGCCGGCCCGGTGCGGGTGTCCAGCAAGCACGCGCTGGCGCTGACCCACCGCGGTGGCGGTACGGCGACCGAGCTGGTGGCGCTGGCCCGCGAGGTGCGCGACGGGGTGCGCGCGCGCTTCGGCGTCGAGGTCGTGCCGGAGCCGGTGCTCGTGGGCGTCACCTTCTGACGCTGCGCACCCCCCTGACGCCGCGCACCCTCAGTGCCTGGTGGGAGCCGGCGTCGGCCTGGGCGTCGGCCTGGGTTTGGGCAGCGGCTTCGGCTTGGGGACCACCTTCGGCTTGAGCTGTAGGTGGACGGGCTGGCCGATGCGGTAGCGGAAGCCCGGGGGCAGCGCCTGCCGCACGACGTAGGTCTGGACGCCGGGGGCGACCCGCGGCTGGGCGATCAGCCCGCTGACGCACCCGGAGGCGGCCAGCTTGGTCCGCGCGTCGGTCAGCGTCAGGCCCTTGACCGCGGGGACCGTGCACCCGGGCACGAGCGTGATCAGCGCGGCGGACCCGGCGGGGACCCGGACGTAGGTCACGCCCCCGCGGCCGACCACGCGCTCCGGTGCCACCGCGCCAGTGAGCGAGCCGTCGCCAGCGATCGTGGTGCCGTCCATGGTGACCGCCGGCGACTCCAGGGCCGGCCCGGAGAGACGCTCGACCTGCGCCTCGTCATAGCCGACCGGCAGCACCAGCCGCACCAGCGAGTCGCTGGAACCGTTGGGGTCCATGTCGTTGACGACAGCCCGCACGGTGCCGGTGCCGTCCCGCGTCGCGCGCACGACGACGTTCTGCCTGGTGGCGTAGGTGGTCCGGACGAACGCCGAACCGACCAGCCGGCTCACCAGCTCCATGCCGTAGAAGTCAGGTTGGGCGGTGAAGGTGTTAGCCGCCAGCGCGCCGGCGTCGTTGGCGCACAACGGCGTGTACCACGCGCTGGTGGGGGCGCCGCAGACCTGGATCCCGCCGTGCAGGTTGACGCCGGCGACGCCGAGGTTGGCCGACTGGAGCAGGTGGTCCACGGTCCACAGCGCGCCGGCGAGGGTGTTGCTCACGCCGTTGTAGCCGCTGCAGATGACCGAGTTGCTCTCCGTCAGGCGCAGCGGGATGCCGTGCGCCGCCGCCACCCCGAGACCCTGCCGGGTATCGCTGGCCTGCCGGGCGGATGTGTTGCGCGCCAGCAGGAGCGGGATCGTCGGGGTGGTCGAGGAGCAGGCGTTGAGCGGGTAGAGGTGCTGCGTGACGAACGCCCCGCCGTAGCCGAGGCCAGGGTCGAAGCCGTTGAGGAACGACGGGGGGTAGGACGACGAGCCGACCACCGGCACGGCCGGCGACTGCGCCGCAATCGCGTCGCGGTAGGCGGCGAACTCCGTCTGGTAGTTCGCGATGGAGTAGTCGCTCGAGCGCAGCCCGCGCTGCACGTAGGCGTTCGGCTCGTTGCCGACCTCGGCGCCGATCAGCGCGCTGCCCAGCACCGCCTGGGCGCTGGCCACCTCGTCGCCGGCCCGGTCCGGGTCGTAGTGCCCCAGGTTGACGCCCAGGATGATCCGCCACCCGCTGGCCTGGGCGAGGCCGGCGAGGCGGGCCAGGTCGGCGGGGGTCACGACGTAGGCAGGCTTGTAGTCGCTCGGCACCTTCGCGCTGTGCGGCCCGCCGACGAAGGCCGTCGTCTCCACCGTGTCGCCGCCGAAGCGGATGGTGCCGGTGCCGAGGCTCCTCAGCATCGCCGCGAGGTTGCCGACCGTCGCGTCGGTCTGCGGGAACGTCAGCTGCCGCGCCTCGATCGAGAGGCCGAGGAAGTCGGCCGGGATGACCGGCCCGGCCGGACCGGCGGCGTCGATGGCCACCGTCATCGGCGCGGGCGGCAGGTCGGCGCGGCCCTTGGCCGGCGCCCCGCCGGCGGGCCACGCGACGGCGACGACCAGGCCGACCGCGGTCGCCAGCACGGCGACGGCGCGGCGGGAGCGCCAGGCTGCGGTCGGCGGCGGTGGGGTCATGGGCGTGCGGGCAGTCTGGTCAACGCGGGGCATGGTGGGCTCAGACGCTAGACGAGGCGGGGGCATGGTTCTGGCACGACACCCCGGTCTGTCATCTCCTGGACCATGCCCGTTACGCCGTGCGCCGTGACGATCGTCACAGTGACCGGGGCGCGCAGGGCCGGCTCAGCGACGACTCAGTGGACCCGGCGGGGCCGCCCGGAAGGCCTGCAGCTCGGCCTCGGCGGCGGCCAGCTGGGCGGCGAGCCCCTCGACCCTGGCCTCCGCCTCGGCCCGGGCCCGGTCGACGATCTCCCCGACCAGGGTGCTCACGGCCGGCGCGTCGAGCAGGTCCGCGACCGCGACGGCCGCCGCGGGGTCGACCGGGGTGGGGCGGACCAGGACGCGGGCCCCGGCGGCGGCGCCGACCGTCCAACCGTCCGCGCCGTGGCGGAGCGTGACCTCGAGGCGGGGTACGGCGCGCCGGCCCGGCTTGCGCGCCGGCCCGCCCTCGCCCTGCACTCGGCCGCGGCGCTGGCCCTGGCCCCGGCCGCTCTGGCCGCTCTGGCTCTGGCCGGCAGTCGACCGGTCGGGGTCCGGCACCGCCGCGCCCCCGCTGCCCGCGGGTGGGTCAGCCGCGTCCGGCACGGCCGCGAGCACCGCGCGGGTGGGCTGCGGCGCCCCCTCGGCGTAGGCCATCGCCGCGGCCAGCTCCTCCTCGCTCGGCCGACCGGGTGCCCGTCCGTGCGGCGGGGCAGCCGCGGCGGGGGGAACGGCCTCGACCCGCCGCGGCCAGCCGGCGCGCACCTCGGCCGGCGCGAAGGGCAGCTCGTCGCCGTCGACCCGCACGACGACGCACTCGGCGCCGGCGGCAGGGTCGAGCAGCCGCACGAGCACGCCGCGGGTGCCGGCGGGGAGCCCACTGGCCGGGGACAGGGTCACGCGCACCTGGCGTCCGGCGGCGAGCGTCTCGGCCGCCGCCGCCAGGTCCAGCGCCGGCTGGCCGGTCGGCGTCGTCCCCCCACTCGCGCGTGCCACCGCTGCCCCCCGTCCGTCGCCGTCGGCAGCGACTGCCGCGCAGTCTGCCCGACGGCGGCTCGCGAGGCGGGAGCACGGGCCGCTGCACGCAGAAGCGACCGGCCGGACCGATTTTCGGTCACCATGGGCCGCTCTGCCTGCACGGGGTGCTGGCGGCGGGTCAGCCGGTGAGCCGGCCGGCGGCGAGGCAGCCGGCGGCGCCGCGGCAGGTCTGCAGCGCCGTCACGGCCGCGTGCAGCTGGTCGACCGTCACCGCCGGCAGCGTC
>JAABUZ0100005906.1_pt1 | contig 15665 bp, 11 predicted proteins | sample 5562091 | NCBI WGS metagenome assembly JAABUZ01 (sample SAMN12813069, study PRJNA571459) | rock metagenome | isolation source: Antarctica rocks | place: Antarctica: Victoria Land, Linnaeus Terrace sud | collected 2015-12-21 | reverse complement strand
CGGATGTTCTCCGACCGCAGGCGTGCGTTTTCTTCTTCCAGCGTCATTCCCAGAGTCTACCAGCACTGCCGACTCCGTTACTACCAGTGTGAACAGTTACCAGTCCAACGCCGTCCAACGACACGCGGCAGCTACGCAGGTGGGTACGGCGTCGGCGTGGCATTGTCAAGCTGATCCGCATACGTGCGGTCAATGGCAGCCCGTATAGCACGAGGAGCCATCCCCTGTGCTTGCATCTCCATCACGGCACGCGTGACCCCAAGACAGACGCCTCAGGTTGGGGCCATCTGGTCAAAGACGACCGACCCATCAGCATTGACCTGTTTGACGTAACAGTCGCGGTTGTTGCGATGTCCATCATTCTTCCCACACCCGCAGAAACAGGGCATGTACCGCATGAGATCGCCATGCAGCACCTGAAACTCGTACAGGCGCCGCACATCGGGGCCTGCCTGGGTGACGAAGGCGGGCCAGACGACCCTGTCGAGGTTTCCATTCGGTTCGTCGGCCGCCGTGAAGAAGGCGAAGCGCGCCGACACATCGCCAGCGGCGTTAGGTGCTGTCGTTGCGCTCCCTGTCTTGCCCGTACATGCGGTGACCGCCAGGGCGATGGCTCCCGCTCCGGCACAGCGCCCGAAAGCACGGCGACTCAATCGGGAACCAGCATGGATACGCATCTCGGTCTCCCACCCTATCGGATGATCCATCACACGTTCATCTGGTATTGAGGATACCGCATACCGCTCCGTCGATGATGACGATAGAGACGCCAGGGCGGGACTCAGACACCCAACTGCCTATCTCGGCAACAGGTTCCCGTTTTACCAGTTGACGCGGGGCATCCAGGCTGCTACAACTCTTTGTATAGTTACTGGATGGACATACTTTACAATAGGGGCCGGGTATCGATGGACGTGCTGTTGCTGGATCCACGTATTGCGGCCGTTGGTCTGGTCGTTGGGATCATGGTGGGGTTATCTGGAGTTGGTGGCGGGTCACTCGTGACGCCACTCCTGGTGTTGGCGCTCGGTATGAAACCCGCGCTGGCCGTGGGAACGGATCTCGTCTATAGCGTGCCAACGAAGATCCTGGGCGCGTTTGTACATCACCGGCAAGGAACCGTCGATTGGCGCGTGGTACGCAGCCTCGTGGCGGGGGGAGTGCCCGCGGCTATTCTCGGACTCGCCACACTGAAGGTCGCGCAGGTGCATCTAGGAATCGACGCTGTCAACACGGTGTTGCGCCACGGTCTGGGCGTCATGTTGCTCCTCGTATCGCTCACCATCGTGCTGAGACCCCTGCTGACGCGTCGCATTCAGCAGCCTGAGGATGATCTTCAAGGTGATGCAGAGCTGGCGTCGCACATGTGGCGTCTCGTGATCCTGGGTGCTGTAGTTGGCTTTCTCGTCAGCCTCACCTCCATCGGCAGTGGCTCGCTGACTGTCCCTCTCCTGTACTTCCTGGTTCCTCAGCTTGGATTGCGGCGGCTCGTGGGGGCAGATGTTGCGTTTGCGGCGATCCTTGTGCCAGTAGCGGCTACAGGACATTACCAGATGGGTCAGGTAGACCTCCGGCTGGCGGGAAACCTCGTGCTGGGGTCACTCCCTGGCGTGGTCATCGGCAGTCGGCTCTGCGCCCTCGTCCCTGAGGCACTGTTCCGTCCAGCCCTGGCAGGGGTACTGATCTTCGCGGGAAGCAAGTTGATCTAACAGCAACCACGCTGTCCTGTAAGCCACGACCACATGTGGATATCGTCACACCTTGTGTTGTGATCGCGGTCGGAGGTTGGCGCAACCAGTGGTGCGATGCCTTTTTCAGAGCAGTCGGTCGGTGCGTTCACTGGTCATGAGCCGTCGTGGGCGATAGGGAGAGTTCCTGGCTCCGTCACCGGTCAGACGGCCACTGATATCGTCTCAGTGGTGAAGACTGTTTGCGTACCACCATTCCCTCGTATGACCACGACTCGTGGCTCGCTACGGACCCACCGACCGCAGTCGGCGTGGCTTTGGTGCCGACCGCGGTCGGCACCTTTCTCCCAAGCGCCGCAGTCCGGATTATTTTGGTGCGGGTGCCGCTTGGCACGTAGTAGGCACCCCTTGATCAATCCGACGCCGTGGTCCTTTTTCAGAGCAGCGTGATACTATTGGCTGCCTGATCGGACGAGTAGCAACACGCAGGTTGCTCAGGGGTCATCAGTGGGAAGACGCGTATGAAAGACGGCTACACGGTTCTCGATCTCAGCGCGGCATACAATGTCGGCCTTGATGTCCTCGCCACCGCCGCTGGTCGCATCCCCTTCGGATCGCAGACATTCCATGGTCTGCCATTTCAGATTGGATCCGTCAGCCCCGATGGTCCTCACCTCCTGCTCCTGGGAGGCGATGTGGCCACCGGCTGTTCCCTCCCTGTTCGGCAGCTGGCGCACCATATGATCATCGCGCACCAGCAACTCGATTCACGCCTCCTACGCGACGGCGGGGTGGGTGATCATGTGGCGACCTACATCTTTCATTATGTCAACGGCGAAGCAGCTCGCCTCGATATTCGAGAGCGCTTCGAGATCGCCACCGTCCCCAGTGCGTGGGGCCAGCAGCCCTTTCTCGCCTGGCCCGATCAGAACGACCGCCTCTTCCCGCGCTACGAAGGTCGGTGGGACAACGCCGGACAGCGACAGACGGAGGCGCATCCAGGTGGGCCGCGCGGTTTCTGGCTGTGCGTCTGGACCAACCCGCACCCCGACCGTGCCATCGAATCGCTGGAGATCATCCCTGCGGGTCCACGTTTTCTGATCGGCGGCATCACCCTGGATCATCTTCCCGAAGAGCCGTTCCGACGCGGTGGCACCCGCGAAGTCAAGATCACCTTGCCGCATGCGGAGGATGCCACCCGCCCGTTTGCGCTGGATGTCACGGTTGACCGTGGTGTGGCCACCTACTGTTATGCTCTGCCCGCCGTATCCGCCGAGCAGTTTCTGGCCGACGGGCTGCGCGGCTGGGGCGAGCGACAACACGAACACAGTAGCCCGGCGTATGTTGAGATTGCCGCGACCCCTTCTGCCACTGTCTCGGTTCTCCTCGGGAACGACGTGGTGGGCACGGTCCGGTGGGGCGACCTGGAAGCTCAGCGTGTTGTTGAGGCCAGTACGCGTCTGCGCGTCGAGTTGATCGACTCCGGACGCAACTGGGTCAAGACGACCGTCGTTGATGACGTCACCGGTAAGCCCCTTCCCTGCCGCGTCCACTTCAGATCCCCGGAGGGCGTACCGTATGCTCCGCACGGTCACCACGCCCACGTGAACTCGAATAACGATACCTGGCATGTTGATGTCGGCGGCGACGTGCGACTCGGACAGATCAGCTATGCATATATCGACGGCGCCTGCCAGGGATGGCTGCCCCGCGGGGACGTGATCGTTGACGTCGCACGTGGCTTCGAGTACGAGCCGGTACGCACAACGGTGCACATCGAGCCGGGACAGCAGCAGCTAGAGGTGCGGCTGAAGCGGTGGATCGATATGGGCAAGCAACGCTTCTTCAGCGGTGACACCCACGTCCACTTTCTCTCGACGCAGGGGGCCAATCTCGAGGCCCGCGGTGAAGACCTGAACGTCGTCAACTTGCTGCTCTCCCAATGGGGGGGACTCTTCACGAATACCGAGGAGTTCACCGGTGCACCGAACGTTTCGACCGATGGCAAGACCATTGTCTACGCCACGCAGGAGAACCGGCAGCATATGCTGGGGCATCTGACGCTGCTGGGCCTGAAAGAGCCGGTGATGCCGTGGTGTACCGATGGGCTGAGCGAAGCCGAGATCGGCGGTACGCTCGAAACGACGCTTTCCGCGTGGGCGGACGCCTGCCACGCTCAGGGCGGAACGGTCGTCATCCCCCACCTGCCCGCGCCGAACGCCGAACCCGCAGTGCTCATTGCGACCGGGCGGGCCGACGCCGTGGAGATGCTTCGCTACGGAGCCTACGAGCACCAGGAGTATTACCGGTATCTCAACGCGGGGTATCGTCTCCCACTCGTGGGCGGCACCGACAAAATGAGCAGCCAGGTACCCGTGGGGCTCTACCGCACCTACGTCTCCATCCCCGACGACGAGGAGTTCTCGTACGAGACGTGGTGCCGCAATCTACGGCTCGGGCGCACGTTCCTCAGTGGAGGGCCGATCATCTATCTCTCGGTGGAGGGGCACGCTCCGGGCGACACGCTGCATCTGCCGCACAGCGGCGGCGCCGTAGAGGTGCATGCGTGGGCAGAAGCCACGATGCCGATCCATACCCTACAGATCGTGCAGCAGGGACGTGTCGTTGCCTCGACCGAGCAGGCTGGCGGCACGCGCAGACTGGAACTGCGCGAAAAGCTAAAAGTGGACGGCCACACGTGGCTGGCCGCGCGCTGCGGTGGACCGGGCTACACGCAGCCCCTTGCCCACCACGACGTCTGGCAGCGGGGCGTGATGGCCCACACGTCACCGGTCTATGTATCGGCGGGCGGCTCGTGGGATCTCTTCGACGCCGCCACAGCGAGCTTCATGGAGACGCTGGTGGGAGGTGGTCTTGCCTACATCCGGCGGCGAAGTCCGCAGTACCCCCCCGAGTCGGTAACGCACCATCACGGCATGTCCGACCACCTGGCCTTTCTCGAACAGCCGTACCAGGAGGCCATTGAGGCGCTGCACCGGCGGATGCATCAGCACGGCATTCCGCACTGAGGAAGGAATGCCATCCCGTTTCCTGTCTTCGTACATACATCTTCCACGACCGTCTGTCGTGATCCACGACGGCTCCCACGGTACCCGGGATTACAGCCAGTACTTGGCATGCTAGGACTTTCTTCCTATTCACGAGCCGAAACGGCCTGAATACTCGACTGTGATGTTATATTAACATTGTAAAAAGAGTTATCGCCTTCCGGAGGATCGGGCAATCACGGGGGGTAGGGAACAGCGTCGACTCCGCACCTGTTTTTTTGGGCGCGGGGGCGATGTACGGAGAACGGAGACATCTGTGGCTGAGCGTCGTGCGGCTGTCTTTCTCGACCGTGACGGAGTCATTAACGAAAATAACCCTTCATATGTACGAGGATGGGATGCGTTTCATTTCATCCCGAGTTCCATTGATGCGGTACGGAGGCTCAGTGACGCGGGCCTGTTGATCGTGGTGGTCACCAATCAGGCCGGCATCGGTCGGGGCGTCTTGCCCGCGGAAGCACTCGACGATATTCACACCCGCATGTGCGATGCAGATTGCCGCCGCGGGCGGTGAAATTACCCGCGTCTCCTTCTGCCCGCACCGGCCAGAGGAAGGCTGTGGCTGCCGCAAGCCGCTCCCAGGGATGTTGAATGAAGCCGCCGAAGATCTGATGATCGACCCGGCACAGAGCTTCATGGTCGGAGACAACTTCACCGATATCGAAGCAGGTCGCGCAGCCGGATGTACGTCCATCCTGGTGCGCACGGGCCGAGGTGCCGATGAACTGCGCGTCGCTGGCGATGACCACCGAGATGAACTGGTGGTGGCCGACGATCTGGCTCAGGCGACCGACTTTATTCTGCGCGAAGCGGCTCGAATCTCGGCCAACTAGCACGATCATTCGCGATCACGCGTCATCACTTCCAGAGGTTGTTGCGAGTCCAGAGGGCTCGCTGCTCTGGTACTATTTCTGTATGTGTTCTATCTACGCCCAAGTTTCCCCTTTAATTTCCTCCCGACGCTCGTGCCTGTCCGCACATGGAGCGTGCGACACGGCGCTGTGACGTCGCGGCATGACGCGCTCGTGTCACCCTTTGCATATCCGGGTATGCTCATAGCATCACATCAGTTGAACCGGCACCGGTGAAAAACCATCGTGCGCTCGTCACGCCGCCTGGGCGTCGCCGCGTTGTGCCACTGCTGATGCTCACGCTCTTCGTCTTCTGGGCCGCCCTGATCGCTGTGACGGCGCAAACCGCGTGGTTTGCTTACGATGGGCTGCAACGGGTCAACCACCTGAGAGCCACGGGAGAAGACGCGGTCCATGCGGGATCGCTGGATCCCGCACTACTGCCACAGGTGCAGGGCGAACTCATGGCCATCCGTGATGATGTTGACGTCGTGCAAAGACGTCTCGGTTATCTTCAGCCGACACCGTTCTCCTGGCTCGGAGGCCACCGGTACCAGCTCGCGTTCCACGGGACACGGGCGGCCGCCGCAGTCGCACGAGCAGGACTCACCGTCACCGACGCCGCCCTTGCGCTGACGAACCACGGTACCATGCCCCTCCAGCTCAACGTGGTGACGCCGAACACGATAGCCATGGTCACACCGGCCCTTCAGGACGCACGCAACCACCTTGACCAGGCACTCAAGGAGATTGATGAGGCACAGGTGCGTCCGGGCGATGGACGCCCCGGTGAACTGCTGAGCAAGACCGCTGGCCAACTGCGCGATGCACGCGGTGTGTTGATCCTTGGGTCGGCGCTGCCCGGTCTGCTCGGCAACGCGGGGGAAACGCATCTGCTCATCCTGTTGCAGAATCCTGATGAGTTGCGCGCCAGCGGCGGCTTTCTTGGCACGGCATCGTTGATCACCTTCCGCGACAGTCGCATCGTCGCTGTCGACAGCACAAATAGCAACACGCTGATCAACCCCAGTGTGCCAGGTATCGCACCTCCGGCTCCGTATGCTACCTACATGGACATGCCGTCGTGGAGCTTGCGCGACGCCGACTGGTGGCCCGATTTCCCCTCCTCCGCCCAGGCTATGATCGAGTTTCTGCGGCTTGATCGTGACATCCAGCTCCAGGCGGTCGTGGTGATCGATCCGGCGACGGCGGGCGCCGTGCTCGACGCGGTGGGCGGTGTTGACGTACCGGGCTATAACGAGCACGTCACAAGCGGCAATGTGCTGCCCCTCGTCAATAGCTATACCCACACGGGTGACCTCAGCCCAGACTATAAGCGGTTCGTCACCACCCTTGCCACAGCGACCGTTGCCCGGCTCCAAACCGCGTCTGTCGGTCAGCTTCGCACCGTCGTGACGCATCTGGGCGCCACGTTAGACTCGCGGCACATGTCGATCTACCTACCGGCCTACCAGAGCCTGCTCGATCTCCGGCAGGAACTGGCCGCGCGTCACTGGGACGGTGCCCTGATACAGGCAGACGGTGACCACCGGTTGCTTGTCGATGCCAACGTGGGCTATAACAAGGTGAGCGGTGTTGTGGAAGAGCGGATGACCGACGACGTGACGGTTGCGATCGATGGCAGTCTCTCCATTCGCACCACCGTCACCTATCACTATCCGCCCGTGCCTGACAATGAGCGGTGGCGGGTGAACGCCATCCTATACGGCAATGGAACATGGCAGTCCGTCGTTAAAGATCACTTCCGTAACTATGTGCGCCTCTATACCCCCGCAGGCACCGAACTTGAGCACGTGTCCGGGCTCGACGCCAGCAATCCCGCCTACCCCGAAAGCGGGAAGAGCGTGTTCAGCGGCTTTATCGACATGCCACCGCGGACAGACCGCACCGTCTCGTGGAGGTACCGTGTACCCCCCATCGTTGCCGCCTCCACCTACGACCTGTATGTGCAGCGACAGAATCGAGGCGCCGACCTGACCTACCACCTGACGCTACGAGACGCCGCTGGCATGCTTGCAGACCGTGAAACCCGGCTGACGCGCGACATGGTGTACCGGGTTCCCGTTGCAGGTATCACACGAGGCGGCACGCGTGTGGCGCCGCAGGAAGCCAGCGAGCCCGCGTCGCAGTCGTATCTGGCTCAACTGAAAACGCTGCAGTTTCAGCCCCCCCCGGTCACGCGCCTCACCATCCCCGCGCTCACCATGGCGCTGCCGCTCGTACCCGTGCGGACCGACCTCGTGACGTGGAATCTGGGCGAAGCCGACGCAGGTGTGGTGGAGGGCACCAGCAATCCACACACACCCGGCACACTGGTGATTGTGGGAGATGCGGCCACCGGCCAGCGTGCCTTTGATAGCCTGCCACAGATTGGCATCGGCACCGAGGTCCACGTCTTCAGCGTCATGGGCGACTACGCCTACCGGGTCAGCAACGTGGAGCAGGGTGTCACACCTCCCCTTGCGGGGGTACCTGCTCCCCAGCGTCACCTCTACCTGGTCACGCAGTCTACAAGGGCAGGTGAAACGCAGAAACTGTCTGTCGTCACGTGCGACTATGTCGGACTGACACCCGCGTAATCAGCCATACCGGCCCGCAGTCTGAACCCCATGCAACTCCCAGCATCGTGCGGAACCATCTGATGGCCTGGGCCGGGGACTCCTCTGAAGATCGTGTATGTTGGCTTGTTGGCGACGACGGCACTGCCCTGAAAAGGGCATCGCACCGTCTGGTTGATGACGCCACGTTTCGGTGGTCTGACGCGGCCAGCGACTGGAGTCGCGCCTGACACGGCAAAGTCCGCCTTCGCGGACTCCCCCCGTGGTTCCACGGGGATGGCATGCTTTTCATCCCTCGGGGGTGCCCCTGCAGGGCATCGACGCTGCCCTAAAAAGGTTTGTCGAAGGGTGTCGTCTTCGGTTGATGCATCCACTGGGTGACGGGCCCATTGGGGTTGGTGGCATTAGCGCCGAGGGCAGAGGAACGGTGCGCTCGTTTTCATGCTCGGTCGTGGCCCGCCGGACCGTGGTGACCGCGTGAGCAGAGGGCACCTGATGGCACGGTACGCGGTGCAGCCACGTTCACGGCGCGAACCTGGAAGTATGTCACGCGGAACGCATGAGAGCCTGTCCCCACCTCCGAAAAGGTGAGAACAGGCTCTGTGAAGAGCAGTACCCCAAGGGACCGCTTAGCTGGTTTTGCGGCTCATGCGTCGGAAGGAGACACCGGCGAGACCTGCCGCGGCGCCGAGCCCGACCACGACGAGGGGCAGCGTGCTCGTGCTGCCCTGCTGGCCCTGACCCGTTCGAAGCAGACCTGCTGGCACGGCCAGCGAGGCCCCGCCGATAGCACCTGCTGAGATCGGACTCGCCGCCACACCAGTCGTGGTGACAACACTGGACGTCACGGGTGCGGCGGGAATCGCCACATTGGTGACCGGAGCCGCCGTTGTCAGGGTTTCGGTGGGTAGGGTTGGTGCCGAAAGCGTCGCGCCCAGGACGAGATCCAGCTCACCGTTGTCACCCGTAAAACCGGTGACTACCAGCTTGCCATTCACAACCTTTACATCAGCCGGGGGAATCTGGCGCAGCACGCGCTGCCCGTTGACCATGACAATCTGGAACACCTGCGGCTTCGACGCCTCGGTGAAAGATGTAGCCGTCGAGAGCGTGGCCGTCACCGACACGTTGGCAATAGGCTGTCCAGCCGTTGTCTGCAGCTTGACGGCAAATGACTGGCTCGACGATGTCAGGCCCGACGTATTTGCACCGGCAACGCCTGAGAGGAACGCGGTGGTATCCTGCGGCACAAAACTCGCGACCCCTGTGACGCCACCGGGCAAGCCAGCCGGCAGTGAGATCGAGACCGTCACTGGAGCCGACGGCGTCGTCGTTCCACCCGTGCCGGTTGACGGGGGGGGGGTCACCGTGACCGAGATAAGGGTTGGTGCTGGCTGACCCGCCGGCGGCGGACCCGCAGGCACGGTGGCCGTCACGGTGCCGGTCGCTCCAGTTGTTTGCGTCTGCGCGAACGTGACGGGTGCCGCAATCAGCAGACTGACCAGTGATGACCCGGCAATGGCATGACCCATCATGCGCACGCGCCTGTCCTGAAGTCGCATTGATCTTCCTCCTCTAAAATCCCGTATACAGAGCCTCCTGTATCACGGATCCATTCCCACAGAGCGCCGTCGCGTGCCGACAAACAACATTACTTTTGGTATACCGGGTGGTGTCAAAAAAGCAAGCCCTACCGTGAACATGTTCACGGTATCGCCATAATTGTTACGTAGCAACAATTATGGACCATGCCGCACGAGGCACTCCACTCGCGCGTCCTTTTCACCGACCATTACGACGAAGCGTCGTCTTGGGAAACACTGTACTGCGAATTCGTTGCACATGCAAGTGCAAGCTCATCGGTTCAGTGGTGTGTGCCCTCGGGCACACACCACACGGACCACGGCCACCGCATCCGTCGCCGTACCTACGGCCGTATGGCCAGCATGCGATCAATAGACAGACGTGCCTTCTGGGCCACCTCTGGCTCGACTCCGACCGTGGGAGACATGTCACGCAGGGTGTCGCGCAGCTTACGCAACGTAATCTGCTTCATGTACCTGCAGACGGCGCTATCGTCGGCTGCCAGAAACGACTTCCCGGGCGCCTCTTTTTGCAGACGATGAAGTAGCCCTGTTTCCGTGGCAACGAGAAAGGTCGTGTTCGGCGACGCCTTCGCCCGCTGCACCATCCCTTCGGTGGACAGGACATGCGTTGTCTCGTCGGGCAATTCGCCGGTGCTCTTCGCCCAGACATACTGGCTGGTGCAGCCGCACTCGGGGTGAATCATCAGTTCGGCGCCAGGGTGCGCCTGCTGGCGGGCCAGCATCTCCTGGGGGCGAATGCCCGCATGGACGTGGCATTCGCCCATCCAGATGTCCATATTTTTGCGCCCCAGGCTCTGCTTGAGCCACGTTCCTAGAAAAACATCTGGCAGAAAGAGAATTTTCTGCTCAGTCGGAATCGCCTTGATGACCGCCGCCGCGTTTCCGCTTGTCACGCAATAGTCCGACTCCGCCTTGATCGCCGCCGTGGTATTGACGTAGCTGACGACGATGGCGCCGGGGTTGCGCGCCTTCCAGTCTCGCAACTGCTCCACGGTAATCGAGTCGGCGAGGGAACAGCCCGCGGTCACATCCGGGATCAGGACCGTACGCTCTGGATTCAGAATCTTCGCCGTCTCGGCCATAAAGTAGACACCGCACATGGCGATGACCGATGCCGATGTCCGCGTTGCTTCAATCGCCAGCCCAAGCGAATCGCCGACATAGTCGGCCACGTCCTGCACGTCGGGCACCTGATAGTTGTGTGCGAGAATGACCGCGTCTCGCTGCCGCGCGAGCTGCCGCACCTCCTCCTGGAGTGTGGCCGTGGCAACATCACCATCTGTCAAAACATTCAGCATCAGGGTCATGAGACAACCTCCAACGAAAAATCGAGCACACCGGCCGAATGTGTCAATGCTCCCAGCGACACATAGTCGACGCCCGTCTCTGCAACCTGGGCCAGCGTGTGCATGGTGATGCCACCACTGGCCTCCATCCGTACTCGGCCCGCCGCGTGCGCAACCGCGGCACGCAGATCATCAGTACTCCCGTTGTCGTAGAGCACGATGTCGGCTCCCGCCGCTATCGCCTCGTCCAGTTCACCAATCCCGGTCACCTCGACCTCTATCCGCTGGAGCGGCGCCGCACGGTTGCGCGCGGCTCGCACCGTGGCGGCAATCCCGCCGGCGGCGCGGATGTGATTGTCCTTAATAAGGACGCCATCATCGAGACCGGTGCGGTGGTTCCGGCAGCCACCCACGCGTACCGCATATTTCTCGAGTACGCGCAGCCCGGGCGTGGTCTTTCGTGTATCGAGCACCATCACCCCGGTGCCCGCCACGATCTCCGCCGCCTTCCGGCTCGCGGTGGCAATGCCCGACAGACGCTGGATAAAGTTCAAGGCGGTGCGTTCGCCTGTCAGCAGTGCCCGAGCCGGACCTTCGAGCCGCGCGACGATACGACGGTCGCCCCACGACCCTTCATCCACGAGGGGTGTCACCACCACCGTCGGGTCCACTTGTGCGAACACATCCCGCACGACGGGCAAGCCGCAGACGACCCCCGGCGCTTTCTGCAGGATCTCTCCGGTGGCACGTGCCCCGGCAGGTATGGTGGCCTCGGTGGTCAGGTCTCCCCGTCCAATGTCTTCACTCAGGGCCAGCTCGATAATCGCGTGGACAGCCCTGTTCCGGTCCAGCGTTTCCTCCCCCATAGGAGGGGCCTGGTCCGTAGCACGTGCATTGACCGCGATTGGCGTCATGACGTGATCTCCTCAAACCGTGGCGGCTGGCCCCATTGCCAGTGGATATGGCCCCTCCAGGCCGGATTGAGCCCGGATGCGTCTGTTCGGTAGTGTGCGCCCCGGCTCTCCTGGCGCAGCAACGCGGCACGCGCGGTAAGCGAAGCCAGCGCGCCTTTTGGCGTCGCACGCACATCATCGGGCCCTGGAAGCCCCTGCAGGATCGTGGCAAGACCAGGAGCATCCCGCTCCACGCCGAGGAACTGGTCAAGGCGTGCGGGAAAGTCACGATCGTCGACAGCGTCCCCGGTCGTTGCCTGCACGATCCCCTGTGGCCACTCAGGAAGTGCCGACGTCCGCCACGAGGCGCGGCGGTTCGGATCATCGGCCAGGACCGCCTCAGCGGCGCGGCGTCCAAACACCAGGCACTCCAGCAGGGAGTTGGATGCGAGGCGGTTGGCTCCCTGTACCCCTGTGCAGGCAGCCTCTCCCGCTGCGTACAGGCCCGGCACGGTCGTGCGGCCGGAGTCATCCGCACGGATGCCACCCATACAGTAGTGGGCTGCCGGTGCGACGGGCAGCAGGTCCCGGGCGATATCGAGTCCCCACGAAACCAGTTGCGCCGCGAGATTTGGAAAGCGTCGCCTGACCGAGATCGGATCGAGATGCCCCAACGACAGGTAGACAGGCCCGTGCTGTTGCCAGTGACGAGCAACGGCCCGCGCCACAATATCACGAGCGAGGAGTGGTTCCACCACGGCTCGCCCATCACCATCGACAAGCAGTGCTCCCTCGCCCCGCAGTGCTTCACTCAGGAGAAAGGCGGGCCGGTCGGGAAGGACCAGCGCGGTGGGATGGAACTGGACAAATTCGAGATCGGCAAGGCTTGCTCCAGCACGGTATGCCAGGATCAGCCCCATCCCCGTGCTCTCAGCAGCATTGGTCGTACGCTGCCACAGAGCCGCGTACCCGCCGGTGGCCAGCACCACCCCCCGCCCCTGAAAACGCGTCGTGCCACTTGCGACCCCAACCACCCGGTCGCCGTCTCGCAGCAGCTCGTCCGCGGCGGTATGGGTGCGCACACGCACGCGCGGATGTTCAACGACCTGTGCCAGCAACGTCGATACCAGTGCGCGGCCGGTTGCCTCTCCACCCGCGTGGAGGATTCGGCGGCGCTGATGTCCCGCTTCGAGCCCGAGATCTGGATGTTCGGGTCCGCCGTCAAACGGCATGCCGACATCCGTGAGGCCCCGCGCCACATCGCCGCCCGCCTGGACCAGCACGCGCACCGCCCGTGTGTCATTCAGGCCCGCGCCCACGGCCAGTGTGTCGGCCGCGTGCAGGGAAGGGCCGTCGTCTCCACCGATGGCGGCGGCGATGCCGCCCTGTGCACGGGGGCTTGATCCCGAAAGGAGTGCCCCTCCGGTGATGAGCAGCACCTCGGCGCCACGTTCCGCCGCCGTGAGGGCAGCAGTCAGGCCAGCGGCGCCGCTTCCCACGACCACAATATCGGCCGATTGGACCGTCTGCCCACGCGACGTGCGTGGACGCTCTTCACTCGGCATTGAATTGGTCCCCTTTCATTCGCGCCACGGCAGTTCACGATCCCGTGTGCCGCCCAGCGCTCCCTGGAATGCGTACAGATCCGCCGGTCGCCCAACGCGGCCCACCTGCGAGCGCTGCCCCACGGGTACCACCGCCCCCGAGGTGAACAGCGAGCCGAATGCTTTTTTGAAGTTGCTGGTGTTCAGGCGCAACAGCGCGGGGTCCAGAATCGCGGCATACGTCGCCCGCAATTCGGGCACCGTGAACTGCTGCGGCAAGAGTTGAAACGCCACCCACGAGTAGCGGAGTTTCGACTGTATGCGGTGAACCGCCACCCGCAGAATATCGGCGTGGTCAAAGGCAAGAATTTCAGCAGGCACCCGCCGCACTGGTGTCCAGTCCGCTTTCACCACGCCGCCACCTGGCATGATCGTGAGGTCGTCGCTGCGGACCAGCGCCATATGCGCCACCGATACCACGCGTCCGCGGGTGTCGCGGTCGGGGTGGCCAAATGTCCCAATCTGGTCGAGATACCAGCCTGCGGCATCAAGACCGGCCTTAGTGTGGAGCGCCCGGCGCGCTGCGGCATCGAAGGTTTCTTCAGCTCGGACGGTCACGCCGGGCAGGGACCATTTGCCAGCGAACGCTGGATCGTCCTGTTGCACCAGCAGCACCTGCCAGGCCTCGTGGATCGGACGTTGTGGACGGATGGTGAAGAGGCCCACGTCGACGGCGACCACGGCGTTAGGTTCCAGAAGCTGCGCCACGATGCGCCCCGCAATTCTAATCCACGCTATTCAAATCCGCTGGATTTCATTATAGGGGACGTGTCAACCGCTGTCCACTGGCCTGAACCGTAGATCTGATCCCACATTGCTTCCGTGGAGCCGACGGAGAGCCCAACGCGCACAAGGCTCACGATAACCCCGACCGCTCTGAAAAAGGTCCCTTCACCGTCTTGCAAACCTCAAGGTGCTCACTGTGGGCTCACAGGACACCCGTGCGACTATTGCATGACACGCTCGTCGCGATTGGTGGCGATGCCGCCGAAGCGAGAAGGAGTGCAGTATCATATTCATCCCGAGCCATGGTCAGGAAGACCGTGGTCATCGTGGTATGGAGCAACCACGCCCCCACCTCGTCCCGAACGGTACGATCTGCGGCGTGGCGAACAGCGTCTCCTCATGTATGTAACCATGCAAGGATCGGGTCTATCTCACGCGAGTTACCCCATCCCCAGAATTGATCCGGAAACCAGCAATGTATCCGGCACGACGTACCTACGTGTTCTCTACAGCACACCTGACGGAACGACAGCACAGTGGTAGCCCACATAAATTACGATCGAATGTCGAAATAGTTTCGCACGGTATCATAGCGGTGAAGAACCTGCCAAACTTCGCGTTGCCCATCGCTTACATGAAGTAAAGGCGTCCGGTCGCTTTCTGTGGGCAACCGCCATCGCCTTGCGTTGAACAGGTCATTCAGGAGAGACAGAATGTTTCGATCTCGTGCGCTGTCCCTGGTGTGTGTACTCTCGCTCGTCCATTCGGAGATCATGACCTGCTCGGCGGCAAGTGGTGTTGCGCTCGCACAATAACCAAACGCCAGTTGTCGCCACTACCTTCCGGCTCAATGATGGCACGACTGCCCCGGTGGGGACCGTGATTCGGGCCTTCGCCCCCGGCGGCACCACTATCATCGGTTGTGCCACTGTCGACGTACCAGGCCAGGTATGCATTAACGTCAATGGCAAAGACGCTACGGGCACAACAGACGCCTATCCGACAGCAGGCCAGGCCTTTTGCCTCAAATATACAGTTGCTTCGAGCCCGTTAACAGTTCCTTCGGTCATCACGTATGCAGATGTTTTAAGCACCGCCACAGGCACCAGCACCAACGGCTGTCGTACGTTTCTGGGCTCGAGCGGATTTTTCTCCGTTCTCATCAATCCACCGCTGCAGTACTGTCCGCTGTCCGCGCCAGCGCGGCTGCTTGATACCCGGCCGGGGACGACCGGATGTCACACGCCAGGTACTGCACTTGTAACCAACACGACCCGCAATGAGATCGCCATCGGCACCTGCACCGGCATTCCGTCCAGCGCTCTGAGCGTCGTTGGCAACGTCACCTCGGTCAATCCTGTGG
>JAABUZ0100005905.1_pt1 | contig 15665 bp, 16 predicted proteins | sample 5562091 | NCBI WGS metagenome assembly JAABUZ01 (sample SAMN12813069, study PRJNA571459) | rock metagenome | isolation source: Antarctica rocks | place: Antarctica: Victoria Land, Linnaeus Terrace sud | collected 2015-12-21 | reverse complement strand
GGGCGAGCTACGCACTGCGCGACGACGTTGAGGAGACGCGGACCTTCTTCAAGGGCAGTCAAGTGGGCAAGGAGTATGGGTGGAGCCAACTGGCGCAGCGGTTGGCTGCGCGGCAGCAGGAGCAGGAGCATGGACGAAGCGACGACGCAGGGACAAGGGAAAATGGCCGACATGCAGCGGCAGGCCCGCGCGACGGTGCCCGCACCGACCGAGGGGTTGCTGTCGCCGTGGGAGGAACAACCACCGGCCGTAGCGAAGCGCCCGAAGCGCACACCGCCGCCGACCGTTCCCGCGCCGAGCGGCGGCCCGCCGGTGCAGGTGGTCGAGCCGACGCCAATCATCAAGGCGATCGAGCGGCTCCATCAGACAGTGGGCGACGAGATGGCGACGGTGACCCGCTTCACGCAGGTGCAGGGAGAGTATCTGACCGAACTGAAGCGAGCGCAGAACGCGCTGACGAGCGACTGGTACAAAGTCGCCGCGCAGGTGCCGCAGGTGGAGGGCGCGATGCAGCAGTTGGCGCAGGAGATTCGGCTGCGGCAGCGGGAGATGGAGGCGAGCGCGCGACTCGTGCAGCGGGTGGCATGGGTGGCCGTGGCGGTGATGGTCCTCGCCGTCGCGCTGACCGTGGGGGCGCTGATCGTGATCGCGCGGCAGCGCCTCTAGACAGGGCGACTGAGGCGGTGCGGCGCCAACTCGCGGCGATGGGATGTGACCGCTACGAAATCGGGGTGCGGGACCCGGCGCGGGGGATGCTGACGCGCGAGGGGAGCGCGGACGAGATCGTGGCGGGGATCGGCTGGTTGAAGGCGATGAATGCCCAGGGGAATGACATCTCTGTGCGCCCCGCAGGGAGTAGCGGGCTCGTGCTGGTGGATGACCTGAGCGCGCGGGCACTGAAGGAACTGGCGCGGGACGGGCTGACGCCGGCAGCGGTGACGGAGACGAGCGCGGAGAACTACCAGGCGTGGATCCGGGTGAGTGATGGGCCGCTGTTACCGGAGATCGCGACGGAGGCGGCGCGGGCGGTGGCGGCGCGGTACGGGGGCGATCCCAACTGCGCGGACTGGCGGCAGTATGGACGATTGGCGGGCTTCACGAATCAGAAGCCGGAGCATACGCGGGCGGACGGGCAGCAGCCCGCCGTGCGCCTCACGGCGGCGTGGGGCGGAGACGCACCCGCTGCCGCGAGAGACGTGCTGGGGAAGGCGCAGGAGCGCTTCGAGGAGCGCTTGCAGGAACCGCGATCCGTGCCCATGCCATCGCACCCACGCGAGCACACCGGGGGCGACGGACGTTCCTCCCGCGGCGCGGAGGATCGGGAGCGGGCGGCGTGGCTATGCGCTCGGTATCCCGACGCCGATGTGGGGAAAGTGCTCGCGACACCGGACGTGGGAGCGGCGCGACGGGAGACGCGCGCGCGGGATGACGGACGCGGCGATCGGTGAGCGCGGAGCGGCCCGGCGGTGGCGGTATCTCTTGCACCGACTCCGCCGATGAGCCACTTGCATTCCGGCGTCAACAATTGCCCGCAAGCAATGCACCGAGAAACCGATCGAACGCCATGCCGTGCCAACATGCCGGAAGTAACGGGGTGATGCACCGGACCTGATCGCTCCTGCATCGCACGAGCGGGTGGCGAGGCGTGTCTTGCTGGTGCTTGACATCAGCAGGAGGAACCGCAGGAACCCGCAGGAACAAGTCTGCCACAAACCCCTCACCTTCTGTACCGTTGCCACAGGTGAAACGGCGAGGACGACCACCGAACTGGTTCCGGGAGGTGGTCATGCTGCCTGATCACGGTTCAGTGCGGTACTACCACGCACACTATACGCGCTGATAAATGGTGGCGTCTACCGATAGGAGGCGGCCTGCATGTCGAAGAGTTCGGTGTACCGGCCGCCCTTGAGGAGCAGTTCGTCGTGGCTGCCGTCCTCGATCACCCGGCCATCCTCGATGACGACGATCCGTGCCGCCATCCGCACCGTGCTGAAGCGGTGGGAGATCAGCACCGCCATCTTTCCCTCCGTCAGGTCGCCGAAGGCCTGGAAGACCTCGTACTCGCTGCGCACATCGAGCGAGGAGGTCGGCTCATCGAGAATCAGCAGATCGGCATCGCGCATGAAGGCACGGGCGAGGGCGACTTTCTGCCACTGACCGATGCTTAGTTCCTGCCCATCCTGGAACCAGCGGCCAAGCGGCGTCTCGTATCCCTGCGGCAGCGCGGCGATCACCGCGTCCGCGCCCGCTTCGACGGCGGAGCGCTCGATGCGCCCGCTGTCCTCGATTGCCTCGATGCGCCCGAAACCGATATTCTCGCCCACCGTCAGTTGATACTTCACGTAGTCCTGGAAGATGACACCGACGCGGGAACGGAGCGCCGCCGGATCGAAGTCGCGCAGATCAATGCCATCAATCGTGATCCGCCCCTCGGTCGGGTCGTAGAGCCGGGTGAGCAGTTTGACGAGCGTCGTCTTGCCCGCGCCGTTCGCGCCAACGAGCGCGACCGTCTCCCCCGGCCGGATGGCGAAGGAGATGTCCTCCAAGACCCATTTCTCGGTACCCGGGTACTTGAAACTGACGTGGTCGAGCACGATTCCGTCGCGAATCGGCATTGGCACCGGCAAAGGGTCAGCGCGCACCGGCAGTTCCGGCGCATAGGCGAGGAAGGCGAAGAGATTGCTGAGGAAGAGCGAGTTCTCATACGTGCTGCCGATGCCGGAGAGGATATTGGAAACTTGCGACTGGCTCTGCTGGAACGCCTGATAGTAGAGTGTCAGGCCACCGACGGTGATGTGGCCCGCGATCACTTCCAGCACGACGTAGATGTACGTCAGACCGGAGACGACCGTGCCGAGTGCGCCGAGGGCGAACTGCGAGGCGGTGCGGCGGATGGTCAGGTCGCGGTTTTCCTTATAGAACTTGGCGAAAATCTGCCGGTAGCGCTCCAGCAGCGTGCCGTGCAGCCCGAAGATGCGCAACTCCTTGACCGGTGCATCGGTAGTCAGAAGCCATTCGAGATAGTTGAGGCGGCGCTGATCCGGCGCGCGTCCGGTGAGCAGGGAGAAGAACTGCCCTGAGTACTTCGCCTGGTAGATGAACGAGGGGATCGAGACCGCGACAACGAGCAGCACGAGCCACCATGAGAGCGACGCCAGCACACCGATCACCGAGACGAGCGTCACGGTGCTGCGCAGCAAGCCGAATAACTGCGTCACCATCTGGCTTGGCCGGTAGCCCGCCTCATGCCGCGCGTTCTCCAGTTTGTCATAGAACTGCGCGTTCTCGAAGTAACTCAAATCGAGCGCGTTCGTCTTCTCCATCAACATCAGGGAGATGGAGTTGGAGAGCAGGTTGGTTTGCAGGCTGGTGACGAGCTGGCTCACCGTCTGCAAGAGGGACGCGAGCAACTGCACGCCGAACCAGAGCGCGACGAGCGTGAGGACGTGCTGCGTCTGGACGCGCGTCTGCACCTGGAAGGCGTTGATGACGCCATCCACAATCGCCTTCGAGAAGTAGAGCGTGATGGCCGGCAGGATACCCTGCACAACGGTGAGAACAGCGTTCGTCGTCGCGAAGCGAGGCGTCGCCTCCCAGACAAGTCCGAGCGCCTTCGGGATCATCCGGAACGTGAGCCAGGCGCGTGCCCGGAATCTATCTGACCGTAAGAAGTGGATGGCGGTTCTCCTTCAGGGAGCAGCGGAAGACATCTTGAACCAAGGGCACTCGTCGCTCAATGATGCTGATACAATGGAAATCGTGCGAATAGAGACGCGGGAGAGACATCACTTCGCCCTCGTACGCGTCTCTATTCCCTGAAGTGTCCAATATGGTCAGTTCTCGGACGGATACTGACCACGCAAGAGTACTAGCAGCTCGCGCCGCAACCGGTCTGATCAGCACATTGTAAGCACGAGTAGTCAATGCTGTTGCATGTGCCGTCCCTTGACATATACACAATGTAGGCTTGTCCAATTGAGCACACGGACGGGTCAATACAGGTGCAGCTCCCGTCGAAGCAAACCTGGTATGGATATGGATAGTTGCAGTAGTTGGTTGCCGCCACCCTCACATCGGGTGCAATCCACGATGCAACGTTCCCAATCAATGCATTGATTGGGCCCACCTTTTCACCGAGACAACCAGCAAAGGTCAGTAGCGTATGTGCTCGGAATGTCATGAGATAGTCCCTCCTTTGCGGCCGTTGAGGCCTCCTGGGCCTTACCGACGAAGACGGCCCTTATCTCTTCACGCGTGACTAACAGGATGCGCCGCAACCGACGGAGCAGTACACACAAGACCAATCGATCTCAGGGCATCCAGGATAGTTCGAGACATAGATGAAATTTCCTTGTCCCGAAGGGCATACCGACGTGTCGAAGCAAGTACAACTTCCTTCGAAGCAGATCAAGTTGGCTTGAATGCCGCCAGACGGACAATAGTTCGTTGCTCTTGCTTGCACGCTTGGCATGATCCGAGAAGCAACCGCGTCGATCAGCCCACTAATAGGACTTAGCCTCTCGCTAGTGTGACCGATTGCCTCAAGTAAGGCGTTAGTTCGAAGAGTCATGGCGCGCCTCCTATGCGTCCAGATGTCCGATAAGCAATGATGTGCTGCTCTTAGTACCTCATGAGAGCCCCTCCTTCAATTGCAGCGCCCCAGTTGTTTCTGGCTTGCTTTCCCAAGTAGCGACAAGTTTTCGCCACGCAGGGTTCTCCTCAGATGGATGTCCAGTTGCCTGAATCCGACCGCGCTCGTCGATGAGGCAATACGACGGTGTTCCGATCACCTTGTAATCTTTAAGGAAGGAGTTACTCGTCCTATCTGCTACCAAGACGGGGAGCGAAGTGTTCATCTCACTTACAAACGCTTTTGTCTCCTCGACACCATCGGCACTGACCAAGACGAGTGTCACGCCTAATCGAAGCGCTTTTGGATAGAGCTCGTTATAACGTGGGATCCCCGTCCTGCAATGAATGCACTGCGTACCAATAAAGAGGAGGGCCAAACTGCGTCCCCTAAAGGTTGACAGCGTCATGGTTTCCCCATCAAGCGCCGTTGCCTCGAAATCAGGTGCGGGCTCGTTCGGTCTTAACTGGTCGATCTTCCCTCCCTTCTGTTGCCTAATGATGGCAAACACCACTACCAAGTTGCACGACAGAATTATCCAGATCACGGCTAGATTAAGGGCGACGATCATGTTCATGCCATACTCCTCACTGCCTCTACGCGCTAAGGCCTGGTGATCTTCGGACGTCGCAGATGAAGCACAATAAATTCACCTGCAATCGCAACTATAAGCAGCCAAACGATCTCTGGACCCTGTCTCCTGTCACCTCCCATGCTCCATGTAATCCAACCAGATATGGCGACGAGTAGCAGCCCTACATCACGAAGCAGCGTATAGGTAGATATATTATGGTCGTCATTAATGAAGCAATTGCATTTTATTTGCATGCTCCTGATGAATACCGTGAATATCGCCATGATGAAAACGGTTAGTAAGCTAAATGCGAGTGCAAAACCGACGAGCATGTACCTCTCTCCAATGAAGAGTGAGATGAACACAGACCATTCTCCAGTTAGCAGGACTATCGCCATCGCTGGGCAACCACGTACGGGGATCAGATCGAAGGAATGTATCGTGTCAACGAAGGTGCTAAATGCCAGCGTCTTCTGTATGGCTGAGAGGGCAAACACTGATGCAAGTACAATTCGACTGAACTCCAGCAAGTACACGATGATCATAGACTCTCCTAACACTGCGAATGCAATCAATGATCACTATGGGTCCGCTCCGGAGTGTGGATCGGTCAAATGACTACTGAGACAGCATGACGCAGATGGAATGAAGCAACCACGGGCGATCGTGTCAACAATTTGGCCCGTTCATGACAGACTTCGTCTTATGATCCTATCTCCGCCACAGGGACAACACTGGTGACACAGTCCGTCGTCCGTCAGCCTGCCGCTCGCCATCTACATCCGCGGAAGAGATGATCTACGCGGCGCAGACTGGACGGGAGCGTTTGGATTTCTCCATACAGACATGTCGCTGCCGGTGTGCCGCTCACCATTCAGCGCGGAGGAGGTCGCACTATCTACGTAGCGCCCAAGGAGTATTTGCGACGTGCGGGAGCACGGAGCCGGGAGGCACTTGACGCGGCGATCGGAGCAGTAATGGCGATGGTGACGGCGGCGGACGCGAGGGGCTGGTTTACTCATTGTAGCGATACAACACAACAGGCTCAGTAGTTACGGAAACCGCTCTAACCTATCACATGAACCAAACTGAGCTTCGAGTGAACGGGTTTGAATGACTTTAAGCCCGCGAGACGGTAATCATGATATCTTCATGATCATCTTGCCGCACACTCCCTTTTCTGGGATCGGGCCCCAAATTCGGGAATCGCTACTACAAAAGAGATTATCTCCCACCACGAACACGCAATTTGTCGGTATAGTGATGCACCTACCGGAATGGCCCGTTAGGTGTCTACCATCGGAATGCGCGGTAAGCGTCACTGGCCACGGATTCGGGATGCTATCACCTGACAGCCCTACAATGCGCTTGATAAACATCGTATCGCCTCGTCCTTCCTTTTGATACCGTGTAACGACTGTTGGGGAGATAAATACGATATCTCCCCGATGCAGCAAAAAGGAAGGCCAATATTTCAGCATTAACACACGGTCGCCGTGTTCGAGTGTTGGTGACATGCTGGTGCCAGTAATATGGGCAACACGAAAAAAAGTTCTGGTCAACGCAACGGTAAGCGTGCAAGTGGATATGGCGAGCAAAAGCGGAAGATAGTGATGGCCTCTCATGACGCACCTGCCTCGCCAACTGTGATGTGGTAACACATCCGACCTCACTCAGTGTAAACAGTTCCTTTAGAGGGCTATATAGTTCTGCACCACACACTGGTAGTACTCTCACGTCTTCGTATGACGTGAGAGTACCCAGAGTATCAATCAATAAGCCGATGTCGCGCTGCCTTCAGGCCGAGTACGAACTGACAGGGCGCGTCCAGTTTCGACTCCAAGGCAGCCACACTTCGCTTCACGGTTCGTACGCTCATGTTCTCTATACTCGCGATGTGTTCCAGCGTCATCCCTTCGGCGAGCATCTGCAGGATGACTCGCTCGCGTTCGTTGATTTTCGCTGCGTTACCTTCCGCTATTGCGATTTCTAACACATGGTGACTCAGCCAAGATCCCCCTTGCATGACGCTGCGGACAGCGGTCGCTAGAACGTCAGTCACCTCACCCTTAACGACGTATCCCGAAACTCCTGCTGCGATCATTCGGTGGATATACACAGCATCATCGTATGCCGTCAGGATGATTACGCGGGTTGTCGGACACTGTGCATGAAGAAACCTTACAGTCTCGATCGCTGTCGGGCCTGGCATTTGCAAATCGAGCAACAGTACGTCTGGCAGGAGTTCTGCAGACAAGCGCTGGACCTCATTGCCCTCCATTGCTTCACCAATAATTATGATATCGTCTGCCGACTTAAGTGTTTCCCGGATTCCACGCAGCACTAGCGGATGATCATCCGCGATCAGGACGCGAGCCATCGCTGCTATCCTTTTCTCCCCTAGTCGGGATGGTATCGTTCGGTCTTTGGGATGCGTCCCGTCAAGTGTGTAAATCGATCAAAGCGGGTCATTCTTCCGGTTGATCCGTCGAATCGTCGAATTATCGAATCGCCAGCAGTGGCAGTTGCGGCGGCTCGGATCGAAGCAGCGGTGCGAGCGATTCGGCGCTAAAGTAACACCGGCTCACTTGCCACTCGTCGTGCTGTTCGGCGAGGATCATCCCCACCAGTCGAATCACCGCCGCATCATTCGGGAAAATGCCGACCACGTCACTGCGCCGCTTCACCTCCTTATTCAGCCGTTCCAACGGATTGTTCGACCAGATTTGTCGCCAGTGCGCCTGCGGAAAGGCGATGCTGCCCAGAGGGCGCCCGGCCAACAGATCTGCTTCCGCGTCGTCCATCAGGTCTGCCAACCGGGGAAAGCGCTCCCGGAAGCCATCCGCCACCCGCCGCCATTGTTCTCGTGCGCTCACCGCATCGGGCTGGGCGAAGACCGTGCGGATCGTCGCCGCCACCAGTTGCTGCGCGCTCTTCGGCACCAAAGCAAGCGCGTTACGCACGAAATGCACCCGGCAGCGTTGCCAACTCGCTCCCTGCATCACCGTCGTCAACGCCCGCTTCAATCCCGCATGGGCATCACTGATCACGAGTCGCACCCCGGTCAATCCACGTTCGACCAGTCCGCGCAGGAATTGCTCCCAGAACGCTTCCTCCTCGCTCGGCCCGACATCAAGCCCCAATACTTCACGTTGCCCGTCCGCGTTGACGCCGATCACGATCACGATCGCCATCGAGACGACCCGCCCGTCCTGGCGCACCTTCACGTAGGTCGCATCAAGCCAAACGTACGGATACCTGCCGACGAGTGGGCGGGTGCGAAAGCGCTCGACTTCCGCATCCAGCGTTTCGCACAGCCGGGAAACTTCGCTCTTGCTGATGCCGACGATGCCGAGCGCCTGCACGAGATCATCGACCCGCCGCGTCGAGACGCCGTGGACATATGCTTCCTGCACCACCGCCGTCAGTGCGCGTTCCGCCCGACGACGGGGATCAAGCAGCGCCGGAAAATAGCTGCCATCCCGGACACGCGGCACCTGCAAGTCAATCGTGCCGACACGGGTATCCCAGCGCCGTTCCCGATAGCCATTACGCTGTCCGGTGCGTGTCTCGGTGCGCGCGTGCCGCTCCGCACCGACGTGTTGCGTCACTTCCCTCTCCATCACGGCTTCGCTGAACACCCGCATCCCTTCGCGCAGAAAATCGACATCCTCTGCCATCTGTGCCTTGCGTAGCAGCTTCGTCAGTCCTATGCTCAACTGATCGGTCATGGTGTGCCCTCCTTCTTTGCGGTCTCGACAACCGGAGAAGAACCACACCCTGACCGTTTCCGTCAATCCTGACGCTTCTTACACACTTCCGGGGACATTACCCAGTCACACGCACTGTCGCGTCTCTCTGTGTCAACTCTTCATCGTTGCTACTGTCTTTGGAGAACTGTAGCTTCACTTGAGACGATACCCGGCATACAGGCCATACGTCTATCTACAGCCGTAGACAAGTTTCGAGCAGTTCCTTCAACACATGTGTATTTCGCTTAGAGATGGGATTGCGAAGCACTCAACCCTGATCCAACCATAGAACGCCTTGGCCGCAGCCGAACTTTCTCGGGGAATCGCTCGACTTCGAAGACGGTTCGCCTCCGCCCTCAAAACGCGCTCGCCACCGAGGGAACGAGAAGCGCGGCGATGAGCGAACGATCTCAGCCGGAATGGCTCGCCGAGCAGCGAATCTCTAGGCGACACGATGCTGTACAGGCGTCTCGCGAGCTAACTATTCTCACCTTACTACGGCGGAGTATGTGTTGACGTGATTGCTGGCGCGATGGTGACATTTGCGGTAGGTACGGTCGTTGGCGTTGCCGTTGGCGGGCGGGGCGTTGGTGTTGGCACAGCGCTAACAGTCACTCGGACGGTCGCCGGATCTGACTTCACAAAGGTGACCCCAATCGGCAATCCTGGAACCTGTACCGGTAGGTCTTGCAGCACACCTGATGCCTTAATACCCCCAACGTCGACCTGTGCGGTGGGATGCGTGCTAAACATATCAAGCTGTGCAGGGGTGCCATTGAGCGTGACGATGACGTCCGTATCCGACGCAGACGGTTGCAGACCGGGTACAACGTTGACCAGCCGTAACGGCACCTTGAATTCACGATTCAGTTTCGCCTCGGCGATGTTCACCTGAACCCGCACCGTCTTGATGTCACCCTGGATCGTTACACCAGGTGGCAGCTTTGACGTATCCAGTGCGACTGTTTGGCTCGCCGTCTCCTTGAGTCCGTCGATATCTACCGGCTCAGTTGGCACATTAGTGATTCCAGTGAGCGCCTGCGGGTTGCCAAGCAAGACAACGAGGTTCGGGATAATATCGGTCCCGCTGAGTGAGAACCCGGCCGCCAGAGTGCCGTGATAACTGGGCACGCTAACAGGCACGGTCCGCAGATTACGCAAATCGGTAATGTCTGTTGCGACCGTGACGCGTGTTGGGCTGAAGGTGAGGCCGGTGACCTGATTGTTTGCCGCATCCAGCACCTCCACCACGACATTGGGAGTCACAATATGCGGTGACGTCACCTGATCACTGATCTCAACGGTCGCTAGGGCCCGTACTGCTCTGGTTACTAAGCTCTCTGGACCGCTCACCTTCACCTGTGGTGGGTCGGCCATCACACTGGTGATAGTGATGCCCTGCGGGGCTTGTGCAGAACTCGTGATAGGGAGCGTCTTATCGACAGTGTGTTCCAGCGTCACCTGCACGAATTCCGGGTCGGCACGCTGCTTGCGCAGGTGCTGGGTCGTCGTTTTGATCTGCACCTGGACGCGTTGCATTCCTGACTTGGTGCCCCTCAGGTCGATGATCGCGGCAAAGTTTCCTGCCTGCAACCCGGGATTACTGACAACGCTGCGCGGCCCCCAAACGGATAGCGATCCCGTAGCGGGGCTGATATCGGTCACCGTTAGATCCCCAGGCACATTGATCGGTGTAACGGGAATGTGATCGAAGTTACGGCGTCGATCCGGATCGGTCTGAACTGTGACCCACGCCCAGAACCCGAAGGCGAGAACGAGGGCGAATGTTGCACGACCAATCGTCGCTGTGGAAAGTGATCGTTTTGTCCCGCGCCTATCAATCGCCATGAGACACATTCCTCGGAAAACCGAGTAATACCGAAGTCGCCCGACACCTTAGATACTCTCCGTGCGACCCGCCAATAAGTCAATCAACCCTGTGCCGCATCTCACGGACGAGCGCTACATCGATGGCATATGCTACCACGTCAATGACAATGCATATTGCGGCCACATGTCGAAAATCGGTTCTCGTATGGCGTGCCTCGCCTCAGGCTGGCTTTGCTACCACAAAGCGAATCCGTGTTGCATTGCCCAAATAATTGCCTCTTGGCGCGAAACCACGCCGATCTTAGCGTACAGGCTGCTGAGATAGTGACGAACTGTTTGTTCCGCAAGGCTCAACTCTTCGGCGATCCGCCGGGTGTTCCATCCTTTGGTAATCGCATCAAGCAATTGGCGCTCCCGCTTCGTGAGATGGATCTTTATTTCATCCGTCGACTGAAGCGGCGCTAAGGTCGCCACTTTTTTCATTACACGTTCGCTCAAGCAGGAGCCGCCCTGCCTCACGGTTCGCATAGCCGCGACGATTGTCTGCGTGACGTCGTCCTTAAGAATATAGCCAGCGACGCCTTCCGCAAGCATTCGACGAACGTAGACCTCATCATCGTAAGCCGTGAGGACAATAATCCGAGTCTGCGCGCAATGCGTATGCACAAACATTATCGTATCAACGGCTGCTGCGCCAGGCATCTGCAAATCGAGAAGGAGAACATCAGGCTGCAATTCGCGGCATAGCCGCTGTGCCTCCTCCCCCCGGCTCGCCTCGCCGACTAGTACAATGTCGGCGGCGGCGCGCAGGATCTCGCGGATGCCGCAGCGCACGAGCGGATGGTCATCCGCGATCAGGACCCGAATCGTCTCTACCATCGTCTTTCCCTTGCCTGACTACTGGAATCCGCACTGTTATCGCCGTGCCTTCCCCCGGCCGCGACGCGATATCCAGTTCCCCGCGGGTCAGCGCCACGCGCTCGGCAATGCCAACGAGGCCGAAGTGCCCCGTCCTCGCCAAGGTGCCCAAGGATAGTGGGACGGCGAAGCCCACCCCATCGTCGCGCACGCTGAGCACGACGTCTCCGGCATCGACCCGCAGACTGAGGGTGACCTGTCGCGCGTGCGCATGTTCAAGGACGTTGCGCAGTGCCTCTTGGGTGGCGCGGAAGAGGGGCAGGGAGACGGCGAGCGGCACCGTCGCGTCCGCGCTCCGCATGTCGAGCACCACTGGCGGCATCTCCGGTCGCGCCCGTCGAAGGTCTGCCATGTACCCCTCCAGTGCCGCAATCAGCCCGAACTCCTCCAGTCCGGGTGGCCGCAAGTCCCGGACGAGATCGCGCAGTTGCGCCGTGATCTCCTGCACCTTCTGCTGGACTACCGCGACCGTGGTGATCGGCACCTCCGCCGCGTGGCGCTCCCCCGCATGCTTGAGCGTCTCGGCCAGGTGGCGATTGATGTCCAGGAGGTGCTGCACCGCGCTGTCATGCAGCTCGCGGGCAAGGCGGAGCCTCTCCATCTCCCGGCTCTCCGCGAGCCGCCACTGTGCTTCAATTAGATTCGCCTCCATCCGCTTGCGCGCGGTGATGTCCTCCACCATCCCGATGGTAAACTGCGGCGTGCCGCCCTCGTCGCGGACGAGAGAGACTGTGAGGTTGCCCCAGACGACGTGGCCCTCCCTGTGCAGATAGCGCTTCTCCATTTGATAGGCATCGCGCCGCCCCGCCACAAGTTCCTCGAAAAGTGCCCAATCGGCCACCGTATCTTCGGGATGCGTCACCTCGGTAAAGACCATGCCGCGCAGTTCCTCGCGGGTATAACCGAGCATCCGCTCGATGGCGGGATTAGCCTCGATGGGACGCCCTTCCACGTTCACCAGTACGATGCCAATCGCCGCACCCGCGAAGATCGCTCGGAAACGTGCCTCGCTCTCCCGCAGCGCCGATGTCAGCCCCTCCTGTTGCCGCAGGAGCGCCGCGCGGATCGTCTCCTGCTCCGCCAGAATCGTCTCTCGCGCCTGGCGAAAATAGCCCGAGGCGATCTGACCGAGCAGCGCCGCAAGGCGCAGATGGAGAGCGGTGACCTGCTCGGTGGGGAGATCAGCCACCAGCTCGTCGGCGAGAACTGCCTGCGTCTCCCCGAGCGATGCGGGCTGGAGGTAGCGCAGCCGCGCCAGCGCAGCGCCGATCTCGGCCGCCTCACCGGGCGCGAATGCATCGGCGACGAGCAGGGCAATCGCCCGATCCGTGAGCGCGAAGAGCTGCCGTTGCACGTCCGCAGGCGGGAGCGGCGAGAGCGCGGTCGGCGCGATCGCGTGATACCACCGCGCGGCGATCAGCTCGCGGCGTGCGTGAAGGGTCTGCTCGATGTCCCGTCGTTTTGTTACGTCCATCGCGTGTCCGTGCTCCGTGAGGAACCTACTGTCGCGCCCGTTCGGGCACGCGCCCGACGCCGACGAGGTTGACCGACTCCTCCGGTCGGTCGAGGAACGGGTCGTCCGGCGTCTCCGGTCGCCAGAGGGGGGCGTAGACGAGTCCCGGCTCGATCAGGGTCAGCCCGTCGAAGAAGCGCGCGATCGCGGCGGGCGTGCGGTACTTCCCCCCGGCCGTGAAGCGCGTGTACAGCTGCTCGACCCGCGCGGTCATCTCGCCCGGCAGGTGCCCATGCGTCGCGTGTGAGATGGCCAGGTAGCTGCCCGGCGCCAGCGCGTCACGCAACGCGCGGACGACACGCTCCGCCTCCGCGTCGTCCGGGATGAAGTGCAGCAGAGCGAGGACGAGCACCGCGACCGGCTGCCTGAAGTCGAGCATGCGTTGGACCTCCGGGTGGGCGAGCAACTCCTCGGGCAGGCGCGCGTCGGCCTCGACGACCGTCGCGAGCGGATTGTCCGCCAGAATCGCCCGGCTATGCTCGACCGCGACGGGGTCGTTATCGACATAGACGACGCGGGCGGCGGGGGTGATGCGCTGCGCTACCTCGTGAACGTTGCCAACGGTCGGGATGCCGGAGCCAATGTCGAGGAACTGGTCGATGCCCTGTTCGGCGAGGAAGGTGACGACGCGGCGCAGAGCGGCGCGGTTCGCCCGGGCGACCTGGGGTAGTGCGGGGTAGAGGGCGGTCAGCTCCTCGGCTGTCTGGCGATCAACGGCGAAGTGGTGGAAGCCACCGAGCCAGTAGTCGTACATGCGGGCGACGCTTGGCGTATCGAGCGGGGCATCCGTCGCCCCTGTTGGTCCGTCCATCACGGTCTCCTCCTGCGATGCTCCGCAGCGCCGCATGATATGCCTTCCATGTCGGGGATTTCGACTCGAACGATGCCAGTCAAGCATAACGTTTAGAATACTCGTGTCAAATTATCGGTCATGGGCAAAAACGATTTCAGTACTCCTTGCATTGTGCCTTGAGAACAAGATGCTCCCCGGCTACTGAGCTGCATGTGGGCCATCCGCGCGATAAATAGATCGCGGTGTAAGCTCGACTTTCCCCATTTGCATGGCCGGGCCGATCAGGTTTCCCCTTACCGGATCAGCAGGTCGCAATTGTGCCGAGACTTTTCGGATTTCACCCCCGGACACCGATATGCGAAAAGTCGGACCCGGAGCCTGCGGTGGACTGGGAGGGCCGGAGAAGCGTTGTAGACCGGCAATTCTTGCTCGGCGACTGCCGATACCGAGGTGGTACGCTGCTGATCAAATGGGGAAAGTCGAGGTAAGATATTCCTCGAAAACGTCCCAGGCGGTTCCCCAGAGGTGAACGTAGTGAGCAATCGGCAAATAAAATAGATGTGTCTTGAAAAGGGCCAGCGTGGTGAAAAACGCTACTTGTGTTTCTCCTCGGTATCCCGCTATGATAAAGTCAGTAGACAGACGATCTCTTCTGGGAAGCAAACTGGAAGCCATACCTGGGAAATCATTCGTTACCACCCGGCCCTATCGCGCACCTTTCCCTTCACGAAAAGGTGCATGGCAGGCCTTTCTTCGACAGCAACGGAGAGGCAGAGGCCTTTTTCTCTCCTTGGGGCTGCGAACATGGTGGCGTGTCGGGTGGTTATCAGCATCGACCGCGACGGCACGGCTCACTCGGTCAGCCGCAGATACTGGTAGAGCGTCTCCCGGCTGATCCCGTACGCCCGCGCCACCGCCGCCTTCCCCTCCCCCGCCGCCAGCCGCTGCCGCACTTCCGCCCGTTGCACCGCGTTGAGCGCCTTCTTCCTGCCCCGATACGCCCCCCGCCGCTTCGCCAGCGCGATCCCCTCCCGCTGCCGCTCCCGGATCAGCGCCCGCTCGAACTCGGCAAACGCCCCCATCACCGACAAGAGGAGCGTCGCCATCGGCGCGTCCTCCCCCGTGAAGGTCAGCCCCTCCTTGACGAACTCGACGCGGATGCCCCGCCCGGTGAGTGCGCGCACGATCTGGCGCAAGTCATCGAGATTGCGTGCCAGCCGGTCCATCGAATGCACCACCACCGTATCCCCTTCGCGCGCGAAGCGCAGCAGGGCGTCGAGCTGGGGCCGCGCGACATCCTTGCCCGACGCGCGATCAGTGAAGGTGCGGTCCACGGGGATCTGTTCGAGTTGGCGATCCGGGTTCTGGTCGAGGGTGGAGACCCGGACGTAGCCGATCCGTTGTCCATTCATGGTAATACATCCTCCATCTGTCAAGATAGAGTCTATGATATTCAGGAACGTATGTCAAGAAAGAGGAATTGAGAGTCTATTCTGACGGGAAGAGGATAAGGAGGCTGACGTACGTTTGGGGTAGACCCTAGGTTGACATCCCGCTCCGGAGTATACGCGAGCGACACGATCCACCCCAATCTTACCGTACAACCTTTTTCCTTTCGCCAAACCTTCGCATGGCTGGATAGCCACCACCGGCGC
>JAABUZ0100005904.1_pt1 | contig 15665 bp, 13 predicted proteins | sample 5562091 | NCBI WGS metagenome assembly JAABUZ01 (sample SAMN12813069, study PRJNA571459) | rock metagenome | isolation source: Antarctica rocks | place: Antarctica: Victoria Land, Linnaeus Terrace sud | collected 2015-12-21 | reverse complement strand
TGAAGGCGTTGACCGGCATCACCTCGACCAGATCGATGCCGAGTTGCACGAGATGGTCGAGCTTGTCGATGGCGGCGTCGAAGGTGCCCTCGGGGGTGAACGTGCCGATGTGCAGCTCGTAGATGCTCCCGCCGGCCAGCTGGCGCCCGGTCCAGTCGTGGTCGGTCCACGCCGCCTGGTCAAGGGTGTGGCGCTGGGACAGCTCGTGCACACCTTCGGGCTGGCGTGGAGAACGCGGGTCGGGGATGGGCGTGGGGTCGTCGTCCAGGAGAAAACCGTAGCGGCTGTCCGGGCGGGCGTCGGCGATCTCTGCCCGCCACCAACCGTCGTCGGCGCGGGTCATCGGGTGTTCGGCGCCGTCAACCTGCACGCGCACGGTCTCCGGGATTGGAGCCCATACGGCGAAGGTCTGGGCGGCAGGCATATCGGTCGCCGTCGGCATAGTCACGGCCTCGATTGTGTCGGCCCGCCGCGCGCGCCCGCGAATCGGGGCGGCTTCCCCGCCCCGGGTTGCCCGACGACCATCAGCTCGCTGTCGTCGGTTCCAGCGCCACTGGTGCCGGCTCGGCAGCCTCGATCGGGGCGGACGCGAGGGCCAGGCAGGCGACCTCATCGAAGGCGGCCACGTCGTCGCCGAGCAGGAAACGGTCCACCTTGGCCCGGCGCCAGTACAGGTGGGCGTCGTGCTCCCAGGTGAAGCCGATCCCGCCATGCACCTGAATCAGCGTTTCCGCCGCCTTCTCCAGCACCCCTGCCGCGGAAGCCTTGGCGGCAGCCGCGGCCAAGGCCAGCTCGTCGGGTTTCTCATCGGCGGTCCAAGCGGCCCACCACACCAGCGACCGCAGCTGCTCCACGCCGACGTAGGCGTCGACCAACATGTGTTTGATGGCCTGGTAGGAGCCGATGTACCGGCCGAACGCCGCGCGCTCCTTGGCGTAGGCCACGGCAAGTTCCACCGCGCGCGCCGCCGTTCCGAGGTCTTCGGCCGCGAGGACGACCCGGCCGACCCGCTCGGCGTGCTCCCAACGGGCGGCGATGCCCGAAGCGATCAGCTGCGTCTCGCCGAGGGTGACGGTGCCCAGTCCGCGGGTCGGATCGATCGGATCACCAATGGCCAGGGTGCCCTCGCCGACCACGAGGTCGTCTCCCGACCGTGCGAGAAAGCGGTCGGCGGTTGCGGCGTCGAGCACCGGAGCCGAATCGTCCACCACGGCGTAGCCCACGGAGCCGTCGGCCAGCGTCGCCAGGCGCGCGTCATCGCCGGCCAGCAGCACTGCCGCCCGGGCCGCGCTCACCATGGACGGCCCGGCGAGCACCCGGCCGGCCTGTTCAGCGACTACCGCGAGGTCCAGGACACTTCGCCCGGCACCGCCGGCCGACTCCGGCACGGTGATCCCGTAAAAACCAACCTCGGCGACGACCTTTCGGCCCGGCGCGGTGGGCGCACCCGCGTCCAGGCTGTTGCGAGCGTCGGCGGGGGAGGCCTGTTCGGAGAAGAAGTCGCGCGCGGCAGCGGCGAACTCGCGCTGGTCGTCGTTGAGGTCGAAGTTCACTGCTGTCCTCCTGCAGGGGCGGGGCGCACGGGAGCGTTCTTGTCGGAGCGTGGTTCGGTGGGCAGGCCCAGCACTCGTTCGCCGAGCACGTTGCGCAGCACCTGGTCGGTGCCGCCGGCGATGGCCATACCGGGCAGGACGGCCTGCAGGTGCTGCCACGTGCCCTCCCCGTCCGTGCTCTCGGCGTAGACGCCCTGCTCGCCGAGTAGGCGTACCCCGAGGTCGGCCATGGCCCGCGAGGCGACGGTGCCTGCGAGCTTGCCTGCGCTCGCTTCCGGTCCCGGGGCCTCGCCGCGGCTGATGGCGGAGAGCTGGCGGTAGCCGGTGTAGCGGATGCCGAGTGAGGCGACGTAGGCCCGGCCGAGGTCCTGGCGAGCCAGTGCCTGCCGCTCCGGCGAGAGCCCCGGGAGCTGCTTCGCGGCGTGCGCGACGATGGCATCGATTCCCATCCCGATGTCGGTTCCGCCACCGCCGAGGGACAGCCGCTCACTCATGAGTGTGGTCAGCGCGACGCGCCAGCCGTTGTCGATGTCGCCGAGGCGCTCGCTGTCGGGGATCACCACGTCGTCGAAGAACACTTCGTTGAAGTCGGCGCCGCCGCTCATCTGGCGCAGCGGGCGCACCGTCACGCCAGATGCGTGCATGTCCACCACGAACATGGTGAGCCCCTTGTGCTTGGCGACGTCGGGGTTGGTGCGAGTCAGGATGATGCCGTAGTCGGAGATCTGGGCGCCGGTGGTCCATACCTTCTGCCCGGTGATCCGCCAGCTGCCGTCCTCGCCGCGCACGGCCTTGGTCCGTAACGCCGCGAGGTCGCTACCCGACGCCGGCTCGCTGAACAGCTGGCACCAGATGTCCTCGCCGCGTAGCAGGGGCCGCAGGTAGCGCTGCTTCTGCTCGTCGCTGCCGTAGGCGATCACCGTGGGGCCGCACATGCCGATGCCGATCATGTTGATCAGCGAGGGGACGCCTGCCTTGCCCATCTCTTGGTCCACAATGGCCTGCTGCATCGGGGTGCCGCCCTGGCCGCCGAACTGCTTCGCCCAGGTGACACCCACGAAGCCACCGTCGAACAGGCAGGCTTGCGAGCGCTTCGCCATCGGAACGTCGTCGCGGCCGTTGCGGGCGCCTCGCCGGCCGAGCTCGTCGCGATGCTCGCTGAGGTAGTTGCGTACGCGGGTCCGCCACGCTGCCTCATCGGGGGTGTCGTCGAAGTCCATGGCTGTCTCTCCTCGGTGAACGGATCGCTCGGCGCGTTGACGCGGCCTTGCTAATCAAGCTACCCAAGAATTGAAACACGTTGCAGCGTGTCAGTGCCGGTCGCACTAGTCTTCGATCAAGCACGTCCGACCAACGAGGGGATGCCCGATGGCCGCACTTGTTCCACCACCGATGGACCTCGGCTCGTGGATCAGCCGCAAGGCCGCGGCGGGCCCGGACCGTCCCGCGGTCACCTTCAACGGGCGAACGACGAGCTACCGCGAGTTCCTCGGGCAGATCGACCGCTTGGCAGGCGAGCTAGCGGCGGGCGGCGTGGGCCGCGGGGATCGGGTCGGCTACCTCGGTGCCAACCACCCGATGTTCCTGGTGGCCCTGTTCGCGGCGGCGCGGCTCGGCGCGGTGTTCGTACCGCTGAACTTCCGGCTCACCGGGCCGGAGCTTGCCTACATCATCGCCGACGCCGGTGTGCACACGATCATCGTCGACGCCGAGCGCGCCGCCGTGGTCGATGCCGTGCGCATGGACTCGGGGCTTCGCCGCACGCTGTCGTTGACGGCTGTGCCCGGCTGGGAACGGCTGGACGAGCTTCTCGGCAGGCGGGCACCGCTGGGGCAGCCGTACCACCCGGAGCCCGACGACGTCGCAGTGATCATGTACACCTCGGGCACCACCGGGCGGCCCAAGGGCGCGATGCTCACACACGGCAACCTGTTCTGGAACAACGTCAACGCGCTGTTGTCCTTCGACGTCAGACAGGACGACGTCTCGCTGGTGTGCGCGCCCTTGTTCCACATCGGCGGGCTCAACGTCACCACTCTGCTCACCCTGCAGAAGGGCGGCCAGATCGTGCTGATGCCCGCGTTCGATCCTGGTGAGGCGCTCAACCTCATCGCCGAGCACCGGGTGACCACGATGTTCGGGGTGCCGGCGATGTTCCTGTTCATGAGCCAGGTTCCGGAGTTCGCCGCGGCCGACCTGTCCAGCCTCCGCTACTTCATCTGTGGTGGGGCGCCGGTACCGGAGCCCCTGATCAAGCTCTACGACACCCGCGGCGTGCCGTTTGCGCAGGGTTACGGCCTTACCGAGACGGCTCCCTTGGCGCTGGTGCTGCGCACCGACGAGGGTGCGGCCAAGATCGGCGCTGCCGGCCACCAGGTGCTCCCGCTGTCGGACGTTCGGCTGGTCGATGCGGGCAACAACCGGGTTGTGTCCGGCGAACGCGGGGAGATCTGCGTGCGCGGACCGCAGGTGATGAAGGGCTACTGGAACAACTCCGAGGCCACGGACGCGGTGATCGACTCGGACGGCTGGTTCCACACCGGTGACGTCGGCTACGCCGACGAGCAGGGCTACGTCTACGTGGTCGACCGGGTCAAGGACATGGTGATCACGGGCGGTGAGAACGTCTACCCGGCCGAGGTGGAGGGCGTGCTCTACGAGCATCCGGCGGTCGCCGAGGTCGCGGTGTTCGGCGTGCCCGACGAACGGTGGGGCGAGGCGGTGACCGCCGTGGTGGCCCTGCGACCCGGGGAGCAGCTGACGCTGGAGCAGCTGCGGGAGTTCGCCCGCCCGCGGCTCGCCGGTTTCAAGATCCCGCTGCGGCTGGAGTTCGTCGACGTACTGCCCCGCAACCCGGCCGGCAAGGTTCTCAAGTACCAGCTGCGGGAAGCCTTTGCGGGAGTACCAGACGACTAGCCGGGCATGGTGATCGTCGCCAGCACGGGGAAGTGGTCCGAGGCCTCCGGCCCGGGTGGGAACCGCAGGGTCTGCGTGCTGATCGACAGTTCTCCGCCGGTCTCGATGGTTCCGACGTAGTCCAGGACATTGCGGTAGCGCGGAGAATCTTTGTGCACCAAGAAATTCAGCGTGCCGTCGAAAGTGAAGTCGTGGATGCTCTCCTGGGGCGCGATGCGGCCACCGACTGCAAGATCCGCGCCTGCCCAATCCGTGCCCGGTTGTCCCGGGCGTCCGTCCGCGTCGACCCGGTAGTACTCGACATTGAGATCGCCTGCCAGCACGACTGGTTCACCGCCGGGCACCGTCGCAGAGACCGTTGCCCTGATCTCGGCCAGCTGGGCCATCCGCTCCGGGTGGCAGTTGCCGCGTTCGTCGGCGTGCAGATGGGTGCCCGCTACCCACAGCGGCTCGCCGAAGGGGCAGAGCTTTACCAGCACCACGCCCTTGTTCGAGAACCTCTCGGTGGTTCGGTGCCGGACGCTGCGGTAGACGTGCTGGTACTGCGCCTCGATCGGGAAACGGCTCAGCACATACACGCCACCTCCGATGAGCCTGCGCAGGCCGCGCCGCCGACCGGACATGCCTGTCCAGGCTCCGCCGAAACCACCCAGGTATGGCGAAGCGTGGTACCCGGAGGCGCTCAGCTGCGCCACCAGCGCGTGCGCTTGCCGATTGAAGGCCTCGTTCAGCACCACCACGTCCGGGTCGGCCTGCTCGATCACCCGTAGCGCGGAGCGGGCTCGGCGCCGGGAACCCTTGAACTGCAGCTGCAAGACGTTAAACGTCAGCAGCGTCAGCAGCATGCGCTACGCGGTCTCAACACTGCCCGTCGGCGATCACCCAATAGCCGGGACCGGTCGGCCGCAGCGTGTGCGTGGCGTAGGTGTTCCACAGTCCCATGTCCTGGTTGGAGCCATTCGCGTAGGCCTCACCCATGAGCTGGTGGGCACGCCCGGCCTGGGTGTGCGCGTAGTTGCTCGCTCTCACGCACATGCCGGCGGCTGTGGTGGTCGGTGGCACTGTGGTGGTCGGTGGCACTGTGGTGGTCGGCGGCACTGTGGTGGTCGGCGGCACTGTGGTGGTCGGGGCAGGGGTGGACGTCGTCGTGCCGCCGCCCGTGCCGGCGTCGAGGCCGAAGAATTGTCCGGTGTAGTAGCTGGAGCAGATGGAGGCCAGGAAGTAGGCGCCGGTGCTCCCGCACTGGGTGGGCCCGGTCCCGGGGTCGACGGCGGTGCCGTGGCCCATGCTGGCGATGGAGTACAGCTGCACCTGCGTGGTGCCGCTCGCGTCGGCGTAGTTGGTCCGGGTGGTCCCGCCGGACAGGGTCTGCGTGCTGGTCGGTGTCTGGGACAGCCCGTGCACGGCGGTCCACTGGTCACGCAGCTCGGTGCCGTTGACCGGGTACACCACGTAGTCAGCAGTGCCCTGCCAGATCGCCACGCGGGGTTGCGGCCCGTTGTAGCCGGGGTCTTGGGCTTTTGCCCGGGCGGCCCACTGTGCCGGGGTCAGGTGCTGGTCGTTCTGCTGGCAGTTCGTGGCCTGGGTCAACGTGGTCGCGCACTGCGCGGGCAGTCCCGAGTCGATGCCGCCGCCGGCGAACACGTCCGGGTAGTCGGCCAGGAGGTTGGCGGTCATGGCGCCACCGGCCGACAGCCCGGTGACGAATACCCGCGACTTGTCGGAGCCGTGGTCGGCGACGGCTTTGTCGACCATGGCCTTGATGGACGCCGCCTCGCCGTTGCCCCTGGAGTCGGAGCCGGGGGTGTACCAGTTGAAGCACTTCTGGGCGTTGTTCGTGCTGGACTGCTGCGGGAACACGACTTGGAACTGCCACCGGTCGGCCAGCGCGGGCCAGCCCGAGTGGGTGTAGTAGTCGGACGCGCTCTGCGTGCACCCGTGCAACGCAACGACGACCGGGCGGCCCGCAGACAGCCCTGCCGGGGTGTAGGTGTACATCGACAGCGCGCCGGGGTTGACGCCGAACGAGCTCACCGGTACCAACCCGGACGGGGGTGGGTCGGCCGCGGCTGTGGCCGAGTGGGCGGGTAACCCCACCACGACGGCGGCGGAGAGGGCCAGCACCAGTCCGACGAGGGCCACGGTGAGGCGGTGGCGGTTGATGCGGCGGTGGCGGTTGATCGGGCTGTTGCTCATGACATGACTTCCTTGTCGACGGTGAGGTGGCGGGTGACGGCGGCGCTGACCCGATCGGCACCGCGGGGTCCGAGGACCAGCGTGTAGTGGTTGGTGCCCGCCACGTCGTCCCACCGGAAACCCTGATGCTCGGCGGCGAAGCGCTCCGGGGCGACCGGTGGGTACAGACCCGGCGGTTCGGCCAACAGTCCGAGTGGCGAGCGCAGGAACGTGGGCACCCTCGTCATCGCCGACCACGCCGCGTCCACGCTGCCGCCCTCGCCCAGCTCGGCCGAGTCCTGGGCCACCGCGTCGAACCGCGACGCGCTGTGCCACCCGTCCGGGCCGGGCAGCAGGTCGTAGTCGACGTAGTCCTGCACGGCCGGTGACCACGCGCCGGCGAACGCGGGGTGCGCCCGCCAGAACTCGCGGTAGGCAGCGTGGTCGGCGAAGGTCATGGCCAGCCGCTGCGCAGCGGGCCCGAGCACGGCCTGCACCATCGTCTCGATCTGCACGCCGGCCGGGCGGGGCAGCGGCACCCCGCCGTCGACGAGGACCAGATCGCCCAAGGTGTCCGGGTGCCGGTGCGCGGCCACCACCGCCACGAAGCCGCCCATCGAGTGGCCCGCGGTGACATCGGCGCGCCCGAAAACCTCGATGACGGCGGCCAGGTCGTCGGCGTGGGTGTCCATCCCCCACGGTCCCGGCAGCCCGGCACTGGCACCTCGACCCCGCAGGTCCGGCGCGAGGAACCGCGTGCCCGGGGCAGCAACCAGCCGCTCGGCCACCAGCGCCCAGGCCAGGTGCGAGGACGTCACCCCATGGGCCGCGAGCACGGTGCGCTCGGCCGGGGAGTCGGCCGTGAGGTCAGCCGACTCCCAGATCCCGACCCGCAGTCGGCCGCCGCGGACCTCGATGTCTGTGCTTCGGTAGCTCACTGCCCTACCCCCACGTGGCTTCGCTCGCTCATCGCGCGGTCCAGCCGCCGTCGAGCGTGTAGCTGGAACCGTTGGCCACCGCGCCGGCCGGTCCGGCGCGGAACACGGCGAGCTCGCCGACCCCGGCCGGCTCGACCAGCCGCTTGACGGCGGTGTCGGCGAGGAACGCCGGTGGAGCACCCGTTGCTCGGTGATTCCGTGCGCGCGGGCCTGGTCGGCGACCTGACGGTCCACCAGCGCCGTGCGGACATACCCCCGGGCTGATGCAGACGCTGTTCACCCCGCCCGATGCCCGCCCCGGCTCCGGTGACCAGTGCTGTCCTGTCGGTCAGTGTCCCGCTCATCTTTCTGCTCCTGGTACGTCACGCGCGCCGAGGGCGCGCTGCACGAATCGCATGACCTCGTCGAAGACCGGCGGCGGCATCGCGGCGGCGTCGTCCCACAGCACCCAGCGCATGCCGACGAGCTCGCCGACACCCATCAGTGCCCAGGCGGCCACGACCGGATCGATGTTCTGGGCGATCTGGCCGGCGGCGCTGGCTTCCTGCAACCCTTCGGTGTACCCCTCGACGATCCGGGTGTAGTGCCGGCGCAGCGCGGGCGGTGAGACGAACTCGGCCTGCCGGATGATGCGGTACAGCGCGGGGTGCTCGGCGGTGAACCGGAAAAATGCCTCGAACCCCAGTCGCTCGGACTCGATTCGGTCAGTGCCTGCGGCGGATCCCTCGCTCATGGCGTGGCGCACCCGGCGGTTGAGGTCGTCGACCAGCTCGTCGAACACGGCCAGCTTGCTCGCGAAGTACAGGTAGAAGGTGCCCTGGGCGACGCCGGCGGCCTCCGTGAGCTTGACGATGGATGCGTCGTGGTAGCCGAACTCGGCAAAAACCTGCTCGGCGGCCTCGAGCAAGCGCGCGCGGGTACGCTCCCCCCGCGGGGTGCGGCCGGCCTTGCTGGTCCCGTCCGCGGTGACGGTCACCGGGCACCGCTCGGGGCGTCGAGACCGGTTTGGTGGCTGCGCAGCTCACGGCGCAGCACCTTGCCCACCGCCGAGTGTGGGAGCTCGGCAACGAAGTGCACCGCTGCCGGAACCTTGAAGCGGGCCAGCTCGCGACGGCACAGGTCGAGCAGCTCGTCGCTGTCGGTGTGGCAGCCGGGGCGCGTCACGACGTAGGCCACCCCGACCTCGCCCCAGCGGGCGTCGGGGCGCCCGACTACGGCGGCGTCGGCCACTGCGGGGTGGGTGAACAGCACGTTCTCGACCTCCGACGGGGACACGTTCTCTCCGCCGGAGATGTAGACGTCATCGATCCGGTCGACGATCTGGTGGCGTCCTTCGGCGTCGCGGCGCGCCAGGTCGCCGGTGTGCAGCCAGCCGTCGCGCAGCGCCCGCGCCGTGGCCCGTGGGTCACGCCAGTACCCGCTGAACACGCTGGGACCGCGCACCAGCAGCTCACCGATACCGGGTCCGTCCGCCAGGAGAGCTCCGGTCACCGGGTCTGCGAGCGCGACGTCGACGTGCGGATAGGGGCGGCCCGCCCAGCCGACCCGGTCCCTGGCCTCGTCCGGCTCCAGGCACAGCACGTTGGGCGAGGCCTCGGTGAGCCCGTAGCCCTGTGCCAGGTCGACGTCGCGGGCGTGCCAGGTACGCAGCAGTGCCTCGGGCATCGGTGCGCCGCCGACCACGGCGTAGCGCAGGCTGTCCAGGTCGGCCGCGGGAAAGTCGGGGTGTTGGGCGAGCAGCAGGTAGTTCGAGGGAACACCCATCATCGTGGTGACCCGCTTGGCGGCGATCAGCTGCAGCACCCGCCCGGGGTGGAAGGACCGTTCGAGCACCACGGTGGCGCCCACCCACCAGGCCAGCAGCGCCTGCACGGTCCAGCCACCGACGTGGAACTGCGGCAGCACCGACAGCACCACGTCGTCCCGTCGGATGGGCAACGTCCGCGACACGGCAAGGCTGGTCCAGAAGCAGTTGCCGTGGGTGAGCAGGGCGGCCTTCGGCCCGGCGCTGGTGCCCGAGGTGAACAGCATGAGCAACGGGAGGTCGTCGCGCAGCTCACCGCCGGAAACCGGGGCCCAGGCGCGGGTCGGCACACTGTGTTCCACGCCGCCGGTACCGAGAGCGGTCACCGGCGGCGGCGCCGGGAGGGTGGCCACGGCCTCCAGCGCGCTGCGGTGGAACTCGTCCTCGGTGAGCAGCAGCGCCACGTCGGCGTGCTGCAGCTGCGCGCTGAGCTCGCCGGTGCTGAGCCGCCACGACAGCGGGACCAGCACGAGCCCGGCCTTGGCGCAGGCGAAGAACAGCACGACCTGGTCGGCGCTGTTACCGGTGAGGGTGGCGACGCGGTCACCGACGCCGTACCCGGCGGCATGCAGCCGCTCGGCCAGCCCGGTGGACCGTGCGTCGAGCTCGCCGTAGGACAGGGTTACCCCGCGGTCATCCACCGCGACGGCGGTGGGGACGGCCCGGGCGCGATCAGCGACGAACCGACCGATCAGGTGGGCGGTGGTCACGAGGTCTCCTCGGCGGCGGCGGCGGGGCCGTGGCGGTCCGACACCCGCTTGAGCGCGCCGGCCAGTCCACCGGGCAGGAACATGACGACCAGCACGAACAGCAACCCGAGCAGGAACAGCGGCTGGGACAGCGGGATGCGCAGGACGTCGGGCAGCGACGACACCCCGGAGGACGACGCCAGCACCCCGAGGCGCTGGTCGAGCAGCGTATAGAGCACACCCCCGACGAGGGCGCCCCAGCGTGCGCCGACCCCGCCGAGCACGATCATCACCAGCAACGACAGGGTGAAGGTCGTGGTCGTGATCTGCGGGTTGGCGCCGCCTTGCACCAGCAGGTAGCCCATGCCGACGACGGTGGCGAGCGTGCCCGATGTGACGAAGGCCATCAGCCGCACCACGTAGGGCCGCACCCCCAGCACCTGCACCCGCAGCTCGTTCTCCCGCACCGCGACCATCATGGCGCCGACCCGCGACCCGGAGACCCACACGACCGCGAGGTACACGACCACCATCACGGCGAGCGCGATCCAGTACAGGTGCGCAGTGTTGACCACCCCGAGCAGCGTGTCCGGCAGCTTGGCCGCCGTCAGGCCGAGTCCTTCCTCACCACCGGTGTGGCCGCCGAGGTTGCGGTAGACCAGCAGCGAGCCCGCCTGGGCGAACGCCAGCGTGACCATGGCGAAGGCGATACCGCTGACCCGCAGGCTCACCGCGCCGACGAGCAGCGAGGTCAGCACCCCGATGCCCAGGGTGACCAGCGCCGCGGGCAGCAACGGCAGGTGCCAGGTCTGCAGCGCGATGGCGAAGCCGTAACAGCCCACCGCGAAGTACAGGGCGTGCCCGAAGGAGAGCATCCCGGTGACCCCGAACAGCAGGTGGTACGTCACCGCGAGCGCCCCGACGAGGAAGCAGACCGCGAGCAGCTGCAACGTGCCGGCGCTGTAGGTCGGTCCGGGCAGCACACCCGGCACCGACACGGTCAGCTTGGGCAGCAGCGCCAGGAGCACGACGAGGGCGGCGGCCAGGGCCCGCTTGAGCCAGCGGCGCGCAGAGCCGCTGACGCGGTCGGCGGTGGGTTCGGGCCCCGCGGCGACGCGGGGTTGTGCTGCAATGCTCATGCGATCCGCACCGACTTTCCGAACAGCCCTGCCGGGCGGATGAGCAGCACCACGGCGAGCGCCAGCACCACCGTGAGGTCGCCGACCCCGCTGGCGGCGTAATAGTTCGCGAACTGCTGCAGCAGCGCCACCGCCACCGCGGCCACCGCCGAGCCACCGACCGACCCGAGTCCACCGATCACCACCACGATGAAGGCGAAGATCAGCAGGCTGTCCCCGGTGCCGGGGGAAAGGCTGGCGTTGTACAGCCCGGCGAGCACACCCCCCACTCCGGCGAGCGCGCCACCGAGGACGAACACCGCGGTGAACGAGCGCCGGACGTCGATGCCGAGCGCGGTCACCATCGCGCGGTTCTCCACCCCGGCCCGGATGACCAGCCCGTAGCGGGTGCGGCCCAGCAGCACGGTGAGGAAACCGAAGACCAGCACCGCCGCGAGGATGCAGACGAACCGGGAGTTGGGGACCTGGGCGCCCAGCACGCCGGTCGCCTGCGCCATCCAGGCCGGGGCCGGGAACGGCCGGGCGTCGGAGCCCCAGATGCCGATGATGAGCGCCACGGCCGCCACCCCGACACCGACGGTGACGAGCACCTGCTCGATCTCCCGCTCGTACAGCCGCCGGATCAGCAGCAGCTCGACCACCGCGGCGAACACCGCACCGCTGGCCGCGCCGACGAGCAGCGACAGCGCGAACACCGGCCACGACCCCGCCGCCGACCCGAAGCTGGACGCCACCTGGTAGCCCAGGTAGCCGCCGAGAGTGAGGAAGGCGCCGTGCGCGAAGTTCAGCACCCGCATCAGCCCGTAGATCAGCGACAGCCCCGAGGCGGCCAGGAAGTACAGCGCACCGAGCCCGAGACCGGTGATCAGCAGCAGCACCAGGACGCTCACGGGGCGCTCACCGCCCGCGTGCCCACACCGAGCAGTGCCGTCACGGCGGCGTGGTCGGCGAGGAACTCCCGGGCCGGACCGCGGTGGGCCACCCGGCCGTCGGCGATGACCACGACGTCATCGGCGAGGGCATCGACCACGGCAAGGTCCTGCTCGACCAGCAGCACGGGTGTGCGGGCGGCGGCGACGCGCAGCGCGGCAGCCACCTCCGCCACGATCCGCGGCGCCAGGCCCTTGGTCGGTTCGTCGACGAGGAGGACGGTGTTGTCGTTGAGCAGCGCGCGCGCGAGGGCCACCATCTGCTGCTGGCCGCCGGACAGCGTGCCCGCGGCCTGCTTCGCCCGCTCGCGCAGCTCGGGGAACAGCCGGTGGACGAGGTCGAGGTCCGGGTGGGGGGTGCGCGCAGCCAGCGTCAGGTTCTCGGCGACCGTCAACGAGCCGAAGACCTCCCGGTTCTCGGGCACGTAGCCGATGCCCCGAGTGACCACCGCGTGGGTGGGCAGCGCGTCGATGCGGGCACCGGCGAGCCGGATCTCGCCGCGTCGGCGCACCAGGCCGAGCAGCGCACGCAGCGTCGTGGTCTTGCCGACCCCGTTGCGGCCGAGCAGCGCGGTGACGCCGGAGCCGGCGACGTCGAACGTGATGCCGTGCAGGATCTGCTGGTTGCCGATCCAGGCGTTCAGGTCGCGGACCGAGAGCGCGGGGGTTGCCGGCTCGCCCGGCCCGCTCATGCTGCGCTCCGGGGCCCGAGGTAGGCGCTCTGCACGTCTTGGTCGGCCATCACGGCCTGCGGGGTGTCACAGGCAAGCAGCTGGCCGTGGTGCAGCACGGCGACCCGGTCGACCAGGCCGAGCACCACCTCCATGTGGTGTTCCACGAGCAGGACCGTGCGCTGCTGCTCGCGGCCGATGCGCCCGATCAGCTCCGTCAGCTCGTCGACGTCGCCGCTGCCCACCCCGGCCAAGGGCTCGTCGAGCAGCACCACCGTCGGGTCGGTGGCGAGCAGCAGGGCGATCTCCAGCTTGCGCTGCTCGCCGTGCGCCAGGGCGCCGGCGGCGACGTCACCGCGGTGACCCAGCCCCACCGACGCCAGGTGCTCGCGCGCCCGACCGGTGGCGGCGTCGGTGCGGCTGGGCCGGCGCACCAGCGACAGGCCGGCGCGGCCGTGGGCCTGCACCGCCAGCCGCACGTTTTCCACCGCCGACAGCGCCGGGAACACGCTGGAGGTCTGGAAGGTGCGGCCCAGGCCGAGGCGGGCCCGCGCCGGTGGCGCCAACCCGGTGATGTCGCGGCCGCCCAGCAGCACCTGTCCCGACGTCGGCGTGAGGATGCCGGTGAGCAGGTTGAACAGCGTGGTCTTGCCTGCGCCGTTGGGGCCGATGACGCCCAACAACTCCCCGGCGGCGACCTCCAAGGTCAGGTCCGTGACCAGCTGGGCGCCGCCGACGGCCAGGGACAGGCCTCGGACCTCGAGGGCGGCGCTCACTTCTGCGGGGGTGCGGTGGCGTCGGCCGGGATGGTGCGCAGCAGCTTCGGTGTGTAGCCGGCCCCGTCCTGCATCAGCTTGGCCTGGAACATCGGCTGCAACACGGCGTGGTCGCCTGCCCGGATGGTGGTCGAGCCCTTGGGGCCGTCGAAGGTCCACCCGGCCAACCCGTCGACCATCGGCTCGACGTTGTCACCGTCGGCCTTCTCCACCGCGTGCACGATCATCTGCGCGGCCACGAAGCCGTCCGGCGAGAACAGGTCGGGGGTGCCGCCGGCCTTGGTGATGGACTGCGTCATCGCGGTGTTGACCGGGTTGTCGGTGGCCGACGGAAAGTAGTAGCTGAGGAAGTTGATCTTGGTGGCGGCCGACCCGTAGGCCGAGAACGACGCGGCGTTCGCCAATCCGGTGGTGACCGTGGTCGAGGACAACACCTTCTGCTGGTCCAGGGCCTGCCACATGGATGCGGTGGTCGCCCCGGCCCAAGCGACGAACACCAGGTCGGGCGCGGCCTGCGCGACCTGCTGCGCGAACGGGGTGAAGTCGGTGGTGCTGGCGGGCACGAGCACCTTGCTCACCTTGGCCCCCTTGGCGCCCAGCACCTGCTCGACCGCGGCGGCGTTGCCCTGACCGAAGACCGTGTCCTGGGCGAACACCAGCACCTTCTTGCCCGCCGGGTCGCCCACGAAGGTTCCGGCAGTGGCGACGTCCTGGTAGGTCTGTCGGCCGGACCGGAAGGTGTAGCGGTTGACCCCGGTGATGCCGTCGCTGGCGGCCGGCCCATCGATGTAGAGGATCTTGTTCTGGGCCGCCAACGGGGCCAGCTGCGTGGCGATGCCGGAGTCGTCGGTGCCGGCGACGATCTTGAACCCCTGGCCGACGTACTGCTTGGTCGCAGCCACCGCCTTGGCCGGGTCGCCGGCGTCGTCGGCATAGGTGATGTCCAGCTGGTGTGAGCCGGCCTTGCCGCTGCCCTTGGTGGCGTAGTCCAGCCCCGCCTGGAACCCGGCCACGTACTGCGCACCGTAGGCCGACAGCAGACCGGTCTTGGAGTAGACGACGGCTACCTTGACCGGCGCGGCGGGCGCGGCACCACCCCCGCCGGCCTGTTGCTGGCCGCTCGCGCAGCCGGCCGCAAATGCGGCAACCAGTGCGGCCGCGAGCACGCCGACACCGGCTCGGGCCAAGAACGTCGTCGTCCGCATCCGTGTCTCCTCGCCGAGAACCATTTTGATTGCTAACATGACAGGTGGTTCAGGTGTCATAGCATGGCCTTGCTGCTCGAAACATGTCAAGAGGCAGCGTGAGATCAGGAGTGGTCCCCAACGTAAATGACTACCGCCAGGGCGATGACCAGAGCGGTATTGGACGAACTGAGCAGGGTTGGCCCCGGTCGAACCTGCTGTCGGCGCGCCGAGGTGGTCACGATGCTGCGGTTTTCGAGGGGACTGCAAATCGTCGGTCGACGGGCGTTCGTGGCGGGATCACCGCCACGACCCGTGAGATACGTGGCGCCGACCAAGTCCTGGTGCGCGACCATGAAGCGATCGGCGCACCGCTCACCTGCATCGGCGCACCCGACATCGGGTGACTGGCAGGAACAACGTCGAAAGCACCGAGAGGCGCGCAGAAATGTCAGCCCGAGCGTCCGGTGATCATCCCGCGGCGCGAACGAGTAGTGCCACGGGCAATTGGGCCAAAGCGGTGCCAACCTGGACATCTCCGGAATGACGAGCACCGGTGAGCCGGTCGGTCCACTGACCCGGCGGCAGCGGCACCGTGGTGGTGTCCCAACCGTCCAGGCTGACCGACAGCCGCGTCGCGAGCGCGATGACGTCCGGTTCGCCGTCGGCCGGGCCACGCGAGAAGCCGATGACGTGTAGCGCCGCCGCGCCTTCGGCCAGTACCGGCGCGTAGGTCCCGCCGACGAAGGACGCCGGACGCTCCTGGCGCAGCTGCAGCGCCCGGGACACGACAAGCAGCTTGGCCGCGCCGCTGGCATCCACCGCCGGGCTGTCCACGGAGCTGAGCAGCGCGGCGCGCACCGCGTAATCGACCTCGCGGCGGTTGTCCGG
>JAABUZ0100005903.1_pt1 | contig 15666 bp, 16 predicted proteins | sample 5562091 | NCBI WGS metagenome assembly JAABUZ01 (sample SAMN12813069, study PRJNA571459) | rock metagenome | isolation source: Antarctica rocks | place: Antarctica: Victoria Land, Linnaeus Terrace sud | collected 2015-12-21 | reverse complement strand
AGACCTTTGAGATGGGGCAAGAAGTTGGCGGGGTTGAGGTGCATGAGCGGACTCCGTGGGTAGGCCATCAGACCGCGCGGGCGGTGTCCCCTCATACTCTGCCCCTCACCCCCAATCATCAAATGTGGGCATGATCCAGGAACTTCTGGGCGTGGTGTGGCAATCGCCCCTGATCCAGCAGGACTGACGCGCTCTCCCATCCGGCGCCCCCTCAGACCACAGGAGCAGCGACCGCGGCATGCGTCGCTAACAGATCCGGGATAGTCTCGGGCAAGCTGAAGCGATTTCATGTGGTGACCGTGGTGCGCTACCACGCCTGGAATGGCCCTGTCTACTTCAACATGATCCGGCCGTTCCACCACCTCGTCGTCGGGCGCATGGCCGCGGCGGGCGTCCGGCGCGACGGAGGAGGAAAAGATGATGATGCGCGAAGGGAGATTGATCGTGACAGCGGCAGATAACAAGGCGCTCGTTCACCGTCTCTACGAGGACGGTTTCAACGCGGAGGATGTGGGCATACTCGATGTCTTGCTCGCGCCCCACTTCGTCGACCACACGGCCGCGCCGGGGCAGGCGCCCGGCGCCGCGGGGATCAAAGATGCGTGGACCCGGTTGCATACAGCCTTCCCGGATATTCACCTCACCGTTGAGGATGTCATTGCCGAAGGAGATGGCGTGGCGGCTCGCATCACGCTACGCGGCACCCACCGGGGGGAGTTTATGGGAGTGCTCCCGACCGGACGAGTCATCCAAGCGCAGGGGATGGAGTTTGTCCATATTGCAGATGGCCAGATCGTGGATCTATGGAGCGACTTCAACTTTTGGAGCGTCATGGGCCGCGATGCCGCCGTGCTATCACAGTGATAGACGCCCTGGCTGGTGCAGCCAGGGCGTCTATCACTATGGACCTACGATGCCCCATCGCCCTTAATGCGCACGGCTTGCCATCCAAACGTCAACGGGGAGGGCAGCCGTGGGTTTATTTGGCCGCCTCCAGCGCGGCCATCAAAGCGCGCTTGGTGTAGACCTTAACGAGGTGCGCGCGGTACGACTCCGAGGCGTAGATGTCGCCCAGGAAGTCCATGCCCTCGCCGGCCTGCGCGGAGGCCTGGGCGATCAGCTCCGGCGTGAGCTGCTGGCCCTTGAGCGCGTCCTCCACCGCCGTCTGGCGCGTCGCCTTCGGTCCCGCGCCGGTGACGGCCACGCGGCAGTCCTGGCACGCCCCGTCGGCGCCCAACGTTACCACGGCGGCGACACCGACGACGGCGTAGCCCGAGGCGGGGTGCTGGAACTTCTGGTACGACATGCCCGTCTTGGTTCCCAACGTACTGGGCACGGGGATGTCGATGCGCGTCAGAACCTCACCCGGCTCCAGCGCCGAGGTCAACATGTCGACGAAGAAATCGTCGACAGAGACGGTGCGCTCACCGCCTGGCCCCATCACGCGCATCTGCGCGTTCAAGGCCAGGGCGACGGCCGGCCAGTCGGCCGCGGGGTCGGCGTGAGCGAGCGCCCCGCCAAAGGTGCCGCGGTTACGCACCATGGGGTCGCCGATGACCGAGGCGGCCTGCCTCATCATCGGGAACACGGCGCGTAGTTCCTCGGAGCTTTCGACCTGGGCGTGGGTGGTCATGGCCCCGATCGTCATGTGGCCGTCTGTGCGCGCGATGCCGCGCAACTCAGGGATGCGGCCGATGTCCACGAGCACGGGCGGGCTGGACAGCCGTAGCTTGAGCATGGGGATCAGGCTGTGTCCCCCCGCCAGCACCTTGGCCTCATCGCCGTGCTCCTGCAGGAGGCTTACCGCCTCCCCCACACTCGTCGGCGCGTAGTAGTCGAACTCTGCTGGTATCATCTCATCTCCAGTGTTTAGTGTTTAGTGATTAGTGACGAGTTCAGCTTGCTCCGACTCGTCACTAAACACTAAACACTAATCACTAATCACTTATTCATGGCCGCCCACAGCTTCTCGGGCTTCAGGGGCATGTCGATGTGCGTAATGCCAAGGGGCGCGAGCGCGTCCATCACGGCGTTGACCACGGTCGAGGCCGCGCCGATGGTGCCTGCCTCGCCGATGCCCTTGATGCCGAGCGGGTTGACGGGTGTCGGCGTCGTCGTGTGCGAGGTCTCGTACATGGGCAGATACTCAGCGCGCGGCAGCGCGTAGTCCATCAGTGAGCCGGTCAGCAACTGACCCTCAGCGTCGTACTCGGCGCCCTCGTAGAGCGCCTGCGCCAGCCCCTGCGTGATGCCGCCATGTACCTGGCCGTCGGCCAGCAGCGGGTTGATCACATTACCGCAGTCGTCGACCGCGACGTAGCGCTGCAGGTCGACCTGCCCCGTTTCGGCGTCGACCTCGACGACCGCGATGTGCGTGCCGAAGGGCCAGGTGAAGTTGCTAGGGTCGTAGAAGCTCTGCGCCTCCAGGCCCGGCTCCAGATCGGCCGGATAGTTGTGCGCGAGGTAGGCCGCCAACGAGACCTCGGTGAAGGTCTTGTTGCGGTCGGCTACGCCCTTGACGTTGAACTGACCGTCGTGGAACTCGATGTCCTCCTCGGCCGCCTCGAGCAGATGCGACGCGATCTTTTTGGCCTTGGTCACGATCTTATCGGCGCTCATCTTGATGGCGACGCCGCCGACGGCCATGGAGCGTGAGCCGAAGGTGCCGATGCCGAACTGCACCTTGGCCGTGTCGCCCTCCACGACCTCGATGTCCTCCATCGGCAGCCCCAACTCGTCGGCCACGATCTGCGCGAAGCTGGTGATGTGGCCCTGCCCCGACCCGCAGGAGCCGGAGTAGACAGAGACCTTGCCGGTGGGGTGGACGCGCACAGTCGCGCTCTCCCAACCGCCCGCCTGCGCGCCGAGCGCGCCGAGCACCTGTGAAGGGGCCAGACCGCAGATTTCAATGTAGGTGGTGAGCCCAATGCCCAGGTAGCGCCCTTGCTGGCGCAACTCCTGCTGCCGCTGGCGCAATTCTTTATAGCCGACCGTCTCCAGCGCCTTGTCGATGTTCATCGCGTAGTCGCCGCTGTCGTAGGTGACACCGGTGGACGTAGCGTACGGGAACTCGTCAGGCCCGATGAAGTTCTTGCGGCGCACCTCGACCGGGTCCATGCCCAACTCATGCGCCAGCAGGTCGACCATGCGCTCGACCAGATAGGTGGCCTCGGGACGCCCGGCGCCGCGGTAGGCGTCGACCGGCGTGGTGTTGGTCATCACACCGTAGACTTTGCACTCCACGGCCGGGATCTTGTAGACGCCCGAGAGCATGACGCCGAACAAGATCGAGGGGATGGCGGGAGCGAAAGTGGAGAGATAGGCGCCCAGATTGGCGTAGGCGGTGGCCTTGAGGCCGGTGATCACGCCGTCGCGCGTCGCGCTCAACTCGACATCCTGGATGTGGTCACGTCCGTGCGTCGTGGCAAGGTAGTTCTCGCCGCGCGTCTCGGTCCACTTGACGGGCCGCGCAAGCTCACGCGCGGCGAACGCGCACAGCGCCTCCTCAGCGTAGAAATACAGCTTGGACCCGAAGGCGCCGCCGACATCCGGCGCGACGACACGCACTTTCTGCTCGGGGATGCCCATAGTCAGGCAAAGCAGCAGCCGCACCAGGTGCGGGATCTGCGTCGAGGTATGCAGCGTCAACTCCTCCGTGCCCGGCTCCCACTGCGCCAGCACATTACGCGTCTCGATGGAGGTAGGGATCAGACGCTGATTGACGATGCGCTGCTTGAGGTGGACTTCGGCCCCGGCGGCCGCCTTGTCGAAGGAACCGTCGCCGAAGCCCCACACGAACGAGGTGTTGTTGGGTACGTCGTCGTGCACGAGCGGCGCGCCGTCCTTAACGGCCTCCTCCTGGTTGGTGGCGACGGGCAACGGCTCGTACTCGACAACGATGGCGTCGAGGGCGTCGCGCGCGATATAGCGCTGATCGGCCACGACCAGCGCCACGCCGTCGCCGACATGCCGTACCTTGTCGTGGGCGAGCGCGGGGTGCGCGGGCATCTTCATGTCAGGCAACACCCACCCAACGGGGATGCCGGCGAAGCGGTCCTTGATGTCGGCGCCGGTGTAGACCGCGACGACACCGGGCATGTTCTTAGCCGCAGAGGTGTCGATACTGGTGATGCGCGCGTGGGCGTACGGCGAGCGCAGGATCTCGGCGTGCAGGACGCCGGTCGGCGCCATGTCGTCGGTGTAGCGGCCCTGGCCCGTGATCAGTTTGGGATCTTCGCGGCGCTTCACGCTGCGGCCAAAATAGCGCTCGGCTCCAACTGGTTTCTCGACGGTTGTCATCGTTGACCCTCCTGACGAGTGATTAGTGGTTAGTGTCTAGTGTTTAGTACAGGCGCCCTTTCCAAGCGCCTTGAACAGGCACAAGACCTGCCCCTAAAACTCATCACTAACCACTAGACACTAACCACTAACCACTTGTCCCTCTGACATCTTACGCGCGGCGTACTGGATCGACTTGACGATGTGCTGGTAGCCGGTGCAGCGGCAGAGGTTGCCGTGCAAGGCGTGGCGGATCTCCCCCTCGCTGGGGTCGGGGTTCTGCCCCAACAAATCATAGGCGCTCATGATCATACCAGGCGTGCAGTAACCACACTGCAGCCCGTGCTCCTCCCAGAAGCCCTCCTGGATGGGGTGCAACTGGCCGTCCTTGGCCAGGCCCTCGATCGTGAGCACCTCGGCGCCGTCGGCCTGCACTGTGAACAAGGTGCACGACTTGACCGCGCGACCGTTGAGCACGACCGTGCAGGCGCCGCACTGGCTCGTCTCGCAGCCAATATGCGTGCCCGTCAAGCCGAGGTCGTCGCGCAGGTAATGCACCAGCAAGCGCCGCGGCTCGACCTGCGACTGCCGCGTCTGCCCGTTAACCGTCAACGTCACTGGAATAAGCGCCATGTATCATCTATCCTTTCTCACCGGCCTGCGACTAAAGTCGCACGGCAGAGGACGGACACTAAAGTGTCTTCGCGCCCGTCGGATGCTATGCTGTCCGCTGATCGATCGTTTCCCAGCGACTTCAGTCGCCGTACCCTGCCATGCGACGTCAGGCCGCTGCCTGTTAGTCGCAGGCTTGTTAGCCACCAGCTACTGCCGCGACCTGCCCCTCCATACATTTGAAAAACGCGTTGGCGACCGACTTGACGGCGGGACCCATCAAACGCTGCCCCACCGCCGCGAGTGGTCCGCCTACTTGCACATCGCCGCTGTAGGCGACGCGTGTTTTGTCGCCATCCTCGGTCAAGGTAATAGCGCCGGTCCCCTTCACGAAACCGCCCGAAAACTTTCCTTCGAGTCCCAGCGTATACGACTCCGGCGGCTGCTCGTTCGATAAGGTCACCATGCCGGTGAACGTGCCCTTGATGCCGGCGACGCCGGCTTTGAGGTGGGTCTCGTAACGCCCATCTCCGGCCGGCTCGAACTTCTCGCAACCGGGTAGGCAGTGGCGCAACGCGGCGGGATCGCACAGGGTGGCGTAAACGCGTGGCCGGTCGCCCCCCGTGCTGTAACTGCCTTCTACCTTCATTGGCACTCCTTCAGTGAGTGGCGAGTGACTAGTTCTCGCCACTCGCCACTCGTCACTTTTCATCGGGTTGGACGCCGTCCTCGTGCCCGACCTGCGCGATGATGCCGCGCGCGCGCTCCAGGTCCGCGGGCGGCACCATGATATCAACTCTGCTCATGGTACCGCCAAGGGCGGCGCCTTCCCCGACGTCGGGGCTGGCCTGCAAGGTCGCCGTGATGCCGGCCGCGTCGAGCCGGCTGCGCGCCTCCTCGGCGATAGGAGTCCCCTCAATAGTGGCTGCTTTGACAAGGTTATCGGTCGCCATTGATCCGTTGCCCCCTCCAGTCATCGCTCTCCCCCGTTTGTCCTAGTCGGCGCACGACGCGCCGCTAGTCTACGGGGATTATATACCTTCGCGCTGACAGTGCTTGCTCACTGCGTGTATATCCATGATATGAATAGAGAAGTCAGCGGGGGCGCACGCTGTTTCAGCGCGGGTACGCGCCACAATAGTAAGACGCGGCCTGGCCTTAAAAGACCATGGCAGACGACGGACCTTAAAAGGTCTGTCTGGGCGTGACCCACGCTCCCACTCCCCCACTGTCGAGCGCAGGGCCGCCGTGCTGCCGCCGGTGGTCGCCGGGAGACCTTTTAAGGTTGGTCCCTGCCATGCGCTTTCAAGCGCAGGCCCACGACACTCACCATCACAATCGTGGGCCGCGCGCCGGCGCATCGCGCGTCGATTGACACGGCAAACCATTATCCTCTATAGTCACAGCGTGAGTACTCATCATGAAACCATTAGCGCCAAGATCGAGGGCCACCAATGCGCCACGCCATAGACTCCGCCGAGCCCGCGCGCTACGCCCTGCTCGGGCTTCTCTTGGAGGAGCCGGGCCATGGCTACGATCTGGCGCGCCACTTCGTCCCCGGCTCCGCCCTGGGCGCGGTGCTGCGCCTGGGTTCCAGCCACCTGTACGCCCTGCTGGCCCGCCTGGAGAAGGATGGCTTCATCGCGGGGGAGCGCCTGGACGCCGGCGCGCATCCGCCCCGGCGCGTCTACCATGTGACGGAAGCGGGACGCGCGGCTGTGCTCCGTTGGATCGAAAAGCCGGTGGAGCGCCCACGCGAGATGCTGCTCGATTTCCCGCTCAAATTCTACATCGCCCGACGCCAGGACCCCGCCCGCGCGGGCCGCCTGGTCGCACGACAGCGCCGATTGTTGACAAACTTTCTGGAACAACTGGAGCGCGAGGCGGGCCTATCGACCGCGGGAGAGGAGGATGATTTCATTGCTTTGATGCGCGACGGACGTATCGCGCGCACCAAGGCGTCGCTGGACTGGCTCGACCGCTGCGCCGCCACGCTGGAGGCGGCGCGACCGCACACGCCGCTACCGGCGGCGCCCTCCATATAGGTCGCGTGCGCGACAGAGATCGTGCGGCGTAGAGAAATTATCGATGGCGAAAACGATGCAAGGAGCGCTCATGATGACTAGAACAATCGGCCGCCTTCTCTTCCCGGCGCTGGCCCTGGCCGCCCTCGCCCTCGCCCTCGCGGGGGTAGGATCGCCGGCCGCGGCGGCGCGCCCACAGCAAACTCTACGCGCGGGAAAGACCCTGACCATCTACGCGGCAGCCTCGCTTAAGGAGGCGTTCACGACCATCGGCAAAGCGTTCGACGCGGCCAACGGATCCACCACCCGCTTCAACTTCGGCGGCTCCGACACCCTCGCCACGCAGCTCGGGCAGGGCGCCCCGGCCGATGTCTTCGCCTCGGCTAACCAGACGCAGATGAAGATAGTCCAGGCCAAAGGGCTGATCGCCGGTACGCCCACGGTGTTCGTACAAAACCGGCTCGTCGTGATCGTGCCCAAGAACAACCCCGGCCACGTCTATAACCTCCCCGACCTGGGCGCCCCCGGCGTGCGTCTGGTGCTGGCCGCGCCGTCGGTGCCGGTCGGTAAGTACGCGCGCGCCGCTTTCGCCGTCATGGCCGGCGACTCCGCCTTCGGAACCGACTTCGTGCAGCGCGTCAGCGCCAACACCGTCTCCAACGAGACCGATGTCAAGGCCGTGGCCGCCAAGGTCGCGCTGGGTGAGGCCGACGCCGGCGTCGTCTACGTCACCGACGTTACGTCCAACATCGCGCCGCGCGTGACGACAATCGCCATCCCCGGCCCGTACAACCAACTCGCCAGCTACCCTATCGGCGTGGTCAAGAGCAGCCAGAACGCCGCGTTAGCCGCTAAATTCGTGGCCTACGTGCTCTCGTCGGCCGGACAGAGCGTCCTGCGTGGGCACGGCTTCCTCAACCCCGGCGCCTCGGAGGGCGTCTACGCCACATCGATGCAGGTAGCGGGTCTGGTCACGCACGCGCGGACACTGACCGTCGCCGACCTGCATAAGCTGCCGGCAACGACGGTAACAGCGACACAGCGGACTCCGACGAAGACATTGGGAACGGCCCGATATACCGGCGTGTTGCTCAACACCATCGTCCAGGCGTCCGTGCCGATCAGCAACACGAGCTACAAGAACGACCCCCTACGCGAGTTCGTGACTGTCGTGGGTAGCGATAACTACCAGGCCACCGTGGCCCTGGCCGAGATCCTGCCCACGTTCGGACACCAGCAGGTACTGCTGGCCTACGCCAAAGACGGCCGGCCGCTCCCCAGCAGCGAGGGCGCCATCGAGCTTATTGTCCCCAACGACACGCTGGCCGGACGCGACGTGAAGCATGTCGTGCGCCTCGTCGTCGGCGCTCCCGTCGGGACACCGTGACGTTGGCGCCATGCCGCTAGCCGCCCGCGCCGGACGCGCATTCGTCACTTTTTTGGCGCTACTGCTGTTGCTTTTTATTCTGCTGCCGCTGGTTGCCCTGGTCCTGCGCACGACGCCGGCCACGCTCATGGACAGCCTGCGGCAGCCGGCCGCGAGCAGCGCGCTCGTATTGAGCCTGGAAACAACCACGGTCACGCTGCTGGTGACGCTGCTGTTGGGCACACCGGCGGCCTACGTACTGGCCCGGCGCCATTTCCCTGGCAAGCGCGCGCTCGACAGCCTCGTCGACCTGCCCATCGTGGTACCGCCGGCCGTCGCGGGCGTGGCCCTCCTCATCGCCTTCGGGCGCCAGGGCCTGCTCGCCCCGCTCCTCGACGCGGCGCATATCCACCTATCGTTCAGTACTCCCGCCGTCATCCTGGCGCAGCTTTTCGTCGCCTGCCCTTTCTACATCCGCTCGGCGCGATCCGGCTTCGTCACCGTCGACCGCACGCTGGAAGACGCCTCGGCGACGCTCGGCTACGGCGGTTGGGGCACGTTCCGTCGCGTTACCGTCCCCTTGGCCCTACCCTCGCTGATTGGCGGCGCCGTGCTGACGTGGGCGCGCGCGCTCGGTGAATTCGGGGCCACCATCCTGTTCGCGGGCAACCTGATGGGTGTGACGCAGACGATGCCCTTGGCCATCTACGAGACGCTGGAGGGCAACGGCGATATCGACGGGGCCGCCGCCCTCTCGGTCCTGCTAGTGCTGTCCAGCCTGGTCGTGCTGCTCGTCGTGCGGCTGTTCGGAGATCGAGGCTGAATGCTCGCCATCGCCGCTACCAAGCGCCTGCGCGACATCACGCTCCAGGTCGATCTGGCCCTGGGCGCGGGCGTGACCGCGCTGGTCGGACCTAGCGGGGCCGGCAAGTCGACGTTGCTGCGCCTGGTGGCCGGATTGGCGCGCCCTGACACGGGGACCATCCGGCTGAACGACACGCTGCTCGACGACGCGGCGCGGCGCTACCACGCGCCGCCGGGTCGTCGTGGGATCAGCCTCGTGTTCCAGGAGTACGCGCTGTTCCCGCACCTCTCGGCGGCGGAGAACGTGGCCTACGGCCTGCGCGCGCGGCGCGTGGGCGGCGCCGAACGCCGGCGGCGTGTCGCCGCGATCCTGGAGCGCCTGAGCATCGAAGAACTGGCCCGCGCGCGGCCGGGCCAACTCTCGGGGGGACAGCGCCAGCGCGTCGCCCTCGCCCGCGCCCTCGTGCTGGAGCCGCGCGCGCTGCTGCTCGACGAGCCGCTCGCGGCGCTCGACGCGCGGACGCGCGCCGCCGTGCGCGCGGAACTACGATCCATGCTCGTGGACCTGGACATCCCGACCGTGCTGGTGACGCACGATGTGGCCGATGCGCTGGTCTTCCGGGAGCGCATCGTCGTGCTGGAAGGAGGCCGCGTCGTGCAGGACGGGCCCCACGCTGCGTTGCTGGCGAACCCGCGCTCGCCCTTCATCGCCGACTTCATCGGCGTCAACTACTATGAGGGCAGCGTCGACGACAACGACAACGCACTTGCCGTAGCCAGAGATGGAAGGCAGGGTGGAACGCGGCGCGTGCGGCTCACGGACGATGTCGTGGTCGACGTACCAGCCGATGGACTGGCGCCGACGCCGGGTCCCGTCGCCGTGACCTTGCGCCCCTGGGAGGTCACGCTCTCTAAGGAGCGGCCAGCCGGTTCGGCGCGCAACGTCTGGCTTGGACGCGTGCGCGAGGTATTGCCGCTCGGCGGGCGCGTCCGCGTCACGCTGGCCGTCGGCGCGCGCGAAGCGCTAATGCTGGTGGCCGAGATCACCCCGGAGGCGCGGGCGGAGTTGGGCGTGCGCGAGGGCGAGCCGCTCTACGCCTCATTCAAGGCGACCGCCGTGACCGCCGGCGTCTACCGCGCGCCCTAATGTGAGGCCACGGTGAGACGCGCAGGATCATGCACGATGGAGTAGGGACTCACCTCTGTGTCTGTCCGCCCTTCGCACGTAGAGTCCACCGTGGCTCCGGTGTAGACTGTTGCCACGGGTGCTCGCTGGCGAACCGATCGCGACAGGGCTGCTCCTCACCGTACCACGCGACGAGCAGCCCTCTCCGCACTTCCTATCTGGCAACGAGCTTCAGACGGTCTCTCGAGATAGTCGCGGCGATCCCGATAGCCATCGCTGCGACACCCTCCTCCGCGGCGCTCGGCCTATCACGGTTCCTGGATTAGCCCGATCACGTTGCCTTCGGCATCATTCGCCGATGCGATCAGCCTGCCGCCGCCCACGTCCTTGACCGGCTGTTGCTCCTTGCCACCCGCGTCGAGGATCAGTTGAAGGCTGGCCCGGATATCGTCGACATGCAGATAACTGATGGGGCCGGTCATGCCCTTACTATGACCATAGGGCGCGGGAGACAGGCCGATTTCTTGGTCGGCGACCTTGAACCCGACATAGTAGGCCGTGTCCGCGTACGGCGCGACGCCTAGAAGCTTGCCAAACAGCTCTTTCGACTTCGCGAGATCCTTGACAGGGTAGATGATGGTGCGAATGCCTGACGTCACGATGAGCTCCTCTCACTCGCTACACTCCATGTGTCACACCGGCCGCGTTCCGCCGGTCATTACTGTGACAGGTCGCGACGAAGAAATGTGACCGATAAAGGAAAGGAAGGGCATTGATGGACGAACACGACTGGCTAGCTCAGCGCTTCGAAGCCCACCGCGCGCACCTGCAGGCGGTGGCGTTCCGGCTGCTTGGCTCGACGACCGAGGCAGACGACGCCGTCCAGGAGGCCTGGCTCCGGGTCAGCCGAGTCGGCACAAGCGGCGTGGAGAACTTGGGTGGATGGCTCACGACAGTGGTCTCTCGGGTGTGCCTGAACATGCTGGAGGCGCGGCACTCACGCCGTGAAGAGCCGTTGGACGCGCACGCGCCTGAGCTGGTTGTGCGCGGCGCAGGCGGGCCTGATCCCGAGCACGAAGCGCTGCTGGCCGATGCGATCGGTCCTGCCCTGCTGGTCGTCCTCGACACGCTGGCGCCCGCCGAGCGGCTCGCATTCGTCTTGCACGACGTGTTCGGCGTGCCTTTCGACGAGATCGCCTCGATCGTCGGGCGCTCCTCGGTCGCGGCGCGGCAGCTCGCCAGCCGCGCACGACGCCGCGTGCAGGGCGCTGCATCGGCGCCCCCGGCCGATCGCGCTCGCCAGCGCGCCATCGTGGATGCGTTCCTGGCCGCCGCCCGCAACGGCGATTTCGGCGCATTGCTGGCACTGCTCGATCCCGACGTTGTGCTCCGCGCCGACCGCGCTGTAGCGACGCGGCGTCGAGCGCGGCTGGCGGAAGTGGTCCTTGGCGCGACGGCCGTAGCAGAGACCTTCTCAGGGCGGGCGCAGGGCGCGCAAACCGCATTGGTAGACGGAGCCGTCGGAGCCGTATGGGCTTCGGGCGGCAAGCCTCGCGTCGTCTTCGACTTCACGATCGTCTCCGGGAAGATCGTCGCAATCGACCTGCTCGCCGACCCCGATCAACTCCAGCAGCTCGAAGTGGAGATTCTCGACGATCAGCCTGCTGGTTGAGCTTGCCCAGCCTCTGGCGCAGGCCCTGCCGCTCATCTTTGCCCAGAGTCATGCATGAGCGAATCAGCTGTGCCGCACTCAAGCCTGTTCCTCCGCCAAGAGCGCCACCTGCGACTTACGGGGGATACCGACCATAGATTGTGCCCTGGGGCCGCCTCAGGCTGAATGCATGCTGCGAACAACTGCGGTAGCGTATGCGCGCACGACGCACCCCGCGCGATCGCAGTCGCCCCCGTGAAGCGGAAGACTAACGTGAGGCCATGGTGAGAAGCGCAGGGTCATGCGCGATGGCGTAGGGACTGACCTCTGTGTCTGTCCACCCTGCGCACGTAGAGCCCGTTATCAGCGTTGCCGCATCAGCGGCTATCAAGTCTGTCCGCCCTTCACATGTAGAGTCCACCGTGGCTTCGGTATAGCAGATCATCTACACGTCCCGCTTGGCGGGCGCGGGCTGAAAGTCCAACGCGACCGAGTTGATGCAGTAGCGCTGGCCCGTCGTTTCGCGTGGACCATCGTCGAACAGGTGGCCCAGGTGCGCCCCGCAGCGCTTACACACGACCTCGGTACGCGCCATGCCATGCGAACGATCCGTCACGAGCTCGACGCGCTCCCGGTTGATCGGGTCGTCGAAGCTCGGCCAGCCCGAGCCGGACTCGAACTTGGCGTCCGAGGCGAAGAGTTGCTGGCCGCAGGCGACGCAAGTGTACGTACCCTCGGCGTGGTTGTGGTAGAGCGCGCCGGTGAAGGGGCGCTCGGTGCCCTTGAGCCGGCAGACCGTGTACTGCTCCGGCGTCAATGTCTCCCGCCAATATGTCTCAGGCTTGTCGCGCAGGTCATTCATTGTATCCGTCATGTCTATGATTCTCCTTAGCGCCTCGACAGGTCATCGCCGAGAGTTCGATAGCTAGCTCTCGGCGTGCTGACCGCTGATCGCTGATCGCTGATCGCTGAATGCTTAAATGTGGCAAGCGGCGAGCCCGCGCTTCTCTAGGTATTGCTGATGGTAGTCTTCGGCCTCAAAGAAAGCGGCCGCCGGCACGATCTCGGTCACGATCGGGCGCTTGTGGGCGCCGGAGCGCTCCAGGCGTTCCTTGGACGCTCGCGTGGCGGCCTCCTGCTCAGGGTCATGGTAGAAGATGGCCGAGCGGTACTGCGCGCCCACGTCCGGGCCCTGACGGTTGCGCTGCGTGGGGTCGTGGTTCTCCCAGAACACGCGCAGCAGGTCGTCGTACGACACACGCGCGGGGTCATAGGTCACCTCGACGGCCTCGGCGTGACCGGTGCGGTCGGTGCAAACCTCTTCGTAGGTAGGATTAGCGGTCTTCCCACCGATGTAGCCGACGCGCGTGCCGGTCACGCCGGGGAGGCGCCGGAACGTCGCCTCGACGCCCCAGAAGCAGCCGGCGGCAAATGTCGCTGTCGCTGTCACCATAGTCTCGTGTCTCCTTATTTTCTGTAGCTGCCGCCGCGTCCATTTTCCTGCCTGACGCGCCAGCGATAGGACCGAGGATCGCGTTCATCAGAGCGCTTCCCCTATCTACCAGTAATTATAGCGCGTAATTATTACAGATTTCTTGCGCCCCTATGACGCAAGTCTGACACCCACGGCCCCGGACCACACAGGTCTCGATCCAGGGGCGTCGTGCCGTGGTTGAGAATGTTGCTCCCATCGCGGGTGATCTGTATCATGAGTGGCAGCAGGTAGCGTGATGGACGAGGGGGTGGCGACATGACCGATGTGGCGGATACACTAGCTCCGTGGGCCGAGGTGGCCCCCGGCACCGGTCCAACAAAGGTCGAGGATTTGCTGACCATGCCCGATGACGGCTGGCGCTACGAAGTGGTGGAAGGGGTACTCGTTCGCATGGCGGGAAGCGGAGATATCGCGACAGGTATTTCCCTCCTCATCGGATCGATCCTCCTTGCGTATGCGCGCCCGCGCCGCTTGGGACGGGTCACCGGGGCGGATGGGGTGTACAAGTTCCTGGGCGCGGAAACCGGCCTGCTCCCCGATGTCGGGTTCTACGGCGCCGCGTTATTCCCCCAGGTCGTGGATAGGAGGAAACCTGTCCCCTTCGCGCCAGAACTCGCCGTCGAGGTTGCCTCACCCGAGCAGGACTCACGCGAGATGGCGGCAAAAGCATGGCGCTATCTCCGCGGAGGGACGCGCCTCGTCTGGGTCGTGTGGCCGGAGAGCCAAAACGTCGATGTATGGCGTCCCGACGACCTACAGCCTCGTTACCAAGACATGCGTCCCTCCACGACGTGGGGCGCCGGCGACCTGCTCGATGGCGAGGATGTCGTGCCGGGCTTCGCGCACCCCGTGGCCGACATCTTTGACGTGTAGCGCCTCTACCTTAGCCCTGCTGTTCCCGCGCGCAGCAAGGCGAGTTCTTCCTCTAGTTGAGCCAAGCGGGCGGCTTGCGCCTGAGCCGCACGCTCGGTCTCCGCCAAGCGGGCGGCCTGTGCCCGCATCACGCGCTCGTCCTCCCGCTGTCGCGCCGCTCGATCACGCGCGATGCCGTCAAGCTCCCGCGCGGTCGGCAGCAGCGCGCCCAGCGGGTCGTAGACCCGCAGCAGCGTGCCTTCCGCGCGCAAACGCAGCCCATCGAGCGCCACGCTCATCAAGAAACCTTGCCCCTCCGGCTCCCATGGCTCCCACGCGCCATTAGGAGAGCGCCGCCAGGCGCGTAGAGGTTGACCCAGAAACTCGGTCGTGGGGTCGAAGACGAGGTACTCCCGCGCGCCGAGGTCGGCGTAGACGCGCTGCTTCTCCACGATGTCACGGTCCCACGTACTGTCGCTGGCGACTTCACAGAGGAACTGCGGAAAAGACTCACCCGTGCGCGTGTCGAGCGAGGTACGGAACGTATCCGGCGTGTCGCGGACCACGTAGACATCGGGCATGGCGCGCCAGGGATTGCGGACGCGGTCGGGCACGTCGACGAGCACGAGTACTTCAGCCGTGACGTACCAGCGCTTGAAGGCGCGCTGGGCGTAGCGCAGTAAAACATCGTAGAGCGCGAAGATCGCGGCCAGGTGATAGTCGGATCCGGACACGCTCTCCTCCGTATCATCCTCGATGAGCAACCGATCGTAAATCGTCGAGATATATTGTTCGTCGCTGATAGCCGTCATAGATACGCGCTCCCTGTGCCTCACGTCTATTGGTCGGGATATAACAACTAGTATACAGCGTGCCGAACACGGCACAGCGCGTCTGGTATGGGCGCCTCTTCGGGTATGCTTTGCGCACGCCGGTCCTCTTCGGGTATGCTTTGCGCGTAGCATCCAACGCGCGACAGATAACCCTGGTTATGTACAACAAGGCGGTACTTATGAGCGACCATAGCCAGACCGCACGACCGAGCGCGTGGCGCTGGATCGCCTTCGCGCTCGCCTGGTGGATCGTCCTGCTGGGGCTCTGGCTCCTGTTCGTCGGCTCGTTGGCGCGCTCTGAGGTGTTGGTGGGGTTGGCAGCGGCGGCGGTCGCCACTCTCGCCGCGCTGGGCATACGTGCGCGCGGCGGCGTGCGCTACCACTTCCGCTGGCGCTGGCTCCTGCTGCTGCGTGGCGTCCCTGCGGACGTATTGCGCGATTCCTGGCTGCTCGCGGCGCTCTTGTGGCGCCGCATCGTCCGGGGTGAGCGGCCGGCGGCCGCCTTCCGCACGGTCCCTTTCCCCATCGGCGGCGACGATCCCACGTCGGCGGCCCGGCGCGCCTTCGTCGTCACCGCCACGTCGGTCGCGCCAAACACCTATGTAGTCAGGGTCGACCGCGCGCA
>JAABUZ0100005898.1_pt1 | contig 15679 bp, 9 predicted proteins | sample 5562091 | NCBI WGS metagenome assembly JAABUZ01 (sample SAMN12813069, study PRJNA571459) | rock metagenome | isolation source: Antarctica rocks | place: Antarctica: Victoria Land, Linnaeus Terrace sud | collected 2015-12-21 | reverse complement strand
TGACCGGGAGGCGCTCGAGGCAGCACGCCTCGCCGCGCAGGGGCAACTGCCGGCACGTCTCGCCGTCGCGCCGGTCCCGCCGGCGCTGCGCGGGCCCGCACGACGGGCCGTCGATCGGCCCGGGGTCACGCGCAAGCCCGAGGTCGAGCGCTGACAGCCCCAGCCGCGGGCATGCGCTCATGGCCGCAGGCGCCGCAGAGCGCGAGCTTTCAGTGGGTGGCGAGCAGCCCCGCGAGCGGCTCGGCGTCGAGCGGCTGCTGGCCTAGCGGTGGGTTAGGGTGATCCAGCATGCCCCGGCCGTTTGCGCGGTGCGGGGGCGCTTTGATCCTTGACCGGACGTTACACCCGGCCTCGCACGGAATAGTCGCGCTTTGGAGCAATAGTGCGACTCTATTCGCGGGGATCGCTGCATACGGCCGTCATCCATGACGTGAAATGTTCGGGCTCGCCCCAACGGACAGCACGTCCCGGAATTCGGGTTCTGGGATGTGCGCGTGCCCGGCGCGCTCAGCAGCGATCAGCGATCACGTTCGGGCCTGGGCGGATTCCCGGGACGTGCCGGCGGAGCGACGCGCGGTCGAGCCTCCATCAGCAGCCGCATTCGAGCGCGCAGGCGCCGTGCGCGACAACCTCCACGACAAGCACCCGACGGCCGCCATCGCAAGGGAATCTGCTCGATCTACGCCTTCCGCCGCCAGCCTCATCGGCCGATGTTCTTAGGCCCCCCGGATGGATCTGTCGCGGGGAATGGTCCATTTCCCGGCGATAGAAGAGGGCATTGCCCGCCGGCATCCTTCACGGTTCGGGGATCTACCGACTACGAGGACTCGCCGGCGGCGCCACTCGACGCTGTCGCTCCCTCTCGGCCCGCCCCACCGTCCGTGAAGCGGATTCCGCCGACGGCGGCTGAAACTGCGCTCTCCGGATGTTCTTCACGCGCCTGTCTCTCCACGAGAAGCGAGACGACGAGCATCACGCTCGTGAGGCTGTTCAGCTGCCGATACTGGTCCGCGCCCACACGGTGAGTCGACGCATGGCGGCTGAAGGCGGCGGGGACGGGCTGACCGGGATACCACTCGTCAAGGGTGCGGAAGACCGCCCTGAGCAGCGCCGAGTGGCGGATGTTGCGCGCGTCCGCTTCGCGCGGGTTCATGCGCCCGAAGTCGCCGCGAGCGAGTTTGAACCTCGGGTGTTCGTAAACCTCGTGGATTCATGGTGGTCAGTGTGGCTGTGGCCAGCGCCTGGGCCGACCAAAAGAACCCGCTGCGGTACACCTCAATCGCCTCAGCAACGGGCACACGAAACTCGCGAAGGTCCTGATGCTCAACACGTTCTAGGAGTGCTCCCAGGTCGTCCAGGATCAGCGCCTCCCACCGCAGCAAGATGGCCTCCTGGGCAGCTCGGTCCGACGTGGCGATGATCTCGGCGAGGATCTCCGCTGGTGGGGTCCAAAGCAAGCTCCATCCCGTCTCGCCCATCAGATCCATCACCTTGAACATTTCTGGGATCGTGAGGCGATGCCAGTTCGACGGGTACGTCTCGTTGAACTCCTCCAGCGTCTCCGTCGCGATACGCCCGAACTCCTTCAGCAACTTGGGCGCTATGTCCCGCTGAAACGCCTCTATCGCGCCGCTGAGCGCAAGAACGAGGAAGTCGCCGAAGCTAGACAGCCCCCCCACCGCTCGAGCATTCTTTTCGAGTTTCGACATCGACGTCACACGGTAGAGAAGTCACCGCCTGGACGCCCGTCGCGAGCGTTGTTCATCGCATCTGCCGCCCGCCGGTCGCCAAAGACCAGGATGAAGCGGCTGCAAGCTCGGAAGCGCTCGGCCGGGTGGCCCCGATCACCCTCCGGAAACCGGTTTCCCGAATCGTGTGGCTTCGCGTCGGTCGCAGCCGAGCGCGCCGCTAGCCTAGCCTCCCGTTGCAGCCCCGACTGGGATTGACCGAGGAGGAGCGTTGGCAGTTCGTCTTGAGTGGGAGGGCAAGCCCCAGCAGGTCGAGCGCCTCACCCTGCCGTTCCAGACCGTCGAGACGATCAATGAATCGCGGGCGACGCGCGAGCGGGATACTGGGTCGCTCTTTCCCACCGAGCCGAGTTCTCGCGCCGCCCGCAACCAGCTCATCTGGGGAAACAACAAGCTGGTCATGAGCAGTCTGCTCGCAGAGTTCGCAGGCCAGATCAACCTCGTCTATATCGATCCGCCGTTCGACACGGGAACTGACTTCTCGTACCGCGTAGCGGTTGGGGACGCCACAGTAGACAAGCTCGCATCAGTTCTCGAGGAGCATGCCTACAGAGATACCTGGGGCCGAGGCCGGGAGTCCTATCTCTCGATGATCTACGAAAGGCTCGTGACGATTCATGATCTCTTGGCCGCGGACGGTTCGCTGTACCTCCATTGCGCGCCAAACGTGAGCCACTACCTCAAGCTTGTCTGCGACGAGGTGTTTGGTTCGAGGAACTTCCGCAGCGAGATCATCTGGAAGCGGACGACGGCTCACAGCGATACCAAGCAAGGCCGTGCACTCCATGGCGGGATCCATGACGTGATCCTGTTCTACACGAAGGGCGATTCGTGGACCTGGAACTCGCTCTACGTCCCATACGATCAGGCCTACGTCGAACTGAAGTACCGCTTCATCGAACAAGAGACCGGTCGTAGGTATCGCCTAGACAACCTAACTGCGGCTAAGTCCGGTGGCGACACCAGCTTCGAGTGGCACGGCCGCAAGCCTTACAAGGGCCGCTACTGGGCCTACTCGCGGGAGAACATGGATCACATGCTCGCCGAGGGACGAATCCGATTTCCCGACAAGCCGGACGGCGTCCCGGAATTCAAGCGTTACCTCGACGAGATGCCTGGGGTGCCCCTTCAGGATGTCTGGACAGATCTGGACCCAATCAACGCGAGAGCGCTGGAGCGCATTGGCTATCCCACGCAAAAGCCGGAGACGCTCCTGGATCGGATCGTGAAGACATCGAGCAACGAGGGCGATCTGGTCGCTGACTTCTTCTGCGGCTCGGGAACAACGCTCGTCGTGGCCGAGAGGAGCGGCCGTCATTGGCTGGGTTGCGATCTCGGTCGCTTTGCCATCCATACCAGTCGCAAGCGGCTGCTGAATGTTCCGGACTGTCGACCCTTCGAGATCAGAAACCTGGGCGCCTACGAGCGTCAGCGCTGGCAGATCGCATCCGGCAACGGCGCGCTTCGCGCCTACCTCGACACGATCCTGGCGTTCTATCGCGCTGAGCCGGTGCAGGGTTTCCTCCATCTTCACGGCCGCAAGGCGAACCGGATGGTTCATGTGGGCGCCACCGATGCCCCGGTCACGATCGACGAGACCGAGGAGGTCATGGACGAGATGGCTGACAACGGCATCGAGGCGTGCGATCTGTTGGGGTGGGAGTGGGAGATGGGCCTGCACGACACGATCACCGAGCGTGCGCGCCGTCGCGGGCTCGACGTGCGCCCACGTCAGATCCCGCGCGAGGTGATGGAGCGTCAGGTGACCGAGGCTGACGCCGTCCGGTTCTTCGAGCTCGCCCACGTCGACCTCGACGTGCGTCGGCAAGGGCATGAGGCGTGCGTGGTCCTGAAGGACTTCGCGATCCCGAGCGAGGATCTGATCCCGCCGAAGGTGCGCGAGCGCGTGGAGTCGTGGTCGGACCTGATCGACTATTGGTCGGTCGACTTTGACTTCAGCGACGAGGTGTTCCACAACCAGTGGCAGGCGTACCGTACCCGCGAGGACCCGGTGCTCGCCACGCAGAGCGACTGGCACGAGTATCCGGAGCCGGGGCGTTACGCGATTGTGGTGAAGATCATCGACATCTTCGGCAACGATACGACCAAGCTCGCCGAGGTTCGCATCAAGTGAGCGCCGAGCAGACGGCGCAGCCGCCCGGGGACCCTTACGGCGTGCCGGAGCGTCGTAAGCCGAGCGAGGGCACCTACGCGGTCAACGGGGTGCGGGCGCGCGTGGATGCTTGGCGCGCGCAGGGCTATCCCGGGGCGTCGGCGAGTTCGCGGCGACTGCTGGGGTTCTGGTTTGGCGACGAGCATCGTTTCGCCGACGGCCGTCCGTTTCGCTTCTACTTCTGTCAGCGCGAGGCCGTCGAGACGTTCATCTATCTCACCGAGATCGAGCCCGTGCGTGGCTTGAAGGATCTGCTGGAGTTCGCCGAGCACGGGATGACGATCCAACCCGGCGAGCCCAGGCGCCAGCGCCTGGCGGTCAAGATGGCGACGGGGTCGGGCAAGACGATGGCGATGAGCCTGTGCGTCGTGTGGTCCTACTTCCACTCGCTGTACGAGGGCGACTCGCCGATGACGACGTCGTTTCTGGTGATCGCGCCGAACCTGATCGTGTTCGAGCGCCTCAAAGCTGACTTTGGCGACGCGGCGACGTTCCGCCGCGACCCGCTGGTCCCGCCGGAGTGGTCCCACGACTTTGACCTTGCGGTGCTGCTGCAGGACGACGCGGCTCCGGTGACGGGCCGGGGCGTGCTCTATCTCACGAACGTCCAGCGGCTCTACGAGCCATCCGCGACGCGCGGCAAGGGCAGGACTGGGCCAAATCCCGTCGAGGCGATGCTCGGGCCGCGGGTGAACCGCGATGTCGACGCGTCCTCGGCGCAGGAGCTGTTTGATCGGATTGCCGAGCGCCGGCGGGTGATGGTGCTCAACGACGAGGCCCACCACGTCCACGACGAGAAGCTCAAGTGGAACCAGACGATCGAGCGCCTTCACGACGAGCTGCGCCGCCGCACCCCGCAGGACGTCGGCGCCGGGGTCGTCTCCCAGCTGGACTACTCGGCGACGCCGAAGTACGAGAAGGGCGGGATCTTCCGTCACGTCGTCGTTGACTATCCGCTCGCGCAGGCGGTCGCGGACGGGATCGTCAAGACGCCGGTGATCGGCGAGGTGAGCGGAGCGGAGGTCGAGCTCGGAGAGACGTCGTTTCACCGCAACCGGCAATGGCTCGACGTCGCCGTGGGACGATGGCGCGCGTTCAACGACGCGCTGTCGCCTTCGGGTAAGCGTCCCGTGCTGTTCGTGATGTGCGAGAACACGCTCGCCGCCGACGAGGCCGGCGACTACCTGCAACGGCTCCCGGACTTCGCCGGCGAGAAGCTCCTCGTGATCCACACCAACCGCTCCGGGGAGATCACCAAGGACGACCTTGACCTCGCCCGCCGCGCCGCGCGAGAGGTCGACGAGCCCGACAGTCCGATCCGCGCGATCGTCAGCGTGCTGATGCTCCGCGAGGGGTGGGACGTGCGCAACGTCTGCGTGATCGTGACGCTGCGACCGCTGAGCGCGGCGAACCGGATCCTCCCCGAACAGGCTCTCGGTCGCGGCCTGCGCCGGATGACACCCCCGGGCTCGGGCTTTGACGAGCGCGTCGTCGTGATCGAGCACGAGGCGTTCCGCAACCTGTGGAGCGCCGAGCTCGACGGCGGTCTCGTCGTCGAGAAGGAGGACGCCGACAAGATCCAGGCGGGCGCGGTCACGATCTTCCCCGACGAGGCCAAGCATCGTTTCGAGATCGTGATCCCGCAGCTCACGCGGGCGCTCGCTCGCTCCGACAGCGCGCTCAGCCAGCTGCACCCCGGCGACGTGCAAGGTCCCAAGTCCCAGCTCGCCGTGCCCGACGTCCGGCCCGAGGAGTACGTGCAGTATCGCGGGGTGCACCTGATCGACAAGGGCGTGATCGAGGAGTACGAGTTCCACGTCCCCTACGCCGAGGACCCCTCCGGCGTGATCACCTACTACACGCGCAGCGTCGCCAAGGCCGCTGGAGTCGACCGGCTCTCCGGAGCGTTCGCGACGCTCGCGCCGATGGTCCGGGACTACCTCGAGCAGCGGGTGTTCGAGCGTCCCGTCGAGCTCGAGGATAAGGTGATCCTGCGCCGCCTCGCCGAGAACGACGCCCAGGCCCTCGTCGTCGTCGCGTTTCGCGACGCGATCCGGGCGCTCTCGATCACCGAGCGCGAGCCGACGATCGAGGAGAACGCGCTGCGGGTGTCGGATACGCCGCCGTTCCCGTGGTCGCGCGAAACGGTCCCCGGCGAACGCACGGTGTTCAACCTCACGCCAGTCGACAGCTCGCTCGAGGCGAGGTTCGCGCGGTTCCTCGACCTCGCCGGCGACGTCAGCGCGTGGGCGAAGCTCACGATGAACAGCCGCTTCGCGCTGGAGTACATCTCCAAGGCCGGCGCGCTTCGCTACTACTACCCCGACTTCGTCCTGCGGCTGAGCGACGACACGTGCCTGATCGCCGAGACCAAGGGCCAGGAAGACCTCGACGTCGCCCTCAAGGACCGCCGCGCCCGGCGCTGGTGCCAGGACGCGACGCGTCTCGCCGGGCGCCCATGGGCCTACGAGAAGGTCCCGCAGAAGCTCTTCGACACGTTCGACGGCAAGACCGTCGAGGGCCTACGACGGTTCCTGCACGCGAGCGGAACTGCAACAAAACAGTGAAAATCGGCACGCCCGTCGGTCGTCTGCCTCTACTGTCAGCATCAGCCTTCGATGCCACGCGCGATCACCTCAAACCAAGGCACGCAAATCGACCTCGGCGCCTGGGCGCGAGAGCTTGAGCAGGAGCGCGACCGTCTGGAGAAGGCCAATGAGCGCCGAGCCGCGCGCCGCGGCTACCTGGTGTTCGCCACCGACCCCGAGCGCGCCCCCGACGAGCCCGGCTACCGCGACGTCTTCGCTACCGAAGCCAAAACGCCCGGGGAGGCGAGCGCCAAGGTCCGCCCGCTCGCTCAGGGACGGCGGTTGCGCACATTCCTGGCGACAGGGACCTACAAGCACGAGCTGGCCGACGCCCGCTGGGTCGCGTAGCCCCGGCGCGTCAGGACTTAGCGCCCGCGTCTCGACTGGTCTTGGAAACGTGTCCGTGCTACTCCCTGCGATCTCGCTTTACGACCCAGCCGCCTCCGGCGAGGGCAGGAGCGACCCGCTCGGACTCGAGCCGATCGCCTCGCGCCTGGCCGATCTCTACCTGCCTGGCATCACCTCGCGCATGTGGCGGATCCGAGCATTGACGATCATGGCTGTCGGCGCCGAGGTCTGCGAGTCGATGGTCGATACGTACTCGGCCGACGGCTCCGCGCCGGCCTACCTCGCCTTCGAATGGATCTGGGCTGAGGCGATGACCTCGTCGGACGCCAGTTTCACCGGACTCCCGGGAATCGATACCGCACGGCGGCGAGCCAAGGCCGGAGAGCGGTTGAGTACCCGGAACTACCTGCGCAACGCTGCGTCGCTCGGGTTGCATGGCTTCTACCGGACCCTCGCACGCGACGCGCTCATCGTCGGAGCCGCCGGGGAGCTCGAGGAGCAGGGTGAGCGTCTGATCCGTGCGTGGGCCGACGATGAGGGCCTGCCTGGTTATCTGACGGGCAGCGGTGAGGGATCCGGGATGCGCTCGCGACTGCGCGACGCGGTACGGCGTTCGCTCGACGCCAGCTGCTGCGCGCAGCCAAAGCATGGACAGCTCGCCGCGTTCTTGCGATCGCATCTCTCGCCGCAGTTCGGCGATGACCGTCACAACGAGCGATCGGTGCTCAGGTTCGTTCTGGATGCGAAGGCGACACGCTCTGCCACCCTTTCCTATCTCAACGATCTTGCCGACGGCGACCGCACGCTGACCGGCGTCGCGAAGAAGGCGGCCGCGGACGACGCACCGGCAGCCGAGGACGTCGCCCAGGCCACACTTGCCATGGCGGCCTTCGAGCGACTTTCGGGAGCACTGAGCGAAGCCTTCGAGCTAGTCCTTCATCGATCGACCCTGCACGACAGGCGACCGCTCGACGAGCAGAGCCTCGCTTGTGGCCGACATGCGGAGATTGCGAGCGCGTTGCCGTCGCTCGTAGCCGACTCCCGATCGACCGGCGAGAACGTCCCGAGCGATACGCAGCGTGACAGTGTGCTCGCTGCGTTCGCCGGGATCTCTGACCCGGTCGACCTCGTCGAGGCGATCGTCCATCGGCACGAGTCCGTCCAGGCCGCCAAAGGCCGGGAGGGCAAGCACGCTTGGCTCGAACGCTCCGGAGGTGGACTTGTTGTGCGCGGTCCGTATGTCCGGACCCATGCGCCTGAACCCGCGACCGTGATGCACCCGACGCGACTCGATAACGCCGCATCGTTCCTGAGCGAGCTCGCGTGAGGACCTCCGAGCTGCGCATGCTGGACGCGTGGACGGCGCCGCCGGAAACCGGAGGTCCCGCCGGTTGCGTCGCCACCACCTTCACATTCGGCCCAAGCTTCTTTGAGGAGGAGTGCCTGGCTCGGTTCCTCGACCTGTCGACCGCGTTGCTCGAGGACGTGACGGCTGCGCAAGCGGCGTACTACGTCGCTGAGCGCGAAGAAGCCCTTGCCGATGTCCCCGTGACGGTCATCGTCGACCGCGCCCATGCCGCGCCTTCGACGAGCCACCGCTGGGATGTCGTGCCCGCTCTCGTGCCGCACGGCGGCGCGCAGCACGCGAAGGTCAGCGTCCTGCTCTGGGAACGCGCCGTCCGCGTGGTAGTGGCATCGGCGAACCTGACCCGCCGCGGATATCGATCCAACGTCGAAGCCGCGTGGGTCTTGGATTACCACGCGGGAGACGAACCATCGGTGCAGGCCGGCTTGATTCGCGATGCGATCTCATTTCTGCGGCGCGTGACCGCCGAGCGCACACGAGGCGAGATCGGGACTGAAAGCCCGCGCGGCCGAGCCCTTGCAACGCTTGCGAGCGCGCACGACTTCGTGCCGGAGGCGGCGGTCGCAGCACCGCGTCGCGGCGAGCCGCTCTACGCGTTCGTCGACACCCTCAAAGGTGAGGATCTGCTCGCCCAGGCCTTCGGCGCCTGCTGGAAGTACGGCCCGCCAAGCGAGCTCGACGTCGTCTCCCCCTATTTCACGAGCAACAACGAGGAGGCTCACCCCCACGGCCTGGACGCCGCGCGCGATCGACTCGCTCGCCGGGGCCCGCCCTCGACCATCGTCGCGGCGACCATTCTGGAGCTGAACGACCAACAAGCTCGCGTCGAACTTCCGGAGGTGGTGCGCAACTCCCGCGGCCGCGGGCCGCTGAAGTTTGCGCGCTGGCCCCGCGGCACGAAGGAGGAAACGCGGTTCCTGCACGCCAAGGCGCTGCTATTTCGCTCGCGCGACTGGAGGCTTGTGATCGCCGGCTCCGCCAACTGCACCGCCGCCGGGCTCGGCGTCCCGGGTCACGCACACAACGTGGAGGCGTGCATCGCTGTCGGGCATCGTCCGGGCTCCGGTCTGACGAGCTGGGTGCCACGGTTCGGACCCCTTCCGAACAAGCAGCTGACCTGGGAGGTTCCACTCGCAGAAGAAGCCGAGGACACCGACAGGCGAGCAACGCTTCCGGACAAGTTCGTTGAGGCCCTCTACGACCCGCGCACGACCGAGATCCACATCGAGGTGGATCCAGGCTCCGCGCCACACGACTGGACCATCTCCGATGGCGACGAGATCTGGTTCTCGAGCGACACCTCCGCGCGCGCAAGCTCGCTCGTGCGCGCCTTGGGCACGCAGCCGGCGCCATTCGTTCTGACCGTGGGATGGACGGCGAACGACGAGTGCTGGTCTGCCGACCTGGTCGTCAACGTCTCCGCTCGACACGCGCTCCTGCTCCCGCCTGACCTTGTCGACCTCACGCTCGACGAGCTGCTCGAGCTCCTCGCGGCAGGAAGTCGCTTCAGATGGGCACTCAACCGACTCATCGCGAGACGGTCGAGGCACACCCACAGCACAGTCGCGATCGAGCTCGACCCACATGCGAAGGTCGACACCAGCGGCTTCGTCCTCCAGCGGATGCGGCGTGCCGCGCGGGCGCTCGAAGGGCTCCGCGAACGCCTCGAGCGACCTGTGTCTCACGCCGACGTGTTGCGTCGGCGACTGTTCGGCTCTTTCGGACCTGTCGATCTCCGAACGAAGCTGGACGCCGCGCGTGACTCTGGCGATCTTGCGGCCGTCGAGCACGCGTTCCTCGTCGCCGAGGTGGCGCTCATGCTCCGGCGCGTGCGCTGGAACCCCAGCGGCCCGGACGTCCCCCCCGAGCTGTGTGCCGAACTCGCGAGCGAGGTCGTGGCCGACCTCGAGCCGACGGCGTGCGGAGACGCGAGCATCGATCGATACGTCAGGCGCGTCTTCGAGGAGGCCGCATGACCGTTTGGAAGATCTCGCCCGACGTGGATCTACGGCACGCGAAGGAGGCTCGAGTCAACGCTGACGAAGCGGACCGCCAAGAACGAACCGCCGCCGACCTGTTGCGGCGCTTCAACGACGCACCCGGCCAAGTTCTGGCCGACGAGGTCGGCCTCGGGAAGACCTACACGGCGCTTGCCGTGGCCGCGTCGGTCGTCCTCGAGAACCCCGGGTGCGAACCGGTGGTCGTGATGGTGCCGTCAGCGCTGCGCGAGAAGTGGCCGAAGGAGTGGGAGGTCTTCAAGGAGCTCTACCTGCGGGACGCCTCGATCCGCACCGGCGAGGCCTGGGACGGGGTCGACTTCTTCCGGATCCTGGACGACCCGCCGGACCGGCGGGCGCAGATCGTCTTCCTCTCCCACGGTGCGTTCCGCCGCCAGCTCCGGGACCCCTGGGTCAAGCTCGCGATTATCAAGCACGTCCTCAAGCGCCGTCGCAACCGCGAGCGGGAACGCCGAGCCGTGCAGAAGTGGGGCTTCGACGTCGTCGGCAACTGGCCCCTGCAGCAAAAGCACCCGCATCTCGCGGCAATCCTGCTTGACACCCCGGTGAAGCGCTGGCGCAAGGTCCTCATCGACCATGGCATCGATCCCGGCGACGATCCGGTGCCCGGGGCGATCGAGAAGGCGGCCGGGGTGATCGACGCGCAACCTCTTCTCGACGCGCTGAGCAACCTCCCGGCCAACCGGTCCAAGCACTCGTCAAGCAAGGTGAGCACGGTGAGTCGGGAGCTCAACAAGCTCATCGGCGCGCTCTGGGATGCCCTGCTCGGCGAGGCGACCTTCAGGGCGCCGTTGCTCATCCTCGACGAGGCGCACCATGCCAAGAATCGATACACGCAGCTCGCCTCACTCTTTGCCAATGAGGACGATGGACAAGAGCCTGGCGCGCTGCTCGCGCGCTTCGAGCGGATGCTGTTCCTCACGGCGACTCCGTTCCAGCTTGGTCACCATGAGCTGATCGAAGTGCTGCGTCGCTTCGGCGCGGTGGACTGGACGACGCTCAAGACATCGCACGAGTCGTTCGGACAGTCGCTTGACTCGCTCGAACAGCTGCTGACGTCTGCCCAGGCCGCCACAGCCCGACTGGACGAGCGCTGGGACCGCCTACAACCCGACGACGTGTCGGGCGGCGATTGGTGGTTGCCGAACGGCTCCTCGCCCAACCCGCGCGTGGCGCAGGTGCAGCGCTCGTTCGCCGACGCGAACGCGGCGATGCGCGCCGCCGAAAAGGAACTCCGCAAATGGGTCATCCGGCACCGCAAGCCGGACGAGTACGAGGATGGATCCGAGCGACGCGCCAGGCACTTGGGCGCGGCGATCGCGGACGGACCTCCGTCGCGCGGCCTGGATATCGCGCAAGGAAGCCTGCTCCCCTTCCTGCTCGCCGGCCGGGCTCAGGTTGCGTTCGCGCGTGCGCAACAGCGCGGCGACCTACCCGCCCGCGCCAGGTCCTTGTTCGCGGATGGGCTCGCCTCGTCGTATGAGGCGTTCCTCGACACGCGCGCCGGCCGAGCGCTCGACGAGGAGGCCGAAGCCGCAGAGGGCGCCCAGACCGAGGAGATCCGCTGGTATCTCGAAGCTATATCCGAGGCGTTGCCCAGGACGAGCGAGGGCACCGGCGCGCACGCCAAGGTCTCGGCGACCGTCAACCGGGTGGTCCACCTCTGGAGGCAGGGTGAGAAGGTCGTCGTGTTCTGCCACTTCAGGAAGACCGGCACGGCGTTGCGGCGGCACATCTCGAACGCGATCGACGCCGAGCTCAGAGCAGCGGTCTCTCAGCACGCCGGCGTCCCATCCGCCGACGTCCACAGCTATCTCGAGAACCTAGGGGAACGGATCGCCAGAAAGACGGACCCGGGTCCGCTTGCACGAGCGGCCCAGAAGGAGATCCGCGAGATCGTCAGCCAGGCAAGAGCGATCGACGACGATGAGCGCAGCGCACTCGAGGACATACTGCTGCGCTTCCTCCGGGCCCCCGTGACGCTCGCACGCTACGGCGCGCGGCTCGCGTCAGAGGGTGAGAAGGACATCGGCGCGATGCTCGACGTCGATCGTCTCGGCGGCAGCTCGCTGCGCGAGCGCTTCGAGCGGCTGATCGAGTTCTTCGACACCCGCGTGAAGCGCGAGCGGGCGATGCTCATCGACGCCCTCCAGCGGTTGCAGACCGGCGGCTATCACGCGGACGCCGACGACCTCGCCGAAGAGGATCCCGACGAGACCGCTGACTCACTCCTGCTCCCGAACGTCCGCCTCGCGAACGGAGGCGTGAAGTCCGAGACCCGTCGCCGACTGATGCACGCGTTCAACTCGCCATTGCTTCCCGACGTCCTCATCGCGTCGAGCGTGCTCGCCGAGGGCGTCGACCTGCACCTCGACTGCCGCTTCCTGATCCACCACGACCTCGACTGGAACCCGAGCACGCTAGAGCAGCGCTCCGGGCGTGTCGACCGGCTCGGCTCCAAGGCCGAGCGCGGCAGCCACCCGGTCGAGATCTACTTGCCGTACCTGGCGGCTACCCAGGACGAGAAGATGTATCGCGTCGTTCGTGACCGCGAACGATGGTTCCAGGTGGTGATGGGCGCTCGGCACGAGCTCGACGAAGTGCAACTGGAGCGGCTGTCGGCGCGCGTGGAGTTGCCTGAGGCTGCCGCCAGGGCGTTGGCGTTCAATCTGACGGTGTGGCGTGCATCTGGAAAGGCGAACCCCCGATGACGAGCGAGGAGCGCGGCCGCGCGCGGCCAGTCAACCGACTCCATTGCGTTGACTGTCGCGAATCGCCTCCTGCACCTGACACATCCGTGCCAGCCTGCTTCGAGCAGGAAGCGTATGGCGGCTCGGTCAGTCATCGGCGCGGCGGTCGACCTCCTCACCCTCCGGGTAGAGGCCGCCCCTTCCGGGGTACGGGGGGTCGGCGTAAGCGTCGCTGAGTTCCCGGATGGGTGGGTGCTGTCGACCTCAGCGAGCGCCCTACACGCCGTACTGGCCCTGTGCCCGGCCGACGTGCACGTCTGCTCCTGGCACCGCCAGATCCGCCGGACCCGCTCCCGCCGGCCGCTGTCGGCGTGGGAGCCGCTGATCGTCCACGGCGGCCGCGAGCTGGCGACCAACGTCATGCAGACCGCAACCGACGCGCTCGCCTACGTCGGGCGCTACCACAGCTTCCCCGGCGCGATCACCGGGATGAAACCGCCACAGTTCTCCGCATGGATGTTCGCCCAGCTCGGCGCGCTGCCGGCGACGAGCTCCACGATCTCTTTCCCGGCTCCGGGGCCGTCGGCGAAGCATGGCGACGCTACTCGCGCTTGAGCCGCGACATGTCGTCGCCGGGATCCGCGCGACACGTCGCGCAGGACCTGGAGCGCGTCGAGCAAACGCAGACGTGAGCGCCGTCCGCGCGCCGTTGGTTGTGCAATCCGCGTTTTCCACAACCATCGCCGAGCCTTCGGGCCAGGCGGCGCTTGACCGGAGGCCGTCCGGTCCGCCTGGATTTCTACAACCGAGATGACCGGTTTCGCGGATGGGGAAGCCGCTCGAGGCGACCACGGACGGCCTCGCAGCGCTCGCGCCGGCGCCGAGCGCCAGGACGCGCCCGCGCTGCCGGCAGGCGCTGGAGAGCGCGAACCTCTACGCGGTGCTGGAGCTGCTCGCGGGCCGAGCCGCAACGCCAACGCCACGACCGCAGCTGGTAGCCCGCAGCTCTGACACGGCCAAAGTTCCGCGCGTCCCGGCCTCGCGCTCGCGTCCACGAGAGCTTCGCCCGGCGACGACCCGGCTTACCGTACCTTCCTGCTCCATTACTACCGGAGGCCTGCTCGAAGGGGGCTCAGGCGGAGCCTGGGCATCCAACGACACGAGGGGTGTCACGACCGCATCGAGCGGAAGTTCAACGCGGCCGCACGCGAGCGGGCGCGCCGGTCTCCGCTAATTCACCTCCAGGACGTCCCCGCTGCCGCTTTTCCATTCTGGCCGGATCCGCCTCTCTGACCGCCGGCGCTGCCGCTGGCCGACCTGATCCCCGGCCAGCCACCTCTTCAGGGACTTCATTCGCACCGTGGCGCGCCCACTTAGTCGATACCTGCCGTCTCGCAACTCTCGCGGCTGCGCGGGTTCTACTGACCTTGCTCCTGACGGCTCAATGCCATCCGGACCTCGTCCGCGGGCCAACTTTCGCGCGAGCCAGTCGCGGAAGTCGATCCACCAGATCGAGCGTAGATGGTCGCTCTTCTGCGGCCTCCAGACGTCGACCTTCCACCTCCTAACCCGCCTCGGCGCTGTCCCCGACCCAAACGCCTTGTTCGTACGCACGGTGTATCGGACCCCCCGGATATCAGAGAACTCGGTTTCGACATACCACAGGACGTAGTTGGGCTCAGACGAGCCGGGTGGAGACTCGGCCTTGCCCAGTTCGATGTCCGTCACGCTAGGAGGGGCCGTGAACGGTATGGAGCTCTTCCGCTCGGCTCCGGGCGCAAGCGATCCGATTTGGGGGGTCCAGTAGGTGTCGATGCCTGGCTGGGTCCAGCTACGAAGCCGACAGCTGACTTCCAGAGCGACGCCCGGGCCCTCATTCCGCAGCAGAAACCCAACGACCCCAAGGCTCGGAACCTCGGGCTCTATTCCGAGTTCCGTCCAGTCGCGGTACTCCTCGCCGATAACAAAGGGACGGTGGCCGAGGGCGGCACCCGCGTACGTCCAGAGCGCAGTCAGCGCGGCCGCGATCGCGCTCACTGCGGCGATGATGATGCTGATCTGCTCCAGGCCGAACTGGGTCGTCGTGCTTGTGGCAGCTTGTGCTGCGTGAAGCGCCGGCGCATGCGAATGCGCCAAAGTCGGAAACGCGCTTACGAGCTGCGACATGGTGTGGGCAGTCTGAGACGACAGCCGGACGGCGGGCGCTGGCAGTCGGCGGAGCAACAAGACGCCGGCTCTCGAGTCGATGCGGAGCGCGTTTGTCGGCCGTCACTAAGGCCGCGCGCGCGTTGGTCTGCTGTAGTCGGCAGCCTTCTCAAACCTGCCGGCGCGATTGCTAGACACGGCGCGGGGCGCAGCTACCGGGATGAGCTACGCACGATGGCTTTCGTGGGCCGACCGACGTCCACCGGACGACCGGTTTGGCGACGACGTAGCGGCGCAGCACGCGGCCTCACGAGCGGCTCTGTCTTCCGAAGGAGCGCTACCGATTGGTCAAGCAAGATGGCACTTCTTTGCCTTTCGGCCACTGCCGCAGACACATGGGCCATTACGCTCCAACCCAACCAGGAACGGCTCTGGTACAGAGATCATGCTCGGATCGACATCCGGCTCCAAGAGCGGCCGGAGCCTGTCAAGCCCGGTGAGACGCCTCGTGTTCAGAAATTAGTGAGCGGCGGTGACCTCCTTCGGCTTGTTGATCCACGCGGCCGTTGGTAGCTCGGGCGGCGCGGGCGGCTTGAGGACGAA
>JAABUZ0100005897.1_pt1 | contig 15680 bp, 16 predicted proteins | sample 5562091 | NCBI WGS metagenome assembly JAABUZ01 (sample SAMN12813069, study PRJNA571459) | rock metagenome | isolation source: Antarctica rocks | place: Antarctica: Victoria Land, Linnaeus Terrace sud | collected 2015-12-21 | reverse complement strand
GCGGTGAATCTGTTGAAAAAGGAGCAGACGGCGAAGGTGGGGATCAAGAACAAGCGACTGAAGGCGGGCTGGGACGAGCGCTACCTGCTCAAAGTCCTCGCCGCATAGTCATGCGATTGCCCTGCCGGTTGCGGCAGCCGCACAGCAGCGATTGGCAACCCACCGGCGGCGTAGATGATCCGCAAGAATAACCACGCGGGCAGCGCGGTGCATAGCCCGGCAATGTCCGCGAAGAGCGCAATCGGCACGAAACTGAGCACTGCTGTGATGAAGCCGAATGCCATAATGACCGGCACCAGTGGCTCGACGATGATGTTCACAATGGGGCTGATCAGCGAGGCGCGCCCGAATGTATGCAGAATAATTGGCTCTGTCATCAGATACGCGGCGATCGCGACCGCGCCAAGTTCCGTTATGCGTGGGAAGGCGCGGCCCGCCGGGAGACGCTGCGCGATCATCGCCAGCCATGGGGCGACAACGAGGACGCCGAAGGTCGCCGTGGCGGAGAGCAGGAACGAGAGATTGTGCGTGACGGTTGGGTCAATGAGGGTCATTGCCGCGCAGGCGATGGCGAGCCAGACGAGTGGGTCCGGACGCCGACCGACGAGGGGAGCGATCAGCGCCGCACCGCCCATCACGGCGGCCCGGACGACGGACAAATCCGCGCCGACGGCAAATGTATAGACGACGACCGCAGCGAGCGCGGCTAGCGCCCACACCCGGCGTCGGCGGAACGAGAGGTTCCTGCCAAGCGCGGCAAACAGGCCGATGACGATGGAGATGTTCCAACCCGAGATGACAACATGCTGCGTTGTCCCCGTCGCGTTCAGGGCATCGCGCGTCGGCGCGTCGAGGACGGTCTTTTCGCCCAGCAGCATCCCAGCAGTCAGACCGGCTTCCGGCGACCGGATGTGTCGCTCGATCCCCGCGATAAAGCGCGTGACCGCCCAATAGCGGATGTCGGTCAGTGATGACGGGTCGTCGCGCCGCTCGATGCGCATCCATTGGCCGTAGAGGGCGCCGTCCGCGTCCGGCCACGCGTTTCGGTGGAGCGTCGCGATACCGCCGATGACGACGACATCGCCGCGATTGAGTGGCGGATAGGCGGGCAGCGTCGCACGCAATGTCGCCGTCGCGAATTGCCAGCCGCGCTTTGTCCGAACCGCGACAACTGTGACCGGCGTCCGCACGGTTTCACCATGTGGGCTTGGCCATGTTTCCACTGTACCCCGAACAGCGTTCGTGTTTTCTGTCGGCCAGATCACGGTTCGCTCGGCGATCGGCTGGGCGCGAAAAAGGGCCGCCGCGAGGGCGAGCAGGGTGATTGCGACACGTCCTATACCGGCACACCGGGCAACGACCGCGAGCAGACCAATCGCTGTCGCAAACACCGTGACGGCTACCCAGGCTCTGTGGTGACTCGACCCAATAGCACCGGCGAGGAGGATGCCGCAGCACGGCAGGAGGATCGGCGGGAATACGCCCGCGACTGCTACCGCACGGGGAACCGCGCTCGTGAGGGGCAGGGGCGGATTATGGAGTGACGGTAATGCGTTCACGGAGTTGATCCACGGTATGGGCGGAGATGCCACGGACGCGGGCGAGATCTTCGATCTGCGTATAGGGACCGTTTGCTGTCCGGTCGTCAATGATCCGTTGGGCAATCGCCGAGCCGATCGCGGGAAGCAGCGCTAATTCCTCCCTGGTCGCGGTATTGATATTGATGCGCCCTGATGCGGGCGTGGCGCCACGCTTTGATGCCTGGCGAGGTATGTCAGCGGGAGCCGACGCGATGCTGACGGAGGTCGAGAACGCGCTCGCAGGCGCGACGATGACCGCAGACGTGGGCGCGCGCGTGGTGCGTGCTGTCTGGATGGGGATAACGTATTCCATACCGTCGCTCACGCGCGCGGCGGGGTTGAGGGCCGTCCGCTCTGCCTGCTCTGTATATCCTCCGGCCGCCGTGACAAGATCGCTAAGGCGGGCGTCGCCGCGTAGAACGTAGGCACCGGGACTGAGCACTTCGCCGCCGATAGCGGCCTGGACCTCGGGCTGCCATCCCTCGTCGCTCTGGACCAGCAGATCGGGCACACTGCGCTGCCGAAGCAGCACGTAGATCGCTGCGACGACCAGCGCCGCAGCCGCGCTGATGACCAGTCCTCGCCGCCTGCTACCCGCGTCTGCCATTAGCGCCACCTCGTAGAGATTGTATATATCGGTACGTCGCTTGCGAGAGTGTAGAAAGCGGTGCATGATCTGTCAAACCGGGTGCAAAGGAAGGGATAGGATGAATCACCACGACCACGTCGCATTGTTGCGCGGCGGTCTCCTCGATAATCGCAGCGCGGCGGATGCGGCGCTGGCTGAGCAACCCGTGTGGGCGGACCTCGGGTCAGGCAGCGGCGCGTTCACACTCGCGCTCGCTGAACTTCTCGGCGATGCGGCGGTGATTCATTCCGTGGATCGCGACCGCGCCGCACTCATCGCGCAGGAGCGTGCATTCCGCGCTCGCTTCCCAGCCACGCTCCTGCGCGTCCATCATGCCGATTTCACGCAGGCGCTCGACCTGCCCGCCCTCGATGGGATTGTCATGGCGAACGCGCTGCATTTCGTCGCGGATAAGCTGCCCGTCGTGCAACGGCTTCGGTCGCTCCTCCGGCCCGGAGGGCGCATTATCCTCGTTGAGTACAACGCTGACCGGGGGAATCGCTGGGTGCCGTATCCGCTCTCGTATCCCACATGGGCAACGCTCGCTCGCTTGGCTGGTTTCGACCGCACGCGGTTCCTCACCGCAGTCCCGAGTCGATTTCTCAGCGCGATCTACGCGGCGGTGAGCAGTATCGCGTGACGATCATGCATCGCCGTCGTCCGGCACGCATTGCTCGTCCGATCCAAGCGTTGACTCAGGAACACCGCCATCTGGCATCACGCCGAAGCGTGTGGCAACATCCGGCGCGTATCGTGCGAGGTCGCGTCGCAGGCGGATCAGCGCGCGGTCCTTCGCCTTCGCTTCGAGCATCACATCGCAGGGTAGATGCGATGCCGCCCGCAGGAAGGTGATGAATTCAAACGGATTGAGGAAATCCGCATGCCCGGTCCAGATCGGCGGCTGTAGCACGGTGTCGGATTTCCCGGTTGTGCGGTTTTTCCGCGCTACCGACCGGAACTCCGTCCGAGGCGACGAAAAGTGCATTTTCGGGCGGACTTTACCCCGCCATGTACGGACGAACCGCTCGAAGGTTGGCATGATGGACAACTCTTCCGGGTTGTTGCACCAGAAATGCAGATTATCGAAGACCAGCGGCACGCCTGTCGCGTCGTGAATGGTGAGCACATCGGCGGCGCTGAAGCGGATATCATCATTTTCGAGGACGAGCCGCCGCCGGACGGGTTCCGGCAGCTGATAATACGTGTCAATCCACCGCGCTCGGCCGCTCACCTTGTCCCCGTACACGCCGCCGACATGGACGACGAGAACCGCCTCCGGCCCAAGCTCCATATAATCGAGGATCTCCGCCTGGCTCGTCAGGTCCCAGATGCTCTTCTCCACGACCGCGCGATCCGGGCTGTTCAGGACGATGAACTGCGACGGGTGGAACGAGAGCCGTAATCCCGTCGCGCGCGCGTGCCGCCCGAGATCGCCTAGTTCGGCGGCACACTCGCGAATCTGGTGATGGAATTGCGGCAGGTCAGGATGGGTCGCATATGGCGCGAGGTCGGAGGACATCCGGTACATCGCGATGCCGCTACGCGTGAGGTAATCAAAGATCGCGCGGAGGTACACGAGCGATTGTCTCAAGTGCGGGCCGCTCTGCCAGCGGCGCGCGTCGTTGCTTTTGAGACCGGGTTCGCCGAGTACTTTGGCGGCGAAGCCGAGCCGCAGGAATTGATCGGGCACAATTACCTCATACATGGACTGACAAGTCTGCAAGAAAGATGCCCTCGTGCGCGCGATCCCCTGTCACATCCATCAACGAAGATAGACGGCAAGAGAAGGAAACGGTTTCGATGCACGAATTGCTCCTGATGATTTTTGACTGGAGGAAGCCCGATGGAAATGCTTCAAGCAACGAGTATGCTTCTTTTTGTCGTCGTCGCGCTTCTCGCAATGCTCTTTGTCGCGCTGGTCGCGGCTGCCGCTGCTGTTGACCGCGCGCGTGTTCCCGCCGCCGCGCGCTGTGTCGACAGATATTCCAAGCGGTAGCCGCTCCGTACCGAGCAATGAACGGGGAGCCGCATGGCTCCCTTTGGTCATTCAGCGCTAACGGCGGTTCTGGTTATCCATGGCCTTGATGAGTTGCTTGTTCCGCTTATCGGCATGCGCATTGTTCACGACAAGAATCGTGTGGATCATGCCGGGAACCCAGAAGCAGAGTGTCAAAAGAAGGTTCAGTGCGGCCTGCCCCGGCTTCCCCTTCAGCAGAACTGCAACGGGAGGAAGAAGGATCGCGAGTAAGTAATCCATGCCGGTCCCTCGCTTTACGCTACCTAAGACGTGATGCGCCATCGCCTCTACTTTATCCGATCCGCCGCACAGCCACCAGTTAGACGAAAGGTGAGATGCATGCGAGATGACAGGTCTGGACAGTCATGGTACTATCAAGCCTTGTTCCCTGTCTGAACAGGGCAAATCATAGCGCGATGGCGGCGTAGCCAAGCGGCAAGGCATGGGTCTGCAAAACCCTGATCACCGGTTCGAATCCGGTCGCCGCCTCCATCCATCTATCCGACACGAAAGGATATGCTGATGACCGACGCGGATGCCTCCTCGCCGGATACCGTCGTGCGCAGCGAAACCGTGCATCAGGGAAAGCTCCTGACGGTCCGCGTTGATACCGTTCGTCTCGCCTCGGGCCGCGAGACCGGGCGCGAGGTCGTCGTCCATCCTGGCGCGATCGCGCTCGTACCGCTCCTCGACGATGGGCGAGTCGTATTGGTGCGGCAATGGCGGCACGCGGTCGGGCAAATGCTCCTCGAAGTGCCGGCAGGCACGCGCGAGTCGAACGAGGCTCCCGAACGGACGGCGGCGCGCGAGCTAACCGAGGAGACTGGCTATACCGCCGACCGGATCATTCCATTGGGCGTCTTCTTCACCGCGCCCGGTTTCTGCACCGAGGAGATTCATGCCTATCTCGCGGTCGGCCTTCATGTGGGCGACGCGGCGCCCGAAGACGATGAGGGCATCACGCTCGAACATCTCGCACTCGCCGATGCCCCCGCCGCCATCGCGCGCGGCGACTTGCACGACGCCAAAAGCATCGCCACCCTCTTCATGGCGCAACACTACCTCGATACGCACCCCGGAACGGTTTGAACCACGAAGACACGAAGGACACGAAGAGGACACAAAGAAAGAAGCTTGACGGAAACCAAGTGAATGTGGCGCTATGCGACACGCCTTCATATCCTCCTTTTCCTTCTTCTCTTCTTCGCGTCCTTCGCGTCCTTCGCGTCCTTCGCGCCTTCGTGGTTCAAACCATCTAAGTGCGGCCTGGGTTGTCGTGGAGGAGGCGCTGGATGTCGGATGCAAACAGCACTTCGCTGTCGTCCTCCGGTGCGTAGCCGATCACCTGGCGCGCGTTGACGAGGCTCCAGAAGGCGCGCGTGTTACCGGAGATGCCGTAAAAAACCTGCCACGGGATGCCGTGCGCGTCTTCGATAGTTTCTGTCTCAATGGATTTGATTGTTAGTTGCTGGAGATCGCGGGCGCTCAGGTACGCGCCGAGGTCTCGCTTATACCCCTTCGGGTCATCCGCGAACTGGTCGGCGTTGATCTCGCGCGGCGCGCCGATCCGCAGATGGACATTCTCGACTTTCCGGCCGAGCGTGCCCGTCGCGAAGACGAAGCCGAGATGTTCATAACTTGCCTTCGCCCAACCATACCAGTTGTCGCTCTTTGGGTAGGTGTCGGGCGTAACCACATCCATTTTTCCGGCGTGGATCAGGGGTTCGTACCAGTCCGCCGCATGGTTCGATGACGCAACGACGACCCGCCGGACATTTTCCTCCAGCGCGAGTTGGAAGACGCGGTACGCCATATCAACGTTCGCCCGTTCCGCTTCGTACGCGGAGCCGGGCGTCAGCCGCGTGGCGCGATCCACCCCCGACATCGCCGCGTCCGGTGACCGATTGAAGGCGAGATGAACGACAGCATCCTGACCGCGAAAGAACGGGCGGAGCGTTTCGGGATCGTCCTGGAGGAGGTTCGCGGCCTGCGCTCCCTCGACCGGCGTGCCGTCGCCGCGTGTCGTACGCACATCAAGCAACGTGAGATCGTACTGTCCCCGCAAACCCGGGAGCAGTCGGCTCGCAATATACCCCGTTGCGCCGGTAACGAGCACCTTTCGATTCGCCATCTGATGGGATTCCTTTCACGCGATACACGATATGGTCTTCGGTTTGCCAGCAGCCTTCTCAGGGCACCGTAGCCGGTTGAGGATATCATGCACCAAAAAAGCGAGGTGGTAGCAGGCGGGAGAGCCTGCTACCACCGAATACACTGGCACTATGAAGGTCCGTCAGGCAGTATGCATTACTTCGCGGAAAGGACGACTGTACGGCGATTGCCGAGCACTGCCAACGTGTCCGCCTTGCCAACGATAACGCGAAAGGCGGGCACGATACGGAACCGATCACCAATTGGCACTGGGAAATCCGCGAGGTATGTCCGCATCGCGTGGCTGTCCGGTAGCGCCCGCTTCGCGCCGAGGATAATCCCCTGCGCGACGCGCTCACTGCCGTGCGTGCCAAGAATGATGATCTCGGCGGGCGCACCCTCACGGTCATCGAGGGCCAGTATGTCGTCCAGATGGTAAACCCCCTTCGGCTCTGGCATCTCTACCCCCGCAACGCCGAGGCGATCTAGTGACCAGACCGTTTCCGCGAAGAGCGCTGCGTGGTTGATGATTGGCGACGCGGTGCGTATGACCGGAGTCGTCACGCGCGTGCGTGGCGATTCAAGCGGTGTAGCGGGTAATTGCGTACGTGTCCGATGGTGGCGAGGGCGCAATGACACCGGCTGGGTCGCCACAAACTCGGCAGTATACTCCGGGTCGAGGAGCGCACGCGTCGTCTTTGCCGCTGTACCGATCGTCGTCGCGACGCCGCGTACGACGTGAAATCCGTTGCGTAGGACGAGTCGTTCACTCGCGCCATCGCCGAGCAGGGCATCCACGAGATTTGTCAGCGGCTGAAAGGGTTCGAGGAGTTGGGCGAGGGTCTGGGTGAGCACCTGCGTCTTGGTCGAACGTGCGGAGAGTTTCGCATCCACCGCAATCGCGGCGGTGGCGTCGTTATCCGGCCCACCGACAAGGATGCCGAGCAGGACCATATCGGGATTCGTGATACCGCGCCAGTTATACCAACCGGCGAACGTCTCATCCTCCGCGAGATTCAGCACATGGGTAACCGTCAAACGCTCCGCGTCGAGCGGGATCGTCTGACCGATGAATGCCTGGAGGCCGTGCGCGACTTCATGCTCCCATGCGGAGGACGCCCGGGCAATCTCCGCGTGTTCAGCGCGGGTGCGCGTCGGAATGTGGCTTCGCGACGATGCGGGAAGGGAACGAGACGCAGTGCGCCGAGGGCTTGCGGAACGTGTGGCTGAACTATGATGAACGTACGAGCGCATACAACCTGTCTGTCTATCTGCACGCGGCACACCAAAATCGCGCTCACGCACTACGGAAGAAAAGAAACCGACGCGGGTGGCGAACCACTCGTATCATTGGCAGTATTACATAGTTTTGTGGCTGACACAAGGGTTTCTGTCGGTGTGTTCCGTTCCCCTTTCATTCCCCGCATGGTTCAATCACGATGGAGGAGACGCAATGCATTGCCACTGCGCACAGCATCGCGTTCCGCTACCGTCAGCCCGGCGCCATCGAGGGCGCGATTGACTTCCGCATCGGTTGGGATCGGCATGATCGGCCAGTCGCTCCCAACAAGCACATGACCGACGCCAAGCGTCGTGGCGACGAAGCGGATCGTGTCGGCATCGAAACCCATCGTGTCCACGTATAGTCGCTTGATCGCTGCACTCGGCAGCGGTTGCGGTGATCCATCACGCACGCTCTCGCGGTCGAGCATCCCGGCAAAGAGGAGGATGGAGGCCGACATCATCGGAATGACAACAGTCAATGTGGGGAGAGCATCAAACGTGCCGTTGCGAATGAGTGACAGCACGCTTGCGGCTGCCTCCGTCCCGCGCGCCATCAGGATACCACCGTGTCCGTGCTGCGCGAGGTGCGCCGTGTACCCCGCCGGGCTGACTGGATGGACGAAGACGGGCACGCCGAGGGACGCGGCGGCTTCCAGCACGGGACGGCACTCCGGCGCATCGAGAAATCGCTCTCCGCGCGCGCAATCGAGGCAGATACCGCCAAGTCCAAGCGTGATAATCGCTCGCTCCACTTCACGGGCAGCAGTGTCGCCGCCGAACGGATCAATCGCTGCCAGCGCGAGGAGGCGCGTCGGGTGTTCCGCGACCAGTGCCGCGAAGCGGTCGTTGATCCGCTCGCTCAAGGCGACGGGCGGCTCCTCGCCCGGCCCGACGAGCGTGCTGAGGGGCGCGCTGAGCACTTTCATATCCATGCCCGCCGCGTCCATCGCCGCCAGTTGCGCGTCAATGTTCGTTAGCAGCGCTATCGCCTGCGCGAACGCGACGCTGAAGCCACTCGGCGGCTGCGCTGGCATCCATGCCGGATCGTAATAGTGGCTGTGAAAGTCAACGAGCATAGACATTCGCGTTTCCTCCGTTCACCAGCCCCCCGATAACCAATACGGGACGTAGCAGCCATGGCCGGACGACACGAACAGCATGGAGGGATAACGGCCATCCGAAGCCGCGCGCCATATCGGATGCGCGGCACCAAAGAGGGTCGAAATGGCACCCACTTGCGCCAGCGGCCAATGATTCTGCGCCATCATCTCATCCTGTGACAGGCACTTCAATTCGCCGGAACACCACCGCGCTTCCGCACATGTTGACTGATTGAGCCATGTGCGACCCTCGGCATGAAGGCGGAATGGTAGCCCATGTGTCGTGGGGAGCGCGAAATTATCATGGTTTGCAAGCCACGGCAGATTCCAGACAACGAATCCCAAGCACAAGAAAACGATGATCGCTGACGAGACGGCACGGCGCGCTATACGTGAACGACGTGGCACGATCTTTTCCGGTGGAGAATGCTGCGTTCGTGTCACATCGGCGGTTGCCACGGATCATCCTCCGCCGCAAAAATAGATGCGCAATGCTATCCGGCGTTCTCGTTCAGATAGCGCAGGGCCGCGCCGACCATCACTTCAACGCCGATGGAGAGGGCGCGCTCGTCGAAGTCGAACTTCGGGTGGTGATGGCCCCAGATTTTGCCTGCCTCGGGGTTATTCGTACCGACGAAGTAGTAGCAGGATGGTACCCGCGCCGTGAATTCCGAGTAATCCTCGCTCGGCATGAGCGGCGGCCCCGGCTTGACATGCTCCCCGCCGACCACTTCCGCCGCTGCCGCGCGGACGAGATCGGCCATGTGTGGATCGTTCATGACGGGTTGTCCATACCGCCGGTAGTCAACCTCTGCGGTGGCCCGGAACGATTCCGCGATGCCGTGCACGATTTGCGGAAACCGTTCCGCGACATAATCGCCGACGGCCTGATCGAAGAAGCGTACCGTGCCGCTGAATGTCGCGGTATCCGCGATGATGTTGGCGGCGGTGCCGCCCGCGTGAAATGTCCCGGCGGTCACGACGACCGATTTCAACGGCTCAACCTCACGGCTGTTCAGCACTTGCAAATTCGTGATAATCGTCGCGCCAATGAGTAGCGCGTCAACCGTCGTGTGCGGCTCGGCCCCATGACCGCCCTTTCCCTGCACCGTGACATGAAACCCGTTCACACCGGACATCGCGGCACCGGTGACGACGACGACCTCATTGAGCGGGAAGCCTTGCCAGAGGTGAAGACCGATGGTGGCGTCCACCGTTGGGTTTTCCATGATGCCGTCCGCCATCATCGCCTTTGCGCCGCCGCCGCCCTCCTCGGCTGGCTGGAAGCAGAAGACAATCGTGCCGGACAGTTCCTCCCGGCGGCGGGCGAGGATGCGGGCGGTGGTGAGCAGGATTGATGTATGCCCGTCGTGGCCGCATGCGTGCATCTTGCCCGTATTCTGGGAGCGGAAGTCCAGACCGGTCTCTTCATCGATCGGCAGCGCGTCCATGTCCGCGCGGATAAGGAGGGTCTTGCCGGGCTTGCCGCCCTTCAGAACGCCTTTGACACCTATCTGCCCGATGCCCGTCACAACCGCATCGAGATGCAACGCGCGGAGGCGTTCCGCGACAATCCCGGCCGTGCGCTCGACATCGAAACCCGTCTCCGGATGCATATGAAGATCACGCCGCGTCGCAACCAATTCCGGTTCCCATTCCGCGACCTCGTCATGCACAGTCAGTGTCGTCGCCATTGATTCCTCCGACGTAATGCAGGGCTTATTCTTCCGCTGTCCCGTGTATGCGGCGTTCCCGCTGATTCATCACTTCTTCGTCGAGCGCCCGTTGCACGCCGTCCGGATCGTCGCGGTAGCAGGCAAGGTGGAACGAGGTCGCGACGAGCGGCCCGTCAACAATGCCTGGCAGCATCGGTTCGATCAGGTTGAGATAGTCGGTTTCCGCGATCGGTTCGCCGCAGAGGCAGCATCGTTCGAGGGGTAGCAGCGCGTCGAGATCATCTTCGTCGTTGCCGATCGCCGCGCCGAGCAAGGCCACGACATCCGCTGGATTAAGATGCTCCGCGCAGTGCGGATGGGCGATAAGGGTGCCGATAATCGCGCCGCTCTCGTCTTCGGCCGCAATGTTGACGTATTCAGTGCCTTGGGCAATTGCCGCGCCGCAAATGTCGCAGGTGACGGCGTATCTGGGCCTGTAGTCGAACGGATTCGTCCGGTGTTCCATGCCATGTAGTGTATCACAGCCCATAGTGCGTATGCGTTCCCGGTCAACCTCACCCCTGCCCCTCTCGTACGGAGCCGTCAAGCGGAGAGGGGTGGCTCACCCGAAATACCGTGGTATTCACCGAATACCGCGACTTTCAGGAGGTCGCTCCCCTCTCCATCGCAATGGAGAGGGGCCGGGGGTGAGGTTCTTTGCCCGCGCGTGGCGTTGACACTGCGGGGCGGCGCGCGTACGCTCATCGTGGGCGCACACGGAGGACGATGGATGACGAATGACATTGGCATCGCGGTGATTGGTGGCAGCGGTCTGTATCGCATGCCCGATCTCACCGATACCGAAAGTCGGGTGGTTGAGACGCCCTTCGGCGCGCCGAGCGACGCGATCACGGTCGGCACGCTCGCTGGGCGTCGTGTCGCCTTTCTGCCTCGTCATGGGATTGGCCACCGCATTCCGCCGTCGCTCGTCCCGTCACGCGCCAATTTCTATGCCCTGAAATCGCTCGGCGTCCGGGCGGTGATCGCGGTTTCCGCAGTTGGTAGCCTGCGCGAAGCGATCGCGCCGCTTCACCTTGTCGTACCCGATCAGATCGTTGACCGAACGACGAGCCGCACGCGCACCTTTTTCGACCGCGAGGGGTTGGTCGGCCATGTCTCGCTCGCGGAACCATTTTGCCCGTCGCTGCGCTCCCTGTTGATCGAAGGGGCGCGTGAGGCGGGCGCGACGGTGCATGCAGGCGGTGCCTATCTTTGCATCGAGGGGCCGCGCTTTAGCACAAAAGCGGAGTCGCGGCTCTACCGCCAGTGGGGCCTCGACATCATCGGCATGACGGCGATGCCGGAGGCGCAATTGGCGCGGGAAGCGGAACTTTGCTACGCCATGCTCGCCCTCGCGACGGACTACGATGTCTGGCATGAGAGCGAAGCGCCGGTGAGCGTCGCACTGGTTGTGCAAAATCTGTCGCGTAATGTCGCCACCGCACAGGATGTCATTCGTCAGATTGTGCCGCGCATTCAGTTAGATAGCGACGATGCATGTACGAGCGCACTGGCCGGGGCGCTGATGACGGAGCCGTTACATGTGTCGGCGGATGCCCGTGCCCGGCTTGGGTTGATTGTTGAGAAGTATCAGCCAGCGCAGTGACGCGGGCAGGGAGTCGTCTGTGACCACGTTTTTCAGACATGTTCGCCGGGCGGAATTGCAGCTGCTCTTTCTGCCCGCCGCGTGTGCCGTCATTGGTCTGCTGATCCTTGTCACCGTCCGTACGGGCGTCGCCCGTTGGGGATGGCAGGATATGAGCGTCGGCCTGGCGGTCGTCGTCGCATTCTACATCGTCTCGCTACTCTTTTCGGCTGTCGGATTCACGGGCGATGAACTGCTCTTCCCGATCACGGCAGCGCTCGCGAGCCTCGGCTTTCTGATGATCCAACGTCTCGGCCCGGCGGTCGCGCCGAGCGCGCATCTGGGAGAGAAGCAACTCGTCTATTTGGTCATCGCGCTCGCGCTAATGGCCTTGATCGCGATTGGCATGAAGCGTCAGCATCTCCGGCTGCTCCGCGATTATAAGTACTCGTGGGCACTCGTCGGCATCGCCCTCACCGCCGCCGTAATGGTCTTCGGGGTGGAGATCAACGGCGCGCGCCTCTGGTTCAATCTGAAATTCTTCTACTTTCAACCTGCCGAGATGTTGAAGATTATCCTCGTCATCTTCTTTGCGGCCTACTTGAGCGAGAAGCGAGAACTGCTCAATGCGCCATACGTGATTGGGCGACTTCGCATGCCGCCGCTGCCCTATCTCCTACCGATGATTACGCTCTGGGGTTTGTCGCTACTGATCGTCGTTGTGGAAAAAGACCTGGGGCAGGGATTGCTGATCTTCGGCGTCTTCCTCGCCATGCTGTATCTGGCGAATGGCAAAATCGGCTACGTGCTCGGTGGCCTCATCGCGTTCTGCATCGGCGCGTACGTACTCTACCGAATTTTCCCACATGTGCAGGTGCGCGTACAGATCTGGCTCGATCCGTGGTCGCACGGCCAGGGAACGGGTTTGCAGCTCGTCCAGTCGCGATACGCGCTTGCGTCGGGCGGCATCTTTGGCTCCGGCCTTGGGCTCGGCGACCCGACAAACATCCCGCTCGTGCAGACCGACTTTGTCTTTTCCGCCATCGGTGAAGAATTGGGCCTGCTCGGTACCGTCGCGCTGCTGATCTTCTATCTCTTCTTCGTCTATCGCGGCATTCGGATTGCGCTCGATGCCGTGGATGACTTCAGCCGCTACCTCGCGGCCGGACTGACTGCCGTGCTTGGCTTGCAAGCATTTATCATCATCGGAGGGACGGTGGGACTCTTTCCGCTCACTGGCATTACGCTGCCGTTCATCTCCTACGGCGGCAGTTCACTCCTGTCGAATTTTATCATCGTTGGCATGTTACTCGCCATCTCCGCGATGAAACCGGGCCGGGCCGTCGAGATTCCGGGGGTGCCGACGTGACGCGTGGCCAACGGAGCACGATTCGGCTCTTCGCGGCGCTCGCGCTGATTGGTGTGATCGCCATCGGCATTATCGGGCAGAACGATCATCTCTGGCTGATCTGCATGGCGCTCGCCGTGCCGTTCACCGCCGTGGCGCTCTGGCGTGGTGCGGCGCGCGACGAACCACTCTTTAATCGCACATCGCAGAAACTGGCACATATCCTCCTGACCTTGTTTGTGCTCCTGAGCATGCAGCTCGTGCGGGCGCAAGTTGTTACATCGGGCGCTACTCAGACCCGTACAGAGGATACGCCGCTCGGTGTCGTGCGCAACCCGCGCCTGCTGGATGCACAGTTGCAGGCGCTTCGCGGTGAAGTTTTCTCGTCCGATGGCGTGAAAATCGTTGGGCGGGATGTGGCGTCCGATAAGACGGTGCGGCGCACGTATCCGAACCCGGCTGCGGATTACCTGGTTGGTTACTACAATCCCGTCCGTTATGGGACGAGCAATCTCGAATATGCGGACAACGCCGTGCTCAGTGGTCGCACCGATGCCGATCCGGCGAAGGCGCTGGAATGGTCGCTGCTGCATCAGCCTGTGCATGGGAACGATCTGATCCTCACGCTCAACGCAGCGCTCCAGCAGCAGGCGACGAACCTGCTGGGCAACCGGAATGGCTCGATTGTGTTGCTTGATGCAAAAACAGGCGCGGTACTTGCAATGGTTTCCAACCCGCATCTCGACCCGGCCGGTCTCGCGGCAGTACCAGGAAACAACCCCGCTGCGTACTGGGACGCATTGCGGAATAACCCAAATTCGCCGTTCGTCCTGCGCCCGACGCAAGGCTTGTATACGCCCGGCTCGATCTTCAAGACGATCACCGCCGCCGCCGCGATTGATGCCGGCAAAGCGCGGCCGGACACGAAGTACGAAGATCGTGGCTTCTACAACATCGAAGGGTTTCAGTTGACGGAGCAGAATATTCCGAAGGGGCAAGAGGGAAAACAGTCGTGGACGCTCCAGGAGGGATATCAATGGTCCCTCAACGTCGTGTTCGCGCAGGTCGGTACGCAGACGCTCGGCGGGCCGCTCCTGAGTGAGTACGCGAAGCGATTTGGTTTCAGCGAGCAGATCCCCTTCGACCTCGGTACGAACGCAAGCCGCGTCAGTGACAATCCGAACTTCCTTCAGAGTGGCGCTGCGGTTGCCCAGAGCGCGTTCGGGCAAGGCCAACTGCTTGCGACGCCGCTTCAGATGGCGCTCGTCGCGGCATGCATGGCGAACGACGGCAAAGAGATGGAGCCGTATCTCGTCGCCTCCGTTCGCCGCCCGGACGGGACGGTTGCCAGCGAGCACACCCCCAAAGTGTGGAAAGAGCCGATTCGCGCTGAGACCGCCGTGCAGATGCGCGCGATGATGGAGAACTCTGTCGCGAATGGCTACGCAAATACTGCGGCGATTCCCGGCGTCAAGTCCGGTGGTAAGACCGGCACTGCCGAAGTGCCGAATGCCCCGCCGCATGCGTGGTACATTGGCTACGCGCCCGGCAAGACGACCTCCTACGCGGTTGCCGTTCTCATCGAGAACGGCGGCGAAGGCTCGACCGTCGCCGCGCCCCTCGCCAAGCAACTCCTGCAAGCGACACTTGCGTACGATGCGAAGAAGTAGGCGGCTGCCCGCATGAAATCTGCCGACGATCTACCGACTATCGCGTTTGAGACGCAACACGATTGGGAAGCGTGGCTTGAAGAACACCACGCAGATTCGTCAGGCCTTTGGCTCAAGATCGCCAAAAAAGAGACAGGTATTCCTTCTGTAACGTACGCGGAAGCCGTGGAGGGTGCCCTCTGTTACGGATGGATTGACGGTCAAAAAGCCTCATTCGATGGCGGATACTGGCTTCAACGCTTCACGCCGCGCCGCCCCAGAAGTATCTGGTCACGCGTCAATCGCGATAAAGCAACGGCACTGATCGCGGAAGGCAGAATGCAGGCCGCCGGGCTACGACACGTAGACTTCGCAAAGGGTGACGGTCGCTGGGAGTTGGCGTATCAATCGCAGCGCACAATGACCGTCCCCGATGATTTCACGTTTGCATTAGCCGGAAACCCGAGGGCGAGAGAGTTTTTCGACACGCTGGATAGTCCCCTACAGGGACACTTCGCAGGTCGAAACTACCAAGGCATCAACGATGCGCTGCCACAGTCCTTGATCGCACCACAATCGGTACCGCTTGTACGCCCTATCCCGCTTACCGTATTCCTTTGGCA
>JAABUZ0100005896.1_pt1 | contig 15683 bp, 17 predicted proteins | sample 5562091 | NCBI WGS metagenome assembly JAABUZ01 (sample SAMN12813069, study PRJNA571459) | rock metagenome | isolation source: Antarctica rocks | place: Antarctica: Victoria Land, Linnaeus Terrace sud | collected 2015-12-21 | reverse complement strand
CCGAAGATTCCGCACATGGTGTCGCTCTTTCGCTGTGGTGTCAGTTTGTCCACTGGCCGGCGGGGATGGGCCGCAGGGCGGTGATGTCGATGTCGGGTCCGGCAAGGTAGATCCAGGCCTGAAGGCTTTGGGCCTGACCGGTTTTGGGATCGGTGAAGTGGGCGGGACGGATGGTCCGTATGTAGTGGGAGTGGGTTGGGGGCTCTTGGGGGCGGTATCCCTCGAGTTGGTCCAGTACGTGCATGGTCCGCAGGTAGGTGTCGTCGGGCAGCGTCATCAGGTAGCCGTGAGTGTGTCGGCCGGGGGCGGGTGCTGCGTAGGGCAGGAACTGGCTGCGGTAGAGGCCAATTTCGTTGATGACTGCGCGGGTTTCGGTGGTTGTCCGTTTCTGCAGGCAGCGGGCGTGGTTGTGGTGGCCGGGCATGAGGGTGCCGTAGACGAAGACGGGGTGGTGGTGCATTCGGCCCTCCAGACTAAGTTGCTGTAATACCAGTATACCTGATTACCGGCTAACTGGTTAGCTGGGAATTCAGAACGCAGCGAAGTGGCGCACGATGATCCCTCGGTAACAACTCAAGCCGCTCGACTCGGAAAAGGATGGCCATCAGATGTTCACTGCTGTAGTCGATCTCCGCTCCTCCAGGGGAGGCCGGATCCCGGTCCACCCGCGTACCGGGGTGGTGTCATGAACCTCCTGGCCGTCGACCCCATCACGTGCTCGCAAGAAGACCGCACTCGCGCCAGGCGATGGCTAGCTCGAACTTTGCAGCACCCGGACACCGTCATCCTGGACACCGAGACGGTGGACCTCGGCGCCGCGGTCTGCGAGATCGCCGTGATTGACACCGCCGGGCAGGTGCTGCTCAACACCCTGGTCAACCCGGGCATGGAGCACCGGATAAACCAAGAGGCGCAGCAGATCCACGGAATCACCATGGACGAACTCGCCGCCGCCCCGAGTACCCGTACGGTCCTTAGCCAACTTGTCGCCATTACTGCCAACAGCCCGCACGTGATGACCTACAACGCCGACTACGACCGCAGGGTAATCACTCGAGACGCCATCCGTGCTGGTGTCGAACTGGACCATCTCCACGATCCCGACGTGTGGGGCTGCGTTATGCGTGCCCGGTCGACCGCCGAAGGCCACCCCACCAGCTTCCTTCCTCTCAACGGCGGCCATCGAGCGCTCAACGACTGTCAGGCGACGCTGGCCCTGATGCGCTCGCTCGCGGACGTTCTGTAAAAAGGAGCCAAGTCAGGCACATGAACTGGCAACCTGGTCGGGCGAAACGGTGACCACCGTCAAGACCCCGCCGTGGCCATGGTGGCAGCCGCACCTGTACGCAGCGGCCGTGAAAGAACCGGCTTGCAATTACCCGATTACCGGGTTACCGTATAGCCGTATACCCGGATCGGTGTGTTGAGGGCCTTCAGGGGACTCTTGCGTTCAGCACCGTGATCCCGGTTCGTCGGAAGGAGTCGAGCAATGCGCATCAGTCGTGATCAGGAACCTCGCTGGTACAGAGTCAGCGTGTTGGATGTGGGTCGGGAGCACTTGGGCCGCTGCATCGACACGGGAGCGGCGGTCGGCACGTTGACTGCGGTCCACGATGCGTACTACAGCGGCAGTCCGTGCCGCACCTTGATGATCGACACGGTGCACGGGGAGATCGTCACCGTCACCTACAGCGGCCGGGGTCCAGGATCCGTGCACCTGCCGTGGGCCAGCACGGTGCTGCTCGATCAGATCAACGAGGGCGGCAGGCTCAACCTCGGTGCGTATCCACTCTTGTCACCCGACCCGTGCAGGCCGATTGCCACCCGCGTCAGCTCGGACATTTGAGAGGCATTGTTCATGACCAGTGCAACGTCAACACCATCAATCAGTGCCCTCCGGGCTTGTTCCGAGTGCGGAACGGCGGCGTGTTATGCCGGCTGGGATGCGTGCCCGGAAGCAGTATCCGGAGTGACGGCTGGGGGTCCGGTCGGTGGCCCGCTGCAAGTGGCGCGTCGCGATCAGCGGGCTCACTCGGCACGGACCTCATGATGAGGGGCAGCAAGTCCACGAAGCGGTCCTACCTTCCCGGATCGATGGCTCCTGGGTTCGGGGCTGTCGGCGCCGGGCGGGCGGTCATCCTTCATGAGCCGGTATCCGGCGCTGACATCCCCGTACTGGTGGCCGAGCTGCCGCCTATGCTCGGCCGTGGCCCGCACGGCGACCAGGTCGACGTCAGGGTCGCGATGGCCCTGTCCGCCGGGATGGCGTCCACGTTCGATCTGCGGAACGGCCCTTTTTTGGCTGGCTGGTCGGCTCGCCGCAGTGATGCCCGAGGCATCGAAATCATTGCTGGAGCAAACGTATTCGTCACGACCAAGGGCCACTTACCGTCCCGTTGGCTGGAGTTGGCCGCAGAGCGTCAGGAAGTCGTGTTGGTCTGCGGCGTCGGGGTGAGCACGTCCGGGCATGCGCCAGATCCGGCGGCGTTTCCGGCAGGCCGGTTCGCCACCGCCCGGATCACCTGGCGTACTCAGATTGGACAGAAACCGGGCTATCACCTGTTGGATCTGCGGCCGGCAGGATTTGCCCTGCCGGCCCTCAGCTTTCCTGCTGATGAACTGCTCGCTCGCGGTCCGTTGCAGCAGTGGGGATTCGAGCACCTGGGTGAGCGGGACCCGAGGCAGCCTCTTCCGCTGTCAGATCGGCTTGTCGTCAGCTTGCTCGCCGGGCCTGCTGACATCGACGTCTTCGACGTCGGCGTCAACGGAGTCGACCAGCTCGAGTCGACCGCGCTCACTCCGATGACCGGGATGAAGGGCGCCGCAGACCGACCTGCTTGGGCGGACGCCGCGGCCGCCCAGCATGGTTGCTACATGCTGCTGGCCACCACCCAGAGCGCCACGACAGCGGCGCCGAGTGACTTGCTTCTGAGCAGCTGGTGCGTCCTCACCCGGATCATCGATGTAACCTTGTAATCACTGCCGTGAACGGCAAAACTGCAACGTCCACGCCTTACACGCGATCCGTCAAGGACACGCTGACCATACGAGTACTTCCACCATCAGGGGTAACGCCATCGGCAGCCCCGTTCGAGGTTTGGCCGCGGTGGTCTGTCTCGCGATGGAGATCTCCGACCCGGCAACGCTGTGTGACGGGTGCGATCAGTTAACCCTTGGCTGGGAGGCCTAAAACCGGGGTAAGGAGTCGGGCGTGGTCGTCCCGTAGGTGGTACCCCAGGTTCTGCGGGAATTTTCACCGGACGGGTGTTGCGGGACGGCCCCGCAGCCTGCAACCCCGCCACCTGCGGCGTTCCCGTACGGGGTTCGGCTAACGGGACGTGGCAGCTTGACTTCCCGGGTTGGCTCTGCAACCGAGAGCCTGGGTGCTGACCGAGCGGGGTGCCGTTCTGGGTGAGGGCGATTGGCTAGGTTTGGGCAACCGAGCGGCGGCCCGGAGCGTCTACTCCCGTCGGTTCCTTGATCGATTGCAACGAAGCCGGGAAGGGTCCCAGGCGACGCGACGCACTGGCCAAGTCGACCTGATGCTGTTCCGCGCGAGCCTGTTCGGGCGGCGGCGTGGATCTGTGTCTTCATCGCATCGAAAGGTTCCAGGACGACGTGAAGTCCATTTTGATCGCCGGCATCGTGGGGTTGGCCGTCTCGATCATGTTGACGCCGTATTTGATCAGGTTCTTCTCCCGGCAGGGTTTCGGCCAGGAGATCCGCAACGACGGCCCGCAGACCCACCTGAAAAAGCGCGGCACGCCGACCATGGGCGGCACCGTGATCATCATCGCGATGTGGGCTGGCTACGCGACCGCGATCATCGTGCAACTGGCCACCGGCGGCGGCGGCCCGACCGCGTCCGGATGGTTGTTGTTGTATCTGACCACCGGGCTGGGCGTGGTCGGGTTCCTGGACGATTTCATCAAGCTCCGCAAACAACGGAGCCTGGGGTTGAACAAGCGCGGCAAGTTGATCGGTCAGACGATCGTCTCGCTGGTCTTCGGCGTGTTGGCGCTGCTGTTCCGGAATCACCGCGGACTCACCCCGGCCTCGACTCATCTGTCGTACGTCCGGGACCTGCCGTGGCTGTCGTTCGGTGTGGTGGGGTTTGTCATCTTTGCGGTGCTGATCAGCGCGGCGTGGTCCAACGCAGTCAACTTGACCGACGGACTGGACGGCCTGGCCGCCGGGTACTCGGTGATGGTCCTGGGTACGTATGTCGTCATCTGCTTTTTCCAGTTCCGGAACATGTGCGGGACGGTAAGCGGAACGGCAGCGCTTGCCTGCTACCAGGTCCGGGATCCGCTGGACATCGCCGTGGTCGCCGCGGCGGCGCTGGGCGGTTGTGTCGGGTTTTTGTGGTGGAACGCTCACCCGGCCCGGATCTTCATGGGGGACTGCGGATCGTTGGCCCTCGGAGGCCTGTTCGCCGGGTTGTCGATCCTGACCAGCACCGAACTACTGATGGTCGTGGTGGCAGGGCTGGCGGTGGTCGAGATGTTGTCGGTTGTCCTGCAGACCGCGGTCTACAAGAGACGGAAGGTGCGGCTGTTCAGGATGGCGCCGTTCCATCACCATTTCGAAGTGATCGGGTGGAACGAAACCACGGTGTTGGTGCGGTTCTGGTTGCTGGCGGTCATATCGGCAGGCCTGGGAGGCGGACTGTTCTACGCCGAGTGGCTGGCCAAGACCGGGAGCTGACCTGCCACCGCTCGGCCCCCACGTGGTTGGTCACCGCGCACGAGCCTATGGCTCCTTCGGTGTGCTTCTCGGTCGGTCGGAGCGGATGTCGATAGCCTGCGTGGGTGGGACATCTGGAAGCCGACGGGTGGCCGCCGCACCCGATCAACACCGAGCGTCTCCTGCTGCGGGAGCCCGAGCCGGTGGACCGGGCGACGGTTATCGAACTGTTCACCTCGCCGGAGGTGGGCACGTACGTCGGCGGCCCGAGGCCTCGTGCTGAGCTGGAGCGCGACCCGGAAGAGCCCAGACGCCGGCCGGGCTTGTTCATCGTCGCGCTGAACGGGGCGATGATCGGTTTTGTGACGCTCGATCGTCGTGACGCCGAGAGTCGCGGGCACATCCGCCCCGAGGGCGGTGAGGCTGAGCTGGGGTACATGTTCGTGCCCGAGGCATGGGGGCACGGGTATGCCACGGAGGCGTGCGCCGCGGCGCTGGGTTGGTTTTCCAGCGCACACCCCGGCCAGCCGGTTGTGCTGTGCGCCCAGATCGCCAACGCCGCTTCGGTGCGTGTTGCGGAAAAGCTGGGATTCACCGAGGTGGAGCGGTTCCAGGACTACGGAGCGGAACAGTGGTTCGGTGTTCGTGCCCCGACTTCACACCTCGGATGCTCATCGCCACCTGTGTAGGCCGCGGCTTGAGGAGACATCGCTTGTCGGTCAGGTCCCGGGCAACGTCAGGCGTAGCGACACGTCTGACAGTGGTCCACGATTGCGCAACGAGAGCGAGATCCGATGAAGGCGAACCACTACGACGCATTCGCCGAGAGCTACACGGCGGACAACGAGTCCAATCTCCTCAACAACTACTACGAACGGCCAGCAGTACTGGATCTTGTAGGCGAGGTCGAAGGTCGCCACGTGCTCGATGCCGGGTGCGGTGCCGGGCCCCTGATCGCCGCCCTGCACGCGAAGGGCGCCAAAGTCACCGGCTTCGACGCCAGCGCCGCGATGATCGAACTGGCGCGGCAGCGACTGGGCGAGGATGCCACATTGCACGTGGCCGACCTGAGCCAACCGCTCCCGTTCACCGACGGCGCATTCGACGATGTCGTCGCATCGCTCGTGCTGCACTACCTGCAGGACTGGGCAGCACCGCTGGCGGAGCTGCGGCGCGTCCTGAGGCCAGGCGGCCGTCTCATCCTGTCGGTGAACCACCCGGCCATCTACAAGATATTTAACCCGAGCGCCGACTACTTCGCCGTGACGCAGTACTCCGAGGAATACACCTTCGCCGACGGCTACAGCACCGTACTCACGTTCTGGCACCGGCCATTGCAGGCCATGACGACGGCGTTCACCGACGCCGGCTTCCGCCTCGCCGTCCTCAGCGAACCGCCGTACGCCTCTGACACCCCGCGTGAGCTAATTCCGACCTCGGCGAACGGTCCTCGTTCTTGTGCTTCATCTTCTTCGTCCTCGAGGTCAGCTGAGATCTCGACAGTCTTTGGCTGGGTGGACCACATGTCGAACGGCAACCGGTGACGCTTTCACGGTCATGCGAATGTCGAGAACCAAGATCGCGCGATCGTCGTATGAGGATCGTCCTGCGGTGCACGGCCTGCGTGGTTTATGACAGGCTGCTTGTTGTGACGACGAGCGCGCCGCTGGTGATCGGGATGCTCGGTGGGATGAGCTGGGAGTCCAGCGCGCAGTACTACCGGCTGGCCAATGAGCTGGTGCGCGAACGGCTCGGTGGCCTGCACTCCGCGCGGATCGTTTTGGCGTCGGTGGACTTCGCCGATATCGAGGCGCTGCAAGTCGCCGGGCGGTGGGACGAGGCTGGACAGGTGCTCGCCGAGGCGGCCAAGGGACTCGAGACGGCCGGTGCGGAGCTGCTGGTGATCTGCACCAACACGATGCACAAGGTCGCCGACCAGGTCCAAGCCGCCATCGGTATCCCGCTGCTGCACCTGGGCGATGCCACCGCACAGGCAGTGACGCGGGCGGGGCTGGTCACGGTCGGGCTGCTGGGTACCGCGTTCACCATGGAGCAGGATTTCTACCGCGATCGGCTCACCAGCCACGGTTTGCAAGTGCTCATCCCGCCGCCGGATGATCGGTCCGAGATACATCGCATCATCTACGACGAGCTGTGCGTGGGGGTGATCCGCGAGGAGTCCCGCCAGGTCTACCGCGACGTCATCGCGCGCCTGGTCCAATCCGGCGCCGAGGGTGTCGTGCTCGGCTGCACCGAGATCGAACTGCTGATCTCCGGCACGGACAGTTCCGTCCCCGTCTTTCCCACCACCCGACTGCACGTCGAAGCCGCCGTCGCCGCTTCGTTGACAACACGCGGGAGCGTCTGACGCCCCGCAAGCGGATCGGCTTGTGACATGCCGCCGGCCGCCATCATCACCTCAATGGCGGTTGAGATGTGCGAGTTCGTCGAGACGATCAAGCATTGCCGTCTCGGTGGTTTCGCGGACTGCGAGCAGACACCGGTCTACTCCGGCGTCAGCAAACTGGTCGATGAGCTCGCGCCTGTGTGGGACACCGAACAAGGTAACGGAGGGTTCGGGCCGTCCAAGGTCTGCTGCCCGGTGGCGTAGATCGGTGATTCGTGTTCGGGCGTCATCGACGGTATCGAAGTAACCGCACTGGGGCATCCATCCGTCACCGAAAGCCAGAACTCGGGCTTCGGTTCCTGGCCCGTTGCCACCGACCAGGACGGGCACGGCGCCACCGCGTATGGGTTTTGGCCAGGACCAGATTGGGTCGAAATTGATGAAGCTGCCGTGGTACTCGGCCTCATCTTGCGACCAGATCGCTCGCATGGCGTGGACTTGTTCCGCCATGTAACGCATCCGCGTTCGAGGTTCGACCTGGTGATTACGCATCTCTTCACGGTTCCAGCCCGCGCCAACGCCAAACAGAAACCGCCCATCAGACAGCAGATCGATGCTGGCGACCTCCTTGGCGGTGATGATCGGGTCACGTTGCGTGACCAGACACACAGCAGTGCCTACTAACAGCGTCGTGGTCACGGCTGCTGCAGCTGACAACGCTACAAACGGATCGTAGGTGCCGGCGTATCCGCGGGCAGGGGAGTCGTCTGCGCGGGTGGTGGCAACCGGGATATGCGTGTGCTCGGGGTAGAACAGCGACTCGAACCCTCGCTGCTCCACGGCCAGAGCGAGATGTGCAGGTTTGACGCCGTACTCGTTGAACACGACGATACCGAGATCCACGACCTGCCCTCCTTGTCGAAACCTAGGCAGCCGGGCTCTGACCGGTCGCCCCGCCAAGCGAACTGGCAGTAGGCCATACGAGAAATCAGCCCTCTCGCGGGGCATGCACCATCATCTCCTCGTCGAGGATGAAGCACGACCAAATACCCAACTCCCGGTCACCGACCTCACGAGCAAGCCCGGTCAAGGATCCTCATCCGGACGCTTCGCCCGGCGCCAAGTCACGGCGTTGTCCATTGCGAGAGGTCGTGGTGGCCCCTGGCTCGTTGTTGGATGCGGTCGCGATGAGAGCGTCGGCCATGTCGGTCCGGCGGTAGAGGATCGAGTGGCCGCTTCGGGCCCGGGCGAGCAGACCGGCGTCGAGAAGCACGCGCAGGTGATCGCCGGTAGCGCCGAGGGTGGCGTGAGTGAGGCGACTGAGCTCCGTTGTGGACGTGGGGGCGGTGAGCAGGGTCAGCAGTGCGGCGCGGGTGGTGCCCAGGAGCCGGGAAAGTGCTTCGGGCGGCTCGGATGTCGATTCCCACCACAGTGCTCGACCTCGGGCCGGGTAGATCAACGCCGGTTGCCAGGGCGGGTCGAGATATAACGCCAACCCGGGCGCAATGAATACCGAGGGAATGAGCAGCAGCCCTTGGCCGGCAAGGTCGAATGTGCGGTCCACACCCTGCTGAACCGAGAGCCACCCTCCACGCCACCGAATGTGCTCGTGCATCCCGTCCATGGCGCCCAGCCATCCGTCGCGGGTCAACAGGTCCGCGCGATGGCGGACGTCACGGGTCAGGACAGCCAGCAGTCGTGGCCATTCGGTAGCCAGTAGTGCGCGCCAGGCGTGCGCGACAGCATCGGCCAACCGCTCGCCCAGGTCCGGATCGCCCAGGAGCGCAGACATGACCGGGCTTGGTGGCCGTTCTCGGACGACTTCAGCGGTTTCGGTGATGCGGGTCGCGGCGGAGGCTGCCCGGATGCGGTCGATGTCGCCTTCGATGGTTTGATTCATTCCGTTGGGCGGGGGGCAGGCGAACGCGGCGCCGATCCGGGGACCGTTGAGGTAGAGCAGGGCTCGTAGGTCGACCCGGTCCTGCAGACGGGCGTACTCCTGGTCGAGCCAGGCGGCGAAACGGCCGGTACCGAAGCATCCTGGGCCGGTTTGGAGACGCAGAAGAGCGTGGACGAGCTCAGCGACCGGTGAGATCGCGAACCGGGTCGCGACCAGGTCATCTGCCCCGACCTCGATCCTGTGCAACGGACCTCCTGCCCCTACTCAACCTTCGTTGTGCGGCGAAACACTACCGCCGTACCGGGAGGACCTCGACGGTAGGACCCATGGATCACTCCACCGAGGTTCGCACCTCCTTCCGGTCCGTCTTCAACGTGCGCGGGTTTGGGGCACTGTTCGTGGGCACCACCCTGGGCCAGCTGGGTGTCTCCCTGCAGATCCTTGCCTTCTCGGTGGCGGTGTTCGATCAGACTCGTTCACCGACCTGGTCCTCGGTGGCATTCGCGGCAGGTTTCCTGCCGCAGGTTGTGGGCGGACTGTTCCTGCCCTCACTCGCCGACCGAGTGCCGACCCGACTGTTGTTGCCGCTGGGCGCGTTGCTGCGGTGCGCTTCGGCCGCTTTGCTGGCCACCGGCATCCTGCCGCTGACGGCCGCGATCGCGGTGATCGCTGCGGCCGCGTTGGTGCAACCGCTGTTCAGCGCCGGCCAGTCCGCTTTGGTGGCGCGGCTACTGACCGGGGACCGTTACGTTTTGGGTCGCTCGTTGTCGTTGTTCACCATGACGTCGCTGATCTCGCAACTCGCCGGGCTGGGGGTCGGCGGGGTTCTGCTCGGATTCGTCGGGACCGGCGGGGCCCTGCTGGTCGCTGCCGGGTGCCAGCTGGTTGCCGCTTTGGTGTTCGGGCTGGGGCTGCCACGGCTGCCCGTCGTGGGTAGGCTCAATACCCGGTGGCGAATTGGGGAGACGTGGCACGCCTACCGCGAGATCTTCGCCGTTCCACTGCTCCGCTCGCTGCTGCTGTTGTGGTGGATCCCGTTGGGGCTGTTCGCGGGAGCAGAATCGCTGACGGTTGCCTACGCCGGACAGGCCGGAGCAAGCGGCGCCGTCACCGCAGTGATGCTCGCAGCGGCACCTCTCGGGGGTTTCGTCGGTGAACTGGCAGTAGGTCGGGGTTGCCGTCCCTCGACCCGGGAGCGGCTCGTACTTCCTCTGTTGATCCTCCTGGGTCTTGGACTGCTACCACTGGCCTTCCAGCCGCGTCCGCTCATCGCGGCAGTGCTGGTCGGCCTAGCCAGCCTCGGATTGGCCTACGAACTTGGCCGCCAGGCGCAGTTCCGGGCCGGGCTGCCGGCCGGACATGAAAGTGTCGGTTTCGGTCTCTTCGGGGTCGGCGTGATGACCACGCAAGGGGTAGGGCCCCTGCTGGGCGGCCCACTCGCGTCCGCGATCGGCACCGGACCTGCGATGGCGGCATGCGGAGCCGCGGTCATGTTGATAGGCGGACCACTGTGGTGGCTATGTCGCCAAGCGGCCGGGATTTTTCCCCTCGCCTTGCCCCACCAAACCATGGACGAGGCGTCCGCACCCAGCACGGGCGGAAAAGGCACCTGACGTACCGCCGCCGACCTGGAGCCTGCGCAGAACTCGCGACGACCCTGGCAACGGCCCACCGTCATCGCTCAATGAGCGTGCCGTAGGACGAACCATCTGCGGTGACGATTCGGCGGCTGGCGACCAAGATTTTTCCCGTTCCGATCGGGGATCGGCTACCGGAACAGCGGCGACGAGTTGACGCGGTGCAATCTGATACCATTTTGGTATGGCAATGACGCTGCGACTCTCCCCCGACTTAGACGAAGCTCTGCGCGCTGCAGCGGCGGAAGATCACCGCAGCGTGCAGCAGGAGGTCACCCATGCCGTTGAGGCTTACCTCGCCCGCCGTGAGACCGAAGAGATCAAGTCCGACCCGGAAACCCTGCGCGGCCTTGCCGAGGCGCGCGAGTCAGTCCGGGCCGGCGATGTCGTCTTCGGTGCCGAAGCCGCCCGTGCTCTCGTTCGGGACCGCCACACTCTGTGAGGAGGGGACCCTACGAGCTGGGGACCGCTGCGCCCGCACGTCGAGCCCTCGCTGACCGACTCCCGCCCGATGTCGCAGCAGCGGCCGCGGAGTTCATCACAGGTCCGCTGCTGGAGAATCCACAGCGAGTCGGCAAGGCGCTGACTGATGAGCTCGCGGGTGTCCACAGCGCTCGACTCGGCCGGAACTGGCGTGTGTTGTACGAGATCAACGACGCCGAGCACGTGGTCATCGTGCTCGACATTCGTCCCCGGGCAAGCGCCTATCGCCCCCGCTGATGCCAGGTGCTCAAGTTCCGCAGAGGGATCCTCTTGCGACAAGGCGATCGAGACATCGCGGCGCTGATGGGAAGACACGAGACGTCTCGTAGCCCGTTGGCCGACGGGTGTTGGGGTGGGTCAGTGTGCCTGGGTGTCGCTGCGCCGCAGCCAGAGTCCTGTTGCGAGGCAGCAGCTGCTGATCACGGCGGCGAAGATGTCCACCGCGGTGCCGAGACCGAGCGGGGCGGCCAGCAGTCCGACCCCGACGACGGGTACACCGACTCCGAGGTAGGTCGCGATGTAGAACGCGGAGATGACGCCCGCGTGTCCCTGGCCGGCGGCGTTAGCTTGACGCAGCGCCCCCATGAACGCCAGACCCTGCCCGGCACCGGCGATGACAGCGGAGATCAGCAGCAGTGCCGGTGAGGCTGCCAGGTTGGTGAGGACCAGGGCGGCGAGGCCGGTGACTAGCAGCACCAGCCCGACGGGTTGCGTGCGGCTCGCTGGCCACTGCTGCGCGAACGCCTGCACTGCGGCGGCGCTCAGCAGGATCAGCCCCGCGGCCAGGCCGGCCAGCGCCAGATTGTGGCTGCCGGTCAGGGTGCTGAGCGAGGATGGCACGAGGGTCAGGAACAACGCCGTGACCGCCCAGGCCAGGAAGCTGACCACGGCGGCAGCGGCGAACGGTCCGCGGGCGGCGGCGGGCACGTGCGGTACTCGTGGCCGCCAGGGCTGCCCGCTCGCGCCGAGTCGCCCAGGTAGCGCCGCGACGGCGACCAGCGCGGGCGCCAACAGCGCGATCTCGACCAGATAGCACAGGGTTGTCGGGGCGGGCAGGTATTGGGCGAGTAGCCCGGCCAGTACCGGGCCGACCCCGCCGCCGGCGGTGGTCATGGTCGAGGCCAGCAACGACGCCCGGTGTTGGTCACCGGACGGCTCGGTGGTAACCAGGGCGGCGGTCAGCGCGCCGGAGCCGGCGCCTACCGCCAGTCCCTGCACCGCCCGGGCGGCGAACAACCAGCCGGTGGTGTCAGCGAATGCGAACAGCACCGTTCCTCCCGCCGCCAGGAGCACGGCCGGGACGAGGACCCGTCGGTAGCCGATCGCGTCGGCCAGTGGTCCGGCCAGCAGCAGCGCTGGCACCAGCGCCGCGGCATAGGCCGCGAAGATCAGCGTCACGACCAGCGGACCGAAACCGAACCGGTGCTGGTACACCCCGTACAGCGGGGAGGGCAGGTTCGTGCCGATGATGAGCACCAGCAGCGTGTAGGCCATCGCCGTGAACCGCCGCCGGTGACCGCCCAGCCCCGAAGCCCCGGCATCTGCCTCACCACCCGGGTATGCGCGTGACATGGCAGCAGGCACGGCGGTTTCCGACGTCATGGTCCAAGCTTGGCCCCTGGACGCTTCGGTCCCGGTCGAAGTGTCACGCCGCTACCGTGGATGCATGTCCAGCCTCGCGCACCTTGGTGATGCCGACCTGGCCGCTGTCGGCGCGGTGCTGGCCGAACCAGCGCGGGCCACGATCCTGCTCGCCCTCGCCGACGGACGGTCCCTGCCCGCCAGCGTGCTGGCCAGCGAGGCCGGAGTGTCCGCCTCCACCGCCAGCAGCCACCTGGGCCGCCTCGTCGCCGCCGGCCTGCTCACCGTCACCCCCCGCGGCCGCTACCGGTACTACAGCCTGGCCGGACCGGCCGTCGGGGATTTGATCGAGGTCGTCGCGAGGCTTGCCCCGGCCAAACAGATCACCTCGCTACGCCAAGGAACCCGAGCCCACGCGGTGCGCCTGGCCCGCCGCTGCTATGACCATCTCGCCGGCCGGCTCGGCGTCGCCGTCACCGCGGGCCTGCTGACCCGAGGGCTGCTCGACGGGCACGACGGCAGCATCGACCTGGACCGGATGGGCGGCTCACGACCCGCAGGCGGCGTCCTCGACCCCGTCGGCTACCTCCTCACCCCAACAGGACGCGCCACCCTGACCGACCTCGGCGTCGACGTCCCAACCGACCCGGTCGTGCGCTGCTGCGTCGACTGGACCGAACAACGCCACCACATCGCCGGGCCCCACGGCCGCGCCCTGCTCAACCGCCTCGTCGAGCTCGACTGGATCCGCCGCAACCCCCGACACCGCGCTCTGCACCTCACGGACACGGGCCGCGAACGTCTCCCCGCCGCCCTCGGAGTCGAGCTGCCTCGGCCGTAGGCGATCGGCAACTGGTGCTGCCCTACGCCCGCATGTGAGGCTGGGTGTCGTGGCGGTTGATCGTGCGGTGTTGTTCCGGCTGGCGACGAGTGAGCGTTTCGAGCGGGTCGTCAAGGCGGTGCCGGGCGGGGACGCGCAGGCGTGGCGGGCGGCGTCGCGCTATGTCGCCGGGCGCTCCCGGGACGAAGCACTCATCGCCACCGTCGACCTGCTTGGCCAGGGTCACGGGGTCAGCGTCGACCTGTTCGGCGAACTCGTGTGCGATCAGGCGACCGCCGATCGGGTCACAGAGGACTACCTAGCCCTGACCGACGCGCTTCCCGCCCCGCCCGCCGACGTGTGGCTGTCGCTGGACCTGTCTCACCTGGCGATCGACACCGACCCGGCCGGCGCCGCTGACCGGCTGGCGAGGATCGCCGCAGCACTGCCGCCCGGTCGACGCATCCAGGTCGGTGCGGAGGACGCCGCTCGCACCGACGCGGCCCTGGGCTGCGTCCTTGACGTCGCCGGCCGCGGCCTGGCCGACCGGGTCGGGGCAACGGTGCAGGCCAACCTGCTGCGGTCCGAGCGCGACGTCGACGTCTTGACCGGCGCCGGGGTCCACGTGCGGCTGGTCAAGGGTGCCTACCTGGAGCCGACCGGCACCCATCCCTACGGCGAGGCCACCGACGTCGCCTACCTCCGGCTCGGCTTCCGCCTGCAGGAAGCCGGGGCGGCCTGGTCGATGGCCACCCACGACGGTCGACTGCGGGAAGCGCTGCTGCTCGCGCTCGGCCCGGTGCCGGTCGAGCAGCTGCTCGGAGTGCGACCGGAGGCACTCCACCAACTCGAGGCGCGAGGGGTGCCAACCCGTGTCTACTTGCCGTACGGACCTGACTGGTTCCGCTACTGGCTTCGCCGGCTCGCCGAATCTCGCGGTGGCTGACGCTCCAACCCGGCACCAAACGTCCCAGAGGACGATCGGCGATCGAGACGCAGGGACAGGGGTTCGTGCGGCGCACTGTCGGCGTGCTGTGTCACCAGATCGGTGATGATCCCGACCAGCACAGTGAGCAACCCGATGGAGGGCGGGTAAGGATGTCGTGGTGAGCAACACCCCGCATCTGGGCCCACCGCCGCAGCGCATCACCGTTGAAGCCGAACAGCTCCGTCGGCTCGTGGCCGAACAATTCCCGCATTGGGCCGACCTTCCGGTCCGCCCCGTTTCCAACGGCGGCTGGGACAACTGGACCTTCCACCTCGGCGACGAAATGCTAGCGCGCCTGCCTAGCGCGAAGGAGTACGCACTTGCAGTCAGCAAGGAGCACCGCTGGCTTCCGGTGCTCGCCCCGCAGCTGCCGCTACCCATCCCGGTTCCCCTGGCGGAAGGCCGGCCCGGCGCCGGCTATCCATACCAGTGGTCGGTCTATCGGTGGTTTGACGGGGAACCGGCGCGTCTGGACCATCTCGCCGATCCCGTCGGGTTCGCGGTCGACCTCGCCCGGTTCCTGGCGGCGTTGCACAGCATCGACGCAGCCGACGGCCCCCAACCTGGGCAGCACAACTGGTTCCGCGGAGCCACGCTGCGCACCTACAACGACTCGACCCAGCGCGCGCTCACCATGCTGGACGGTCACCTCGACGTCGGCCTGGCGCGCGAGATCTGGGAGACGGCTCTGGAAGCGCGCTGGGATGGCAAGGACAGGTGGTTTCACGGCGACGTCGCCCAAGGCAACCTCCTGCTCGACGGCGGGCGACTGGTCGCAGTCATCGACTTCGGTACGTGCGGCGTCGGCGATCCGTCTTGTGACCTCGCCGCCCCATGGACGCTGCTGACCGCGGATAGCCGCCCAGCATTCCGCGAACGACTACCGGTAGACGAGGGGACATGGGCACGAGGGCGCGGTTGGGCGCTCTGGAAAACGCTCGTCGCCTGCGCCCAGACATTGGACCGCCCTGCCGACGACGAACAGGCCACTACCGCGCGACGCATCCTCAGCGAGATCTTCTCGGAGTACTTCACCCGCCATAAGGTAACGCGATAGGGGATCGGCTATCGAGACGGGCGAACCTCGACCCGATGATGTGGGGTCTGACGACCTTGAAAGCATGGTTGACATGGGCATAGTCAGTCTTGCAGCCGACCAACTTTCACCTTCAGCGCCGCCGCCCGCCAGCCTCACTGAGCAAGGACGCCTGTATCAAGATGTCGTCTTCGCACAGCCGATC
>JAABUZ0100005895.1_pt1 | contig 15684 bp, 12 predicted proteins | sample 5562091 | NCBI WGS metagenome assembly JAABUZ01 (sample SAMN12813069, study PRJNA571459) | rock metagenome | isolation source: Antarctica rocks | place: Antarctica: Victoria Land, Linnaeus Terrace sud | collected 2015-12-21 | reverse complement strand
ACCCGGTCGTCGACGCCGCCGGCACGCTCGTCGGCGTCGTCACGCGGCGCGACCTGCTCGGGCCGGCCGGCCCCGACGTGCGGGTGGGCGCGCTCGTCCGCCGCGCCCCGCTCACGGTGTTCGACGATGCCACCCTGCGCGACGCCGCCGACGCCATGGTGCTGCACGACGTGGGGCGCCTCGCCGTCGTGACGCGCGCGCGGCCGCGGGCGGTGGCCGGCATGCTCACGCGCGGCGACCTGCTCGCGGCGCACGCCCCACGCCTGCGCGCGGCCCGCGAGCGGCAGCGTGGCGTGCGGGCGTGGTGAGCCGACCCGGGCAACCGGCACGACGGCTGGCGAGATGGCAGACTTCCTGCTGCGCGCGGCGGGGCCGTCGGTTCGCGGTCCCACACGGGACTGTGGTCCGCCGCCCGTGCTTCGCCCGCTCCCCGCCGCGCGTCCCGCCTCGGCGGGCGCACCACGCATACGCTGGTGCGCCCCGTCGCGCGTGCGTGCGTTCCTCTGCTGTCCGCGCTGCATGCCCGACACGACCCCACCGACGCCCGCCGCCCCCGCCGACCCAGTCACCCGCCTGCTCGAACGGGTGAGCGACGCGTACGTGGCCCTCGACCCCGAGTTCCGCTACGTCGCCGTGAACGCCGCGGCCGAGCGCTCGCTGGGGCGGCCGCGTTCGGCCATCCTCGGGCGGACGCTGTGGGAGGCATTCCCCGCCGCGGTCGGGTCGGAGGTGGCCCGGCAGTACCGGCGCGTGGCGGCCGAGGGCGTGGAGGCCCACTTCACCCACCACTACGTCGGCGACCTCGATTCGCACGTCGAGATCGACGCCTACCCGACCGATGACGGGCCGGGGACCGGCCGCGGCGTCGCGGTCTTCTGGCGCGACGTGACCGCGCGCGTGCGGGCCGAGGAGGCGCTCGGGGCGGCGAACGCGGCGCTCGCCGCCCGCAACGCGGAACTCCAGGAGCAGGGACTCGAGCTCGAGCTCTCGAACCAGCAGCTGCAGGAGCAGGCCGCCGAGATGGAAGCGCAGGCCGAGGAGTTGCAGGCCACGGCCGCGCACCTCGAGGAGCAGATCGAGGCGGTCGAGCAGGCGCGCGCCGCGCTGGCCGAGAACGAGCAGCAGCTCCGCATGCTCGCCGACGCGATCCCCACGCTCGCCTGGACGGCCCGGGCCGACGGCCACATCGACTGGTACAACGCGCGCTGGTACGCGTACACCGGCACGACGCCGGCCGACATGGCCGGGTGGGGCTGGCAGTCGGTGCACGACGAAGAGATGCTGCCCGCGGTCTTGGAGCGCTGGCGCGCGTCGATCGCGACCGGGCAACCGTTCGAGATGACGTTCCCCCTCCGGGGCGTCGACGGCGTGTTCCGGCCGTTCCTCACGCGGGTGGCGCCGGTGCGCGACGCGGACGGGGAGGTCACGCGCTGGTTCGGCACGAACACCGACCTCACGGCCGAGCGGGCGGCGGCGGCCGAACGCGAGCGACTCCTCGCCGCGAGCGAGGCGGCGCGGCGCGGCGCGGAGGCGGAGCGCGTGCGGGCCGACGCGGAGCGGGCACGAGCCGAGGAGGCGAACCAGGCGAAGAGCGCGTTCCTCGCGAACATGAGCCACGAGCTGCGCACGCCGCTCAACGCGATCGGCGGTTACGTGCAGCTCCTCGACATGGGACTGCACGGCCCGGTGAGCGACGACCAGCGTCACGCGCTCGCGCGCGTGCAGACCGCACAGCGGCACCTCTTGGCGCTCATCAACGACGTCCTGAACTACGCCAAGCTCGAGGCCGGCCGCGTCGAATACGACGTGCAGGCCGTCGACGTACGGGAGGCCGTGGCCGACGTCGTGCCGCTCGTCGAGCCGCAGCTCGCGGCGCGGGGGCTGGCCTTCGACGTCCTGCTGCCCGAGGCGCCGTGCCTCGTGTGGGCCGACCGCGAGAAGCTGGCGCAGGTACTCGTGAATTTGCTGTCGAACGCGACGAAATTCACCGACCCGGCGCACCCCGCGACCGGCGCGCCCGGGCGCGTCACCGTGGACGTGGCGACGCGGACGGCCGGGCCGGACGGGGGCCACGCCGACGCGGTGTTCCTCCGCGTGACCGACACGGGGCGGGGGATCCCGCGCGACAAGCAGGAGGCGATCTTCGAGCCGTTCGTCCAGGTGCGCGCCACGTACGGCCAGCCGCACGAGGGCACCGGGCTCGGGCTCGCGATCAGTCGCGATCTCGCGCGCGGGATGGGCGGCGAGCTTCGCGTGCGGAGCACCCTCGGCGAGGGCTCGACGTTCACGCTCCAGCTCCGGCGCGTGGTCGACGCGGACGGGCACCCGACCGACCGGCGCTCCGGCGACGAGCGGCGCGATGAGGACGCGCGCCGCACCGGCGCGGACCGGCGCGAGCACCCCGAAGGCGACGACGACCGTGCGGCGGGCGCGGTGGCCGACGGAGCCGTGGCCGACTGATCGGATGCTGCCCCTCTCCCCGACTGACCTCCCGCTGCCGCCTCGCTCCGCCGTCCCCGTGTACCTCCTCGACGAGCGTTCCACGCCACCACGGCGGCCCGCGCCGCGGCCCGCGAGGGGGGACTCCGCGCGGGGCCGCGTGACCGTCCGCGTCGTCCGCCTACCCGCGACGGGCGCCGTCGACTCCCTCCCGCTCGCGGACGCCCGCGTGCGAAGCGCCGGGGCGAGCGGCCTGACGGACGCCGCCGGGCGCGCGACGCTCGCGTTGCCCGCCGGCCGTCGCACGATCACCGCTGCCCACATCGGCGACGCGCCCGACTCCGTCATGCTCGTCGTCCGCGCCGACGCGGACACGAATCTCACGATCGCCCTACGCACGAACGCGCCCACGCTCGCGGGCGTCGTCGTGAGCGCGACGCGGAGCGGGCGCACCGCGGACGCCGAGCCGACCAAGGTCGAGGTGGTCGAGCCCGAGGACGTAGGCGAGAAGGCGGCGATGACGCCCGGCAGCTCGGCCATGATCCTCTCCGAGGCGCCGGGCGTGCGCGTCGTGACGACCACCCCCGCACTCGGCGCGGCCAGCGTGCGCCTGCGGGGGCTCCGCGGCCGCTACACGGCCCTCCTCTCGGACGGCCTCCCCCTGTTAGGCGCGTCGACCGAGGGGCTCGGCCTGTTGCAGGTGCCGCCCGTCGACCTCGACCACGTCGAGGTCATCAAGGGCGCCGCGTCGGCGCTCTACGGCGGCGCGGCGCTCGGCGGCGTCGTCAACCTCGTCTCGCGCCGCCCGACCCGGGACGAGACCGACGTGGTCGTCAACCAGACCTCGCGCGACGCGAGCGACGTCGTGGTCTGGACCGCGGACTCGGTCAACGCGCACTGGGGCTACACCCTCCTCGCCGGCGGCCACCGGCAGCGCGCGCAGGACCTCACGGGCACGGGCTGGACGGACATCGCGGGCTACGGCCGCGGCGAGGTGCGCCCGCGGATCTACTGGGCGGGTGACGGCGGCCAGACCGTGTTCGCCACGCTCGGCGCGACCGCCGAGAACCGCACGGGGGGCACGCGCCCGGGCGCGGTGCTTCCGGATGGCAGCGCGTACCCGTTCGACCTCCGCACGCGGCGCTACGACGCGGGTGCGGTGAGCGCGTTTCCGCTCGGCACCGGCCGCAGCCTGTCGGTGCGCGGGTCCGGCACGCTCGAGGACCTCGCGCACCGCTATGGCGCGGTACGCGAGCGCGACCGGCTCGGCACGGGCTACGCCGAGGCGGCACTCACGACCACGGGGGCGGAGCACGTCTGGGTGGCGGGGGCCGCGTTCCGGTACGACGGGCTGCGCGCGCGCGACGTCGTCGGCTTCGACTACGCGTTCACGACGCCCGGGGTGTTCGTGCAGGACACGTACACGCCGCGGTGGGTGCGCGATTCGGCCGTCGCCCTCACGGCCAGTGCGCGAGTCGACTACCACAGCCGCTACGGCACGGTGGCGAGCCCGCGCCTGACGCTCCTCCTGCGTCCCGCAACGACTGGGGTGCTCGCGCCCTACAGCGTGCGGGTCTCGGGTGGATCGGGTTTCTATCCGCCGACCCCGTTCACCGAGGAAACCGCCCAGATCGGGCTCGCGCCGCTGCGCCCGTTTGGGGATCTCGTGGCGGAGCACGCCCGCAGTGGTTCGGCCGACCTGACGGCGCACTACGGCCCCGTGCGGGTCGACGGCGCCGTGTTCGCCTCGTCCATCGCGCACCCGGTCGGGCTGCGCGAGCGGCCGGACAGCGCGGGGCGGCTCGCCCTCGCGAACGTGGGCGCGCCGAGCCGCGCCGCGGGCGCGGAGGTGGTGGCGCGACTGCGCACGGAGGACGTGGACCTGTTCGGCTACTACACGTACGTGCGCGCCACGGAGCTGGACCCGGACACGGGGCGCCGGCGCGACACGCCGCTCGACCCGCGGCACCAGGCCGGCATCGACCTGCTGTTCGAGCCGGTCGAAGGGTCGCGCGTCGGCGTCGAGGCGTTCTACACGGGTCGGCAGTCGCTGATCGACGACCCGTACCGGACGGTGAGCCGGCCGTACCTCACGTTCGGGCTGTTGGCGCAGGTGCAGTTCGGGCCGGCGCAACTTTTCGCGAACGCCGAGAACCTGACCGACGTGCGGCAGACCCGGGTCGACCCGCTCGTGCTGCCGCGCCGCGGCCCCGGGGGGCGCTGGACGACGGACGCGTGGGCGCCGCTGGATGGGCGCGTGCTCAACGTCGGCGTGCGGCTCACGACCGGGCGGGGCGTGGCCGCCCCGGGGCGAACGACCACGCCCAGGTAAGCGCCCCTGGGCGCGCGACGTCTACGCGGCTCGGCGCGCGCCGCGGGCGGGTGACGCCGACGGTGTTGCGCGTTCGGCTTTCTTCCGGCGATGTCCCAGCCACCGACCACGCGGCCCGCCGCGGCCGCGCTCCCGGGCGCGGGCAACTTCCCGCGCCACGAGTACCGCCTCCGCCTCGCCGGGCGCGAGTGGAGCGTCCTGCACACCGGCGAGGTCCTGACCTTCGCCGAGGAGCAGCGCTTCCTCAACGAGCGGGACAGCGGCCCGCCGTACGGCGTCGTGCTCTGGCCCGCAGCGATCGCGCTCGCCCACGAGGTGGCCGCGCGCGCCGACGCGTTCCGCGGGCGGCGCGTGCTGGAGCTGGGCGCCGGGACGGGGCTGCCCGGGATCGTCGCCGCGTCGTTCGGCGCGGAGGTCGTGCAGACCGACAAGCACGAGGCGGCGATGGCGATCTGCCGGGAGAACGGGGCGCGCAACCGCGCCGGCAACGGGGCGGGCGCGATTGCCTACCGCGTCGCCGACTGGACCGCCTGGGACGACGCCGAGCGCTACGACTGGATCCTCGGCGCGGACGTCCTCTACGGCGAGGCCACGCACCCGCACCTCGCCCGCGTCTTCGCGACGAACCTCGCGCCCGGCGGCCGGGTCCTCGCCTCGGACCCGTTCCGGATGACGAGCGTCCGCTTCCTGGAGGCGCTGGAGGCGGACGGCTGGCGCGTCGCGATGAGCAAGTGGAGCGTCGGCGAGGACGCGGCCCGCGCGCGGCCGCGCCCGATCGGCGTGTTCGAGCTGACGCGCGACGCCTAACGGCAGCGGCGCCTAACGACCGCGGTGCCGCTCCGGTAGGCGGCGCTCCGTCAGGCGCCCGCGGCGGCGCGCCGAGCGGCAGGGGCCGGGGCACCGGACGGCCGTCCGTCCGGCGCCGCCGCGACCGCGCCGGCCGAGCCGCCGCGTAGGGCGGGGCCGAGCGCGCGGCCGTTCGGGCTCCCCCAGCCGGTGCACGCGTCCCAGCCCGGGCCCGCCGGGTACCCGCCGATCTGCCCCGTCGGGTCGTTGTTCCCCACGGTGATGTCGCGACAGCCGGCCGCGCCCGCCGACGCGTAGAGCAGCGGGGTGATGTAGCCCACCGGCTGCGCGCCCCCCGCGTTGATCCGTGCGAGCAGCGCGGCCCAGAGCGGCGCCGCGGCGCTCGTCCCGCCGGCGACGCCGTCCTGCCCCGACGAGCGCACGAGGTAGCCCGTGCGCGGGTCCGCGACCGCGGCCACGTCGGGAACGCCGCGCCCGCGCCTGTGCCCGGGGTTCACCGACGGCGGCACCGACGCGTTCGCCTGGAACGCGGGGAGCGGGAACACGTCGCTGATCCCGCCGCCGCCCGCGCCGCTCCCCGTGGCGCGCGAACCGCCGTTCCACACCACCTCCGACAGGATGCGCGTGCGCGCCGCGTCCGCACCGAGCGACGTGCCGCCCACGCCGAGTGCGTACGGGCTCGAGGCGGGGAAGTCGACGTGCGCGTGGCCGTCCGCGACGTCGTCGGCCGAACCGTCGTCGCCCGACGCGAAGCAGACCGTGACGCCCAGCAGCGCGGCCGCCTTGAGCGTGTCGTTCACGACGTTCATCGCCGCCTGCGTCCACGTGTAGTTCCCCTCCGCGAACCCCCAGCTCACCGACAGCACGCTCGGCCGGTTGGTCGCGTCGTGCACCGCCGTCGTGAGCGCGTCGACCCACCCCTGCTGCGTGAACGTCGAGAAGTAGACGGCGATCGTCGCGCGCGGCACGAGCGCGCCGGCGACCTCGACGTCGAGCATCACCTCGCCGTCGGCGTTGGGGTCCGCGCCCGGCGTGTTGGTCGCCGTGCCGACGGGCACCGCGACGACGGTCGGCGCGGGCGACACGCCGACCTCGCCCCAGTAGGTCGCGAGGTCGGCCGTGTCGAAGCCGCCGCCGAACTCGAGCAGCCCGACGCACTGCCCCGCGCCGTCGCCGGGCGGGAAGTCGTAGAGGGTGCCTAACTCCACGGGGGTGAACCAGGGGCGCGCCGCGGCCGGCTGGCGCGCCGTCGCGGGCGGGAGCGGCTCGATAATGACGTTGGGCCGCGCGTCGGAGCGCGTGTCGAGGCCGAAGACGCCGTCGATCGCGTGGGCGAGCGATTCGGGGACGTGGACCGGCCCGACGCGGCCGCGGTACTCGCCGCCGTTCGGGTGCGCGAAGCGGCTGAGCTTTACCTCGAACGCGCGCTGCACCGCCGCGGCCGTTCCTTCGACGACGACCGTGCGGCGGGCCACGTCCTCCTCGACCACCCGGAGCCCGGTCGCGCTCGCGAACTCGCGCACGCGGGCGAGGTCGTCGGGGCTCGCGCCATAGCGCTCGGCGAACTGCTCGCGCGTGAGCGGCGCCGGCCGTGCGTCGACGGGCGTCGCGCCGAGGAGCGTCGGGTCGGGCAACTCGGCGCGGGGGCGGAGGTGCACGCTCACGCGCACGGGCTCCGCGGGCGGCGTGGGGCCGATGGCGCGCGCGCCCGGCACCGGGGCGCGCTCGGTGCCGGGGAGGACGACGTAGCGGGGCGGGGTGGTCGGAGACATGCTCGAATCTCAGCGATGCACGAGGGGGAGGGGGCGCGCCGTAGCGACGTTGGTACATCCGGCGGCCGCGCGCAAGCGGGTCGACCGCGCATCGACCCGGCGACCCGCGTCGGGTACTCTTCGGGCCATCGGGCGCGTCCGCGCGCCCAGTCGGCCCCTCCCGTATGACACGTGTCTGACGCCCTGCCCTCGCCCGATTCCCAGCCTCGCGGACCGCACGCGCTCGCGAGCGTCGCCGACGCGCTCTACCTCGCGCCCGCCGTCGCCGAACGCCTCGCGGCCACGGCGCAGCGCGTAGCCGGGGCGCGGGCCGCGAACACGCTCCGCGCGCTGCGGTCGGATCTCGCCCTCTGGACGCGCTGGTCCCGGAGCGCGCGGCGGCTCCCCCTGCCCGCGCGCGCCGCCGACGTGGCGGCGTTCGTCGACGCGCACGCCGTCGAGCGCGCGCCGGCCACGCTCAGGCGCTACGTCGCCTCGGTCGCGGCCCTGCACCGCGCCGCGGGAGTCGAGGACCCGACGAAAGCCGAGGACGTGCGGCTCGCGCTCGTCGCCGCGCGCCGGGCGTGGGGCGCGGCGCGGAGCGCGGCGGGGCAGGGGACGCGCCAGCGCCAGGCGGCGGGGCTCACCGAGCGCGCCGTCGCGCACATCCTCGCGAGCTACGGGGCCGCGGGGCCCGCACGGCTGATCGACCAACGCGATGTGGCGCTGCTCCTCGTCGCGCGCGACCTGCTCGCCCGCCGCTCCGAACTCGTCGCCCTCCGCGTCGACGACCTCGCCGCGGCCGGCGGCGCCGACGCGGGCGCGACGGTGACCATCCGGCGCAGCAAGACGGATCAGGGTGGGGAAGGGACGACGGCGTACATCGGCCCGGAGGCGCACGCCGCGCTCCGTGCCTGGCTCGCCGCGGCCGGTGTCACGAGCGGGCCCGCGTTCCGCGCCGTCAGCGCGCGCGGGCGGGTGGGCGCGACCGCGCTCCACGCGCAGAAGGTGCCCGCGATTTTCAAGAAGCTCGCGCACCGCGCCGCGCCGCAGCTCCGGCGGCTCGGCGTCGACGTCGCGGAGGTCTCGGGGCACTCGTGCCGCGTCGGGATGGCGCAGGACCTCGTCGGCGCGGGGCTGGAGCTGCCGGCGGTGATGCAGGCCGGCCGGTGGCGCACGCCCGCGATGGTCGCGCGGTACGCGGAGCGGCTGTTGGCCGAGCAGGGCGCCGTCGCGCAGTACCACGCGCGGCGGCGGGGGAGTAGGAGCTGACGGGGATTCCGCCCCTGGTTCCCGGGGGACCCCGACCGCCGCGGTCCTGAACCTGCGACGGACTCGTGCGCGCTCGGGCCGTGCGCCCCGCACCGGCCGAGTTCGTCCCTTTCCCGAGACCCCGCCATGGCCGATACCATGTCCGCTTCCGACGCGATCAACTACCTCATCGAGACGGCGCAGGACGGCGCCGACGGCTACCGTGCCGCGAGCGAGGACGTCAAGGACGCGCAGCTCAAGCAGGTCTTCGCCCAGTACGCGACGCAGCGCGCGCAGTTCGTCAGCGAGCTGCGGACCCTCGCCACGACCTCCGGCGGCGACGCCGACAAGGGCGGTTCGGTGAGCGCGGCCGTGCACCGCGGCTGGATCAACCTCAAGAGCGTCGTGACCGGACGCGACGACGCCGCGATCCTCGCCGAGTGCGAGCGCGGCGACGAGAACGCCGTCAAGGCGTACGCGCAGGCGTCCGCGTCGTCGCTCCCCGGGCAGGCGGCGAGCGTGGTACAGCGCCAGGCCGCCGCGGTCCAGCAGGCGTACGAGCGCATCAGGGGGCTGCACGCGTCGCGTTCGGCGAGCTGACGCCGGCGCAGGCCGGGCGGCGCCGCGGGGCGCGTTCTTGCGCCCGTCCCGGCCGGCGCCGCGCGCCCCGCAACAATCACACCGGCGGCTCGGCGCCGTACGCCGTCTCGCCGAGCGGGATCGCCTCGAGCAGGTCGCCGACGTCGCACCGCGTCCGACCCTCGGGCACGACGAGCAGCGCGTCCGTGCGCGCCGCCGTCGTGAGCCGCCCCGCGCCCTGCGCCCCCGCGAGCCGCGCCCGGGCGACCGCGCCACCCCACGTCAGCGCCACCCGCAACAGGTGCAGCACCGGCGCGGCGAGCACGACCGACTCTTCCAGTTGCACCAGGACGCGGCGCCGGTACAGCAGCGTGTGCCCCGTCATGCGGCGGACCGCCGGGCGCACGAACAGTTCGAACGCGACGAGCGCCGCGCCGGGGTTGCCCGACAGCCCCACCCACGGCACGCCGCCTAACACGGGGTCCGACGCCGCGCCGCCCACCCGCCCGAACCCCATCGGCGCGCCCGGCCGCATCCGCACCGACCAACGCTCCGCCCGCCCGCCCGTGTCGGCCACCGCGTCGTGCATGCAGTCGAACTCGCCGGCCGACACCCCGGCGGTGGTCACGACGAGGTCGCAGCCGAGCCCGCTCGTTAGGCGCTCGCGCACCGACGCGACCGTGTCCGCCGCGACGCCGAGGTCGACGGGTATGCCCCCCGCCTCGCGCACCGCGGCCGCGAGCGCGTGGTTGTTGGACGCGACGACCCGCCGCCCCGCGACCGCCTCCGCGGCCCGCTCCAGCGGCACCAGCTCGTCGCCCGAGCCTAACACGCCGACGCGCGGCCGCCGGCGCGCGCCGACCGCGCCCACGCCGCACGCGGCGAGCATCCCGATCTGCGCCGGCCCGAGCGCCGCCCCCGCCTCGAGCACGACGTCGCCGACGCCCACGTCCTCGCCCCGCGGCCGCACGTCCCGGCGCGGGGCGACCGCGCGCCGTACGAGCACCGCGTCACCCCCGCCGTCCGTGTCCTCCACACGCACCACCGCGTCGGCGCCGGGCGGCAGTGGCGCCCCGGTCATGATCCGCCGCGCGGTCCCCGCGGCCAACGGCCGCGGGTCGTCGTGCCCGGCCGCCACCGTCCCGTCGACCACGAGCGCGGCGGGCGACTCCGGCGACGCGTCGCCGACGTCCGCCGCCCGCACCGCGTACCCGTCCATCGCGCTCGCGTCCCACGGCGGCAACGTCAGCGGCGACACGACCGACGCGGCCAGCACCCGCCCGAGCGCGTCTGACAGGTCGACCCGCTCGGGCGCGAGCGGCGCGACCGCGGCGAGCACCCGCGCCAACGCCTCGGCCGCGCTCAGACGCTCGCGCTCGCGCGGCAACGTCCCGCGCCAGCGCGGTGCCGTCACCGTCTCCCTACCACGCCATCACGCCGACGCCGCGCGCCCGATCACCTCGCGCTCGACCAGCGCGACGAGTGCGTCGAGGAGCCCCGCGTCGGCGAATGAGAGCACGTGCACGCCGCCACGCCGAGCGTCTGCGAGCCGCGGGTCGTCCGGCACGTCCGTGACGATGGCCAGGTACTGCGGCGCGGTCGGGCCGTCGGGCTCGTAGATCGGCGATGCGTGCGCGGCCGCGCGAAAGACCTCGATCATCGGCAGCGCCGACGCTTTGAACCCCTCGCACACTACCACGTCGGCATTGCTCAGGTAGCGCTCGGCGATCGCCTCGGGGCCGAGCTCCGGCCCGCCGCGTTCGTCCCCCCACCGCACGACGAGCGCGAACTTGTCCGGCGCCGCCATCGCCACGCGCTCCGCCCCGCCCTCGTGGTAGTGGCGGTACGTGTCCGTCGTCGACGGGTCGAGGTTGAACGTGTGGTGCCCGTGCTTGATCGTCATCACGCGACGCCCGCGCGCGCCGAGCGCGGCCACGAGTTGCACGACGAGCGTCGTCTTGCCGCTGTGCTTCCGGCCGACCACGGTCACCATCGGCGGGCGTCTCACGCCGTCGCCTCGCTCGCGGCCGCCTCGGCCGCGAGCGCCTCCGCCGCGGCCAGGTCCTCGGGCGTATTGACGTTGCGAAACATGACGTGCGCGTCGCCGTGCCGCGCGACTTCGCGCGCCCCGAGCTGCCGCGCCCCGACGGCCTCGCCGAGAGCGCGCGCGCGCCGCTCGCCAGCGCCTAACAACCGCTCGGCCGCCGCCCGGCACGCCGGGCCGTAGTACGCGCACAACGGCTCGGGCCCCGCCTCGCCGTCGGGCACGACGGCGTCGGCGCCCTCCGCCGCCGCGTCGCGCAGTGCGACGAGCAGCGACGCCGGCACGAACGGCATGTCCCACGCGACCACGACCACCGCCCCCCCGCCCGCGTGTGCGAGCGCCGCGTGCAGCCCGCCGAGGCTGCCCAGGCTCGGCAGCACGTCCGCCGCGACGCGCACGCCAGGGAGCCACCCACCCGCGTCGGCCGCGTTGGCCACGAGCAGCACGTCGTCGCACGCCGCCGCGAGCGCGCGGGCGACGCGGTCGACGATCCGCACGCCGCCCACGCGCGCGAGTCCCTTCGGCGTCCCGCCGAAGCGCGTCGCGCCCCCGCCCGCGAGCACGACGCCGGTCACCCGCGCGGGCGCCGGCACGGTCACCGCGGACCGACGCCTAACGAAAGAGGGCAAGCGACTTGATCACCGTCTGCGCGACGCCCCACGCCGCCGGGATCCCGACGATCGCCCACGCGATCACCAGCGCGACCGGCGAGCTCGCCGGTGCGGCCGCGGCCGCGCGCTCCACGCGCTCCGTCCGGGGTGCGCTCACGACACCCGCTCCATCGCCGGCGCGCCCGCCAACGTGCCCGCGCCCGTCCCCACCAGCGCGCCGGGGCGGCGCCCGGCCATCGCGCGCACCGCGAGGTTCGCGAGAAAGCCGACCAGCAGCATCCCCGCCAGCACGTACATCGTCCCGTTGTACGCCTCCGCCTTCGGCACGCCGTGCTGGATGCGGTCGTCGCGCAGGTAGCTCATCAGCGTCGGCCCGAGCACCCCCGCCGTCGACCACGCCGTCAGCAGCCGGCCGTGGATCGCGCCCACCTGGCCCGTGCCGAACAGGTCGCGCAGGTACGCCGGGATCGTCGCGAACCCACCGCCGTACATCGAGAGAATCACGACGCACGCCGCCACGAACGGCCCGACCCCGCCCGCGCGCCCGAGCGTCGGGACGAGCGCGTAGAGCAGCACGCCTAACGCAAAGAACGTCGCGTACGTCGCCCAGCGCCCGATCCGGTCGGAGAACGACGACCACCCGAAGCGCCCGACGAGGTTCGCGAGGCTCAGCAGCCCGACGAAGCCGGCCGCCGCGTCGGTCCCAATCCGCCCCGGAAACGTCTCCTGGATCATCGGCGACGCCTGGCTCAGGATGCTGATCCCCGCCGTCACGTTCACCAGCAGCATCACCCAGAGCAGCCAGAACTGCGGCGTCCGCACCGCGTCCGACACCGACACGTCGGCCCGCGCCGCGGCCGCCCGCCCGGTCACCGCGGTCGACCCGGGCACCGCCGCCGCGACGCGGACGTCGCCGGCGCTCGCCGGCGCCCACCCCGCCGCCGGCACGCGCACCGTGAACGTCCCGTAGAGCATGAGCGCGAGGTAGAGCACGCCTAACGTCACGAACGTCGGCGCGACGCCGGTCGACGTCGCCGACTTGAAGTGGTCCATCAGCTTGACCGAGAGCGGCGACGCGATGAGCGCGCCCCCGCCGAACCCCATGATCGCGAGCCCGGTCGCCATCCCCGGCCGGTCCGGGAACCACTTGATGAGAGTGCTCACCGGCGAGATGTACCCGACGCCGAGTCCGATCCCGCCGATCACGCCGTAGCCGAGCAGGAGCAGCCAGAACTGGTGCGTCACGACTCCCGCGGCGCCGACGAAGAAGCCCGCCGAGAAGCAGAGCGCGGCCGCGAACATCGCCCGCCGCGGCCCCACGCGCTCCAGCCACGCACCGAACAGCGCCGCCGACAGCCCGAGCATCACGATCGCCGCGGAGAACACCCACGTGATCGTCTTCAGCGGCCAGTCTCCGGGCGCCGACGTCGTCACGCCGAGCAGCTTCGAGAGCGGAATGTTGAACACGGAGAACGCGTACGCCTGGCCGATCGCGAGGTGGATGGCCAGCGCCGCCGGCGGGACGAGCCACCGGTTGTAGCCAGGCGGCGCGATGGTGCGCTCGCGGTCGAGAAACGCCAGTGCGGATGGCATGCCGGGCAGGTGAGGGCGGAGTGTGGGGCGGGTGCGCGACCCGCTCATGGCGGTGCGGCGGCAAACTGCGGCATGGACCACCATCCTGCCACCCATTTCGCCGCCAAGGATCTCAGTAGAGAGGTATGGCGTTGACACCCCCCGGCGCAGCGCCTAAGTCCTCTGCATGGCCCAGGTGGCTGAGGAATCCGTCCGCCGCGTCGACGGCACGCGCACGGTCGAGATCGCCGACCAGCTCGCGATCGAAGAGCCGCTCCTCATCGAGCTCGTCCACGACCGCGACGGCGGGCGCGTGACCGAGAGCGTGAGCGTGACCATGCGCACGCCCGGCCACGACGTTGAACTCGCCCTCGGCTTCCTCTACACCGAGGGCATCGTGTCCGCGGCCGACGAGGTGGTCCTCCCGGCCACCGAGCCGCCGACCGACGCGGGCGCGCGCGACTGCAATACGGTCCGTATCACCGTCCGGCCGGGCGTGCCGGTCGACGTCCGGCGGCTCGAGCGGCACTTCTACACGGCGTCCAGCTGCGGCGTCTGCGGGAAGACGTCGCTCGAGGCGCTCGCCGCGGGGCGCGAGATCCACGTCGCCCCCGGACGCCCCGTCGTCGATCCGGCCACGGTGCACGCCCTGCCCGACACGCTCCGCGCGGCACAGGCCGTCTTCGACCGCACCGGCGGCCTCCACGCGGCGGCGCTCTTCACGCCGCACGGCGAGCTCGTCGCGCTCCGCGAGGACGTCGGGCGCCACAACGCGGTCGACAAACTCGTCGGCGCGGCCCTACGCGCGGGCGAACTCCCGCTCGACGACCGCGTGCTCCTCGTGTCCGGCCGCGCGAGCTTCGAACTCGTCCACAAGGCGCTCGCCGCGGGCGTCCCGGTCCTCGCCGCCGTCGGCGCACCGTCGAGCCTCGCGGTCGAGACCGCGCGCGCCTACGGCATGACCCTGCTCGGCTTCGTGCGCCAGCAGCGGTTCAACGTCTACACCGGGGCGGAGCGGGTGCGCGGGCGCGAGTGACACGACGCGCGCTGTCTCGAGCACGTTGGGCTTGCGCTCCACGGTGCGGGACGGGCAGGAGGACGGGTGAGACGGGGGCGGTGGGGCGTGGTCGCTCGGCTGTTCCGTCCCGCAACACGGGGCGATCACGTTCACGCGGGCCTAACACATCCGCGCCTGCAGCGCCACCACGACGCGCTCCGCCGCCCGCCCGTCCCACCCCTCCGGCGCCCGCGCCCCCGGCTCAGCGCGCGCCTCCGCCACCGCAGCCCGGTACGCCCCCACGATTCCGTCCACCGTCAGCGGCCACGGCGCGAGCCGGTTCGTCCCCTCCGCCACCGTCACCGGCCGCTCCGTCTGCTCGCGCAACGTGACGCACGGCACGCCGAGCGCCGTCGTCTCCTCCTGCAGCCCGCCCGAGTCCGTCAGCACCGCCGCGGCCCCGTCCGTGAGCGAGAGCATCTCCGCATACCCGAGCGGCTCCAGCACGCACAGCCGCTCGAGCCGCCCGCCGAGCCCGAACGCCTCCGCCCGCGCGCGCGTGCGCGGGTGCACGGGGAACACCACCGGCCGCTCCGCCGCGACCGCCGCGAGCGCGTCGAGCAGCACGCCTAACGCGTGCGGGTCGTCGACGTTCGACGGCCGGTGCAGCGTCGCCGCCACGTACCCGCCGCGCGCGAGCCCGAGCCGCCCGGGCACGTCCAGCGCCCGCGCCCGCGGCAGGTGCGCGAACAGCGTGTCGATCATCACGTTCCCCACGAACACGACGCGCTCCGCCGCGATCCCCTCGCCCACCACATTCGGCAACGCGTCGCGCGACGGCGTGAGGAGCAGGTCTGACAGCCGGTCGGTGAGCACGCGGTTCACCTCCTCCGGCATCCGCCAATCGCCGCTCCGCAGCCCCGCCTCCACGTGCGCCACGCGGCCGCCAAGCTCGGAGCGCAGCTTCGCCGCGACGAGCGCGCAGGCGAGCGTCGCGTTCACGTCGCCGACCACGACGGTCCAGTCCGGCCGCACCGCGCGCAGCACGGGCTCGAACGCCTCCATCACCCGCGCCGTCTGCTGCGCGTGCGTCCCCGATCCGACGCCGAGGTGGTAGTCCGGCTCGGGAAGCCCGAGGTCGCGGAAGAACGCGTCCGACATCCGCGCGTCATAGTGCTGTCCGGTGTGCACGAGCACCGCCTCGGCCCCGTCGCGCGCGAGCGCCGCGAGCACCGGCGCGACTTTCATGAAATTCGGGCGCGCGGCCGCCACGACGAGCACGCGCATCCGGCCCCCGGCGC
>JAABUZ0100005894.1_pt1 | contig 15689 bp, 17 predicted proteins | sample 5562091 | NCBI WGS metagenome assembly JAABUZ01 (sample SAMN12813069, study PRJNA571459) | rock metagenome | isolation source: Antarctica rocks | place: Antarctica: Victoria Land, Linnaeus Terrace sud | collected 2015-12-21 | reverse complement strand
ACGCCTACCCCGGGACCGTCAAGGACCTGCTGACCGCCAACCTGGACGCCATCGACTTCATCGCGGCCAACAACGCCAAGGCGAAGCAGGACACGAACGAGCAGATCGACAAGCTGGCCGGCAAGCCGTTGAGCCAAAAGGTGATCGACCGGGCTTGGGCGAACCTGACGTTCACCGCCGACCCGCTGGCTGCCACCCTGCAGCACTCCGCCGATGACGCCGTTGCTGCCGGGACCACGCAGAAAGTAGCGCTCAAGGGCATCGTCAACCTCACCACGCTGGAGAGCCTGCTCGCCGCCCGCGGCAAGCCGCCGGTGAGCGACGCCGGGCTCGGCCAGAGCTGATGGTGATGAGCGCATCGGTCACCGAGCGTGCCCAACCGGAGGTGGACAACGCCGCGGTCCAGGTGGACCGCGTCAGCAAGAGTTTCCGGCGCAGTGCGCCGGTCCTGGACGAGGTCTCGCTGACCGTCAAACCCGGCGAGCTCCTGGCCCTGCTGGGCGCCTCGGGCTGCGGGAAGTCCACGCTGCTCAACATCATCGCCGGACTGGAGAAGCCCACCGCAGGCTCGGTGCAGGTCGCCGGTCAGGGCGCGGCATTGATGTTCCAGGACGCGGCGCTGTTCCCCTGGCTCACGGCCGGGCAGAACGTCGAGCTGGCGCTGAAGCTGCGCGGACTGGGCAGGGCCGAACGCCGGGACGAGGCGCGCCGGCTGCTTTCCGTGGTGCGGCTGGACAACGCCTACGGCAAGCGTCCGCACGAACTGTCCGGCGGCATGCGGCAACGCGTGGCTCTGGCCCGGGCGTTGGGGCAGCGCCGCGAGGTGCTGCTGATGGACGAGCCCTTCGCAGCCCTCGATGCCATCACCCGGGACGTGCTCCACGAAGAGCTGGTCCGAATCTGGCGGGAGAGCGGGGTGGCGATCGTCTTCGTCACCCACAACGTCAGGGAGGCCGTGCGCCTCGGGCAACGGGTGGTGCTGTTGTCCTCCCGTCCCGGGCGGGTCGCCAGGGAGTGGTCGGTGGATATCGACGGCGAGCGTCGGATCGAATCGCCCGCGGTCGCGCAACTCTCGGCCGAGATCACCGCTGTCCTTCGTGAGGAGATCGTGCGCCATGGCCGCCATTGACACGATGGACACCGGATCGTTGGAGGCCGGGCTCGACGCGCTGTCCACCGACATTAGGCAGGAGCGGAGCTGGGCCCAGCGTCTGGGGCAGTCGGTCCTGCCGCCCTTGGTGGCGGTGGGTCTGGTGCTGGTGGTGTGGCAGGTGTACGCCGCCACCCGTACCGGTGCGGCCAGCTACAACACACCCTCCCCGGCCGACGTGTGGAGCACCTTCACCACGCAGTGGTCCAGCGGTGCGGTGTGGGAGTCGGTATGGAACAGCCTGCGCCGAGGGGCGATCGGCTTCGCCATCTCCATCGTGGTCGGTGCCCCGCTGGGCCTGCTGATCGCCCGAGTCCGCTTGGTGCGCACGGCGATCGGGCCGATCGTCAGCGGATTGCAGAGCCTGCCGTCGGTGGCGTGGGTGCCGGCGGCGATCATCCTCATCGGGCTCACTCCGGGTGCCATCTACTTCGTCATCCTGATGGGCGCCATCCCCTCGATCGCCAACGGCCTGGTGGCGGGGCTGGATCAGGTGCCGCCGTTGTACGGCCGGGTGGGCACCGTGCTGGGCGCCAGCTGGGTGCAGTCCATCCGGTACGTGCTGCTGCCGGCGGCGCTGCCCGGCTTTCTGGCGGGGCTCACCCAGGGTTGGGCCTTCGCCTGGCGTTCGTTGATGGCTGCGGAGATCATTTCCTATTCGCCGGAGCTCGGGCGCAGCCTCGGCCAGATGCTCAACCAGGGGCGGGAGCTGTCGGACCTGAGCCTGGTGGTGATGGCCATCGTCATCATTCTGCTCGTGGGGGTGGCGGTCGACGTGCTGCTCTTCGCGCCCCTGCAGCGGCATGTGCTGCGCAGCCGGGGGCTGCAGGTCGACCGCCACTGAGGCGTCGTCAGCGCGGACGCAGCCGATCGATCTCCCTGCGGTCGCGTTTGGTGGGGCGTCCGGCACCGCGGTCGCGCCGGGCCACGGTGGCCAGGAGCTCGCGCGGCGGGGGCGGCGGGCTGTGGTCGACGAGGCATTCCGCCGCCACCGCCGCGCTCACCCGTTTGGTGATCGGCCGGGCCACCACCACGATGCGCTCCAATCCCGCCGCGCGGACCCGGACCTCGTCGCCCACCCGCACCGGTTGCGCCGGCTTCGCGGTGGCGCCGTTGACGCGGACGTGCCCACCCCGGCAGGCGGCTGCTGCCGCAGAACGGGTCTTGAACAGCCGCACCGCCCAGGTCCAGCTGTCCACCCGGACGCTCGTTGCCTCGGCCATCACGCGCTAGCCGGCGGGTACCCAGCTGGCGGGCCGCTTCTCGGCGAAGGCCCGGATGCCTTCCTGGGCCTCGGTGGACGCGAAGAAGGACGCCGAAAGGCTGGTCATTTCCGCGAACCGGGTCTCCAGGTCGTTGCCGCCACCGCTGAGCATGGCCTTGGTGGCGGCCAGCGCCTGGGGCCCACCCTTGGCCAGGGCGGCGACGTAGCGGCCCACGGCGTCGTCCAGCTCCCCTTCGGACACCGCGGCCGTCAGCAGGCCGATCTCCGCGGCACGGGCTGCGTCGAACACCTCGCCGGTGAGGAACAGCTCCTGCGCGGCCCGGGGGCTGATCCGGGGCAGCACGGTCACCGAGATCACCGCGGGCACCACCCCGATGCGCACTTCGCTGAAGCCGAAGGTGGCGGTGGACGCGGCGACGGCGATGTCGCAGGCGGCCACCATCCCGATGCCACCGGCCCGGGCCGGCCCGGCAAGACGGGCGATCACCGGCTTGGGGTGGCGCCACAGGGTCTGCAGGATCTGCGGGAACTCGTTGACACCCTGATCGGCCGAGCTCGCCCCGCGGGACTCGGTGAGGTCCATCCCGGAGCAGAACACCGTCCCGGTGTGGGTGAGCACCACCACCCGCACCGCGTCGTCGAGGGCGCAGGCCTGCAGGTGGCCCAGCAGCTCCCGCCGCAGCTGGGCGGAGAGCGCATTGCGGTTGCGCGGCGAGTCGAGGGTGATCGTGGCCACCCCCGAGACGTGCTCGAGGTGGACCAGTTCACCGTTGCTGTCAGTCATGCAAGCACCCTATGACGACGATGCGCTCCTTTCCGGACCCGCCATCGCGTTGCGTCCACCACCCTGGGGCGTCACTAGTCCGCGCGGAGCGCCGTCGGCGTCCAAGACGGCCACACCGGGTCGTCAACCGGGTGCCCGTTGATGAAGCTCGCCACCAGCCGAAACGGGTCGGCTGTGGTGGTGTTGTCGTAGACGTAGGCTTCATCGGCATTGGCGATCGCAGCACGCAGGAGATCCCACAGCCGCCCACATCGTGCGCGGATCTTCTCTTCGGGCACGTAGTGGCCTCCGTTCGCCACCCGGTCGACGACACGCGCGACAGCCAACTCCTCCGGGATCAGCACCATGTGCAAAGTCACGTGGAATCCCGCGCCTCGGGCTTCGCGGAGCAGGTCGAGTTTCGACCCGTGAGAGAAGACAGTCTCGGCCACGAACGATCGGCGTTGGGCAATGCGCTGTGCTCGTTCCTCGGCGGCGAGGGCGGCCGCCTCATAGGCGTGGGCCGCAGCTGCGTCCGGCCACCGTGCGCCGGCGATGAAGTCGGCGTTGACCAGGTGCAGGCGCGTGACAGGGCCGAGTACGAATTCGTAGAACGTGGTCTTGCCGGCGCCGTTTGGTCCGGCGATGGCGTGCAGGACAGGATCAGCGCTCAAGCGCCGACCGACTCGCCATCCTGGGCGGCGTGCCGAACGACGTTCCCGGCTCCGTCCAACTCTACGTAGGAGCGGCCTTCCTGGACGAACTTTCCTGCCAGAACCAGCTTTTCCCGGCGCTCGGTGATTCGCTCGGTCCATTCCGCGCGGACGGCAGCCTGTTCCCGGTCGGTCAGCTCGTCGTACTCGCGTCGGCCGTCCAGTACGTCGGCGATCGCGCGGTGAGAAACGCTGTGTGAGGACTCCAGCTCGCGGCCGATGCGCGCCCAATGCGCAATCTGCTGCGCGGCGCTGCGGCTCATGAGTCCACCGACCAGTTTCGCCGATGCGTATAACTCGTTGTCGATGCGGGTCGGAGATGTCGTTGCCATGGCGTCAACCTTCCTCTCGGCGGCAACTGTAGCAAACTGCAACAGCCCGGGGGAGGGTAGCGAGGTCGCCGTGCGACGCGACGGCCGTGGATCAGGTCAGCGCAGGCTCGTTGAGCTCGACCGCCGACAGCGCGTCGCCGACGAGTCCGGCGGCCAGGGTGTTGCCCGCGGCGGGGTCGATCAGCAGGAAGCTTCCGGTACGCCGGTTGAGCGCGTAGTCGTCCACCGGCAGCGGCTCAGCCGTGCGAATGCTGACCCGGCCGATCTCGTTGAGTTCCAAAGTATCCGGGTTACGCACCGCGGCGAGGGCCTGTTCGTCGAAGCGCTCGTCGATGCTGGACACGATGGCCTGCGTGGTGCGGGTGCCGTGCTTGATGAGCAACCTCGCGCCTGGGCGCAGCGGCTGCTCGGCCAGCCAGCACACTGTGGCCTCGAGCTCGGTGATCGAGGTGGGGGCATCACCGGGGGAGGCGATGAGGTCGCCGCGCGAGGCGTCCACCTCGTCGGCCAGCACTAGGGTGACGCTGCGGCCGACCTCGGCGGTGTCCAGCTCACCGTCGGCGGTGTCGATGCGGAGCACCGTGCTGCGGGTGCCCGAGGGCAGCACTACGACCTCGTCACCGGGCGACACGGTGCCCGCGGCGATCTGTCCGGCAAAACCACGGTAGTCGGGGAACTCGGCGGTGCGCGGCCGGATGACGTACTGCACCGGCAGGCGCAGGCCGACCCGGTGCGGCTCGGCGTCCACCGGTACCTGCTCCAAGTGCTCCACCAGCGTGGGGCCGTCGTAGAACGGCGTGCGCTCGGAGCGGTGCACCACGTTGTCCCCGTGCAGTGCGGAGACCGGGATGGTCGTCACGTCGTCGGTGCCCCAGCCGAGCTGGCTGGTCAGCGCGGTGAACTCGGCGGCGATCTCGGCGTAGACAGCCGCCGGGTCGTCCACCAGGTCGATCTTGTTGACGGCGAGCACCAGCCGGGGGACGCCCAGCAGCGCCAGCACCGCGGCGTGGCGACGGGTCTGCGAGATGACACCCTTGCGGGCGTCGACCAGCAGCACCACCAGCTGCGCGGTGGACGCGCCGGAGACCGTGTTGCGGGTGTACTGCACGTGCCCGGGGGTGTCGGCCAGCACGAAGGACCGGGCCGGGGTGGCGAAGTATCGATAGGCGACGTCGATGGTGATGCCCTGTTCGCGCTCCGCGCGCAGGCCGTCCACCAGCAGCGACAGGTCCGGTGTGGACAGACCCTTGTCCACAGAGGCCCGGGTGACCGCGTCGATCTGGTCGGCGAGCACGGATTTGGTGTCGTAGAGCAGCCGTCCCACCAGGGTGGATTTGCCGTCGTCGACGCTGCCGGCCGTGGCCAGGCGCAGCAGCTGGGTGGTGCTCATCGGGAACCTTCCCTCATCAGAAATAGCCCTCTCGCTTACGGTCTTCCATCGCCGCGGCAGACACCCGGTCGTCGGCGCGGGTGGCGCCGCGTTCGGTCACCCGGGACGCCGCCACCTCGGCCAGTACCGCGTGCACGTCGGCGGCCTCGGACTCGACAGCGCCGGTGCAGGAGCCGTCGCCGACCGTCCGGTAGCGCACCGACAGCTTCCGAAGCTCCTCGTTCTCGCTGGCGCTGAACCACGGTCCCTCGGTGAGCCACATGCCGTCCCGAAGGAACACCTCACGCTGGTGGGCGTAGTAGATGCTGGGCAGCTCGATGTTCTCCTGGGCGATGTAGCGCCAGACGTCGAGCTCGGTCCAGTTGCTCAGCGGGAACACCCGCACGTGCTCGCCGGGGGCATGCCGGCCGTTGTAGAGGTTCCACAACTCGGGGCGCTGGCGCTTGGGATCCCACTGGCCGAAGGCGTTGCGCAGGCTGAAGATCCGTTCCTTGGCGCGGGCGCGTTCCTCGTCGCGGCGGGCGCCACCGAACACGGCGTCGAAGCGACCAGCGGCAATGCCGTCCAGCAGCGGAACGGTTTGCAGCGGGTTGCGGATGCCGTCGGGCCGCTCGGCCAGCCGGCCGTCGTCGATGTAGTCCTGCACCTTCGCCACGTGCAGCCGCAGGTTGTGCTTGGCCACCACGTTGTCGCGGAAGTCCAGCACCTCCTGCAGGTTGTGGCCGGTGTCGACGTGCAGCAGGGCGAAGGGCACCGGTGCGGGCCAAAAGGCCTTGATCGCCAGGTGCAGCAGCAGGGTGGAGTCCTTGCCGCCGGAGAACAGGATCACCGGGCGCTCGAACTCCCCGGCCACCTCGCGGAAGATGTGGATGGCCTCCGACTCCAAAGCCTCCAGAGTCGACAGCTGCGCGGCGTAACCCACGGGGGTCGCCACAGTGGGCGCGCTCATTGCTGGACCCCCACGTCGCTTCGCTCGCTCACTGCTGGACCCCCACGTCGCTTCGCTCGCTCACTGCTGGACCCCCACGTCGCTTCGCTCGCTCACTGCTGGACCCCCACGTCGCTTCGCTCGCTCATCGGTGCAACCCACATTCGATCTTGGCCTTACCGGCCCAGCGGCCACTGCGCGGATCGGCTCCTGGCAGGGGCTTGACGGTGCACGGCGCGCAACCGATGGAGGGATAGCCGGCGTCGACCAGCGGGTTCACCAGAATGGCGTGCTCCTCGATGTAGTTGTGCATCAGCTCATCGCTCCACGCGGCAATGGGGTTGACCTTGACCAGGCCGAAGGCTTCGTCGTAGGTGACCAGCGGTGTGTTCGCCCTGGTCGGCGCTTCCACCCGGCGGACCCCGGTGACCCAGGCGTCGTAGCCGGCGAGTGTCTTCTTCAACGGTGCCACCTTGCGCATGGCGCAGCAGCGGTCGGGTTCCCTCGCGAAGAGGTCCTTGCCGTGCGCGGCGTCCTGCTCGGGCACGCTCAGCGCCGCCTTGGCGTTCACGATGCGCACCCCGTACACCTGCTCGACCGCGTCCCTGGTGCCGATGGTCTCCGCGAAGTGGTAGCCGGTGTCCAGGAACAGCACCTCCACGCCGGGGCGGGCCTGGGCGGCCAGGTGCACCAGCACGGCGTCCTGCATGTTCGAGGCAACGATGAACCGCTCACCGAAAGTCTGAGCCGTCCAGGCCAGCACCTCAGCCGCACTGGCGTCCGCCAGCTCAGCGGCGCCACGTTCGGCGACCTCGCGTAGATCGACGTCGGTCGACACGCTCATTTCAGCTCACCTCTTCTGATTGACTCGTCGCCGCGTGCCCCGCGCCCACATAACGCAGGCCGAACACCCGGGAGCATTCCCCGCAGCGCCAGGTTCCCGAAGGCAGCGCCGTCCCGTCCGGTTCGTCCGGGCGCAGGTCTTCGTCACCGCAGTACGGGCAGTAGTACGGGGTCACCCGCTGCTCGGACGCGGCGCTCTCGGTCATCGCAGGTCTTCCTCGTCCGCTCGCTTCACCCACTGGGTGAACCGCTCACCCGCGTCGCGCTGCTTAGCGAAGTTACGCACCACGCGCTCGATGTATTCCCCGATCTCGTCCGTGGTGATCTTGTGCCCGCGCAGCTTCTTGCCGAAGCCGGCGTCGGCGCCGAGCCCACCACCGAGGTGCACCTGGAAACCCTCCACCGGCTTGCCCTCGGCGTCGCTGAGCAGCATCCCCTTGAGGCCGATATCGGCGACCTGCACGCGGGCGCAGGAGTTCGGACAGCCGTTGATGTTCACCGTCACCTGGGTGTCCAGCTCGACCGAGAGGTCCGCCAGCCGCTGCTCGAGTTCGGGTACCAGGGTCTGCGCGCGCACCCGGGTCTCGGTGAAGGCGAGCTTGCAGAACTCCAGACCGCTGCACGCCATCACGTTGCGCCGCCAGTAGGAGTTGCGGGCGGGCAACTCCAGCGCGTCGAGGTCCGCGATCAGGGAATCGACGTGCGCGTCGTCGACGTCGAGGACCACCAGCTTCTGGTACGGGGTCACGCAGATCCGATCGGAACCGGCGCGTTGCATCGCCTCGGCCACCGCGGTGAGCTTGGTGCCGCTGACCCGGCCGGTCACCGGGGACACGCCGATGGCGTTGCGCCCGTCGCGCTGCCGCTGCACGCCGACGTGGTCCCGAATAGCGGTGAGCGGCTCCGGGGCCGGGCCGTCGACGAGCCTGCGATGCAGGTACTCCTCCTCGAGCACCCGCCGGAACTCCGCCGGGCCCCAGTCCTTGATGAGGAACTTGATCCGGGCGCGCGAGCGCAGCCGGCGGTAACCGTAGTCCCGGAACACCGACACCACTCCGGCCCACACCTCGGGGACCTCATCCAGCGGGATCCAGGCTCCCAGGCGCTGCGCGATCATCGGGTTGGTGGACAGGCCGCCGCCCACCCAGAGGTCGAGACCGGGGCCGTGCTCGGGGTGGTTCACGCCGACGAAGGAGACGTCGTTGACCTCGTGCGCCACGTCCTGCAGCCCGGAGATGGCCGTCTTGAACTTGCGCGGGAGGTTGGAGAACTGCGGGTCGCCGATGTAACGCTTGACGGTCTCGCGCAACGCGGGCGTGGCGTCGAGGATCTCGTCAGCGGCGACACCGGCCAGCGGGGAGCCGAGGAAACCGCGCGGACAATCGCCACAGGCTTCGGTGGTCTGCAAGCCGACGCTCTCCAGGCGGCGCCAGATCTCCGGAACGTCCTCGATCCGGATCCAGTGCAGCTGCACGTTCTGCCGGTCGGTGAGGTCGGCGGAGTCCCTGGCGAACTCGGTGGAGATGTCGGCGATCACCCGCAGCTGCTCGGAGTTGAGCTGGCCCCCGTCGGTGCGCACGCGCAGCATGAAGTGCTCCGCGTCCAGGGCGTCGGAGTCCTCCATGCCGGTCTTGGTGGCTTCGAAGCCGGGCGCGCGCTGGGTGTACAGGCCCCACCAGCGGAAGCGGCCACGGAGGTCAGCGCCCTCGATGCTGTCGAAACCCTGGATCGCGTAGATGTTCTCGATGCGCGCCCGCACGTTCAGCGCATCGTCGTCCTTCTTGGTGCGCTCGTTGGCGTTGAGCGGCTCGCGGTAACCCTTGGCCCACTGGCCCTCGGACTTCTTGCGCGGTGCCCGCCGCGGGGCGGGGCGATCCGTGGTGACAGTCATGCAGACTTCCTCCGAGGAGTGGAAGCACCGGAGGCCGATCGACGGGGCTACCCGGCACGAACGCGTCCGGCGCCGGCAGGGGTGAGCTGGTCAGCGGCGGGAGAGCGGCGTGCGGCGGCACATCGCGCTGGAGACACGCTGCAGGTCGACGTGGCGACGCGCCACGAGCTGAACCCCTGCACCGATCATGGGGGACAGTCTGCCACGTTTGCCCGGGTAGGCCGAGCCCGAGGGTGGTGACCTGGCCCACTGGGGGAGCCGACTGCCCAGCTCCTGCCACACTGGCGCAATGGCTCAGGCACCGCTGGACGGCGACGCACCCCCCGCCGACGGTGCGCTGCCGGGCGAGGCGCTGCACGGGCTGGGGACCCGGCCGTTCGGGGTGTACGTGCACGTCCCGTTCTGCGCCACCCGCTGCGGTTACTGCGATTTCAACACCTACACCCCGCAAGAGCTGGGCAGCTCCGCCTCGCCGCAGTCCTGGCTGGCGGCGCTGCGGCATGAGCTCGAACTCGGCGCCTCGGTGCTCGGCACCCCGCCGACCGCGGACACGGTGTTCGTCGGCGGCGGCACGCCCTCCCTGCTCGGCGCGGACGGTCTCGGTGCGGTGCTGGATGCGGTACGCAGCTCGTTCGGGCTCTCCGTCGACGCCGAGATCAGCACCGAGTCGAACCCCGAGTCGACCTCCGCGGCCTTCTTCGATGGCATCCGGGCCGCCGGCTACACGCGGGTGTCGCTGGGCATGCAGTCGGCGGCAGCGCACGTGCTGCGGGTGCTCGACCGCACGCACACCCCGGGCCGCCCGGTGGCCGCTGCGCGGGAGGCGCGGGCCGCGGGTTTTGCGCACGTCAACCTCGACCTCATCTACGGCACTCCGGGGGAGTCCGATGCCGACCTGGAAGGGTCCGTCGCCGCGGTACTCGACGCCGGCGTCGACCACGTCTCCGCCTACGCGCTAATCGTCGAGGACGGCACCGCCATGGCCCGCCGGGTGCGGCGGGGCGAGCTGCCGATGCCCGACGACGACGTGCTTGCCGCCCGCTACGAACTGTTGGACACGCAACTGAGCGCGGCGGGGCTGCGCTGGTACGAGGTGTCGAACTGGGCGAGCGAGGATGCGGCCCGCTGCCGGCACAACCTCGGTTACTGGGACGGCGGCGACTGGTGGGGGGCAGGCCCGGGGGCGCACAGCCACGTCGGCGGTGTCCGGTGGTGGAACGTCAAGGCGCCGGCGAGGTATGCGGCGCTGTTGGGCGCGGGTCACTCGCCCGCTGCGGGCCGCGAGCTGCTGAGCAGCACGGAACAACACACCGAACGGGTGATGCTTACCACCCGACTGCGCTCCGGGCTACCGCTCGCCGAGCTGGGTTCCGGCGAGCGCTCCGCCGCCAAGACCGCGGTGGCGGACGGGTTGCTCACCGAGCAGGGCGATCACCTGGTGCTCACCGACCGCGGCCGCCTGCTGGCCGACGGGGTGGTCAGGGATGTGCTGCGCACCTGTGCGTGAGTAGGGCCCGCCGGGGGACCCAAATCACTCACGGGGCGAAGCCTGTTGCAGCACCACCGCACGTTGCTGGCCAGTGTCAGGGCCGGCTCAAGCCTCTGCCTGTGCGGTGATGCGCGCGTCGCTGGCCTGGTGTTCGGCCTTCGGGTCCTTCTCGTCCTGCTTGGCCCGGACGTCGGCCTCGATCCGCTCGCCGACCTTGGCGTCGATGTTGTGCCAATATTCGAACGCGCGCTGCAATACCGGCTCGCTCACCCCATTGAGCAGGTGCCCGACCACGTTGCTGACCAACCGGTCGCGCGCCGCTTCGTCCAGCACCTGGCGAACCATGGTGCCGGCCTGCCCCCAGTCGTCGTCATCGCGTCGCCGGGTGTAGGCCTGCTGCACCATCTCGCCGTCGCTGTACCAGCCAGCCGGCTCCCCGGCGACGGATGCGTTGGCGTGCGGGCCGCCCTTGGAGTTGGGTACGTACACCGGGTCGCGTCGGTTGTGGTACCGCATCCGGCCGTCCTTGGTGTACGACTGCACCGTCGTGGCATGCGGGGAGTTGACCGGCAGCTCCTTGTAGTTGGAACCAATGCGGTACCGGTGCGCATCCGGGTAAGAGAACAACCGCCCCAGCAGCATCTTGTCCGGACTCGGACCCGTTCCCGGCACCATGTTGCTCGGCTCGAAGGCCGCCTGCTCGATTTCGGTGTGGTAGTCCTCCGGATTGCGGTTCAGCGTCATGACGCCGACCTCGGTCAGCGGGTAGTCCCCGTGTGGCCAGACCTTGGTGAGGTCGAACGGGTTGAACCGGTACGTCTTGGCGTCCGCGAAGGGCATGATCTGCATCTTCAGGATCCAGCTCGGGTAGTCACCCTGCTCGATGTGCTCCCAGAGGTCACGCTGGTGGTAGTCGGTATCCATGGCGGCCATCTGGTCGCCTTCGTCCTGGGTGAAGAACTCGATGCCCTGGTTGGTCTTGAAGTGGTACTTGACCCAGAACTTCGCCCCGGCGGCGTTGACCCACAGGTAAGTGTGGCTCGAGTAGCCGTTCATGTGCCGCCACGTTCGGGGAATGCCTCGGTCGCCCATCAGCCAGGTCACCTGGTGAGCCGACTCCGGCGAAAGGGTCCAGAAGTCCCACTGCATGTCGTGGTCGCGCAGGTTGTTGTCCGCGCGACGCTTCTGCGAGCGGATGAAATCCTGGAACTTCATCGGGTCGCGCACGAAGAACACCGGCGTGTTGTTGGCGACCATGTCGAAGTTGCCCTGCTCGGTGTAGAACTTGATCGCGAATCCGCGGGGGTCGCGCCAGGTGTCGGGGCTGCCCCGCTCGCCAGCCACCGTGGAGAATCGGATTAGCGTCTCCGTCTTCTTGCCCGGCTGGAACATGTCCGCCTTGGTGTAGGCGCTGACGTCATTGGTCACCTCGAAGGTTCCGAACGCGCCGGCTCCCTTGGCATGCGGCTGTCGCTCCGGCACACGCTCGCGGTTGAACTGCGCCATCTTCTCGATGAGGTAGTGGTCCTGCAGCAGAATCGGGCCATCGGGGCCGACGGTGAGCGAGTGCTCGTCGCTCGCTACCGGAATTCCGGCATCGGTGGTCGTGTAGTTCTGATCAGCCATTTCGCTTCTCTTTCCGTCGTTGAAGGTCGCTGGCGGGCATGGCCTGGCTCGTCCATTCCGCGGGAACCGGGTGTTCGCCGGCCTGGCCCGACCGGCACTGCGGGCAGAGGCCCCAAAAGACGACCTCGGCCGTATCGACGAGGTAGCCAGCGTCGTCACTGGGTGTCAGGCACGGCCGGGTACCGGCGACGCAGTCGACGTCGATCACCCCGTCGCAGACCCGGCAAATGAGGTGATGGTGGTTGTCCCCCGCACGGGTCTCGTAGCGCGCTACCGAGCCCGCCGGTTCGATACACCGCACCAGTCCCGCGCGCGTGCACACAGCGAGCACGTCATAGACAGCCTGGGTGGAAACCCGGCCGATGCTCGCACGCACCAACTGGGCGGCCGTCTTTGCCGAGATGTGCGGGTGCGTGTCAAGTTCTTGAAGCTCCGCCACCCTTGGCGCGGTGACGCGCAAGTCCACGCTCCGCAACCGGCGGACGACCTCGTTCGATGTGTCGTGCATCACACTCACCTGACGCCAAGGACACCACCATGTCTGGTGTCAGTCAAGCGATGTCGAGGTTGCGCTGTGAGTGAGATAAGCCCGCCAGCGGGCCTATTTCACTCACAGCGCGCGAAGCGCGTCCAGCTCCAGTACCCGCACGTGCAGCACGGTGCGATTGCGCAGCGCTGAGCGCACCGCGCGGTGCAAGCCGTCCTCCAGGTACAGCACGCCGTCCCACTGCACAGCATGGGGGAACAGGTCGCCGTAGAAGGTGGACTCCTCCGCGAGCAGGGAGTCCAGCTCCAGCGCTTTCTTGATGGTCACGAGCTCGTCCAGGCGTACCTGACGCGGCGGAATCCTGGACCAGTCCTTGGTGGAGAGCCCGTGGGCGGGATACGGCTTGCCCTCCTGCACGTCGCGGAAGATCACGAGCGGCTCGCTCGCACGGCGACGTCGGTGCACATGCCTAAAACAGTAGCGGGGGTAGCTCCGCATAGAATGCAGGGGGATGAGACAGCACGAACGCCGGTGAACGGGAGGTGACGAACCAGTGTCTAGCACCGATGATCGCCGCTTCGAGGTGTTGCGCGCCATCGTCGCCGACTACGTCGCCACCCAGGAACCGGTGGGGTCGAAGGCGCTCGTCGAGCGGCACAACCTCGGCGTGTCCAGCGCCACCGTCCGCAACGACATGGCGGTGTTGGAGGACGAGGGCTACATCGCCCAGCCGCACACCAGCGCGGGCCGGATTCCCACCGACAAGGGATACCGGCAGTTCGTCGACGGCATCGCCTCGGTCAAGCCGCTCTCCGGTGCCGAACGCCGCGCCATCCAGCGCTTCCTGGAGACCGGCGTCGACCTGGACGACGTGCTGCGCAGAGGAGTGCGGCTGCTGGCTCAGCTGACCAGGCAGGTCGCCGTCGTGCAATACCCCACCTTGTCGGTCTCCTCGGTTCGGCACCTGGAGGTCGTCGCGCTCACTCCGGCTCGGCTGCTGCTGGTGCTCATCACCGACTCCGGCCGCGTCGACCAGCGCATCGTCGAGCTCGGGGACGTCGTCGATGACGCAGCACTGGGCCGGCTGCGTCACCTGCTCGGTGCTGCCCTGGAAGGCAAGCGCTTGGCCGAGGCATCCATCGCGGTCTCGGAGCTGGCGGAGCAGGCCCCACCCGAGCTGCGCGACGCGGTGCTCCGGACCGCCACCGTGCTCATCGAGACACTGGTGGAGCACCGCGAGGAACGGTTGGTGTTGGGCGGCACGGCCAACCTGACGAGCTCCTCGGACTTCACCGCCTTCCCCGGCGCGCTGCGCTCGGTGCTCGAGGCGCTCGAAGAGCAGGTCGTGGTGCTCAAGCTGCTGGCCGCAGCGCAGGACTACGGCACGGTGACCGTGCGCATCGGACACGAGAACGAGGCCGAGGAGATGCGCGCCACCTCGATGGTGTCCATCGGTTACGGCTCGTCCGGAACAGTGCTGGGTGGGATGGGCGTTGTAGGACCGACGAGGATGGACTATCCGGGCACGATCGCCTCGGTCAGCGCCGTCGCGCGGTATGTCGGCGAGGTGCTGGCCGGGCGTTAACGGGCTCAGCACGAAAAGGCTTCATTTCTCCGGGCACGTACAGGCGTGCTCACGAACGAGCGAGCAGTAAGGATGCAGGGAAGACGTGGCACGGGACTACTACGGAACACTCGGCGTGGGTACCAAGGCAAGCGCCGAGGAGATCAAGCGTGCCTATCGAAAGCTGGCCAGGGAGCTGCACCCGGACGTCAACCCCGACCAGGCCGCGCAGGTCCGCTTCCGTGAGGTGACCACCGCCTATGAGGTGCTGTCGGACCCGGCCAAGCGCCAGATCGTGGACCTCGGTGGCGACCCCATGGAGAGTGCGGGCGGTGGAAACGGTGCCGGCGGCTTCGGCGGTCAGGGCTTCGGCTTTGGCGACATCATGGACGCCTTCTTCGGCGGCGGCACCGGTGGCGGTGGCGGACGGGGACGGCGCAGCCGCGTTCAGCCCGGGTCGGACGCCCTGCTGCGCGTCGAGCTGAGCCTGGCCGAGTGTGCCTCCGGCGTGGCCAGAGAGATCAGCGTGGACACGGCGGTGCTCTGCACGGAGTGCACCGGGGCCGGAACGGCCAAGGGCACCAGTACGGCGCGCTGCGACACCTGCGGCGGGGCGGGCGAGGTGCAGTCGGTGCAGCAGTCCTTCCTCGGCCGCGTCGTCACCGCGCGCACCTGCCCCACCTGCCGGGGGATCGGCGAGGTGATCCCCGAGCCCTGCCGGCAGTGCGGCGGCGACGGCCGGGTCCGGTCGCGACGAAACATCACGGTGAAGGTGCCGGCCGGTGTCGGCGACGGCATGCGTATCCGGCTGTCCGGGCAGGGCGAGGTGGGCCCGGGCGGCGGCCCGGCAGGCGACCTCTACGTCGAGGTCGCGGAGAAGCCGCACGAGGTGTTCGTCCGGGACGGCGACGACCTGCACTGCACCATCCGCATCCCGATCGCCGACGCGGCACTGGGTACGACCGTCGGCCTGGACACCATCGACGGACACGTGGACGTCACCGTGGAGGCAGGTACCCAGCCTGGCGCGGTGAGCACCCTGCGCGGTCACGGCATGCCCCGGCTGCGCAGCGGCGTCCGCGGCGACGTGCATGTGCACCTCGACGTGGTGGTACCCACCAGGCTGGACCACAAGCAGAGCGAGTTGCTGCGCCAGTTCGCCGAGCTGCGTGCCCGCGACCAGACCGAGGTCGTGACGGCGGGGTCTAAGCAGAGTGGCGGCTTGTTCTCCCGGCTGCGGGAAACCTTCAGCGGCCGGTAGTGGCTCCGCCGGTCTTCCATCTCGACG
>JAABUZ0100005891.1_pt1 | contig 15694 bp, 19 predicted proteins | sample 5562091 | NCBI WGS metagenome assembly JAABUZ01 (sample SAMN12813069, study PRJNA571459) | rock metagenome | isolation source: Antarctica rocks | place: Antarctica: Victoria Land, Linnaeus Terrace sud | collected 2015-12-21 | reverse complement strand
GACCAGGTCGGCCTGGCGCGCGACGCGGTGGAGAACCTGTCGCGCCTGGGGCCGACCTGGGTCAAGCTGGGCCAGGCGCGCGCCGCCCCGCAGCGCCGCCCCGCTCGGCATGGGCGCGGCGGCGTGCCGTGCTGGGCGCTGCGAGGCTGGCAGCGCCCTGCCGCGACGCCGGTCGAGCCCCGGCCGTCTGCGTGTCCCAACCGGCGCAGCATGCATGCGTGCCATGCAGCCCCCCCTGTCCCTCCCTGTCACCCCCAGCCGATGAGACTTGGTTTCGGGTTTGAACCTGAACCAGACCTGAACCAGACAGGAGCAGGTGGGGCGGCGCATGTCGCAGGCGGTCCGCGGTGACCGCCTTGGCTGCGACCGGCGCACGCCGCGCGCAGGTGCTGTCCATCCGGCCGGACGTGCTGCCGCCGCCGGTGATGGCCGAGCTGGCCAAGCTGCAGGATGGCATCCCGCCCTTCCGGTGCCCCCCTCTGCTGGCGCGCACCTGCATGCTGCCGCCGCGCTCGCACGCGCGGCCCGTCACAGTGTGCGAGGCCGGGCGGCGGTCAGGCGATGCGGCGGTGCGGCGGCCCTGCAAGGTGTGCGTGCATGCGGCAGGACGGCCGAGGCGCGGCGCGTGCTGGAGGCCGAGCTGGGGCGGCCGCTGGACGCGGTGTTCTCCGAGTTTGGGGAGCGCCCGGTCGCGGCCGCCTCGCTCGCGCAGGTGCGCCGGGCGCGCGGGGTCGCAGGGTTTCGGCCTGTCAGCACTGCACTGTTCTGCGACGGATCGGCATGGCAGGAGCGGGCGTGCACCGGGTGGTGCTGGCTCCATGCGCCCGCTGCCGCGCTGTCCAGGATGCTTGGAGTGGCGGATGCTTGCGGCGTCCCAGTGTAGACCCTGCACGTTCCATGCTGAGCCACCTTGTGGTGCCTGCGCAAGCCCCCATCGCAGCCGCTCGCATGCGCCGAGCGGCGGCGGGCGCGCGGCGCCCAGGTGTACCGGGCGCGGGTGCGGGAGACGGGGCAGGAGGTGGCGGTCAAGGTGCAGCGGCCGGGCGCGCTGTCCACCATCTCCAAGGCGCGCGCCCTCGCTAGCGTTTGACAGAGGGACACCCAGTGACCTACCGTGTGTATGTGGCATCGTGCTGTTGAGAACATACCCACTGCCTGTGAACTTCATGCGGTGCACCAGCTGCGTCCTGCTACATGAGACCCGTTCCTTCAATATGCTGCAACGGCGCCGCTCTGCCCTGCTCAGTGTACACAGGGCAGGTAGAAAGTTCCACGTGTAGGTTACAATTTGCTGTTGTGCAACAGCGTGGCGTGTTCGGGATTGAGCGCTGTCTTGGGCTTGCGCACCGAGCTCACCCACATTGAGTACACTCTCGCAACGCGCCCGCCGTGGGTACATATCAGTGTGCTGCAGGGTGGGAGGACCGAAACGCGCTGCCGGGGCACACGCAGGACCTGTACGTGCTGCGGCGCGCGGTGGGCGTGTACCAGGCCATCATCCGGCGGCTGACCGCGCAGACGACCGACTACCGCGTCCTGCTCAGCACGTTCGCGGAGGGCCTGTTCACCGAGATGGACTTCCAGAACGAGGCGCTCAACGCGCTGCGCATGCAGGCGCGCTGCACGGCCGGGCCGCGCGGGGGTTGCTGTCAGGGTTGCGCTGTGTCTGCCGCAAGGCTGGGTGTGGGCTAGTGTGGCTGCGGAAAGGGTTTGCAGGGGTTCTCGTGTGGGGTAAGTTTTGCGCGCATGGCTGCGCGCTGGGGCTGTATGCGCACAGCTGCGCCTGTCTGCACATGCAGCGAGCGGGCTGGCGCCTCTGCGTCCTTAATCGTGTAAGGATGTTGGGCAAGGGCATGGCGCGCGTCAGCAACCCGTCGCTGTGGCGCGCAGGCGCTGCTCGCAGACTCCGACTTCGCGCGGCGGAATAATGGCGGCGTTGTCATCCCCACCCCGCTGCTGCACCTGACCACCCGGTGCGCCCCGGCGCCCCCTTGCGGAACATGCAGGCAAGCTTGGGGAGCCTGGCTGGCGCGCCTGCGCGCGGCGGGACCGCCTGGCACCCGCGCAGCGTGCCAACCGCACAGCACCAGGCCGGGGCGCGGCGCCGACGGGCCGCGCGCGCGCGCGGCTGCAGGCGCGTGCTGACAATGGAGTGGATCCCGGGCGTGAAGCTGACAACGCTGGGCGCGCCCGAGCTCAATGCGCTGGTGGCGGTCGGGCAGGAGGCGTTCCTGACGCAGCTGCTGGAGGTCGGCTTCATCCACGGCGACCCGCACCCAGGCAATCTGCTCAAGGCGCGCGCGCTTGCGCGGAGGCGGTCAGGGGTCGGTCAGCGCTCACCAGCGGCCTGGCCCCTGCCTTGTGCCCGGCCTGCTCGTGACAGCTCGTGCGCGGACGCGCCGACGATGGTTTTTTTAGTGTCGGGATGGGGCTGGCGCTCACTGATGGCCCGGCCCCTGGGCCCAGCCTGCTTGCGACAGCTTGCGCGCGGACGAGCCGACAAGAATGCCTTGAAACATACGGGGAGAGCGATGCACGCCGGGGCTCCAGGGCAGGCTGCTTGATGCGCTGCCGCCAGAAAACGCTCGGCCGTGGAGCGCGCGCGCGCACGCTGCGTCCCGAGCGGGCGCTCGCCTGCCTGCCAGCGCACAAGGGCTCAGCGCACGGGCTGAGCGCGCGGGCGGCCACGGGGCAGGTGACCGAGGGGCCGTGCGCGGGTTATCTGGCGGTCAGGGATTCAGAGCGCGGGCCGCCGGGCGCGAGCGCTTAGGAGCGCGGGCGGCGCGCCGCGCAGGTGACCGAGGGGCCGCACGCGGGCCGCCTGGCGCTGATCGACTTTGGGCTCGTGGCGGAGGTGCCGCCGGCCGACCGCGCGGCCATGCTGAGCGGCACCATCCACCTGGCCAACGGGGCCTGGGACGACCTCATCACCGATTTTGTTGCGCTGGGTGCCGCCCGCGCCTGCTGCTCGTGGCTCTCTCAAGGGCTTAATGCTTTCTGCTTGTCGTAGCTGCCTCCTTCACAGCATGCAGACGGTGGGGTGCTCCGCCTGCCATTGCACCTTCGTGCGAGCATGCTCGGAGCCTGCGGCGCGCATGCCCGGCGCTTGCTGAGCAGGCCGGCGGCGGCGACGGCAGGCTTCCTGCCGCCGGGCTGCGACCGCGGGCGCATCATCCCGGTCATGGAGCGCGTGCTGACGCCCTACCTGCGCGGCGGCGGCGCGCGCGCGTTCCGCGGCGCCAACTTCCAGGCGCGGCCCGGCGCGCGGCCCGGCGCGCGCCTGCATGTTCCCAGGGCTGTGGGTGAGGCGTGGCATCGGGCCTGCGCCGCAGTCGCTGCCGGCCGCGAGCGGCGCGGCGCGCGCCTGTGGGCCGCGGAGGCTGCGCGGGAGGTGGGATCACAGAAGTGCGCCGCTGCCGCCGCTGTGCTGTGGCCGCAAGCGGCCGAGAAAAGCGTTCCTCTGTGAGTCGTGAGTCAAACACTCTGGGGTGGTGGCGCCATGGACCCTACGCCGCCTTTGCCGCCTTGTCGGCCGCAAGGGAGGCGTGGCCGCGGACGATGGTAGGGAGGCTGCCGCGGCTGTCTCTGCTCTGCTGCAGCTGGGGCGGGGCCGGGAGCACAGTACGCGAGCGCGCGAGCGCGTGGGACGCTGTGTGGTGTCCGCCGGCTGGGGCGCCGGCATGGCGGGCAGCTGCGGGCGCGCCTCGCACCCTACCTTGAACTCACGGGCGGGGCGCCGCGCGCAGGCGCTGTCGCAGGACCTGCTGGCGGCCACGCTGGAGATCCCGTTTGCGGTGCCGCCGTACATGGCGCTGCTGGCGCGCGCGGTCGCGACGCTGGAGGGCATTGCGCTGCTGGGCAACCCGGACTACCAGATGGTCTCGCAGGTGTGGTCGGGTAGGGCAGGCTGTGCCCCGTCCTGGCGGCCGGACAGAGCAGGGGTTGTGGTAGACCCGTGTGCGGGCGTGCGGCAGGGGATGGCAGCCGACTGTGCTTTTGTTTTGCGCGTTGTGTTGGCATGTGTGCTGGCACTGACACCAAAGCTTGGCAGAGCGCCGGCAGGAGACCCGGTCAGACAGAGGCCAGGCGCCAATCGTGTGTGCAGTGGCCAAGCATGGAGCATAGGGCGCGCAGTTGGAGATTCTGTCACAGACAGGTGTCGAGCGCTGGGCGGCGCTGTGCCCGCGCAGGCGTACCCGTTCATCGTGCGCAAGGTGCTGCGCGACGCGGGCCCGGGCTCCAACCCGCTGCTGCGCGACATCGTGCTCGACGCGGGCGGCGGCCTGCGGCCCGCGCGCCTGGCGGCGCTGCTCAACGCCGCGCTGGGCCGCGTGGCCGCGCGTGCGGACGGCTTTGTCGACCTGGACGCGGTGCCGGACGAGGGCGCGTCGCTGCAGGCGCGGCCCCTACTGTGGGCTGCTAGGCGCACGGGCCTTGCTCCAACGAGCTGCTGGATGCTGAGCTTGCCCGCATGGCGACCGGCTCCAGAATGTCTTAGGGGGCCGGTGAGACAGCGCAGAAGTATGGCGCACCGCCACCGCCGCTCGCGGCGCCGCCCCCCACACCGCCTGCACGGCGGGCAGAAGGGCGGGGCGCGGCGGCGGCGGCGCGCGCTCCTGTCCCGCTGTCTCACCCGCCCCCTTGGACGCTCTGAAGCTTGTCGCCACGCCGGCAAGCAAGCATCCAGCAGCTCGCTGGAGCAAGGCCCGCGCGCCCACCAGCCCACCAGCCAGTGGTGCATCCCCTCCCAGTGCTCGACCTCCGTCTGCAGGTCGCCGTCGACGGAATCCAGCAGGTCCTGCGGCAGGCGCACCCGGCTGTAAGCACCCCCAACAGCAGGGCGGTCCCCAGTATAGGCAATCAATCAATGACGCTGCGAGGCGCTGTTTGCCCGGCGGCCTGTTGGGCGTCCGGTCACGCCTCTGCAGCCGATCAATTGCGTGGTCCGGTGCGGCGCACGCCGTGAGCCCGCGCCTGCGCCTGGCGGCGGCCTGAGCAGCACACGGTGGCGCCTGCAGCTCCTGACATCCGCTCTCGCGCCGGCGTGCCCGGGCGCCCCTTCATGTCGCGCGCGCGCGGGCGCCGTCGCATGGCCTGGTTGCCAGGCTCGCTGTGCTTGGTAACCAGGCCAAGCTGCGCGCAGGAGCCGCGCCCGGCTGCGGTCATTATCATCACCCAGCTAAACCTGACATTTACCTCGTATGGTGGCGCCGCCCTTGCGTGCAGCGCACAATAGTCTGTCATGGGCTTGCGCGGCGCACGCAGGAGGCGCTGGCCTTCCTGCTCTCGCCCGAGGCCGCGGAGCTGCGGCCGCTGCTGGTGACCGAGCTGGTCGCGGCGCTGGACCTGGCTGCGCGCGGCGCGGCGCGCAGCCTGGCCGCGCGCCTGCGCCCAGAGGCGCGCGCCCGCGCGCCCGGGGCAGCGCCTGCAGGAGGGGAGGGTGGTCGCGCGGCCGAGGGCGAAGCAGGGCCGCAGAGGCGCCCTGCCCTGCACGTGCCTTGCGCGCGGCTCCAGCCCTGGTGGCCCGCCAGAGTGCTGGCTGACCAGGCCGAGCCTGGCACGGGGCGATGCGTGTCGGGCCGCGTTGCGCAGCGGGGCGGGTGCGCGAAGAGCGGCGCACCAACGTGCGGTGATGTCAAGAGCTGGGCGTGGGTGCCACACAGTGACTTTAAGGAAAGCGCGATGGGTGGCTGAGCTCCGTCATCCTCCCTTCCCTAGTGACACTGAGCGACATGGGGTTAGGTTAGGTTAGGGCTTCAGTAACTTGCAGCCTCGCGCCTTTCGCAAGGCTGAGAAGCGGACGGGGCGGCCGCAGGCGCTGGCGCCGCGCCTGCCGCTGCTGGGTCGATTGCCTGCGCTGCCGTTGCCGCCGCTGTGGGTGCCCGGCCTGGGCGTGCGCAGCGTCGACGCGCTGCTCGCCGCGCTCGCGCCGCCGCTGAGCGCGGAGGAGGGCGTGTACCTGCAGTCGCTGCGCGCGCTGGCCGGCTCCTTCCTGGGTGCGCGGCCCAAAACATAGGCGCTCTTTTTTCAGCTCCCCTCGTACCCATGAGTACATGGAATGGCCCGCGCGCGCGGCGCCCGCAGCGCGCCCGGCAGGGGCGGCCTGCGTGCCTGGGCTTGCGCGCGCTACCCGGGTGGGCAGGCGTGTGCAGCAGCCGCAGGTGGTGGGCGTGCGCCTTGGGGCTGGCCCGCGGCCGTTGCACCGCGGGCATCAGGGCGTGGCGTGCGCCTGGCGCGATGAGGTTGCTTCGTCGCCGCTCTGTGCAGTGCCATGTCCATTCCACAGCGGTCAGCAAGCTCTCGCCCTGCTAGCAGGCAGGGCGCGGGGGCTGACCTGCCTGGGACCTCACGCTGCTGCTCGCGCCCCAATGCAGCAGGATGTCGCGCCGCGCGTCGCTGCACGCCAGCGCCGGCTGAGCCCGGCGTGACCCGGCCCCCGGCGCGCAGGCTCGGAGGAGCTGAGCCCGCCGGCGCTGCTGCGGCTGCTGCTGAGCCCGAGCGAGCAGCTGCGCGAGCTGCAGCTCGCGCTGGCCGCCGCCGCCGGCGCGCCCGCCAACGCGCAGGTGCGCGCGCGCGGCGCCCCTGCCGCACAGGCGCAGGCGGCGCTTGGCGAGCAGGGCGAGCATGCTGCGCCCATCTGCTGCGCGCCGGCGGCTTCCTGTGACTGTGTCCGCTGTACTTTGGCCTGGAGTGTGCTGTGTAGGGCAGGCAAACATCAAACTAGTCCATTACTTTATACTTTCTACTTTATTTCTCATAAATCTCATAAAGAATTAATGATAACAAATAATTTTCTTTGAGAAAGAAGCCTGCAGACGCACTCCTCGTCCGCAGGTGGTGCGCGAGGTGGCGGGCGCGGTGACCGCGCAGCTGCTTGAGCGCCAGGCCGCGCGCCTGGGCGTGCCGCCCACGCAGCTGTTCCCGCAGTGGCCTGTACTGCGCGCATGGCTGCTGCCCGCCGCGGCGGCGCGGGAGCCGCTGCCGGCCTCGCTTGCGGTCGCTGCTGGCGGCAGGCGCATTCTCTAGATCTAGAATAGTCAACTCGCCCAGATGTATGCATGGCGTCAAGCGCGGTGCTCGCAGTCTGTGCGATTCGAAGCGAGCTCGGCGCATGTGCCTGTTGCGTATTTGCTGTTGCATAGATGCAGCATGTGTGGCGCCCATGTGGCGCCACTATGCGCGCAGCACGCGCTCTTCAGCTCGCCGTCGAGCATGTGTCGGTGTGGGGGCTGTCACTGTGCTACGACGCCGCACCTACATTGATTGTTGCTGTGGTGGCAGGCTGCGTGCGCGCCTCGTGTGCATCTTACCCTGCAAAGCTCGAGTGGGCCTGCTGTGACGTGCCTCTGGCCGCCGTGTGCAGATGTTTCCCCGCAAAAGACTCCCAATTATGTACAGAGGGGCAGCGCAGAGGCTGCGCCCTGCTTCTGGGCATGCAGCATGCCAGTTTCCGGACGTCAATGTCTGCAAATTTGTGTCATGGTCGTCTTCCGCTGCTCCTAGCTCATGTCAACATATCAATCCTCAAACATTGGCAACCCGCATGCGTGCTGAAGGAGGCGCGCGACCATGAGCTGAAGTCGTGGCACATCTGGTGCTTGAGCTGGTGTCTGGCGCGCGCCCGCAGCGCAGAGCAGCTGGGTCTCAGGATTACCGGGCTGAAGAGCGGCGTCAGAGTCTCAAAAGGAGGCCACTGAGGGCGCCGAAAAGGCACGTGCGCCTCTGTCACCGGCCCCAGCGCCCATGGGAGGAAAGGACAGGCCGGAAGGGAGTGAAGTGCCCGGCAGTCGGCAGTTGGCGCGCCGACTGCTGTCGCTGCGGCCGGCATGCCGACTGCCAGGCACCCCCTGCTCGGCAGCCTGTCAATACCTCCGCCGATGGGCACTGGGCCCGGTGATAAGAGTCGCGCATACCTTCTCGGCACTCCCAGTAGCCTCCTTGGAGGCTTTGATGCCGTTCTCTGGCCCTGCAGTCTTGAGACCCAGCATCTCGTCTGGGCCGCGGGCGCTCGCCCACCAGCTCGAGCACCTGAGCATAAGCCAGTTACCACAACACCCTGCCAGTCTCCTCACTGTACATGTGCGCACAGGGGCTCGCCTGTTCCCAGCGCCTGTTACATGCGCACCAACCCGCCATGCAGCCACGGCACAGCAGGGTTTCAAATAACAGACTGACACTTTTCAACTTGCGTGCTGTATCATGGGCCCTCCAGTCTACGGCGGCATGCGCGCATCGTGCACCTACAGGGCACCTGTGTTGTAGCAGTAGGCAGGCGCATGGGTATGTACACCAGCATTTTGCGCAGTCTTGCGCGACCCACCAAGCGTAACTAGACACAGATATTCATAGCATGCTACAACTGCAGCAGGCAATCGGTGAACAGTCCATGAAGCAGCTCAACTCTTGGGCAAAGCGTCATGCGCAGAGAGCGAGAGCAGAGAGCTGGACAGCAGCGCCGTGTCAGCGGCGTCCTGTGGCTGTCTGCACGTAACCCGACAGAGAGCATGGCAAAGCCGATGCAACTGAGACAATGCGAGCAAGTGCATGCAGCCACTGCGGAGGCGAGACTGAAGGGGTTAGGCAGGAAAATAATCAGTTGGCGCTGAAGGAGCGCTGAGATTCGCTGTGCGGGGACCTGGCTGCACCCTGGTGACTGTCTGCTGGAAGAGCCGCTGCCGGTGTGTACATGTGGAGTCGATAGTGAGGACTATGATGTGATGACTCGAATGAATGAATGAATGAAGAGCATCACCGGGGGCCCTAACCCGATGGCCCCCTCAGCTGTGTGGTGATAGCCTGTCAGCCAACTAGGGCTGTTTAGGCACAAGCGTCAAGCAAGCAGGCAAGATATATGCGCACTCACAGGTCAAGGGACATTTGGGACCGTTGGGGCAAGGTACAGCTTCAGGCATGCGAGAATAAAACAGGCAACGCCGCAAATGTCCGGCTGCTGCATGAACTCAAGCATGGTGCACCCAGGCGTAAACAGGTGCGCAAACTGAGCACGGACACAGGCGACAAAAGGGCATTCAAACAGCAAGTGCTGCTCATCGCCCAGGGCGCCAGAGGCACACTTCACGCACAGGCGCTGCGCCCGAGGAACGTTGTTGTTACGTAAGGCAACGATTGGGAGCTGGTGGCAGCCCAGCCGAAACTTTATGATTTTCAACACCCGAGATAGGCCGAGGTTGAGGGTGACATAGGGGTTGCTCCCCAGCCTGGGCCCCGGGCGCGGCGCAAACCAGCGTGCATACTTGCACAGGCTGGCGCCCGCCGTGGGGCACGTGCGCGGGCACTCAGAAAGGCCCTGCCAGCACGCATGGGTCCATGCATGGGTGCCCGCTCGCATGGATCGTGCCAGCCAAGCCCTCGCCAGTACCCTGTTAGGGCACAAAGTGCTGGTGCATGGCTCTGGTCTGACCAGAGGGCGACCGTGGATTGCTCATCATATATCTCGTTGTACTCTCCCGTCGGCACGTCTCTGCTCCACACAACGTCGCCGCAGCCATCGCCTCACCGCACGCAAGTGGAGCTCGGCAGCTATATACATCTGCTGCGACGCTGTGCGGCTAGATAGCACCAGCGGGAGCCGGAACAGTCTTCTCACACTCGCTACAGGTGCACCGACTGCGCCCGGCTTGCCGCCTGAGGCCCGCTGCGGGCGGTGCGGGTGCATGCACGTCCACTGCGCGGGAAGCGTTCAACGGCCTGCTGTAGTTTGGCCGGTGCTTGGCCGTGCTCTTTCGCTCGGCCGTCAGAGATTTGCAAGGCGTGTGGCACAGCGGGACGCCAGTTGAGACGACACTCTCGAGCTTTGCACTGCCAATGCTGAGGCCCTGCAGCCGTCGCAGGCGCGCAGCCGCCGCGCCGCGCCGCTGAGGCGCCGCGCCGCCATGGTGCCCACCATACAGCACGGCCTGCCGCGAGTGGCGTTGTGCTCGGCGCTGCTGCTCTGCGCGGCGGCGCTCGCGGCCGGCCAGGGCAGCGGCCTCGGCTCCGCCCCGGGGCCTGAGGCGCCCTACAGGCTACCCCTGGCGCCAGCGCTGGGCCCCGCGCTGCCGCCAGCGCAGGCGGCGGTGGCGGCCATCGGCGCGAGCGGGCTGCCGTCATGGGGCGCCTTCCTGAAGGCGACCGACGCGGACGGCGTCCAGCAGCGCGTGGGCGTGCTGACGCTGACGCAGGCGCGCGCCGCGCCGCGCCCATCCTCATTAGCGAATGGGCTCAAAGTACAGTGGCGCGGAGGAGTTGTCTGACTCGGTGCTGCGCACCGCTCCGACCATACAGCAAGTTGAGTGGTGTAGGAAGGCCTGTGAGCTGGTGGGGCGACGCGGCGGGTACGAGGCGCGGGCTTGGTATACTTTCACTGAGACATGCATAGAGGCACGTGCCGGCAGAGGGTGCAAGTGCGGAGGCGCCCGGCAGCAGTAGCGCTCGTGAGCCCGCGCGTGGCGGCCTGTGTCCGCTAAGTGCAGCATTCTGAGGCTCTGCCACGCGCGGGCTGGGCCTGCAACGCCGCACGCGCGGCGGCACAGGACGCGGCCGGGAAGCTGTTCTTCAACACGACGTTCACGGCGGACGTCGGGGCCGCAAACCCGGTGCAGTCGGTGCTGGTGTCGCTGCCGCCGTTCATCAACAGCTCCGCCGCGACGCTCGCGGTGCTCTACTTCAACGCCACGCAGCAGGCGCGCGCCCGCGCGTGGCGGCCGTGCCCCGCGGCGCTCGCCGCAGGGCGCGCTTCCCACGGCAGTGGTTGATCCATCGGTTGGCGACGGTGTAGACCCAGCATTAAGCGCAGCGTGAAGGGGTGCAGCGCGCTGCGCACTCGCGCCGTGCGTGGGGCCCCAAGGCTTTGGCCCCTTGGCAGAGCGACACTCCCCCAGGCGGCGACAGGCGCAGACGCGCCGAGCGCCGCCCGACTTGGCTGTCTGGGTGTATGAACGGGGCCACACGCGGCTCTGGGCGACAGCTGTGACCATGTGGTACCAGTCTTGGTGGCATCATCATACGCACCATGGGGCGCTGCTGAACCGCCGCGCGCGCGCCGCGGCGCAGGCGGCCGCGCCGGTGGTCGCGCGCTCGGGCGACAATGCGACCAGCTGGTCCCTGGCGGCCGCCGCGGCGCCCGTGCCGGGCGTCAGCGCGCCCGAGCTGCTGTCCAACCTGAGCCTGGGCCGCGCGGTGGTCAACATCTACACGGCCAACTTCCCGCAGCCGCTGCAGCCCATGGGCTGCTGCAACAACGCGCAGGCGCGCGCCCCGGGCGCGACGGCGCCGCGCGCCGCCGCCGCGTCACCCCCACGCCGTGCGCTGCTGCCGCGAGTGCCGCGCAGGGCCGCAGCGGCGCGTCTGCTTCCGATGGTGCGCAGGCCGTTCTGCTTGCAGCGGCGTGGACGCAGCTGTGTGACAGTAGGAAAGAGCCCAGGCGCAAGCCAGGCACCAGGCGCCGCCGACGGCGCGCGCGCGCGGCGCGCAGGTGCGCAGCGAGGGCTCCGTCGAGCCGCTCAACTCGGCGGCGCTGCCGGCGGGCGGCCTGCGGCAGGACCACCACGGCTTCGAGCGCGCGCCGCTGCAGCCGGCCGACTCGCTGCCGTACCACGCGTACCTGGAGGCGGCCGACCCGACCGTCAACACCACCGCCACCGGGCTCATCCAGCTGCAGGTCGCGCCGGACAACGCCTCGGTGGTGCGGCCCCCGGCCCCGCGCCCGCGCACCGCGTAACAATAATCCTACCCTGTCCGTCCCTGTTCCGCCAGAGTGCGCGCGCGCGCGCGCGGTGTGGCGGTGCGAGCCGCGCCTAATAGGACCTCTCCGCCAGGCAGCCCCTGTCTCGGGGGCCCAGCATACCAGGCTGCCGCGCCTGTGTCCTTCTCTCGCGCGCGAGGGCATGCGCACCAGCGCTCGCGCGCATGCGCATGGCGCGCCGCGGCTGTTGTCGATGCACCCCGAGGCTGCGCATGCTGTGCAAGGTCACTATCGCAATCCAGTTTGTTGTCTTGGCGTTACTACAAGCGGGTTAGGGTAGGGCTGACGTCCCCGCCGCGCCCCGCCAGGTCTACAACGTGACGCTGGGCGGGCTGGCGTACACGGACGAGATCTTCAACGTGTCCATCTGGTTTGGCAACGGCCAGACGCGCCGCCTGGGCTGGTTCCCGTACTCGCTCTACTCGTTCGCCTCCGACCGCCTGCCCACGCCGCGCGGCGGCCTGCTGCCGCCCACCAACGGCGCCAACTTCACGCTGGCCACCGGCTGGATCGGCCGGTGCGCGGCCGTGTCTCTACCTCTGATCATGCTCCGCATTGCGCCACATGGGGCCGGGAGCATGGGGCCGGGAGCATGGGGCCGGGAGCATGGGAAGGCTGTCTTACGCCTGAGAGGAGATATGCGTGGTTGTTTACACTGTAAGTGTGTGAATATGCAAAAAAATTTGGCAGGTTTGTCGCAAAGAAAGTGCAGCGTGCGTATGTGTGCGCTGCAGGGTTGCTTTTGCTTTCCTACTTCTAAGGCACGCGGCGCATGTGCAGCAGACGTGCAGCTGGCTGTCTACTGCGCGCTGCGTTGCTGCGGCTCCTGTGTTTGGTCCTTTGACAGCGAGGCATACACGCCATTGCAGCATGGGCAGCGTGTCATCTGCAAATGCGGAGCGCAGAGAGCTCCGCGAGCACTCTGCTACCCCGCGCCTCACCCCACGCCCGCGCCGCGCGCAGGTGGGTGGACCAGGTGTCGCGTGTCACGCTGCGCGACCCGACCTACGAGTACGGCGTGCAGCAGCTGCTGGCCGGCAACGTGTACGTCGTCATCGGCACCGCGCGTTACCCGCAGGGCGAGCTGTCCGGGCACGCCGTGCTGGGCTGGGGCGCGGCGCCCAGCTAGGCGCCGGCCCCTGCCACGCCCGTAGCGTGATTGCACGCGGGCAGGAGGGTGCCGGTCACGAGGTCTTGTCCGCGGCCCCCCCCAGCCAGTTGCGTGACGCCCGCCTGGCCCCTGCGGCAGCGGAATGGTTCTAAGGGCCTGGCGTGCCGGGGCCTGAAGGGCTGACATGCCGGGGCTAGAAAGCTGGCTCTTTAGCCCCGGCGTCCCGGGGCCAAGTTGCATCCTTGCTTGCCGCGCGCGCACACTTTGGGGAGGCGTGGCTGTGGGTCGTTGCCGGATTGCCGCCGTGGTTGCGGCATTGCTGTGCACTATCTCAGGTTGTGGAGTAGCATTCGAGGAGGCCCACGCAAGGGGCAGGGAGCGGGAGCAGCCCATGCGCTGGCTGCTGGGCGGTGTGCTGTCCTGCGGGAGTATTGGGCCCGTGTCAAGGCCTCTGCGGAGTCTCATATGGCAGTCTGGGGTGCGGCCTGTGGCCTGTTCGGGGAAGCGTGCTGCGCCGGCCCGGGGCGTTGCCGCGCTGGCGGCCGAGCTTTGCCTCTTCCCTGCCATGCTCGGGGGGCCGGGGGGTGTGAGCCGCCGCAGCCGCAGCCGCCACAAGGCCCTGCGGGGGGCGCTGCCGTGATTTGATGCAAGCCTGTTGCCTGCAAGTACTGCGCTTATTAGCTTCGCTGCCAGCTTTGATTATGATGGCACCCCGTGAGTAAGTGTCATTTGTCATTGAGCAATACCGTGCGCGCTCAGCGCATGCGCAGCATGCAGGCCCATTTGTCAATGCGCAGGGCGCGGGCGCATGGGTAGGATCCTGGGAAGGAGTCGGGTGTGCACAATGCGAGGCGCTCGTTGTTCAGTCCGCGCTTCGGTTGTTCGTTGTCTGACCCAACGATCCGTCAGTTCTGTGCCTTGCCAAGATGGATCCTTGGGGCCGCGCGAACACGGCTGGGGCATGCGTGACGCTCATGCGCTGCTGCTGCAGATTGGCAGACAGCCCCTGCCATTGCAGGCAGGGACAGCACTCTTTCATGTTTCCGTGGCGAGCCTGCTTGCCGGTAGCTATATTGGGTCTGACAGCCCAGCTCAGAATAAGAGGGCCGCACGGGTCCCTCCCCATGGCAGGTGTAAAAAGAATGGTCCATTTCATGCTGTAAGCAAGTGAATGAAGCATTCATGGCATGCGCGCGGTACGCATCACGCGTCTCCTTACAGTTGTGCTCTCAGAATCGTTCACGGGTGGAGTGCAACCGAGCGTAATAACAGATGGGGCACTGGGCGCGACAGGCAGCAACCCCAGACACAACAGGCGCGGCTGCCTGCGCACCACGGCAGGGACGGGTGCGCCCATTCGGCACACCTACACTGGTGTACATCCTGCACGAGGCGGGTGACAGCCAACGCTGCGACCTCACGCCCCTGCAACCCGCTTCTCAAGTCTGATTTGGACCAAGCCCAAATAATGTGTGAACCACACAAGACCGCAATACTGAGCATATATTTCACAGAGACGTTTGCACATGAGCCCGAAGTGCGCTCATCCCGCAGTATGCCACCCCATCAAAGCCTTCGAGTGTCCCATGCTGAGGCGGTGCGCAACAAAAGCACGAGTTAAGAGCGGTGCAGGCCCCACCAGGGTCAGGAAGCAGCCCTCCAACCATTCACATCTAGATTATTTTCGGCGCTGCGTGTCGCCACCTTCGTCAGTGCCGCCAGGGTGTGCGTATAGACGCGAGCAGCATGCAGGTGCATGAAGTCACCCGATTTCAGTGCCGCCACATCAGGGCCACGCCCAGGGCATAGGAGAGACGGGGGGGGGTTGCGCATGCGGGCCCGGTCCTGCTCGCAGTTGGGTACCAGAGCATCTGACATGCATCTTCTGGCATGCATGCACACCGTACAACGCATATATAGCGCATCCCCGCATCGTGCTGGCGGCTGCAGAATGCAGCGCGCTTTACAGCCAGCGCTCTGGCAGCCGCTGCCAAGTGACGGCAGCCAGAGGCTCTGTCAAACACAAGCGCCTTCGCAAGTGCTCTGAGACTCCAAAAGGTTCTGAGGGAGCCCTGCGTGCCCCGCGCGAGGCTGCCGCTGTCGCCATGCTGTGCCGCTGCCTGCCCATAGTGAAGTGTAGTCTGTGCGGCAATGCGCATGCTGAGCCTGCCGAAACAAGAGCTGCCGCAGTGCTGGTAAAACCCGGCACGCCACTCAAAATGCTCTGACTGCCATGGGAACCCTTACGGACCCTGCGCGCCTAGCACGACGGCGTCTCCGTCCACGCATCGTGCTGCTCGTTGCAGTCGCGCAGCGCGGTCCACGCAGCCGACGCGCACTTGAAGCCGCTGCCGAACGAGAGCTGCCACAGGCGCTGCCCGCGCTTGACGCCCTGGCACGTCTCCACGAACGACCACGCGTACCAGGTGGACGACGAGCTCGTGTTGCCGTAGCGCTCAAACGGCCGCAGCATCGGCAGCAGCTGGCTCGGGCGCAGGCCCAGCTGCGCGCGGTCAGGCGGCGCGGCAGGGTCAGGCTCGCTTCACGGGCTCGCCCCTTCTGCTCAACCCCTACTAGTATGGGTGTGCAGGGGCCTGCGTTCGCTGAGTTGAAGCCGTGGGTGCTGTACAGCCTGAGGTGCGCCCACAGTCACGGTGCTTGCTGTCCGAGAGCACATCTTGACAGCCCGCGGCAGGACGGCATGCAGGGCATGCACTGCGAGCGACGCGCATGGGGCCCGGCGCGCCTGCGAGCCGACGCCCTCGATGACCGTCTTGCCGCCCGGGTGGATGCAGAAGTGCTCGAAGGCGGTCTTGAAGTCGGGCGTGTACGGCTTCAGC
>JAABUZ0100005889.1_pt1 | contig 15701 bp, 12 predicted proteins | sample 5562091 | NCBI WGS metagenome assembly JAABUZ01 (sample SAMN12813069, study PRJNA571459) | rock metagenome | isolation source: Antarctica rocks | place: Antarctica: Victoria Land, Linnaeus Terrace sud | collected 2015-12-21 | reverse complement strand
TAAAAAAGTATGAGAAATGTAAAAAACGTAAAACTATCTCTAAGAAGAAGGGCAGCGAAGCTGCGAAAAGAGCAAGCTAAACGGTATTTATGAGCTTATTGAGTTGCAACATCCTCTCTTTGTAATAGTCTACTCCGGTTCCGTCCTTCTTCTGTACAGATGGTGCATATGCCTGCGTCTTACGCATAAACAAGCGTACTTCATGAGGAATTGCGTTGTCATACGTGGAATTCCCGGTTCGGATAGAGGTTGAAGAGATAGCACGATAGATGGGATTGAACGGGATGGTGTGGACATAGCGAGCGAAGCGCCTGTTTTCTGGTTGCTCTAGCAAGCGCTGTAGAGCAGCTTCATCGCCATCTCCCCTCGGCGCTACCAGCATCTGAGCCTCGTGAAAAAGGGCTTCCAGCTCAGCATCGCGATCTTGATAGTAGCGTGGATCAAAGATCTGCACAATCTTATCATAACCCATAAGAAAGTAGATCCGCTTCACGGCGGGAAATGAATGACGGAGAGCGTGCGCTTGCTCTACATACAGACCACGATTGAAAAGAAGCAGACCAGTGTGTGGTAAACGGCGGCGCAAAAGCTGCTGCAAGAGCATCATCCGATCCAATAACAAAGGGCGCTCCAGCTTTTCTTTGTTGACCGTCACCTTGCTAAATGCGGCATAGAGGGAAATAGAGCGACGAGACCTGCTCTGATGAGACTGTAAATGAGTCTGATTCTCCTGCTGATGAGCGTACAGCTGGCCTTGTTTTAAGAGGGCTAGATGAGCGGTTGTAGGCGGATTGAACGAGCCCGTAAAGACGATAATAGTTGCGCGCGGCTGGCGAGGTGAACCGGGGACGAGCAGGGCCTGGACAGGTGCATCTGGCTGCAATTGATCAAGCTGTTTCTGGATAGACTTTACATGTCGTAGCATACGGCGCGATAGATACATCATTTTACACCTCTTCCCACTCTGCTTATTCGTAGCTCTATCATATCACAGGGCAGAACGACGCAACACCTCCTTGCCACTCACAAAGACACGCTCCACGTTGGCCACATCGTGCAATCCAGGCTTTACCAGGATCAGGTCGGCAACCTTTCCAACCTTCAGCGAACCAATAGTATCCAGCCCGACTGCACGAGCAGGATTGAGCGTCACCAGCCGAACCGCATCTGCCAATGGCATGATATGTTGCCGCACAAGGGCAAAAACGGCGTTCAGCATAGCCGCCGGATAGTAATCTGAGCAGAGGGCATCAGTAACGCCAGCGTTGATTGCGGCAAGAGCACTGAGATTGCCGCCGCTGGACTTCCCCCGCAACACATTCGGCGCGCCCATGCAGACGGCCAGAGCGAGCTCGTGCGCCCGCCGCGCAGCCTCTAGAGTAGTTGGAAACTCACAGATACTCACGCCTAACGCGGGCCACTGCTCCACTTTCTCAGCAGTATCATCATCATGAGTAGCAATTGCCAGGCCGGACTGGCGCGCCAGTTGAGCAACCCCTTTGATACGGTCAGGGATTGCAAGGGTTTGCGCCTTCTTTACAAGCAGAAATGCATCGATCTCCTCATGACTTTTTCCGGTTGTTCGAAAGATATACTCGCGATACGCAGCCTCCGTGCGATACTGACCCTGGCCGGGACTATGATCCATAAGCGAGACCAGATCAAAACAGCCCTGCACCATCATATCCATAATAGCGGAATAGCCGCGCTGACTGCTCAATTCGAGGCGCGCGTGTATTTTATGCCGGATCAGCCGGGCACCATCCGTCTCTTTTATCACCTGGCACAGCTCGCGTACAAATGCATCCGAACGCACACTAAACTCGTCATCATCCAATGAAACAGCATGGAACTCTGTGGTGATACCACTGGCTGCCAGCCGCAGATCAGCCTCTTGCAGAGCTAGAGGAATAGGGAAACGGACTCCAGGGCGCGGCTCAACCAGCTTCTCAATCGTATCACAATGCAGATCGATCAGTCCGGGCAGCAGAAAGCTGGTGGCGGCGTTAATAGCAACTGTGTAGTCGGAAGGACATGTATCCTCTGGTCCAAAGGCATGAATAAATTCATCCTCAATGAGCAGCCAGCCATTCTCGACAACAGTTGTGGGCAGAACAATGGTTGCATTATAGATCAGTGTTTGCATCTCTTCCGCTTCTCAAGTATAACAGTATAACCGATAGTAGAAACAGAATGCGACTGGAGAGATCCAGTCGCATTCTAAATCGCATAGTCTCAGCTTTACCAGAAAAGACCCTACTTTACAAGCTTATCAAGGTTCAAGCCAAGCTTCTTCGCCACATCACGGATGGGATCGTAGGATTTGTCTGTATCCTTAATGAAACCGCCAGCACTGATAGCTTTCAATGCAGCAGGATCGGTGATATCAAGGAATGCAGCCTGAATTGCATCTTTATCGCTCTGGCTCATATCTTTACGTACAGCGATAGGACCTTCAGGAATGGCAAAACTCTGAGTGACCTTTACAATATCGCTATCCTTAAACTTCCCTTGCTGTAGCAGTTTATCATACGTATCACTGGCAACGGCACCAGCCTGCACCTTGCCACCTAAAACAGCGGCCAGAGAAAGATCATGCGAACCCACATAGGTAGCCTTCAGGTCCTTATCAGGATCGATGCCTGCATTCTTTAAGGTATAGCGCGGAACAAGATTACCACTTGTCGATGCAGGATCGGTGAAAGAAAAGGTCTTCCCTTTCAGGTCATCAAGGGTCTTGATACCAGTTTTTGGCGTCGTGATGATATAGCTATAATAATGATCCGCTTTATTCGCTGGTGCCAGGGCGCGCAAGATGGCTTCGGCATTGCCTTTATCAGCAGCGAGAATATAGCTCAGAGGTCCGAAGGAAGCGACATCAGCCTTCTTACTCACCATCGCCGTGATAATCGAAGTATAGTTTGTACCAACAAAGAGATTGACTGGTTTACACACTTCTTTGGAAAGAGCATCAGAGAACGGCTTTGTCGCATCCTGAATGCTCGTTGCGCTTTCAGCAGGAATGACGCCAAAGTTGATCTGGCTCATGCTAATCGGATGCTTACAGCTAGGAGCGTTTGAAGTCGTTGTGGGGGCCGTCTGATTACTGCCACCACAAGCAGCGAGAACAACCATCAGACATGCAAAGACGATGCCATACTGCAAGTAAAAGCTCGCATGGCGTTTTGTAGCAAGCATTGTATCTCCTCTGTTGTGAGAACGAAAATAAAAGGACTTCCTTTCCGCCCGCCTGAGCGGAGCTAGCCGAAAGGCGTTGGTGGGCGGAATCAAAAGGACAGAAAAAAGTTGAACTACCCTGTTGCTAGATAACCCGCGAACGGACAAAGTCGCTGACACGGTCTAGCAGTGCAACGGTCAATACGAGCGTAACCAGGATCACCGAAACGTGGGCATATTCCAGCAGGGAGAGATTCTGGTTCAGAATGAAACCAATACCGCCTCCTCCCACAAAGGCCACCACCGTCGAGTCGCGTGTATTCGACTCCCAGTAGTAGATGGAAGAGCTTACCAGCAGTGGGAAAGCCTGTGGAAATACTCCCCAGCGAAAACGCTTGAGCCCACTGGCACCAACGGCGCTCAATGCCTCTATCGGCCGCGTATTCACCGACTCAATTGCCTCTGAATACAGCTTTGTCAATACAGAGATCGTGTGCAGGCCCAGACCAAATGCTCCAGGCACAGGTCCTAAACCGATAATAGTGATGAATATCAATGCGAGAACCAGCGATGGAATTGACCGGATGATATTTATAAGCAGGCGTACAACATTGTAGATGATAGGATGCGGAGTCGTGTTCCGAGCAGCCAGGATACTCAAGGGAAGTGCACCAACGATGCCTATGACGGTTGCAACGACGGCAGTCTGTATCGTAATGAGCATTGGATCGATGACACGACCGAAATAGCTCCAGTCCGGTGGAATCATCGTTGACAGCAAACTCCCACCTGTTGGGCTGGTGAATATGCTGGTGATTGTGCTCCAACTGAAGCCCTCGATACTAAAGCCCCACCACAGAAACAAGACGAACAAGACGATTCCAGAGATGAGGCTTCCGTTAAATGCCAGCCACACAAGTGCAATAGCCAGCAGAGCCAGAGCTATTAAATTAAGGGAGATAGAAGTGAGAGTATAAGCAAATGTACCAAGATTTAGACCCTTGAGAGGTCCCAGGGGGAGCGCTCCCGAAAGAAAATAGAGGGCAACAAGAACTAGCACGACAAGGGAGACCAGCGTATTTCGATTGCGCCACTCCAGTGAACTCTTGAGTAGTTTGGGCACAATAGCTAGCGCACCGGCCAGCAGAATGATCAGCGCAGTCGCAATATTTACATTGAACTGGATTGTCCAGTTTGTAGGAATAGCGCCCAGTTCGATCGCGTGAGTAAACACCAGCACCGCGAGTAATGAACAAATCAGCGCTGGCAGAGCAAGGGGCCAGTAAAGCGTGCCCAACGGTTTCGTCATGTCGGGCGTAGGCCTGTGTATGCGCCCATTTTCAAAATATTTTCGCCTGGACAGACTCTTCGTCGCGATTGTCAGCGCATCACCTTCCCCGCTTGTCTGTGTCTCTTTCACTGGTACATTTTCGCTCATAATGAGTCCTCTATCATTTCCACCTGAAAGCATCCCCGGCTATACATTTCTGAAAAGATCGGCAAGATACGCAAAGGAACTATCAGAAAGAATATTTTCCTATCTATACTTCAGCAGAGGTTTTTTGGTAGCGCGACATTGCGGCAGGGTTATCGCTACGGTAAATCTCTTGTAAGAGAGAGTCGGTCAACTCTTCTGGATGACCATCATAAAGGATGCGGCCCTTCGCAATACCGATGATGCGATCCGCAAAATGTTTCGCTGTATCAATATCGTGAATATTGACGAGAGTAGAGACACCCAGTTCTTTCGCAACGTTGCGTAGATCACCCATCACACTCCAGGAGAGTTCCGGGTCCAGGCTGGCGACGGGCTCATCTGCTAGCAGCAGCGATGGCTCCTGGGCAAGAGCGCGTGCGATTGCCACACGTTGTTTCTCGCCACCAGAGAGATTATCCGCGCGATACGTTGCACGTCTCAGCATATTCACACGAGCCAGACATTCGAGTGCGATCTCGCGATGCTTCTGCCCGAAGTAGCCAAAAAGGGCTTCGAGACCATTTACGTAACCGAGACGGCCAGTCAAAACGTTTTGTAAGACGGTCAGCCGCTCAACCAGGTTGAATTCTTGAAAGATAAAGCCTATTTTGCGGCGTAAGAGCAGTTTCTCTTCATCCGTCAGAGTCGTCATGTCCGTTCCTTGAACATGCACACTTCCACCCGATACGCTAATCAATCCATTGATACAGCGTAGAAGCGTTGACTTTCCAGCTCCGCTCCGCCCAATAATGCAGACGAACTCACCTTTTTGCAGTTCGAAGCTGACATCAGAGAGAGCCTCGTACCCATTTGGATAGACCTTGGAGAGGTCTTTTACTTCCAGTAAAGTGCTGTTACTCAAAGACAATTCGCCTTATCTCTTTCTGGAACGACAGAAAAATATACTTTCAATACGGCCGCTCTTTGTATAGAAAATTGATTGCAGCCCTTGCCATTACAGAAGAAATCTTACTTCACTAATGTTAAAGGAGCACAATACTTTGTTTAAAATGGAGTTAAAATTTGTGTATATTTACAAAAGGGAGGAGAGTTTGTAGCTTCAAAGTCAGGCCAAGATTCAAGCAATAGAGGTAAAATACTATATTATCAAGAATAGAAAGCACGTAGAAGTGAATGAAATAAAATTTCTGAGGGCTTTAAGCCACCCTCAGAAATTTTATTTTCTGTCTATAACATATATAATCTTACGCTTTTAGCAGCCGACGCAGAACGGTGAGCAGAATGCCGCCGTTTTCGTAGTAGGTCACGTCGATGGGGCTATCCAGGCGAGCTATCGTCTGGAAGGTGAAGCTAGAGCCATCTTCGCGCGTTACTTTGACGGTTACTTCCTGGCGCGGCTTCAGTCCCTGAGCGATGCCGACGATGTCGTAAGTTTCATGTCCAGTAAGGCCGAGCGACTCTTTATTCTCTCCCTGGCGGAACTGTAGCGGCAGGATGCCCATGCCGACCAGATTACTACGGTGGATACGCTCAAAGCTTTCCGCAATCGCGGCGCGGATGCCCAGGAGCAGAGGTCCCTTCGCCGCCCAGTCGCGCGAACTTCCAGAACCATATTCTTTACCCGCGATGACAAGCAGAGGAACACCGTCTTTCTGATAGCGTTCAGAGGCTTCGTAGATCGTGGTCTCCTCGCCGTCAGGGAGATGAAGAGTGTTGAAGCCCTCTTTTCCATCGAGCAGACGATTGCGGAGGCGGATATTGCCGAAGGTGCCGCGAACCATTACCTCATGGTTACCACGACGCGCGCCATAAGTGTTGAAATCGCGCTTCGCCACTCCATGCTCGATCAAGTACTGCCCGGCAGGACTCTTCTCGGAGAAGCTGCCAGCAGGCGAGATATGGTCGGTTGTGATCGAATCATCGACCATAACCAGGACGCGAGCACTGGTGATATCCTGCACTGGCGTCGGCTCTGGCGACATATCTTTAAAGAAGGGTGGCTCTTGAACATACGTGGAGGCCGGGTCCCAATTGAAGATCGGGCCGGTGGAGTTTGAGAGTGAGCGCCATTGTTCATCACCCTCAAAGACATGGGCGTAGTTCTTCGAAAAGACTTCGGGCGTCACCGCCCTGGCAACCACCTCACGCACCTCTTCTTGCGTCGGCCAGATGTCACGCAGGTAGACCGGCTCATTATTAGAATCGGTTCCAATGGGGTCGGTCGTCAAATCGATATCGACCGTCCCGGCCAGCGCATAGGCCACAACCAGAGGAGGAGAGGCCAGGAAGCTCGCCCGCACCTGTGGATGAATGCGCCCCTCAAAGTTCCGGTTTCCACTCAGCACGGCCGCGACAATCAGATCGTTGTCCTGCACCGCCTCGGCCACCGGCTCAGCAAGCGGGCCGCTATTCCCAATACAAGTTGTACATCCAAATCCAACGAGATGGAAACGCAGTGCCTCCAAATAGGGGGTGAGATCAGCATTATTTAGGTAGTCGACTACGGCACGCGAGCCGGGAGCCAGGCTCGTCTTCACAGACGGATTCACGGAGAGGCCGCGCTCCACAGCGCGCTTTGCCACGAGGCCAGCGGCAACCATGACAGAAGGATTCGAGGTATTGGTGCAGCTCGTGATGGCGGCGATGGCGACCGAGCCGTCCGTCATATGCGTCTGTAGATTATCACCGAGTTGAACAACGACATCTTTGAGATGGCCGTTGTGTCCATTGCTGGAACCATTCCCTGTGCTCTTTGCGGCCAGTTCCTTCTTTTCATCCTCGACCTGGGCGACAGGATCGGGGTCGGCGCGGCCACCCTCGTTGGAGAAGCGGAGCAAGCTATTCTCCGTCTTCACGTTACTCTCCAATTCGCCGAAGCGGTCCGCGTAGGCAGCGCGAAACGTTTTGCTCAGGTCGCGCATTGGCACGCGATCCTGTGGACGGCGCGGGCCGGCCAGGCTGGGCTCAACGGTGACGAGATCGAGTTCAAGGAGGTCATCAAATTGTGGTTCGGACATATCGTCTGTACGGAAAAGTCCCTGAGCCTTCGTGTAGCGCTCGACAGTGTCAACCAGTTGGGCATCGCGGCCCGTATCGCGCAGATAACGCAGCGTCTCGGCATCAACCGGGAAGAGCGTGGCCGTGGCACCAAACTCAGGCGACATATTCGAGATCGTCGCGCGGTCGGCAAGGCTTAGATGGCTCAGGCCCGGACCGGTGAACTCTACGAATTTACCGACCACGCCGCGCTTGCGCAGCTTTTGCGTGACGGTCAACACAAGATCGGTTGCAGTCGCGCCCTCTGGTAATGCTCCGGTGAGGCGCATGCCGATGACTTCGGGCGTTAACAGATAGAGCGGCTGGCCCAGCAGGACCGCTTCGGCTTCGATGCCACCGACACCCCAGCCCAGAACGCCAAGTCCATTAATCATTGTTGTATGCGAATCGGTTCCAACAAGTGTATCAGGGTAGATCACCGTAGAACCATCTTCATCCTTCGTCATCACCACCGAGGCCAGGTACTCTAGATTTACCTGGTGTACAATACCTGTCCCTGGCGGCACCACGCGGAAATTATCGAACGCCTGCTGCCCCCAACGCAGCAAGGCATAGCGTTCACTGTTCCGCTCGTACTCCCGCTCGACGTTGCGAGCGAAAGCGAGGGTTGAGCCAAACGCATCCACCTGCACAGAGTGGTCGATGACAAGGTCGGCGGGCACGAGAGGATTGATCTTCTGCGGATCACCATTGACGCGCGCCACGGCTGAGCGCATGGCGGCCAGATCGGCTACTGCAGGCACACCCGTAAAATCTTGCAGTAACACACGCCCTGGCAGGAAAGGATACTCCGCCTCACTTCCAGTCGATGAACCAGGAGTCCAGCCCGCAAGTGACAAAACATCTTCTTCCGCCACCAGCTCACCACCAGCGGAACGCAACAAATTTTCCAGAATAATCTTCACGGTAAAGGGGAGTCGCTCAAGACCTTGCACGCCTCGTTCAGCAAGTGCCGCCAAGCGATAATACTGCATGGGACTCTGAGCACCATCCAGTAGCGTACGAGCTCCAAATACGTCTTTGTACGTCGTCATAGCAAATCCTTTAAAAAGATGCTTGTGTAGAGGACAATGACTGTGCTCTAAGACATGAGAGAGAAGAGGAGGGCACAAGCCAGAGCCTACAGTGTTGAACAGTTATCAATCTTGTGACTTTTATTATATAACATGGTTAAGAGAGGTTGAGCATTAAACTTTTAATATATTTTTCCATTTTTGCAAACTATTGCACGAAGTGCAATAGTTTGCAAAAATGGAAAAATATATTAAGTAAGGAGCAAACGTCGTAGGCGTGAGCGCATGCGGGAAAAGGACGCATTATTCATGGATGAGGTCACCGACACGAACCACGCCGTTGGAAAGGATCTCCGCCACCAGGCCACCGCGATGCATCATACTAACAGCGACCTTATGACCAACGCTCTCCATCAATTGAGGACTGGGTTCATAGAGAGACACACCGCGCAACCTGACTTCACCGATCTGGAACTCGCGCTCCACCAGGTGGTTGACCGAGAAGCCACGAGTCACGATGTTCCGCCGCAGCGATTCAGCGGCAACCGAAACTTTCGTCTCATAATGTAGAGTCTCGATCGTCTCTTCCTCGATGAGCGTGACCTCATACGCTGGCTCTTCATCATCAGAGACAGCCTCGCCTTGAAGATAGTGGCGGTCCCCCTCTATGCCACGCCCCTCAACAAAATGAGCCTCGTGAAGAGACTGTATTGGCTCAGTAGCGGTTGGAGAGACATAAAGCGCCACCACTTCACCTTCCCAGATCGGTTTTTCGTCCATAGTTTCGCACCTCAAGGCTACAGAATACTAGTACATTTACTCGTCGAAGGGAGTATAAAAAAAACGGCGCATGAAGTCAATAGGAAATCTTACACCCCTTGTAGCTTTATGCATCGACACAATCGTTCATACACTAAATGGAAATAATGCATTCGCATACATTGTACCTGGTGATAGACTGAAAACTCATAAATATGTTGACGATTTCTACGTTTATAGATATTTTTGAGCTTACTCTATAGAAGTGGTTAATATTGACAAAACGGCTTCACTTTCGATAAAGTAGAGAAACGACGCATTCTGTAGCTACGTCGGAAGTGTTTGAAAGAGGGAGGACGGACGGTTATGGGGAAGTGCTTGGACTTCAAAAATTGTGGATTTGAAAATAGAGATAAAGCGCATTTTTGCGCAAACTGTGGCATTCCTATTAAAGGGACCTTTTTGCATGGCCGTTATGAGATACAGTCATTCATGGATAGGAATCATGGAACGATGACGCTGGGAGCTCTTGATCGACAGAGTGGTTATCCTGTCGTTGTGCGAGCTCTTATGCCGAAAGATACGAACGAACAGAACCGCGAAGACTTTTTACAGGAGGCAGAGCTGGCGGCATCGCTCTCAGCGTCCGTTCATGACCCGGAAAGCGTTCGCGTCGTTGACTACGGGCAAGAGGGTCCTCTAACCTTCCTGATAAAATCCAGGTTTGCTGAGCCGCAATCTAACACGCCTCTTCAAACCATCACAGGTGTAGATAGGCAATCTTTCCTTCCAGAAGAAGCAGTATCATCAGCAAGCACGAACGAAGAGAATACACTGTTGCGCATTCCGATTGCATCCGAGGCAACGGATCATCAGGCGTATCCCTTAGGGTCCGCTTCTCTTCACACTCCTATTCCAACAGAACAGAACTGGCTACAAGAGGGACATAGAGCCTTTGAGCAGAGCAACTACAGAGAAGCACTGGCAGCATATGAGATAGCCATCCAGCAGGATACCACTTCCATTGATGCATGGAGTAGTAAGGGAGCATCACTGCTTTATTTAGAGCGACCAGAAGAAGCTTTACAGGCGTATAATCATGCCATTTCGCTCAGCCCAAATGATCCTGAACTCTGGACGTCGAGGGCGAGCGTTCTCCATGAATTACAGCGCTACGACGAAGAGATGTACAGCTATGAGCAAGCGTTGACAAACGATCCCGATTATCTCTTTGCCTGGAGTGGGCATGGCATGGCGCTGGCCGAACAGAATCGGCCTGAGGAAGCACTCGTTGCATTTGACCGCGCACTGCTCCTCGATCCACAGCAGAGCACTATCTGGCAAGCGATGGGAGACACTCTGTACAGCTTACGGCGCTATGAAGAGGCGATGATCGCCATAGATCGAGCCATCGCACTCGATGATAGCCAGGGATCGCTCTGGGACACAAAAGGCAACATCTTACGACGCTTAAAAGATCCGGAACATGCACTCTCGCTTCATGAGAGTGCGGCTCAACTAGAGCCCAATAACGCAGCTATCTGGCTCGACAAGGCCAATGACTTACGCGATCTACGCCGCTACGCTGAGGCACTCTCCGATTATGACAAAGCAGTGACAATTGACCCAACACTAGCGAGCGCGTGGTATAATCGAGGGAATGTGTTAGCAGTTCTAAGAATGTATGAAGATGCACTAGAGTCTTATGACTATGCGCTCCAATACGATGACGGGCTGATCTCAGCCTGGTATAATAAAGGCAGCTTGTTGCATGAACTGAAAAGAGACCAGGAAGCGCTTACAGCATTTGATCGAGCACTTGCACTCGATGTTCACTATATTCCAGCCTGGAACAACAAAGGACTTTCGCTCTTTGCACTGAACCGCCTGGATGAGGCTCTGGCAGCATTTGACCAGGCGACATCATTTGCCCCCGAAGAGCCCGACGCATGGTACAATAAAGCAGTTGCCCTGGAAAAACTGGGGCGCACGCAGGAAGCTGCATCATGTCAGGAATGGGCACGATCTCTGGACCAGCAGGCTGGACAGGATCAGGTTGCAAGTGCAAGTGAGCTTTGATTGCGGGAAATGACTGATGGCTCTCTATTTTTATAGAGCCATCTCAATGTTTTTTCGCTCGAATGTTTGTTTAGACAAACGAGAGTAGATAACTATCACGTACCACATACAGGTACCGCTCCACATTAACATGTACATATATAGATCTCATACTATGGAGGAGGGAATGCGACGCTGCGCAGACCAGGTTGACTGTGGATACGACAACCGGGACAGTGATTTGTTTTGTAGAGCATGTGCCCTGCCGTTATTAGATACCGCCCTGGCTGGTCGTTATGTGGTAGAAGCATTATTAAGTAAAGGTGGATACGCGGCAGTATTCCGTGGAACGGACCAGAACCTATCTCGCCATGTTGCTATCAAAGTGCTGTTACCCAGTAAGACGACTTCAAATGAACGGAACCATTTCCTACGCGAAGCACAAATTGCTGCGACGTTAGATCATCCAAATATCGCGCCCGTACTCGACTACGGTAAAGATGGCTCCAACGTCTTTCTCGTTATGCCCCTCTATACAGTGGGCTCTTTGCGTACCAGGCTCGCCCAGGTCAATGGTCCTTTGCCTATCCAGGAAACCGTCAACAATTTTCATCAACTGGCGCACGCGCTTTACTACGCGCACACGCGTCAGCGCCCGGTTATTCATCGCGATATCAAGCCAGAGAACATTCTGATCCACCAGGAAGACTACCGCTTGATGATTACCGACTTTGGAATTGCTCGCGCTCTGGAACCCGGCACAAACGTTGGCAGGACCATCACAGTGCGCGGAACTGTCGGCTATATGGCTCCAGAGCAGAGCAGTGGGATCGTCGATCCACGCAGCGATCAATATGGCAGCGCCGTTGTGCTCTACGAGATGTTGAGCGGCTACCATCCAATCGATCCGCGTGGAGGAGCCATTCCTCCCGTCTCGACACTCAATGAGAGCCTGCCGCCCACGCTGGATAACGTCCTTCAGCGTGCTCTGGCAACGCGCCCAGAAAATCGCTATCCGGACATGCTCGAGTTCATGCGCGCCTTCGATTTCGCCCAGCGGCCGACCTCGAAAATGCGTATTATGATGCAGAGCACGCCCGTAGAAGAACAGGTCACACCCACACGCGGCGCGGCGCGATCTTCACTGGCAAGCGCACCCGCCGTGACGGGCCGGCATCAAGTAGTAAGTAAGCAGTACAATACACCTAAAGTCAATCCCAGCACTGGAGCCGTACGCGAGAAATGCCGCGAGGGCGATCAGTTCTTGAAGCAACAGATGTATTCACATGCGCTTCAGGCATATGAAGATGCGCTACAGATGGATCAGTTAAACTTTTATGCCTGGAACGGTAAGGGAACGGCGCTGTACAACCAGGGCAACTACCGTAAGGCATTAGAAGCATACCAGCGCGCGACTGAGATTGAGCCTGGAAACGCCTTTGTCTGGGTCAGCGCGGGCCTGGTGCTGAATCGTCTGGAGCGCTATCAGCAGGCTCTGGTTCACTTTGAGCGTGCGTTGGCTCTCGATGATCGCTACGTGGCGGCCTGGAACGGGAAGGCGGATACGCAGTTAGACATGAACATGCCGGAGGCTGCCTGGGCATCCTATGACAAGGCTCTGGCAATCGATTCTAAGAGCTTTCACGCCTGGAATGGGCTGGGAAACGCCCGCTCTAGCTTGCACGATTTTACTGGCGCGGTCGATGCATATACGCGCGCTCTGCTCATCAATCCACACAGCGCGGTTGCCTGGTGCAACAAGGCTGAAGCTCTTGTGCGCCTGGGACACAACAAGGCTGCACTCGATGCGCTGAATGAGGCTACTGAGATGGATAAAAACTATATGCGCGCCTGGCTCCTCAAGGCGGAGGTCTACGAGGCGCTAGGAAATCCCCAGGAGGCTCAGAAAGCCAGGAGAAGAGCCAAACCCTGGGGATCGAAAAATTAAATACTGATAATTACAGAGATGATGCAACGTTACGCCGCAGGAGCTCTTCTTGCCGCCACTTACGCGCAAAGAAGAACATTTCACGCAGCGCGCGGAGAATAACGGTAGGTTTTGCTCCTGTGGCTCGCCCCCCAGCACGGGGTAGATGACGCACACCAACCTCAGTATAGGTATAGCCTTCCCGATTGAACTTATACAGAATCTCGGTGTTGATCATCGCACCTTGTGTCTCAAGCTTGAAGGTTCGAAAGAACGTGGCATGATAGAGCTTGAAGGCGCAATCGATATCCCTTACGTGCACGTCAAAGACGAGGCGCACAAGCTGCTTCCAGCCCCAGGCGTTTACCTTGCGAAGCCAGGAGTCGTGGCGAGGATTACGATAGCCCAGGATAGCATCGTACTCGTCAATCAAGGGGAAGAAGTGCGCCAGATCGTTGATATCAAACTGCCCATCTGAATCCATAAAAAAGACCAGGTCCTTTTCCACAGAATGAAAGCCCGTCGCCAGTGCTGCACCATACCCTCTGTTGACCGGGTGACTTATCAGCCGAATCCGAGTATCATCTCGCGCCAGATGCTCAACACTCTCTTTCGTGCCGTCTTTACTCCCATCGTTCACCACGATGATCTCGAAATCGTCCGTCCACTGAGAGAGTACAGAGACAGCTCTTGAAACCGTCTGGCCAATAACAGCCTCTTCGTTGTATGCTGGCAGCACAACTGATAGACTGGCAAGTTTGCTGATTGGCACTGCCGACTCGGGTGGCACAATACCATCTTGCTCAGGAAGGACTCCAACGCTTACAAATGGTCGCCTTGGTTCTTCTTGCATGGGCGTAAAACCTCCTACTCGGAAATACATACGAAACGCTTTACATATATTACATTATCAGTCTACCAAGAGACGCCAAAAGCACCAATTGGCAGGGGGATGCGGTGATGTAACATAAAAATAAACGCCTCATCTCCTACAACTCCAGGCAAAAAGGTATTTCTATCTTTCTCTTACTTGCCGGATGAGATGAAGCGTTCTTCTTTTCTACAGTAGCTTAAAAATCTCTTTTGCTATATATTTCTTCTTATAAAACAGAGCTGAGGTTAGTGACTAAAAAGTACTTCATGCAGATGAGGCTGGCGAGGCATTTCGTCAAAATTCTCCTTCTTTGCAGGACGATTGAAGCCAAGAGACATATGAATACGCACCGCGCTATATAGAATCAGAAGAATAACTGTAAATGTAATTAAGTATGTGATCATGTAGCCCTTACCTTTTTTATTAAGCTATGCCCTTTACATCTCTGTGAGTTTTTCAACTTCTACCCTGTTAAACGCAAGACACGAAGTAAAATAAAATGGATACATAGGCAAAATAAAACAAAGAGACACAACTATCTTATCAACTTGTTGAAATATATTCTTGATCAAGAATGTCAATTTCTACCATCGATAGGTCATGAATAATGTGTTACAATATCCGAAGGCTGACTATTGATCCCTATGAAAGGCTCAACTCATAATGGATAGCACATCGTCGACGACTCAAGCAGACCGTATTCTGGACCTTGGAACGAAAGGATGCAGCCGCTTGCTGGAAGATATTAATGATCAGATGAAGGAGATGCAACCTGGACAGACCCTGCTCGTCCTCGCCAATGATCCTGCCGCTCCTCTAGACATTAAAGTATGGAGCCGCAGCACGGGGAATCCATTGTTACAAGCCGACCTGAGCGGCAAATTTCTCCTGCAGAAAAAACAGACATAGGCTTCCTTCCGATTAATTCTTCTCTTTGTTTATCAGCATCGTGTGGGGTGTAGTTCAAATTTTTGCAACCGTGCTGGAGTGCTTTGCGTTTGAACACGACTTTGAGCACCCCTTGCAAAAATTTGAACTACACCCCATCGTGTGAACTCACTTGAAAATCCAGAGCTTTTGTGTTATTATTTATCCATAACACCACTACTACAGGAGAAATTAACGAGTGATAGTCTTCAATTAACCATGAGTCAACCGTCTGGCATATGTTGCGGTTCTTCCTTGCTTGCCTTTTTATTACGCAGGCAGAGAGCTTTTCTTGCTGCGGTATCTGGTGATGAAGGCATTCAATATTGTTAAGCATCCAGTAGCACCGGCTTACTTTCCCCTCAATATGAAGGCTATCCCACTACTTCAGCACGCTGTGTATCCTGGCGTCTGTCTACCTCTTAAATGAATCTACAGGTAGAGTAAAGAGCCTGATACAATACCGCAACT
>JAABUZ0100005888.1_pt1 | contig 15702 bp, 16 predicted proteins | sample 5562091 | NCBI WGS metagenome assembly JAABUZ01 (sample SAMN12813069, study PRJNA571459) | rock metagenome | isolation source: Antarctica rocks | place: Antarctica: Victoria Land, Linnaeus Terrace sud | collected 2015-12-21 | reverse complement strand
CGTCGTGCCGGTGTGCGACCCCGATGCCGCCGATCTCCCAGACGGCTGCCTAGGCGAGTCGGAGCGCCCGATGGGTGCGCGGCGTCAGGCCATCAGAACGCATCTGAGTCCGATCGGGGCGCAGCTACGGGTCAGGACATCATGATGATGTCCTGACCCGTCTCACGGCGACGCCACGTCGACGATGGCAAGTTGGACCCGGCGGAGACGGATCGGGTCGCCGATGACGTCGAACGCAGCGCCGCGTCCCCTGGTTCGAATTCATCACGGTTCTACATTCAGGTCTGAGGTGTCTTGCGGGATGCTGTTCCGAGGATGTGCGGGGACGTTGGTATTGGCAGGCTGCCATCCGGGAACCGGAATCGCTCGAGTCGGTCGAGACTGAACCCCGCCGCCTCAATGGCCGCGGCGGTGTCACGGCCTGTGTGGCAGCCGCCAAGGAGCGAGGGCCAGATAGTTGAATCGAGCACCAGCTGGAGCCGTTGAAGTCCCGGTGTTTCAGCCCGAACGTGCTCAAAGAAGCGCAAATGGCCACCAGGTCGGAGAACACGGTAAACCTCGCGCAGAGCAGCTCGCGGGTCGCTGACCGAGCACAGCACGAGTGAGGCGACTGCGGCGTCGAACGAGCCATCCTCGGCCGGAAGTTGCTCCGCGATGCCATCGACGACCTCAACCGGGACGGACGCCGCCCTGGCGCTGCGGCGCGCGATCTCACGCAGATACGGCTCTGGCTCCACAGCCACGACCTCCGTTACGTCAGGCGGGTAGTAGGCGAGATTGAGCCCGTTGCCTGCGCCCACCTCGATGACCCGTCCGCGCAGCCCTGTCAGGAGCCGGCGACGGTAGTCGGCTATTCCATCGCGATCCATCGTCGGGCTGATCCGCGCGTATACCCGGGCAAAGATCGGATGTCCCGTCCTGGCGCTCACCATGTCACCCACAGCTGGTCCAGCCCGCCCGTGAGCAGATCGCGCGACCGTAGCTGCTCCACGGGGCTCGTCAGGTGGAGCATAGGAAACCGAGGCACGAGCCGCGCGAACACTGCTTGGAGCTCAATTCTCGCCAGTGGTGCGCCGATGCAGAAGCGCGGACCATGGCCAAACGTGAGGTGCTGGTTGGGCTGCCGAGTGAGGTCAAAGCGATCAGGGTCGACGAATTCGCGCGCATCGTGGTTGGCCGCTCCGGTGGCCAGCAGCACCGCCTCACCGGCGCGGATCGTCACTCCGCCGACGTCGATATCGGCGCGAGCGTAGCGTGGCAGCCCGCCCGCCCCCGTGTCAGTCGCCCGCAGGATTTCTTCGACCGCACTTAGCACTAGATCCGGGCCGTCAACCAGGGCCCGCTGTTGGTCGGGATTGGTGAGCAGCAGCACAGCGCCCAGGTCGAGTCGGACGACGGTGGTTTCGTGGCCGGCGAAGAGCAGCATGGCGCCCAGAAACGCGATGTGCTGGTCTGAGAGCTGACCACCCATTGCCGCGCACAGACCTGAGAGCACGTCGTCGCTGGGCTGCGCGCGCTTGCGTTCGACGAGTGCGCCCATGTACGCAACCAGGCTGTTCAGCGCCGTGCGGGCTCGGACCTGGTCGTGCAGGTCAGCCATACTCGTCGACCAGGAGTGGAATTGATCCCGATCGTTGTACGGCACGCCCAACAATTCGCAGATCACCAGCACCGGCAGCGGAAACGACAGCGCCTCGTGCAGATCGACCGGCGGTGACGTCGCGGCGAGTGTGTCCAGGAGTTGATCGACCAGGGCCTCGACGCGTGGGCGTAGTTCCTCCATCCGTTTGGCTGAGAAGAAGGGCGTGAGCAACGCCCGCATCTGCGCGTGGTCTGCCGCTTCGGTCTCATACCGCTCCATTGGACCGCCGAAGAGGATCGAGTCACTGACTCGGGGAGCGTGCTCCGGGTCTGGATGTGAGCGGCCCAGGCGACTGTCGCCGAGGAGCTGCTTGACGTCGCTGTAGCGGGTAACCAGCCAGGCCGTGTCGCCGGCTGGCGTGCGGACTCTCGTAATAGGGCGTTCGGCTTGCAGGCTGCGTAGCAGCGGTGCGACGGCGAGAAGGTTCGGTTGCTCGAAAGGCAATGCGGGCAGCGCGCTAGCCGCGGTCATGGAGCCTCCCTGGGTGATTGTCTAGGACATGTTTACACACTGATGTCGATTCTAGAATAAACACGTCACTGTGTAAACTGGTGCAGCTATGATGTTGGCTCCCCCACCGCCGGCGCCCACGCGACATCTGCGGCGAGCCGAACGCCGCGAACAGATCCTTGCTGCCGCAACGCGCGCCTTCGCCAGCTCTGGTTTTGCCGCCACCGGCCTCGACGACGTTGCTACGGAAGCGAACATCAGTCGGGTCATCCTGTACCGGCACTTTGCTTCCAAGACCGACCTGTATCGCGCTGTCCTCGACCGCACGTGCGTGCGGCTGGCGGCCGGCGTCGGTACGGACGAGTACAGCGCGAACACACTGGATGCTCTGCTTCGGGTCGCGGCTGAGGATCCGGATGGTTTTCGGCTGTTGTTCCACCACGCCGCCCGTGAGCCGGAGTTCCGGGCTGAGGTGGATCAGTTGCGTGCGTCGTCGGTGGACATCGCCCACCGTTACCTGGCCGACGTCATCCCAGAGCCCGCCTGGAGACACTGGGCGACCCAGCTCGCACCGACTGTCGCGGTGGAGGCTGTGATTGCCTGGCTTGACGCCGGCCAGCCGGACCGCGCCAGCGCCGCGGAGCGGATCGGTCAGGTGCTGGCGGCCATTGTGGAAGCAGCACAATCACGTGACAGCGCCGACTGAATGGTTTATCGACTGGCGGCGCCGGAGGACTTCGATCTCTGGCGGGCGGTGCGTGACCTCGGTACCGCCAGGTTGGCTGTTGGCTGCGGTGGATCGCCTGGTTATCGCCTGGTTAAGGAGTGCATGAAAAAGTGGGGGAGCGGCTGAGGTCGGGCAAGTCCCGCAAAGGTCCCAGCCTGGCGGGCCCAACTGGCGGGCGAGCGCTCGTGACGGTCGGTAGGTGTGGGAGACGAAGGAGCAGAGGCGAGCATGGTGGGGCGGGGCGAACTGACGGACCGGGCGTGGGCGCAGATCGCGCCGTTGCTGCCGTCCAACGGGCGCCGCGGCAAGCAATGGGCGGACCACCGGCGGGTGATCAAGGGGATCCTATGGAAAGGTACGGACCGGCGCGCCGTGGCGGGACGTGCCGGAGCGGTATGGACCCTGGCAGACCTGTTTCCACCGCTTTGTGCGGTGGCGGCGGGACGGGACTTGGGATCGGCTGTTGGCACACGCGCAGACGAGAGCGGACGCGGTGGGCCAGGTGGTCTGGGACGTGAGCCTCGACAGTACCGTGGCGCGAGCCCATCAGCACGCAGCCGAGGCCCGGCGGCGGCCCAGCCGGGCGGACCAAAAAAAGGGGCTCCAGCATCCTGCCGACGAGGCGCTCGGGCGCAGCCGAGGCGGGCTGACGACCAAGCTGCATCTGAGCTGTGAGGGCCGTGGACGGCCCCTGTCTCTGGTTCTGACGCCGGGCCAGGTCCATGACAGCATGCAGTGGGCGCCCGTGCTCGATGCCATCCGCGTCCCACGACCGGGCGGCCGTGGGCGTCCGCGGACGCGGCCGGACCATCTCCTGGCTGACAAGGGCTACAGCTACCGACGTGCCGACGCCTGGTGCGGCAGCGCGGCATCGCCCACACCATCCCCGAACGGCGCGACCAGTTGGCCCGTCGCGCCACGCGTCCCGGCCGACCCCTTGCTTTCGACGCCACCCGCTACACGCGGGGAGTTGTCAACTTGAGCGGCCAGCGGCGATAGAGAGGGCCGCATGCCCGTCCCAGCCGTCGCTCCTCCTGCCGACCGGTCGCCGTTTCGCGGCTACCGCTTCCCGCCCAAGGTGATTGCCCATGCCGTCTGGCTGTACTTTAGCTTCCACCTCAGCTTCCGTGACGTCCAGGACCTGCTCGCCGAACGCGGCCTGGTCGTCAGCCACGAGAGCATCCGGCAGTGGTGCGACACGTTCGGCCCGACCTTTGCGGCGGGGCTGCGCAAACGGCGGGCGCGGCCCGGGGACAAATGGCACTGTGATGAGATGCTGCTGAAGATCAAAGGGAAGCGCTACTGGTTGTGGCGGGCGGTCGATCAGGACGGGGTGGTGCTGGACATCCTGGTCCAGGAGCGGCGCGACCAGACCGCGGCCGAGGCGTTCTTGCGCCGCGTGCTGGCCAGTTGCGAGGGTGTGGCGCCTCGTGTCGTCGTCACCGATAAGCTGGCCAGCTACGTGCCGGCCATCAAGCGGGTGCTGCCCAACGCCGAGCACCGACGCCACAAAGGCTTGAACAACCGCGCGGAGAACTCCCACCTACCGGTACGCAAACGGGAGCGGACCTTGCAGCGCTTCAAGTCAAAGGAGCACGCGCAACGCTTCCTCGGGTCGTTCAGCGCCGTGGGGAACTGTTTTCGTCCGCGACGGCATCGGCTCTCGGCCAGCCACTATCGCCAGGTCCGCCAGGAACGCTCCCTCCTCTGGCGGGAGGTGACCCTGGGCGACGTGCGCCCGTGACACGGGGCTGACCAAGGCGATCGGTGTGGAGGCGCCTGTCCAGAATGTCGCGGACGGACCTTAAGTTGACAACTCCGGGAGTGTGCCAGGCGAGTGCACTGGGTGCACGGCCGCGGACATTTGCTGCTCGCCGCCCGTCTTCGCCTATGCAACCAGGCGACCCATCCGATCAGTAGCTCGCACGACCAGTGCTGCCATCAGCGTCCCTGGTGTCCATGCTACGCCGTTGGCCACGGAGGTAGTCAGCCCGAGCGCACGTCCATCCAGGTGCCCATGCACGTCGGCCGCCTCGCTGGCCGGCATCCCCAGGGCCGCGCGGGAAGTCGCCGCGAACTCGGTCTCTCAGCTCAGCGTGGGGTGTAAGCTTTATCCAGAGTCAACCACTTGACAACACCATAGCCACGACATGGCCGGGGTGCGCGGCGGCGCTGAGAGGCCCATTCAGGGCCAACCCTCCGAACCTGATCTGGGTCATACCAGCGTAGGGATGCCTTTCGACGACAGCGCTCGGAGCACGACGCCGCACGGTTCGGCCACCGTCGCAGCCGTGTAATGCCACGCGAGAGGGGACTCGAAAGGGACGTGACAATGCCATGATTGGTGTTCGCTTTTCGCTGTATCCCATGCGAGACGACTTCATCCCGCTGATCCTTGGGGCGGTCAACGACCTCGGCCGATTCGGCGTCGAGGTCGAAGTGGATGACGTCTCGACCTGTCTGCTGGGCGAGGAGCCCAACCTGTTCGAGGCGTTGCGTGTGGCCTTCGGGCGGGTGGCATGCTCAGGTGCGCACGTGGTGCTGAGCGCGACGTTCTCGGCAGGTTGTCCTGGCGAGCCGGAGGGCGACGTGTGTGTGCCGCGGGCCTACGATGGGCCGAGTGGTGGCGAGGAGGGCTGGTCGGAAGAAGCCTATCGACTGCCGGGCCGGGTCTCAGCCCAGTTCGCTCTGTATCCGCTGGGCATGAGCACGTACATGGAGGCGATCTACGCCGAGATCGACCGCGCCAAGGCAGCCGGTGTGGTCCAGGTCGTGAGCCGCCACTTCTGCACACACCTGTACGGTCCGGGTGCGGCCGTCTTCGACCTCATGCGGCGCGCCTTCGCTGAGACACGGAGCCAGGCGGTGCACAGCGTCATGACCATCTCACTCGCAGCCAACAGCCCGAGTTTGAACAGTTCCCCCCAGTCGGCGCAGGCTGGTCAGCCCGCCTGAAAGCGGGGGGACGAGAGGAGGCTTTCACGCGCATGGCAAGGTTAGCTAGCACCATGCCGCCGGCGCTACCGCACCGCGGCTGGACGACCCGCGACGCCGTTCTGGTGGCCGTGCTCGCGGTCGTGTTTGCGTTTCTGTACATTCAATGGACGCCGATCTGGGTGGCGGCGCAAGCCGTCGGCGCCCAGATCGGCCAGGAGGCCGTGTTCGGCTTCTGGCTGATCGCCGGAGTGCTCGCGTCGTACATTACGCGGCGTCCTGGCGCGGCGCTCGTGGGCGAGTTCCTGGCTTCGCTGGCCGAAGTCCTGTTTGGTGCCGCGGCCGGCACCCCGCTGCTGATCACGGGCATCATGGAGGGCGTGGGTGTCGAGATCGTCTTTGGCGCCCGTCGCTACCGCGACTATTCGCTCCCGACGGTCGTGCTCGCGGGAGCAGTCGGCATGCTGGTGGCGCTTCCATGGAACTGGTACCGGCTCGGCTATTTCCAGCTCAACCCCGGTTTCCTGGTCATCTTGCTGGTCGTTCGACTGCTGAGCGGCGCTGTCCTGAGCGGCCTGGTGTCAAAGCTGATCGGCGATGCGCTCGCGCGGACGGGCGTGCTCAGCAACTTTGCGCTTGGTCGCGAGCAACACGAGCTGGTCTAGACCGTCGGGGTGTATGGCGCCGCCGCTGCTGCTGCGGGCGGTTGAGCTTACCGTCCGCTACCTGACGCGGCGAGCGCCCGCCGTGCGGGACGTAAGCTTCGGCGTCGCGCCCGGCGAGCGGGTGTTGTTGGCGGGGGCCAGCGGCTCGGGCAAGAGCACGCTTGCACTGTGCCTGGCGGGCTTGATCCCGGCCAGCATCGATGCCGACCTAACGGGCCGAATCGAAGTCGCCGGTCGGTCCACGCTCACCTACCGGGCTGGCGAGGTGGCCGAGCACGTCGGCGTGGTTTTCCAGGACCCGACCAGCCAGTTCACGATGCTGACTGTCGAGGACGAGGTGGCCTTCGGACTGGAGAACCTGGGAGTACCAGCAGTCCTCATGCCAGGCCGGGTCCGGGCCGCGCTTGCCGCCGTCGCGCTCGAAGAGCGTGCTGGTTGGCGAATCGACCGGTTATCGGGTGGCCAGCAACAACGGGTCGCCGTGGCAGCCGCCTTGGCGATGCAACCGGCGGCCCTGGTGCTGGATGAGCCGACGGCCCACCTCGACGCGTCCAGCGCCACCGAAGTCTACGCCGTGATCCATGCCGCGGCCGAACGGGGCGAGATGGCGCTCGTAGCCGTAGAACATGAGGTCGATCGGATAATCGGCCCAGGCCACGTGGACCGAGGCCTGCTGCTCGACCGGGAGGGTCGATTGGTCGCCGACGGCCTGGTGAACGAGTTCTTCAGCAACCCAGCCATGGCGCGCCGCTGGGCCTTGGAAGGCGTGCGGCTGCCGACGCCGACCGCGCTGGCGCTGGCGTTGGGAGAGACCGGACCACTGCCCGTCTCGCCTGAACAGGGTATCGCCTGGTTACGTCAGCGGCCGGTCGCCCAAGCCGCTCTCCGCAGGGCGGCGGCGTCCCCGATCAGCAGGCTGCCCACCGGAAAGGACATTGTGCGCACAAGCGGCGTCTGGCACCGATATCAGGCGCCGGCGGGTAGCTTCCTTGCCCTGCGCGACGTCAGCGTGTCGGTCGCCGAAGGCGAGCTCGTGGCCATCGTGGGTGCCAACGGGAGTGGCAAGACCACGCTGTTGCGCGCGTTGACGGGTGTGCTGCGCCCGGAACGCGGCGCGATCACGATCGATGATACTGACCTCCGCTCCGCCGATGCTCGGCGGGTGGCGCGGCTGGTCTCCCACGTCTTCCAGAATCCCGAGGCGGGCTTCGTGGCCGCTACGGTCGAGGACGAGCTGGCGTACGCGCCACGCGCCCTGGGTTGGGCCGCGCCAGAGATCGAGCGCCACACGCGTGCCCTGCTCGAACGGTTCGGCTTGGCACCGCTTGCACGCGCGAATCCGTTCACCCTCAGTGAGGGCCAGAAGCGGCGGTTGAGCGTCGCGGCCTCGCTGATGCTCGGGCCGCGGGTGTTGCTGCTGGACGAGCCGACCTTCGGCCAGGACCGCGTGTCCGCGCAAGCGCTGATGGACGACATCGCCGGGCTGCGCCAGCAAGGACTGGCCATCGTCGTGGCAACACACGACCTGAGCCTGGTCACCGAGACCGCCGATCGGGTGGTGGCGCTCGCCGACGGCCGGGTGGTCTTCGATGGCCGGCCGGCGACGCTGGCCGGCGATGCGCGGTTGCTGACGAGCGTGCGTCAGGAGCAGCCTACGCTGGACAGACTGCTGGCGATGGCGCTGATCCGCGGAGCGGACGTCCCACGGTCAGTACGCTGGCGCGACCTGGTCGGCCGAGCGTGAATCTGTTCAGCTACTACGAAGTCGACTCGTGGTTGCACCGTCGGAATCCGACGGCCAAGCTGGCGGCGCACCTAGGTCTGGCGTTGCTGATGACGGTGGTGTTCGACCCCATCACGCCGCTGGCCTTCCTGGGCGCGGCGCTCGCGTGTGGCCGCGGGCTCGGTCGGATCCCGCTCGTGCTGATCTTGCGGGCGCTTGTGCCGTTCTGGGCATTGGCGCTGAGCCTGACGCTGACTAACGCGATCTTCGCCTCACACCCGGAGCAGGCCTCGGTGCTGTGGCGTGGCGGACCCTTCATAGCGACCGTCGAGGGAGCGATCATCGGTGTCTCCCTGGCCGAGCGGAGCATGGCCGTCGCCGCCTTCACGATGCTGCTAATGGCGTCGACAGATCCGACAGCGCTGGTTCGCAGCCTGGTCCAGCAGGCTCACCTACCGGCCCGCCTCGCATACCCGGTCCTCGCAGCCTATCGGTTCCTGCCTCTGCTCCAGACGGAGTTCGAGACGATTCGGCTGGCGCGCCGTCTGCGTGGCGTGGGGCGTCGCCGCGGGCCGCTGGGCTGGCTGCGCGATCAGGCCCGTCTGGCACTGCCGTTGCTGGCCAATGCCATCCGTCGCTCGGAGCGGGTGGCACTGGCCATGGATGCGCGTGGCTTCAGCAGCCAGCGCGCCAGAACCTCGTACCGGCAGATCGCGTTCGGGGCCGCCGACGTCTGGCTTGTGCTGGTCGCGGTTGGAGGTGGCGTCGCTATCCTGTTCACGAGCCACGTCCTGGGGTTCCTGCGAATCTGGTCGGGCGCCCTGAACGCGTAGTGGAGAGACAGGCACCAATCGCGACCAGCAGCAGCGCCAGCGACACGGGGGCACGTCGTGGCGGGCGATCACGTCGATTGCGGGCAAGCTAGGCATCGGGGACGGAGGCGTTGCGGCTGTGGCTGCGACAGGCTGAGATTGATCAGCACCAGCGACCTGGCCTGACGAGCGATGAGCGCCAGCGGTTACGCGAGCTGGAGGGCGAGAACCGGGAGCTGTGTCGGGCCAATGAGATTCTGAAGGCCGCCTCGGCTTTCGCGGAGCGTCCACACAACGCTCGACGATGCGGCGAACGACCGACCCGCCGACCTGACCCGCCAGTTCCGAGCACCGGCGCCGAGCCGCGTGTGGGTTGCCGACCTGACGTACGTCAAGACGCACGGTGGCTGAGTGTACGTGGCGTTCATCGCGGACGTGTTCTCCCGCTTCGTACTCGGCTGACAGGCCGCGCGCTCGCTGCGCACGGACCTGGCGCTTGAGGCGCTGGAGATGGCGCTCTGGCGCCGCCACGCCAGGCGCCTGGATCGCCTGGTGCATCACTCTGACCCCGGGGTGTAGTAGCTCGCGCTGCGCTACACCGAGCGCCTGGCCGAAGCCGGCGTGGCCGCCTCGGTCGGCTCCAAGAGCGACAGCTACGACAATGCCCTGGCCGAGTCGTTCCACGGTCTGTATAAGGCTGAATTGATCCGCCACCGCGGCCCCTGGCGGGGGCTGGAGATGCCGAGTATGGCACGCTGGAGTACGCGGACTGGTTCAACCACCACCGACTCCAGGGGGCCACTCGACTTCTTCCCACCCGCGGAGTTTCGGTACCTATCCGCGCAGGCCAAGACGAAGTCAGGACCGGCCGAAGCGTCCGGCCCGGATATTTTCGGGACTCTCCACTTTAGGATGACCAGCCAGAGCTGGTGAGCCTCGTCGACGGAATGGAGCCGATCGTCATCCGGGTGATCCTGTTCTTCCCGGCGGCTCAGTAGATCGAGACAATCTGATCGCCACCCGTATCAGCGGCCACGCCGTCGGCCTGCATCCACTGGGAGCAATGTTCGCGCTGCTGGCCGGCTTCCACCTGGCAGGTATTATCGGCGGGGTGTTCGCCGTGCCGATCGCGGGTGTGCTATGGGTGCTGGTGGGTGCCGCCTATCGGAACGCCGTGGAACTGGCGACCCCGCACGTCGCGCTGGGCCTTGCCCCGCTGGCGGTAGGGACGCCTGTCAACGAGAACGGGGCGGTAGATGTACCAACCCCTTCTTATCGTGGCGCTCAGCGGCGATCGCCGAGGTTGCTGCCACCCGGTATTTTCGGACGGGAACACGGATGCAAAATGGGTGGCGGCGAGACGGCGCTGATTAGCGGTCAGCCGGGAGTCTGCAGCTGCACGGTCCCCGCCCGGCGCATGGCCTCCATCGCTTCTTGCGTGGTCAGCAGCTGAGTGGTCGCACTGGTTCTCACGTGGCCGGCCGCCAGCACGGCCATGGCATACGTGGTGGCGGTGGTCTGATCCGGAGCCTCGTAGATCACCACCGTGTCGTAGTTGCCGAAGGAGTGATAGAGATTGACCAGCCGACCGCCGAGCTGCTGCAAAGCCGCCGCAACGGCTTGGCTCCGGTCCTCTGGGTTCTTGGTCAGCTGCGCCCAGGTCTCAGGTGTGTAAGCGGCTTGCGTCATGTAGAGAGGCATCGTGGTGTCCTCCTTGCCGAGCCCCCGCCCGTGCACTCATTGTAGCCTGCTAGCCAGCCGGCGCCGGCCGCCCGCGTCTGGGCTCAACGCCCTACTGCCGATCGGCTAATTTAGATCAGAGGTGTCAGACGCATCGCCGACGCACGTCGTCGAAGCGCGGATCCACGACTATCGTCTCTCTAAGAGCTCGGGGTCAGTGTGCTGAGCTCGATGCTGACCAGCAGCAGGGGCACCCGCCTGATCGCCCAGGGCGTAGGCGATTGCCAACAGGTGCCGTGCGTGCGCGGCCGCCGCGCGTCGGGTGCCATGAGTTGCAGCCGCTCCGCAGCATCCGACGGCAGCCGGCGGCGATGATGGCAGAACGACCGTCGTACCTCGAGCCGCACCCCCGGCGTATGGGCCCAAGCAGCCGACGGTGTGCCCGGGCTGCTCGGGCGCGAAGCTGGCCACTTCACGTTCAATGATCGCCGAAATCCTCCGCCTGGGTCCGCATCACCGAGGGATCGGCCGGCCGTTGGGTGGCGGGAGGTGTTGCGATGGCCCCCGCGCTCGGGAGATTGGCCGCGCGGTCAGCCATGAGAATGGGATAGATCAGCCCGAGCAGCGCACCGTAGGTCAAGTGTCGGACCGTCTCGCTGCCGGCCACCGTCGCCTGGATAGGGGCGCCCAATGGCTCGCCGCCCAGCAGCGGCAGCACCAGGAAGAGAGCGCTGAACCAGGGTAGGACGGCGAAGCCGACGCCCTTGCCCCAGTCGGGCAGCCAGGGCCATACCCAGCGCTCGCCCCAGGCGCCGTATAGCGCGCCCCAGAGGACGCCGACGCCCAGGACGGCGACGACCGTCAAAGCCAGGACCACCGGGCCAACGTCTCGCGCGAGGGCGCCGGCCAGTTGCGCGGCGGTGCGCTCGAAGAGGCTGCCGGGCGCCAGGAAGGCCAGGCCGCCGGCGAGGTGGACCAGGACATTGAGCAGCAACAGCGAGCCGATCGTGGCCAGCCCACCGGCGATGGCCCCAGCCCGTAGCCCCTCTCGAGATGCGGTCTGCTGCGTCCCGAGGGGTGGGAGGGCCGCCAACCCACGCCGCGCCCGTACGGTCCAGACGAAGACAGCGATGAGCGGGACGAGTGAGCCGAGCAGGCCGAGGGGAAGGTGCAGGCCCTCGAGGACAGTAAGTACCACTGGGCCAAGCCAGTAGCCGAGCCCGACATACACCGAGATATACAAGAGCGCCCCGAGACTCATGGCCGGCACGAACTGCCTGGCCGGTACCGCCAGGACGCCGCACACCAGAGCCGTCGCGATGCGCAACCCCGGCGCCAGGCGGCCGGCCAGTACCGCCGCGGGCCCGTGCCGCCGCAGCCAGCGCTCGGCGCGCTCGAGACGCGTGGGGCTCAGGTGCAGGAAGCGGCCATACCGATGTACCAGGCCGTAGCCCGCGCGGGCGGCGACGGTGTATAGGAGCGTGGCCCCAAGGATGGTGGCAGCTTCTGGTACCAGGATCGCCTGCCAGACCGACACCTGTCCCTGACGCACCCGGACACCGAGCAGGAGCATCAGTATGTCGCCGGGCACCGGAACTGGGACCCCGGCCTCCTCGATGAGGATGAGCACGAAGGCAGCCAGCAGGCCATGCTGATCGAGGAAGGTTCCGGTGGCAACACCGACCTGAATCCACCACTCCATGGGTTCACCCTGCGCAAACGCTATGCCGCCGTCGGCCGCGGGCGGGTGGGAGCCGTCATGGGCGCCGCTAGCGCGACATCGGCGTGCTGAGCGCCCCAAAGCGGCCTCGGCCTGTCCCGTCGCCGAACACGCAGTGGCGGCGGCCACCGGCGGAAAATGTCAAAAGCGGCCATTCAGGGGCTGGTCAGTGGTAGCTCATGGCTCCGGTGGCTGTCGTTCATCACGGTCATTAGGCTCTTCCGCGAATTTCGGGATGGCCGCCCAGGAACGTCTCGGTGAACCTGGCACGCGTCCGGCGGTATGTCCGGTATGGACGGCCAGCACTTCACCTCCTCATTGGTCATTCACGCGATCCGCTGGACGAGCCGGGAGATCGTCCTCGACGCCAGCGGTGCTACGACTGCTGGCGTCTGCCCGACGTGCGCCACGGCCAGTCAGTACGTCCATGATCGCTACAGGCGTCAGCCACGTGACCTGCCCTGGCGCGGTCATCGGGTCCGCCTCCGTTTGACCGTCCGGCGCTTCCGCTGCCTGAACGGCGCCTGTCGGCGGCGGACCTTCGCCGAGAGCTTCGATCCGGTGCTCCGGCGCTACGCCCACTTCACGGCGGATGCCGAGGCCGTCCTCCTTAACTATGGGCGGACCGCGGGTGGTGAGGTCGGCGCGTTCGTCGCCGCCTGCTCGGGGCTGCGCGCCAGCGCCGACACCCTCCTGCGCCTGCTCCGCCGTTCGACAACAGCCCAGCCCACGGGCACACCAACCATCCTCGGCATTGACGAGTTCTCGCTGGCGCGGCGCCATCGCTACGCCACGGTCCTGGTGGACCTGGAAACGCACAAGCCCGGCCAGGACCGCGAGAGCGCGCGGCAGACCCTCGGGCTCCACGGAAGCGTCAACGGCCTCTCCAGGGCCCTCAGCGGGAGCAACGACCAGGGACACGGCGGGCGCAGCATACCACACCCTCTCTGGCTACTGAAAACGTCCCTTTTCATTGGTCAGGAATGCGTATTTTGGGGGTTGTCAGCCCCCTGCAAGGTGTCTAGTATCCTGCAACCCATTTGGACCCCCAACTTCTCCCACTGCGCGAGTCGCGCGAGTCGTCGGCTGAGGACGATGCGGAGTCGTTCTCCGTTGGCGAGGCGGCGCGCCGTCTGCAGATCAGCCGCGCCCGCGTTTACCAGCTCGTCGCCGCCGGTGCTCTGGAGGATGCCGGCGAGGATGGGCTGCGGATCACCGCCGACAGCCTGGCCCGTCGCCTGGCCGCCGACCCACCCGTCGGCGCCCTTCTGGCACCGCTCAGCGCCTGGGCCCTGCTGGCTCTGGCCAGCGGCGATGCTGCCTTCCGCGGCCACGTCGCGGGATTACTCAGCGATCCGGACCGGTCGCGTGCCCGAACGCGCCTGCGCCAGCCCGGACTGCTCGCCCTGGCGCCGCGGCTGCGCGACCGGGCTGTGGTCCGGCGATTTGCGGTGGGCGCTGAGAACCTGGTCGCTCTCACTGCCGATGCCCGCCTGGTCTTCAGCGCGGTGAGCGCCGCCCGTGCACGGGGGTGGACACTGCCCGAGGGCTCCTGGCCGCTCGAGGCGTACGTCCCCGAAGCCGACCTCGTAGACCTCTTCCAGCACTACGACCTGGATCGCGATCCGGTCGGTGATTTGGTGCTCCGCGCCGTGCCCGATGCCTGGCCATTCTCGCCCCACCTGCGCGTCGTGCCCGCTGTGGTGGCCGCGGTCGACCTGCTGGAAGCTGAGGCGCCCGCCCTCGTCGAGTTCGGACGGACATGGTTGGACGAGGTGACCAGGGACCTCGACCCGTCCTGGACCCAGCACCCGCCACGCCGTCGGTCGGTGCGCCCGATCGTACCGACTGGGCGGGTCGGTGACCCGTCGGGTCGCGGGGTTCGGCGCGGGCACGAGGACTTAGAGTGGGATGACCGAGCGGACCGGGACGCCCGGCACCTGATGGCACTGCTGTTTGTCGCGGCCACCCCACTGCGCCAAGCGGAAGTGCGCGAGCAGCTCCGCATCAGCGCGGCGCGCTTAGCGCGGGCCTGCTCAGTGCTCCAGACAGATCCGCCGCGCGGACTCCAGTTGGAGCAGGATGGTGAGCGCCTGGCGCTGGTCACCGCACCCGACTGCGCAGGGGTTGTCGAGCGCCACCTGGGGCGGCCGGCGCCGGGGCCGCTGTCCACCGCGGCCATGGAGGCGCTGGCGATCGTCGCCTACGAGCAGCCGATCACCCGCGCCGACATCCGCCAGATCCGGGGCGTGGACAGCGATGCTGTGGTTGACACGCTATTGGCCCACGGCCTGGTGGCTGAGGACCCCCGCTTCGGTGGCCGCGGCCGGCCTGGCTTTCTGGTGACCACCGCGGCGTTCCTGCGGCATCTCGGACTCGGCTCGCTCACCGACCTGCCCTCTCGACCTGCGCTCGGGCCGGTCTGACACGTCGGCCTGATATTGACGGTGTCGCTGCCCTCGCGGCGACCTTTAGAGGCCCGTCGCTCGAGATCGACGGACGCCACAGGCGGCGTACACACTCCCTTTCCGCAGCCCACCAGCGCCGGCCGTCGGTCTGGAGATCGCTTAGCTCTCCTCCTGGGCGGTGGTAGGGTTCGGCACAAGTTATGGTTCCGTCCCCCATCCTCGCCAGCGTCAACGACCCAGACGGGCGGATCGTCGTCCTCGATCACGCTGCGTGGAGGCACATTCTCGATGAGCATCGCGAAATGGCCGGGCACCGCGAGGCGATCATGGCTGCCGTCGCTCGGCCACACGTACGCCATCCCGACCCCCGACCAGGGCGGGAGAGGTACTACCGACGAGGCGTCGGTCCTAGCCGATGGCTGTTCGTCGTCATAGACTTCACCACGAGCCCAGCACGTATCGTCACCGCACTCGGCAATCGACGTGACCCACAGGAACGCCAGGAGCTATGACCGTCAAGATCGGCAACATCACCTTTGACCACATTTCCTACGACGCGGAAGGGGATGTGCTGTACCTGCATGTCGGGAAGCCTCAGGCGGCGGCTGACGCTGAGGAAACCCCAGAAGGTCACGCCGTCCGATTCAGTAGGGACGGCCAGGTGATCGGCCTCACTCTTATCAACGCACGCTGGCTACTCGACCGGGACGGCGCCATTACGATCACGTTGCCTCAGCTGCGCGCTGAGGCAAGTGACCTGGCGGCTGCCCTCAGGATTGCCGGTTAGCAGCCTGCGGCGTGTAGCTGGCGAGTGTGTGGGGAGGCAATATCTCGGACGGAGCCGAATCGGTGATGCTCACGGGATGTTTGAACTGCTCAGTCTTGTCCTCCTGGCCGTTCGTGGCTTGGTCCGTCCACGCCAGGACCTCGTTCTCGAGAAC
>JAABUZ0100005887.1_pt1 | contig 15703 bp, 9 predicted proteins | sample 5562091 | NCBI WGS metagenome assembly JAABUZ01 (sample SAMN12813069, study PRJNA571459) | rock metagenome | isolation source: Antarctica rocks | place: Antarctica: Victoria Land, Linnaeus Terrace sud | collected 2015-12-21 | reverse complement strand
GTACTTATGAGTTTTTGTCTAGCCTCTGTACGCAGATGCTGAATAGATTGATAATCAAAGGACGCCGGGATGCGCATCTCCTCCAGACGGAGAGTACGCTGGACGAGGTGTTCCTGCTTGCGAATATAGTTCTCATACTTGACCTGCAAGTCGACCTCTTCTGCCGCCTCATCCTCCAGGACGGGCAAAAGCGCCAGGGAGAGATCAGCAAGAGAGCTTTCCTCTCTGGTCGTCGCACGCTCATCTGCTACATGCTGCGCCAATTGCGCCACTTGCTGATAACGAACTTCGGGACGGCGCAACAACTCACGGGCCGAGAGCATTTGTCCCAGGGGAGCGATACCACTCTCCTGAGCATAGTTCTCTATGAGACGCGAGGAGGTAAAGGTGATTGCATCTAACTGTGCCAATGCCTGCTGAATCTCAGCACGCTTCTGCACCACCTGCGCATAACGAACTTCAGTGATCAAACCGAATCTATACGCATAATCACTGAGACGGAGATCGGCGCTATCGGGACGTAGGAGCAGACGATGCTCGGCACGCGAGGTATGCAGGCGATACGGCTCGCTCATTGGTCGAGTCACCAAGTCATCAATCAAGACACCAATGTACGCCTCGTGGCGACCAAGCACAAAAGCTTCTTCCGCCCGCACAAACAGTGCTGCATTGATGCCCGCCATTAGGCCTTGCGCGGCAGCTTCTTCATATCCAGATGTACCATTGATCTGTCCCGCCAGAAAGAGGCCGGAGACTGCTTTTGTCTGCATCGTCGGCAAAAGCTGATGAGGCGGAACATAGTCGTACTCTACGGCATAGCCGACGCGCATCATCTCGGCATGCGCAAGCGCTGGAATGCTGCGCAACATTGCCAGTTGCACATCTTCCGGCAGGCTGGTATTCATTCCTTGTACATAGACTTCGCCTGTGCGCCAGCCTTCGGGTTCCAGAAAGATCTGATGCGAAACCTTGTCGGCGAAGCGCACAATTTTATCTTCAATCGAAGGGCAGTAGCGCGGGCCGATACCTTCGATAACTCCTGTATAGAGTGGAGAGCGATGCAGGTTATCGCGAATAATCTGATGAGTACGCTCAGTCGTACGTACAAGATAGCAAGGCAATTGCGGTCGCCAGCCGGAAAGATCCTCATCAGTAGTTGGATAGACTGGATTTGGCCGCCCACCCGGCAGTTGAACGTCGGCACGCGCTGAACGATCCTGCGAGAAGTAGAGCGGCGTCCGGCTACCAGGCTGTAGCTCAGTCTGAGTGTAGTCAATGGTACGAGCATCGATACGCGGGGGCGTACCCGTCTTGAAGCGGCGTACCTCCAGGCCAAATGACCGCAGCGATTCTGCGATACCCAGAGCAGGCCCCTCGCCGGCGCGTCCCCCGGCCTGCGTCTTTTCGCCAACCACCAGGCGACCGTTGATAAACGTGCCGGTGGTCAAAATTACTGCGCCCGCGTCGTACTGCCAGCCGTTATTTGTTACAACACCAGTAACGGCGTACTGACCGTCCGCCCGCCGAGCATGAATCATGTGTGTGATCGTCGCCTGCTTCAACTCCAGATTCGGCTGGCTCTCCAAAACAAACTTCATAGCGAGCCGATAGGCCTGCTTATCGCACTGAGCACGCAAAGCCTGAACTGCCGGACCTTTGCTTGTATTTAATAGACGGATCTGTATAAATGTGCGGTCCGTGTTGCGACCAATCTCGCCGCCCAGCGCATCGATCTCTTTGATAAGATGACCCTTAGCCGGGCCGCCCATCGAGGGGTTGCAAGGCATTAACGCCACACTATCCAAATTCATGGTGAGCAGTAGCGTCTTGCGGCCCATGCGCGCGCTGGCTAGAGCAGCCTCGCACCCGGCGTGGCCCGCGCCTACCACAATCACCTCATATGTACTCCGTAGGATCTGCGCCTCGTTCTTGCTTTCAATAGCGTCACTCATGTGAATATACCTGGTCAATTCTTCTCTATGAATGGAGAAACAAATTTTTACGTCTGCACGACTTGTATTATGCCTTACATGATTGGCTTAGTCAATATTAAGAGTACGCGCTGCACTGTTAATCTTCATCGCATCGCATCCTCTGCGAAGCAGAGACGCCGACTTCATCGCGCGCAGACCGGATTGAGCCAGAGAAGTGCTGACAATGTCCCCCGAAGCGCTCCTTGTCCTTGTTTCTGGGCTCTAATGATATTGATAAAGCAGACAGTGCGGGACGTTGGGTGGATTTCCGGGCAAACCTGGGAGGCGGGCGAGGGCTCTACGGACGCGATAGAGTAAGGGGCGAGCGTGTCAGCGAGAGCGATCCTATCAGATCCGTCCACTTTTTTGCGTTGAGAGTGTGTCCGCAGCCAATCACCATCACATTCTCGCGCCTTCGGCGCTCATTGCATTCGTGTATAATTTTACTTTTTCTACATTTTTAAGCTTCGCTTAAAAATGTAGAAAAAGTAAAATTATACACCACAATCTCTTCAGGCAGCAAAGCTGCACTATCTCGTCTACGAAGAATGTGGATGCGATGAGCCTCGGATACACTCTAAAGGGCAAGGTGCAAAGAAAGTATGAATGAAATTTGATAGGGCAGGAACATTCTTTTTAAGAGATATTAGGAAGAACAAATGAGCGGGCAGAGTGGATTGACTGCAAAAAATTGGCAAAATAAAGTGATTGACGAACGAGCCGAAGCATGATACTATCATGGGGCAATCGCTAGGGGCGATGACGAAATGGTAGACGTTGGAGACTTAAAATCTCCTGGCCGAAAGGCCGTGAGGGTTCGACTCCCTCTCGCCCCACTTTCCTCTAACGAAGATGACTACGCAACTCATCCTCAGTCCAATCACCATTAGTGAACTCAGCCTAACGAAGTTTAATCTCATACACCAGATTTAAAAGGACTACGTTATTTACCAGATCAACATCCCAGGTCTCAGGAAAAAACCAGTCCTCAAACTCACGAAGTGAAACTTCACCTACTAGATATTTAGCTAATTGCTCACGGATGATATAGTCAAGAGAATACGACATATCTAAATCTCCTACAAAAACATTCTGAAGAGTATATTGCGTTACTTTTTAACAATAGTGGATATTAAACAGACGGAAGAATGAATTCTACAAGACCCTGTCGGATATGACAATTACCTCAGTTCATTTTGTGCTAAAGAACCGTGTGTACTTACTGTCAGTTTATATATTTATAGTACAACTGTGCTCTCTAAATTTGTTCGATAGCCTCAGAAAACGAACCAGGCAAAACAACTGTATGCCTATTGAATTCCCAACTCCTACTGATATAATGTAAATAGTTAGCATGAATAGGCAAAAATTCATAGCGTACTTACATTTATAAAGCAAGAAGAGGATGCAATCGTGGCTGAAGAAATAGTTGCTAATCCCGGCAGTACTTTAGGAGAAGCTATTGGTACATTGGTTGAGGTTGAAGTTAATCGCTTGTTACGTCCTATTGCAGAAGAAAATGGATGCGTTTATATAACTGCTGGCCCACCAAATAGACGAACGGGAAAACCTACTAAACTCTTACTGAAGGACACAGCAGGTAATCAGTTTCAGATTGATTCTGTTATCGCAAATGCAGACATGCAACCTCTTGTACTTATAGAGTCGAAGTACATTCGTTATACAAAGCACAATCGGGATAAAGGAAGTTGGATATGCACAGCACACTATAGTTTACGCCGTACATTTTCAACAGTACGTAAATCAGTTGCTATATTAGTAGGTAATTGGAGTGCACCATCTAAAGCACTGATGGAGAGTTTTGATGTTAGCTTGTTTGAAGTCGGTTTTTCAAAAATAGCTACCACTCTTTCGGAATATGGAGTAAATATTCTTTGGGGAGAGAAAGAACGCGATAAAGCAATCTTAGCATGAAAAATGGACGCAGTTAAATGAAGCTCAGTACGACGAAATCGGTCACAAACTCTTATCTGATATAGAACCAAACCTGCGAGAAAGCATGAAAATAACACTAGACACTACTGCACCACGCCAGATCAATGAAGCTGAATTGATGATAGCAACGAACGTTGGTGAATCTAAACAATATACTTTCAACTCCATCGAGTCTGTAATTGAGTTTCTTGCAGGTTTTGATGAACGAGAGTTCCTAGACGATGAAAATGGACCTTCCTTATGGACACCATCACCGACATCTGTTTTAGAGACGCCTTCTTTATTTTCTGATTTAGAAGATGCAAACAATGGTATGGAGAATGGAGAAGAGAATGCTTAAGAGCGTCTCAATCCTTCTCTAAAGTCAAAATGGATTCTTTTAGAGCAACATTATGACGTTGAGGATTATCTTTCCACTTCCCTCCACGTAAACGCAAATCTTCTATCTTATAACGTGCAAAACCAACTGCTTTCCCAATTTCTCCAAGATAAATATCGGTCGGAATGTGGACTCCATAGGGAGCGGAATCACCTAGTATGAGCAAAAAGGCGCTACCTGGTTTCAACACACGAAAAGTTTCTTGCAACACCTGCAACATATCATTGAAGTAACCAGCTACCATTATATCGTAACTCTTTTTACCTCCTTTTTGTAAACGCCTTTGAGTTAATTCATTTACTTTAGGTCCTAATTCAGCCGCCATATCTGGAGATATCTTAAGAAAATCATTGCTCAAGAGATCCCCTGTTGTATAATTAGAGCGTAAAACCTGAGTTGTTGCTGACATAATAAGACGGGAACGAACTGTCCGAGTAATGTCTCCCCAATTTTGGGCCTCATCCCAAAAATACATTTCTAGCCTGGTTCTATCAGAGTAATCATAGTTATTTAAGTAAGGAGGTGAAGTGAAAACAAGATCAATAGAGCTATCTCCAATAATATCTTGACGGCATCTAGAGTCACCTAAAATAAATTTTGCTTGTCCAGTAACTTTTCTTAAAGAACGCATCTTTTGTAGATCGCCGTACATTTGATACAACTGGTCCCGAAACTTTTCAGCAACATCGACATTACAAGGTCCTGTCATATCTCTTCGCTCTTTTTTAGGAGCAATATAAGGCCAACCAGTATGCACATCAGATATAGAACGCAGCAAACTTGTTAGTCCTAACTTCGCAAAGTCACGAAACGGGGATGGAGATAATGAATTAACTGCTTCACGGCATAAATACAGATAAGCTAACTTCTCCTTGCCATAACATTTGCATACAAGCTCAGGAAATAGCTTTTCCATTGAAATAGATGCAATATCCTGCCCCTTTATAGAGGTTAGAACATTTTCTATCAGAGTATCAATCTGATGAAGAAGGTTAGAAGAGTCGAAATCCCAAAACAACTTTGTGCGCCCGACAAAATGCACAAAAGGATGAGCCTCAACTCCAAAGGAACGAATACCCACTTGGCTCGCAACAATATTTGTCGTCGCAGTTCCACCAAACGGATCATAAACAGCCATACCCTCCTTAATATTGTATATACGAAAAGCCTCTTCAACTGCTTTAAAGGAAAAACCTGCTGGATACGTAAACCATCGATGTACAGGAGAGCGTAAGGAATCCTTAAACGTGCCTAAATCTTCTCTATGCACTGCCTCAACTTGCTCTGCGTCGTTCTCTGCAAAGAAACTAAGCTGTATCGTTTCTGCCATGCTTCCCCTCCCAAATCTATTTTATCCTTGCCCTACTTCAAAACTACCAAGACTTTTAATATAAGTATCAATATTCCCATAACATAAGGTGGTAAGCTTTACCATCTTAATCAGATGATTTATTTGCATTGTAAGACATAAGTAAAAAAACAACAAGCGATCACAAGATTAGTCCTATATGTATCACTCTTCTTATAATACTTGCACCTCTAGATGTGTTTGAAAGAAATTACAGCTAGAAAAACGCACGAAATTTCCCCAGTCTCTGTACCTCTTAATCGACGCCGGGAAATGATGGGAAAATGGGAAGGTTTTGCCGCTCCATCTTGTTTTATATTTTGGAATGACATGACTTCTACGTCTTACTTAATGAGATATGTTACGATCGGCGGAGATCAAGAAATGAAGCATGTCGTTAGCAGTGGACAGAGATTTCGTGGCAAGGGATTGCGCAAAGAGTCTTTTGCTGTTTGTCAAGCGCGACGATTGAATCTTTTCTAATATACAGGCTGGGAAGATGAAATATTGTTCATGTGATCGGGTTTGTGCGAAAGAAAAGAGGAGAGAGTGGTTTGGATAATGAACAGTTTGTCATCCGCTTTTGGGTGATAAAGGCACCAGAAGTACCGTTCCTCTTGTCAGCGGGCACTGCGCATGTTACACTCAAAAAAAGATTACAACTTTTTTAGCCGCTGCTCGTAGGAAATCATAGAGACGCAATGCGTAATCTTTTATGATAGAAGAAATTTTCTAAAGATAAATGAGCGGTGATAAATGCTAGAATCAACGGTAAACGCTTCAAATATGCTGAGTGGAATGGGGGCTGGCACGTTAGCAACGCCAGCAAAACCAATACGAAAAACGCGACGAAGTTCGGCCAGGGCGGGTGGTGAGAGTGTTACCAGTACAGAGGTGGTCAGTACCAGCGCGCAGGCAGGGTCGATTGTGGATGCGATGAGCGATCCGGCACTTGTCGAGCTTGTCCTTAATGGCGACCAGAATGTCTTCGCGGTACTCGTCGAGCGCTATAAAGACGCCGCACAAAATCTTGCCTATAGAATGCTCGGCAACATAACCGAGGCTGAAGATGTGGCGCAGGAGACGTTTGTACGTTCTTATACACAGCTTGCTACATATAAACCCGCCCATAAGTTCAGTACCTGGTTGCTTTCCATAGCCTCACACCTGGCAATTGACCAGTTGAGAAGGAGGCGCTTCCTCGCCCTTCCGCTAGAAGATGTTCCCTTCTTAGAATGGATCGTCGATGCAGGGGTGGGCCCTGAGCATTCAGCCTTGCAGGGGGAGCAGCAAGACGAAATACAGGTCTATCTGCAAAAGCTGCCGAGCAAGTATCGCGCCGTCATCGTGCTGCGCTACTGGTACGATTTCTCATACGAAGAGATCGCAAGTGCGTTAAACTTGACGCCTGCGTTGGTGAAAGCTCGTTTACATCGAGCCCGCGAGTTGCTAGCTCGTTATATGCAGCAGACTCCGGTCAACGAAGAGGAGCAGGTCGATGCGCTGTCGCAACGCTAGAGAATGGCTAAGCGCCCGGCGTGACGTACAGAGCAGTTCACCAGAGGCGCAGACAGTAAGAGAGCACCTGAGACAGTGCGCCCCCTGTCAAAGATTTGAGCACCATCAGCAAAAGATCGAGACGTTGCTTTGCAGAACTGCACCTGAGACCCATTCTGCTCAATCAACCAGCGTCTCGACCGACAGTATTATGCGAGCGATCCATCAGCAAGCACAGATTAGTCAGCAAGTCGATGATATCCGGCAGCAACAACAGATACGTATGGCGCGTATAAGAAACGTTGGAGCTGCTAGCGCAGCATTAGGCTTCTTCACATTAAGCAGTATTCCATTATTATTCCTGGCTGTAACAATCATCCAGACTAATCTTGCGCTCAAGACGCTCACGTTTCTCAATGATTTCATCGACATGTTGATTGTCATGGGGCAATACGTGCAGATAGGGCTTATTCTGGTCACACGTGACAACTGGCTTCTGTCAGCAATGGCGTTTGTAGTAGTCGTCATGATGGGGATGTGGCTTCGCCTCATGCGTCCTCCGCAAGGGGCGTAAAAGGGGAAGGATCATGGTCGAGAACTTGACCATGATTGGGAGTTCTAGTATGCACAAGGTATCGCGGAGACAAAGGCTCATGCTCACGCTGCCAGGGCTCGTGCTTTTAGCGGCGTTCTTTATAGGAGGTGGGGTAGAGGCAATAAGCGGGGATCTACCGGTGGCATCTGCGGCACAAGCGGAAAGCAGCATAGAGATGCAAAGCAAGGCGCCTGACTGTGTTGGAGAGCAACGAAAACCCTCGTTTGGGAGTGCGGTGGTAGTGAGCAGCGGTGAAGTAGTATGTGGGGATCTTATCTCGTTCGGAGGAGAGGTTGTCATTCATGGGGAAGTGAACGGTGATGTCGTCGCATTCGCGGGGAACATCGTCGTTGATGGAGCTGTCAATGGCGCTGTCACACTCTATGGTGGCAACTTTACCTCTCAAAACGGAGCACATATCAATGGAGATATTCATGTATGTGGAGGTCGTTGGACAAAAGAAGCAGATTCACAACTCTATGGCAGTATTATTGGTTGCACAAGGGGTGTGGATCTATTGCTAGGAAATGATGGGGGAGTTACTTTCCGTTTCTGGTCAACGCTGACCTGGGTAGTACTGGGCATCCTACTTACCACTTTACTACCTGAACATGTTATGCTAGTACGAACAACCATTAGAAGCAAGACGAGACGAAGCTTTGCGCTAGGGCTTCTAAGCATTCTACTAGCACCTATCATCCTTGCGGTATTACTTGCGCTCATCATTGCTATACCGTTAGCGATTTTAGTCGCAGTAGGACTGATTGCCGCCTGGGCACTTGGTACGGTTGCAGTTGGTTGGATTGTAGGGGATTATATCTTACACAAGATAGCTCCACATCAAAATACGCGTCCAATGCAGGTCGGAGTGGGATTGACAGTGCTGGCATTGGCAGGGTCTCTCCCTCACATAGGCTGGATCATCGGCCTACTAGCAGGTTTACTTGGGTTAGGAGCCGTTTTTTTGAGCCGTTTTGGAACACGGCTCTATAGTCAACCCAGGCAACCGCTTCCACTGTAAACGACATTCTTTTCCAAAAGAAAGAGAGCTCCTTTCACTCAGGACATCTCTTTGCCTGATCTCTCTTCTCTAGAGAAATTGAGAGAGTATGTGCTGCTTTCTTTCAACATGCAAGACGTACAAATTGGGGATACGTAGTAGTAAGAATTAAAAGAAACAAAACGCTGGAAAGATGGGACGGACATCAACGACGGAGAAGAGTCGTCAGGTGCCGCCGAGGTGAATATGAGCATTGATGTTGAACTTACAGACCTTGCCTACGGAGGAGACGCTGTGGGCCGTTATGAAGGGCGTGTTCTCTTCGTACCTGGAGGGATTCCAGGTGAACGGGTGCACGTTGAAATCGTAGAGGAGCGTCGCGGACATGCACGCGCGGAGCTGCTTGAAATTCTACGGCCAGCCCCCGAACGCATTGAGCCCGTCTATCCGCAACTCACCGATAGTGGTTGTCAATGGCAGCACATAGCGTACCCGGCCCAATTAACCTGGAAGGCCCACATTGTGCGCCAGTTGCTCGTTCGGATTGGGAAACAGCCAGACGCCCTTGTCAACCCCACAATCGGGATGCCCCCGACTGTTCCAGCCTGGCACTATCGTAACTACGCCGTATTTACTGTTGGAACAGCGGGCGAGATTGGCTTTAAGTTAACCGAGAGCCATGATGTACAGGACCTTGAAGAATGTGGCCTGCTTCACCCTGCTTTAGATCAAGTCTATCGACTAGTACGCCACAAGCTCATCGAATATTTTGGAGCTACTCTAGGTGAGATGCTACAAAGTGTTACCATTCGTGGAGCGATCGGTGCAGTCAGTAATGCCGCCACAGGCATCGCACCGAACGCGGTAAAAGCAGTACCCACCCTTCTCATTCTGAATGCACGCCCAGGCTCAATGATCGAAAATCCGCATCAGCTGGCACAAGAACTCATGACAATCGCGCCGGGCATCGTAGGAGTCATCATTGAGCGCGTCGGTGGCCGCTATGGGCGCGTCTTTGTCGGACAAGAGTTTTTGACCGACGTTGTGCTTGGACGACGCTTTCGCATCTCGGCCGATTCATTCTTTCAGGTCAATCCAATCCAGACTTCAGTGCTGGTTGAGCATGCATTAGCGGCTCTGGAGCCACAACGTCCGGAGATTGTGCTCGACGGCTACAGCGGTGTGGGACTCTTCTCAACCTTTTTAGCCTCGCGCGGGGCCCGAGTCATCGCTATTGAATCCCAGCCCAGCGCAGTCATGGATGCGCGCGCCGGATGTGCCCTGAACAATCAGAATAATATTACTGCTCTTGAAGGAACGCTCGAACGTATCTTAAGCCAGTTGCACTATAGACGAGAGCGTATTGATGTCGCGCTAGTAGATCCGCCGCGAGCAGGTTGCCATCCTAAAGCCCTTCAGGCCCTGCAGACGATGGCACCACGCGCTATATGTTACGTCTCGTGTGATCCAAGTACACTGGCCCGCGATATCGCCACACTTTGTTCCGGTGGCCGCTACCGCTTGGTCTCCGCCCAACCAATCGATATGTTCCCGCAAACGTATCATATCGAAAGTGTTGCACTCCTGGCCCGCGTAGGCTCGCGCTAATCTTAGATTTTTACGTGTTTTACATTTTCACCCTTTTGCGCAATGCGCAAAAGGGTGAAAATGTAAAACACGTAAAAATCTAATGGACGAGAATAGTCCCCGTGTAGCGACAATCCCTCGCGGTTGTCGTGGTCGGCTCGCTTCCTACATCCAGCCACCACGACAACCGCGAGGGATTGTCGCTACACGGGGACAACCAGGTTAATCAACCAGCGAAGGACGCTTACTCAGCACAATCTCGATCTTGCTACCCTTCTCCATAACAGTGCCTGGAGGTGGATTCTGGTGCACAACATGGCCGGGCGGAACACTGGGATTATCCACAGCTTCGCCCCAGACAGAAACATCCAGACCAAGTTCTTGAGCACAGGACATCGCTGTGATGAGGTCCATGTTTTTAAGGTTTGGAGTGCCTCGGCCCTTCGATGTCTCCTCAATCTTTGTAACTACCGTAGTGAACCACTTCTGAAGATTCTTCTTCTCAGTATTCTCTTTCTTCGCCGCATCCTCTTTATCCTTGTGCGCCTTAATACCTGATATTTCATCCTGCAACACAAAGGGATGATCTACTCCTCTTAACGTGATATCCGGGCTGCTGCCAGGCGTCTCTATATACACATTACCCACATCGAGGAAGCGTTCGATCACGTTTGGCACGACAACCTTGACATCACGAATATTCTTATATTCCGTCTCGATACGCGCCTCAAAGAAGAAGAGGAAATTGCGACGAATATCAATGATGCGCCGATTTGTCAGAAGATAGACATCATCGATATAATTGGTGTAGATCAAGCCCATCCAGCCAAGCAGACCTAGTATCACCACCCCTGTAAACAGCCACCAGTATTGCCAGATGGAGGCGGAGACCGCGCCAGTTCCAGGCGCAAAGAGGGCGATGGGGAGTATAATAATCAGCAAGAGTACTGGAACCGCCAGGTTACGCCACAATATGTACTGTGAGCGTTGAATATATTTCACGGAGTACTCGCCCGATACATAACGCACATCAGCTTTAAGCTGTAGAAAGCCGCCGAACGTTCGTCGTGGACCCAGAAAGCCTTGATTGCGTGGCACAGGTAAATGCTCGTCGGCATTTGGTAGTTTAGGGACGGGCTTCTCTTTCGCCAGAGAATCAATCACTTCAGCGAGCTCAGGATCTTGCGGTTTGGGGAGAGTGGTATCCTTCGGCTTGGCAGCCGCCTTGAAGCTATCTGCCACGCCCTGAATCGCATCACGTACCTCTCTTGGATTCGGCACATCTTTCATCAAGAAATCGCCGCCTGTGAGGTAGACGTGCACCATTCCAAAGTTGAGAGCCAGCCCGATCGGACTCTCAATGCCAACTCCCACCTGCTGCACTCTTTCCAACGGCGTCTGCTGGCGCGTCGGCTCCAGGAGGCCGCGTGCGTTGATGATACGCTTGTTGGTAATGATATATGTCTCATACCACCAGATCACCAGGTCGCGATATGCGAACCAGGCACCGGTTATCAGCACAGCAATAAAAGCCGCAATCTCGAGGTAGACCCCGATGGATGCAATAATGGCGGAGTTTGCTACAATGCCTCCAGTGACTATGAAGAGCACAATGAGTGAGATCAGGAACGGAAGCGCTGGCTTTACCAAAAACCACCAGTGCCTGCGCACCACCATACGCACCTCTTCACCAGGTTGCTGACCTGAAAAGTGCCATTTTTTATCGCTTCCACGTCTGAAGCTTGTGATGTTAAAACGGCGACGACCTGAGCGCCAGGGATCGTCAGACGTAGGCGCAGGGACGTTCTTTGCCTTCTCCTTTTTGGGTTTCACAGCCATTTACATTACCTCAAAGCATCAATTCAACCTGATCAGGATAGCATGTACGCTACAGTACAAGAATGCAATACACCTCTGCCAACCTGCATCGAATCTATAGATTGATGCATAGGACAACATGGGCACAGTAGCACTACCAATAAAATCCCTTCTTGCATCTAATCATACCACAGGTGACTTACAAAACCTAGTCTCTACCGCGCAAATTTGCGCATTCATGCCCTTCATTGAATATTTTCGTTGCGGGTATATAAGCCGCTCAATTCGGCCCAATTCGTAAATCCAGCCCAAATATGATATAATAGCATAGGTAGGATTAAAATTTCTAGGACCCCTCCACCCAACAAAATCAATGCTTCAACCCGATATCGCCGCCTTCCGGCTATGTCTTACTTTTTTGGTGAGGATGTTTTTATGGAACCGGGCAATGTTAAGCCAGTAAATATCGTGACAGAGATGACAGGGGCCTATCTCGACTACTCTATGAGTGTCATTGTGAGCCGTGCGCTCCCTGATGTGCGAGACGGGCTGAAACCTGTACATAGACGTGTGCTTTACGCGATGGACCAGATGGGTCTGCAATCAACAAAACAATTCCGCAAGTGTGCCGGTACGGTGGGCGAGGTATTGAAAAGTTATCACCCTCATGGCGATGCGGCTGTCTATGAATCGCTTGTGCGTATGGCCCAACCGTGGTCGATGCGCTATCCTCTTATCCTGGGACAGGGCAATTTTGGCTCTCAGGATGATGATCCACCAGCAGCCATGCGATATACAGAGGCGAAGATGGCCGCGATTGCCGACGAGCTCCTACGTGACATTGAAAAGGATACTGTCGATTTTCGCCCCAATTACGATAATCAGACAGAAGAGCCGTCTGTTATGCCAGCACGCTTGCCGAACCTGCTGTTAAACGGCTCAACAGGCATCGCAGTAGGTATGGCGACGAACATTCCACCACACAATCTCACCGAAGTCTGCAACGGCATCGACTACCTGATCGATAATCCCGAGGCCACAACCGAGGATCTCGCGCGCATCGTGCGTGGACCCGATTTCCCTACCGGAGGTATTATTCAGGGGCGCGAGGGCATCCGCAACACCTATGCAAATGGGCGCGGGCGCGTGGTCATTCGTGCACGTACACAGATCGAAGAAACCGATCGTGGGCGCATGAGCATCATCGTGACCGAACTGCCCTACCAAGTCAACAAGGCTGAGTTGGTGAAGAAAATCGCGGAACTCGTGCGCGATAAGAGGATCGATGGGATCTCTGAGGTGCGCGATGAGTCCGATCGCCAGGGTATGCGTATGTACATCGAATTGAAGCGCGACGCCAATACAGATAGCGTGCTCAACTCGCTGTATAAATACACTGCTATGCAGGCAGCTTTCAATACCAATATGCTGGCTCTGGTAGATCAGCAACCACAGACGCTTACACTCAAGAAGTTTCTACAGCATTATATCAGTCACCGCGAGATCGTTCTGACGCGTCGCACTAAGTACGAACTTGCCAAAGCAGAGGCGCGCAAACACATACTCGAAGGCTTAAAGATCGCGCTCGACAATCTGGACGCGGTCATAGCCATCATTCGCGCCTCACAGTCAGCATATGAAGATGGCCTTCCCAAACTGCGCGAGCAGTTCGGCTTCTCGGACGAGCAGGGCAAGGCGATTCTGGATATGCGCCTGGCGCGGCTGGCTTCGATGGAGCAACAGAGGATCGAGGATGAGCTCGGCGAAGTACTCAAGAACATCGAGTATTATCGCATGCTCTTGAGCGACATCAACGAGATCCGTAAGTTGATCAAAGAGGACCTTAAGGAGATCAGAGAGAAGTACGGAGATGCCCGACGCACCGAGATTATCGAGATGGAGGCGGGCGACTTCAGGGATGAGGATCTGATCCCAAATGAAGAAGCCGTTGTCACCCTCACCGAGAAGGGGTATATCAAGCGCTTGCCATCCAACACCTACCGGGCACAGCGGCGCGGAGGACGAGGCGTGACAGGCATGGCCACTCGTGAGGATGACACCGTACGCCAACTCCTGGTTAGTCATACGCACGATAGCTTGCTCTTCTTTACAGATCGCGGACGCGTCTTCCAATTGCGCACCTATGAACTGCCCGATGTGAGTCGTACGGCGAAAGGTGAGCACCTGATTAACATGATCTCGATAGAGCAGCGCGAACGGGTGACCGCCATTGTGTCCGTTCCAAAGGGCGCGGAAGGCGATGTTATGATCGTCGCCACTAAGAAGGGCGAGGTCAAAAAGACTCCTTTGAGCGAGTTCGAAGTCGTGCGCCGGCAGGGTCTGATCGCCATGAATCTGGAAGAGGATGACGAACTGATCGGTGCCAAGCTTGCTAGCAATGGTGATGACATTCTGTTAATCACGGCTCAGGGACAGGCCATTCGCTTCGGCGTCGACGACTTGCGCCTGGCCTCTCGTACTAGCGGCGGCGTACGTGGTATTCGTCTGGATCAGGGCGATACCGTCGTTTCGCTCAATCTGGCATTACCAAACTGCTCACTGCTCATCGTCACAGTCTATGGATATGGAAAGCGTACACTGATTGAGGATTATCCACGGCACAATCGCGGCGGCGGCGGCGTGATTACCGCGAAGGTAACCGACAAGACCGGACCAGTTGCGTCCGCGCGTATGATCACCGAGCTGGACAGCGATCTCATGGTCATCACAGCGGGCGGAGTCGTCATTCGCACCGACGTCACCCGTATCAAGACCAGCGGGCGCGCAACCCAGGGCGTCACGCTCATTCACCTGGGCGAGGGCGACTCAGTCGTCGCAGTTGCCACTACCAACGGCAAAAAGCCGCAAGGCGCTGAAGAGGACGAGGTGCTGGATATAGAAACGGAAAACGAGCAGGTTGCATCCGAAGAAGGTACAGAGGATGAACTTGTAGAAGCTGTGGCCGACGAGGCTGCTTCGCCCGACGGCGAAGAGTAAGAGCTCATTAAGGGCAATAAGCTAGAGTTTGTATATCTATGCTATCATAAGCGTAGACATCGATGCAATTGACCTTCTGAATTTTCTGGAATGATTGATCTCAGTACAGGAAATTCAGAAGGTCTTTTTTATACGCTGCTTCCCTCACAAGATGTTTCTGACCAGTCACATGATGGAAGACAATAAACGAATTAATACTACTATTCGTTCGTGCTTATTGTAGCCTTGACCGAGCTCTCAGGCCAGAAACGGTATACGACGAAAAACACGATTAGAGGCAAGCCAAAAGTTTCGCAGGTTACGCGCAAAGCCCAGGACGCCGAGGCCGGATGCATATCAAGCAGAATCCATCCGACGAGCGTAGAATAATAGGTAAGGAAAGCCGTCGCGGAAAACGTCAGCACGAAGGCAATCAGGGCACGACCAAAGCGGTTCGTAGTAACAGGCAGGCAGACGACGGCGAGGCCCACAATCCAGGTCAGATACCAGGCAAAGAACCACGGCGTCACCACCAGAAATGCTGAGAGAGATGCCAGGGTCACCAACGCAATTG